>Ga0182013_10001469_pt1 | contig 32444 bp, 25 predicted proteins | sample 612S2MmetaG_FD_120487 | JGI IMG/M metagenome (GOLD analysis project Ga0182013, IMG submission 120487) | Permafrost microbial communities from Stordalen Mire, Sweden - 612S2M metaG | ecosystem: Environmental > Terrestrial > Soil > Wetlands > Permafrost | place: Sweden: Stordalen | collected... | reverse complement strand
TACACCGGACGCACGCAAAACTGCGCGATGTCGTCGAGCACGTAGCGCGGCGCGATGCCCTTCGGCACGATGCGTCCATCGACGAGCGGCCGCGTCCGGTCGTAGTCGCTAAACGCAATGTTCAGCGGAAGAAGGTCCGGCGAACGTCCGCCGGCGGGCGCCGCGGTATCGAGCAGTTGCATCAGCGGTTCTCCGAGGGTTGCGGACTAGCAGATTCGCTTCGGGCCGCGAAATGACGGCCCTTCCACGTGCCGCCCTTCCCGCGCGCGTGGCGTCGCGCCGAATCGATGGTCATCGTGGTATACAGAACGCCCGCCAGCGGCAGCGTCAGCGCGCGCCAAAGCGGCTGCCGGTACAACCGCACCGTCGGCGCGTACGCCGCGCTCATTACACCCCAAGCCACCAGGCCCGCGAGCGCAAGCGACGGCCGCCGCTTCGCAACGCCGAGCGCAACCGCGGCAACAGGTGTGACGTACAGCAGCAGCATGCCGGCCACCGTTCCCGCCAGCAGCCACGGCGAATACCGCAACTGCGTATACGCCGTGCGCGCCACCATCGACCAAATCGGCTCGAGCCCGATGTACGGCCGCACGCTGCGCGAACGAGACGTAAGTCCGAGCCACAACGTCCCGCCCTCTCGCGCCACCGCCTGCGCGAGCGAACAATCGTCGATCAGCTCACCCGAAATGCGCGCGATCCCGCCGATGCGCACGAGCAATGCATCGTCGAGCAGCACGCAGCCACCCGCCGCACCAGCCGTCGCGCGCGCGTTATCGTTCACCCACGCGAACGGGTAGAGCATGCGGAAGAAGAACACGAACGCCGGAATGAGCAACTGCTCCCACGGCTCCGCGCAATGCAACTCCACCATCAGCGACACGAGATCGCGCCGCTCGCGCTGCGCCGTCGCAACGAGCCGCGCCAGCGTATCGTCCGCATGCTCCACGTCGGCATCGGTAAACCACCAGTACGCCGGCCGTGCGCCGGCCGCGCGCGCGGCATCGACGCCCTCCGCCATCGCCCAGACCTTGCCGCTCCAGCCCTCGGGCCGCGGCCGCGCGCGATGGACGGCCACGCGCGCTTCGGCCCCGGCGCGCGCAACGGCCGCTGCGACTTCCGTCGCGGTGTTGTCGTCGCTGCGATCGTCGACCACGGTTACCGTCAAGCGTCCCGGATAGCGCTGTGCGATCACGGATGCCGCGGTCCGGCCGATCACGTCGCCCTCGTTGCGTGCCGGCACCACCGCGTGGATGTCGGGGGCATCGCCGCTAGACGGCGCGTCCGCGAGGCGATCGGCACGTGCGTCCCAAAACTGACCGCGTGCGACCACCATCCCGATCCACGCGGCGGCAGCCAGCCAAGCGGCGTTCCTGGTAAACGTGAGCATCGAGACCCGTCCTTCGGACGCGCCCACCGCACGCCCCGCTCTCGCACTCGTCCTCGGCCTGCGCCGCGCGACCGAAGCACTCTTCCGCAAACAGCAGCCCGACGGCTATTGGTGGGCCGAACTGCAGTCGAACGTATCGATCACGGCCGAAGTGCTGCTACTCCACCACGTGTGGGGAGATTTCGAGCGCGTTCCCAAGCTGCAAGCCGAAGCCTATTTCCGCGGCGAGCAGCGCGCGCACGGCGGCTGGGAACTCGCCTACGACGACGGTGGCGAAGTCAGCGTCTCCATCGAGGCGTATCTCGCGCTGCGTCTCCTGGGCGTTCCGGCCGACGATCCGGCGCTCGTGCGCGCGCAAACGTTCATCCTCGCGCGCGGCGGCATCTCGAATTCGCGTATCTTCACGAAGATGCACCTGGCGTTGATCGGCGCCTACGATTGGGCCGGCCTGCCGTCGCTGCCGCCGCTGTTGATGATGCTGCCGGGCGAAGGTCCGTTCTCGATTTACGAGCTTTCGAGCTGGGCGCGCGGCAGCACCGTGCCGCTGATCGCACTCTTCGATCGCAAGCCGGTGTACGGCCCCACGCTCGCGCTCGACGAACTCTATGCCGAAGGCCGCGACAACGTGCGCTTCACATTGCCGCGCCCGAAGGACGCGTTCGAGACGCTCTTCCTCGGCCTCGATGCGGTGATGAAGTTCGGCGAACGCAACGGCATCATTCCCTTCCGCCGCGCCGGTATCGCGCGCGCCGAACAGTGGACCGTGCAGCGCCAAGAAGCAACCGGCGACTGGGGCGGCATCATTCCCGCGATGCTCAACGCGATGCTCGCGCTGCGCGCCCTCGGCTACGATGCCAAAGATCCGGTCGTTATGCGCGGCTGGGCGGCGATCGACGGCTTCACGATCGTCGACGACGATTCGTATCGCGTGCAGCCGTGCATCTCACCGGTCTGGGACACGGGCCTCGCCGTGCGCGCGCTCGTCGATGCCGGCGTGCCGCGCAACGACAAGCGCCTCGTCGGTGCGGCAACCTGGCTGCTCGATAAACAAATCGTCGCAACGTACGGCGACTGGTCGGTGAAGAACCGCGAAGGCAAGCCCGGCGGTTGGGCCTTCGAGTTCGAGAACGCCTGGTATCCCGACGTCGACGACAGCGCCGTCGTCGTGATGGCGCTCGGTGCCGTCGATCATCCCGACGCGCCGCGCGTGCAAGCCGCGCTCGCGCGCGCTTCGCAATGGATCGAAACGATGCAGTGCAAAAACGGTGGCTGGGGCGCATTCGACGTCGACAACGACCAAGATTGGCTCAACCGCGTCCCGTACGGCGATCTGAAGGCAATGATCGACCCGGCGACCGCCGATGTGAGCGCGCGCGTGCTCGAAATGGTCGAACGCTGCAATCTCACCGTCTTCGACCGCACGCGTTTCGAACGCGGCCTCGACTATCTGCTGAGCGAACAAGAGATCGACGGCGCGTGGTTCGGCCGCTGGGGCGTGAACTACGTCTACGGCACGAGCGGCGCACTCGCCGCACTCGGCCCCGCGCGGCCCGACGGTCGCATCGATCGCGCAATGGTGCGCGGCGCCGTCTGGCTACGCAGCGTGCAAAACGCCGACGGCGGCTGGGGCGAAACCACCGACAGCTACAAAGACCCAACGTTACGCGGCGAAGGCCCAAGCACCGCCAGCCAAACCGCCTGGGCGCTCATCGGCCTGCTAGAAACCGTGCAACGCTTACGGCCACTCGCGAACGATTTCACGCGCGCCATCGAACTCGGCGTCGACTTTCTCCTACGCACGCAACGTCCCGACGGCAACTGGGACGAACCCGAATTCACCGGCACCGGCTTCCCCGTCCACTTCTACCTAAACTATCACCAATACCGGCTGCACTTCCCGCTCTCAGCCCTAGGCCGCTACGCCACCTGGCGCCGCACCACCGGCTAGCCCGTGACCGGACGCACAACGTAGCTCCGTCGCGCAATCAACCGAACGATCGTTTTAGTCGCAACGTTATCGAACCGATATCCGCGTAAAAAGCCGACGCGACAGCGTCAGAATCTAGGTTTCATTTGAAACGTTTGATATTCGCTTTAATGCTAGCGTTCGCAACGAACGCCGCGTCCTCGGTGCCCGTAGTGGCGCAGATGCCGCCTCCCGAACCGATGATTCTTGAGAAACATGAAATTCCGGTTCACAACAACACGGACAAGTGGGTCTGGATGGAGGCCGAGCGACATAATCTAATCTTCAGTAACGTCGTTGTCCGATACTGGTGTCTTGCGCCGGGTGAGAAAAAGACCGAAGTTATCACCCTAAACGTCAAAGATAATATCCGGTGGCTTCGGTTCATGGTAACGGCCAAGACAAAATGCGACCGGCCCGTCCTTTGGGAACACACGCTCGAACGCGAGAGTTGGATGAAGTACACGGTATCTGAAAAAGGCGCCAGCTACGCAGTCACGGCCCAACGCAAGTAGGAGTGCCTGTGAAACGATTGATATTCGCTTTGGTCCTAGCGTGCGCAGCGAACGCCGCGTCCTCGGTGCCGGTAGCGGCACAACTGCCGCCTCCCGATCCGATCATCATGGAGAAGATCGAAATCCCCGTACATAATACATCTGACAGTTGGGTTTTCATGACCGCCGATCGGTGGAACCCAATCGGCAGTGACACGAATATCAGATTTTGGTGCGTTGCCCCGGGCGTGAACATGACGGAAAGATTCACGATCAACGTCAAAGACAATGTCCGGTGGCTACGCTTCCAGGTGTCGAAGAAAGACTGTGCCCGGCCGGTCGTTTGGGATCACAAGTTCGAGCGCGAGGGCTGGCTGCGATACACGATATCAGGAAAAGACGGCAGCTACGCCGTCACGACCATACATAAGTAGGGCCGGTTTACGGCCCGGTCATGGTGACGGTGTTGCTGAGCAGCGTGACGGCTCCGGTGCGCGCCAGTAGCCGGCCGTTCACGGTCGCTCCGGTTCCGAGCGAGATCGAGGCGAGGGCCATGATGTTCCCGTTGAAGACCGATGCCGTATTGAGTGTCGCCGAACTACCGACTTGCCAGAAGACGTTGCAGGCGTTCGCCATGTTGATCAACGTCACGGTGGAGTTGACCGAGGTCGTCAGCGTGCTTGCCATCTGGAAGATGAACGTGCTGTTGGGATTGAGCTGCCCGTCGAGTGTAACGTTGCCGGTGATGGCGAGCGAAACCGGCGCCTTGTAGGTTCCCGGCGCGATGACCATGCCGCCGATGTCGGCCGGCACGGCGGCCGGATTGACGCGTCCGGCGGCATTGTTATAGGCCACCGTCAAGTCGAGCTGCGCTTGCGCTGCGGTCGGATCGCCCGCGTGAATCGCGCCACCCACGACAACGCCGTTTCCGGCACCGAATCCGGTCACGGCGGTGCCCGGACTCACGCCGAGATTGCCGGTGACGAGCGTCGGGCCGGCGTTCGTAACCGTCGATGCGGCCAGAACGGCGAACGTCGCGTCGGATCCCAGCGGCACGCCGGTTCCGGTAATCGCGTTTTGCGCGCACGTCAGCGCGACGAGCGGCGAAGCCGTCGGCGGCGGGATCACGGGCACCGGCACCGGCGTGGGCAGCACCGGTCCGGGTGGTGCGGTGGCGCCGCCGACACCCGGAACCGGCACTGGCGTGACCACACCCACAGGCGCTCCGTTGAACGCCGGGACGGTACAATTGCAGCCACCGCCGCCGCATGCGGCGAGTGCTGCGATCGCCGCAAGTGCGGCGAGTCGTTTGAGAGAGAAGGAGCTGAGCATCGTAGTGTCCTCGCGACCGCTAGAGTTTCACGCCGAGTCCGATGTACGGACCGTCGTGAATCTGGCCGATGGGGGCGTTCTGTTTTGCGGCGTAGTGGTCGCCGCTGAATCCGCCGGCAACGTACACGGGCGAGTGATGGAAGACCAGCGCGAGGCCGATATCGTATTTCACGATCGCGAACTGCTGTTGATACGTCGTACCGAAGTTCGGGCTGGCGGCGAACGGTACCGTATAGTTGCCGCTCGCGCTCGGGTAGTAGAAAGCCGAGCCGTACAGGCTGAGGCCGGGGCGCAGATCGGGCAGTTTCTCCACACCGAATCCGACCGCATCGAGGTGCGGATAGCCGAAGTTGTTGGACGTATGTAAATACCCGACGCCGACATACACGCGCGGCGCGGCAACCTCATACTCGACGCGCGCGTCGAACGTGTTCTGCCGGGCGAGGAAGACCGGCGTGAACGCCGTGCCTCCGTCGATCGTCGCGAACTGCGTGTACTGGTTTCCGATCACGTCGGTGAGGTTACTGCTCGTCACGTACACGTCTTCGCGGAAGTCGGCCTTCACCGCAAAGCGCGAATTGGCAAACGCGTAAGCCGCGCTCAACACGTACGATTCGGGACAATACTGACCGGCCGAAAACTCGTTATAATTGCGCGGCCACGCGACCGCGGCTTGAATGAAGCCATACGCGGCCTGCGTCGGCGCGGCGGTGGGCGCTGCCGTGGGAAGCGGTGGCACCACGGCGGGCATCATCGAAGGCAACGGCGTGGGTGTCGGGGCGAGCGTCGGCGTGGGAGTCGGCGGAATCTCCACCGGGGGCGCTATGTAGCGAACCACCACGACGTGGCGGCTCGGTACCCACTGCACGTAGGCGCCCATCGCTTCGGAGAGCACGCGCACGGGCACGAGCACGATGCCGTTGACGAGCATCGGCGGCACGTCGAGCGGCCGCGTCTCACCGTTGACGAGGACTTCCGCTTTCCCCAAGGTGACCGAAACGCTCGCGCCGCTCTTCGTCGCGGTCACGGTCTTACCGTCCGGCGATGCCGTAACGGTAGCGCCCATCGCTTCGAACATGCTGCGCAGCGGAACGTAGAGCTGCCCATCTTTCACGAGCGCCGCAAGCACGCGGCTATCGGTAAGGATGTCCGGCTTCGCATACACGGTGTGATCGTTGAAGAGAATGGGGATCTCACCGGATGGCGGGCTGCCGAGATCGGCCGCTCGGGCTGCGGTCCCTGCCAGCGTCAGTGCTAGAACCGCGCTGCCTGTCGCGAATGAACGCGTAAGCCATCCTCGCATAGCCGGTGTCTCCGATAGGGCAACAAGCCCTATGATTTGGGCGACTAGGTAACGGCTAGCGGTACGGCTGAGGATGCGCGCTGGAAGGCAACAAGCGCGCCAGCCACCGAGGTGCTGCGTCCGTTATGGTGATGATGTCCCCGCAAGCGAGGGCTTCTAAACAGGCCGACTTGTCATCCCGAGCTTGTCGAGGGACCGCCTAAAGCGGGCCTCACTACGAATCTTCGAGGACGCTCGGTTCCGGGAGCGCATCGATGAGCACGAACGCGATGAGGACGGTTTCGTTCGTGCGGTTGCTCCAGGCGTGGTTGGTGCCGCGTTGGACGAGGACGTCGCCCGCGCGCATGAGCTCTTCGCCCTCATCCATCAAGGCGTAGATCTCGCCGTTGAGCACGATCGCGTAGTCGATCGTCGAGGTTTTGTGGAACCCGGGATGGCGCGCGTGGGCGAAGTCGCGCGTGTAGCCCTCGCCGGCGTCGTCGTGGGACGTTTGGCCACGCAGCACGGCGATGCGCGTTGCGTCGGGCGGGTACTCGACGATGCGGAATACGGAGCCGTTGTGCGGCGGCGGCAGGCGGAACGGCCGATCGGTCGCGTCCGCCGTGCCGGAGTTGTCGGCCGGAGCTGAGCGCGTCTCCCACAACTCCGTCACGCGCGTCCCGCCCGATCCGACGGCGTGCGTTACCGGCTGCGCCTCGTTCAAGATGAACACCGATTTGCCCGCGGCGTCATGACCCGAGACGAAACGGCGCGGTTTTGGAATCATGCGTGCTCCTTAGCCGTTGCCGTGCAATGCGGCGTAGATGCGTTCCGCCGTGATGGGCAGCGTCGTGATGCGTGCGCCGCAGGCGGCGAAGACGGCGTTGGCAATGGCCGGCGCAACGCCGGAAAGGTTCACTTCGCCCGCACCGCGCGCGCCGAACGGCCCCGGCCCGGTCGTTTGCTCGATGAGCGCGACGCGATACGGCGGCACGTCGCGCATCGTCGGCAACTTGTAATCGGCGAGCGACGGGTTCACGATGCGCCCATCCTCGAGGCAGAGCTCCTCGGTGATCGCCGAGCCGAGCGCGAACACAAAGCCGCCGTCGAGTTGCCCACGGTGCGCGACCGGATTGATGATCGCCCCGACGTCGGCGGACATGACGACGTCGTCGATCGTAAACGCGCCCGTTTCGGTGTCGACGGTAACCTCGACCGCGTAAGCGACGAAATCGTTGTACTCGGGCGTGTCCGGTGAATGATCGGAGTCGTAGTGACCGATGATCGTGTACGCCTCGCCGCGTTCGTCGAGCAACGCGCCCACCGCTTCGATCCACGATACGCGTCCGGCTCCATCGCGCGAGACGAAGTCACCGTTGTCGAGCGAGAGCGCTCCGTCGGCAACTCCGGCAATGCGGCAAGCCGCCGCTTCCAGTTCGTGCCGCAACTGACGGCAGGCGATAAGCGCCGCTTGTCCGCTGATGTGCGTGGTTCGCGATGCACCGACGCCGGGATCGTAGGCGGCGATATCGGTGTCGCCGCGCGACGGCCGCACGCGTTCGAACGGAAGACCGAGCTCGACGGCAACGACGCGCTGCAGCACCGTGAGGATGCCCATGCCGGGTTCGCTCGATCCGGTGCGCACGTCGATATGCCCGCTCCGCTGCGGTAGGAGCTGTGCGTTGGTCGTACCGATGCCGATATGCCGCAGCGTGAACGAGAGTCCGCGTCCGCGACCGGCGCCAAGCGGCGCGTTCCAGGTGCTCTCGCGCTCGAGCAAATCGAGCACGTCGTGTGCGCGCGGCTCGAGGATGAGGCTCCCTTGAATATCGTGGTCGCCTTCGGTCACGGCGTTGCGGCGCCGGATCGTCAGCGGATCGATGCCGAGTTCGTGCGCGACCATGTCCAGCGACGACTCGAGCGCAAACATGATCTGCAGATCGCCCGGGATGCGAATGAAGCAGCCGGGAATCGTGTTCGTGTAGACGGCCGTGCGTTCGAGCCGGAAGTTCGGCATCTTGTACGGCAGCTTCGGATTCTGTCCGGGCAAGATCGTCGGCACGACTTTTCCGGCCGCAAAGGCGCCGCCGTCGAAGAGCACGTTGACGTCCTGGGCCACGATCGTGCCGTCGTTGCGCACGCCGGTCCGCACGCGGGTGCGCGACGCGTGCCGAACGTTCGTCGAACGCAGATCGTCGTTGTACGAACGCACGCACTTCACGGGCCGACCGGTGGCCGCGGCCAAGTAGTAGCACGGAAACTCTTCGATCGAGAGCCCCTTGGCGCCGAAATCACCGCCGACATAGCTCGAGTGCACGACGATGCGTTCTTCCGGCACCCCCGTGCAAACCGAAAACGTTTGCCGCAGCAAAAACGGCGACTTGTTCGTCGATACCACGTGCACGACGCCCGCACCATCGATCCACACGAGCGTCGCCCGCGGCTCCAGATAGCCGCCGTGAAAACGCGGCGTGGTAAACGTGTGCTCGAAAATGCGATCCGCCGTCGGGAACGCCGCGGCAACATCGCCCACCGTCAAGACGCCGTGCCCTTGAATGTTCTTGTGCGTCTGAACCGGCCGCTTCGGAAACATAAACGGATAGCGCTCGGGGTGTTCGTGCAAGATCGGCGCATCCGGAAGCAGCGCTTTCTCCGGATCGAACAACGGCGCAAGCACGTCGTACGCAACCTCGATCGTCAACGCCGCCGCCGCCGCGATCTCGGGCGTATCGGCTGCCACGGCAACCACGTACTCGCCGATGAACCGCACCCGATCGATCGAAAGCACGGCCCAATCGCACAATCGCCGGCCGAAGAAGTGCTCGCCGATATCCGCGCCCGTCAGCACCGCATGCACACCGGGCATCGCGCGCGCTTCCGCTGCATCGATGGATACGATCCGCGCGTGCGGGTGCGGGCTGGCAACGAACGCCGCCCACAACATGCCGGGCATCGCAAAATCGGCCGTGTATTCGGCCTGACCCGAAACCTTGGCGTCACCGTCAACCCGCCGTTCGTCTTCCGCGAAACGGCCCGCGGGCGAGGCAATAGACCGGAGCTGATCGGCAAGCGACGTCACGAGACCAACCACTTGCCTCGACCCGCCCCACCCCCCTGCCCCCCGTCATTAGGAGCGCAGCGTCGGCCATCACTGTCATCCAGAGCGCAGCGCCGCAGGCGCGTAGTCGAAGGACAGCCACAATCACTGCTAAGCGCGCGCGACAATCACCGCGCCGTCCAGCGCATACGGCGCGTAGAGAAAGTCGCGAATACGCAACACGCTCGACCCCATCCAATCCAACAGAATGAAGTACGAGACAACGTCAGGCGCCGAATACCGAGCTGATCCAAAACGTCTTTCGTGAACTCGCCGCAGCCGCGCCCGATGGTGTGGCCTATGCCGTCCTGCGCAGCGACGACGACAAGATCAGCAGCCTGCCGCCTCGCACCCCCCAACCGCTCCGAAGTCACCGTCATCGGCAACTACCTAATGCTCCGCTAACCATCCGCTAACCATAGGGAGGCCCGGTCTCGGGTGGTTGTGAGGTTTTTCTGGGAAACTCGAAGAGCACTACTCTTTAAATCGAAGGACACTCTCCCATGAACCGTCTCGTACGCTCCCTAGCGGCCGCCGCAGCCGTCACCCTCTCGCTGGCCGCATTCACGGCCGGCGACCTCGCGCTCGGCCGCATCGCCCCAGCCGCCGCCCAGGCCGCTCCGGGCGGCCCGCAGGGCGGCGGCGCGGCCGGCGGTCGCCAGCGTTTCGCGAAAATGCTCATGTCCCTGAATCTGAACGATGCGCAGAAGGGCCAGATCAAGACGATCATGGCGAACGCCCGCGCGAAGAGCAAGACCCTCACCGACATGCAAGCCAAGCGCGACAACATGCGCGAGGCCTTCAAGAACGTCGAGGCGGTGCTGACCCCGGCGCAAAAGACGAAACTCCATGCCGAACGAGATGCCATGCGCGCGCAGCACGGCAACGACGCCAGCCATTCCTAACCCGGTCCTCCGGGGGTGTTGCGCGCTCGTCCTCGCGACGGCGCTCCTCGCCGGCTGCGGTAAGGGCGCGGGCGGGCGGGCGCGCACCGCTCCCTCGGCCAATCCGATCCCAACGGTGGCCGCGAAGGTGGCCACCGTTCGTGCGACCTCGACCATTTCCGGGGTGATCGCGCCGTTGCAAAACGTCGCGATCACGAGCCAATTGGTCGAACCCGCCGACACCGTTGCCGTGAACGAAGGCGATCGCGTGCATGCGGGCCAGGTCATCGCGCAACTCGACACGGCGGATCTGCGCGCGCAACTCGCGCAAGCGAACGCCACCGTGCTCACCGATCAGCGCACGGCCGAGTCCGACGATGCGAAAGTCGCGCAGTCGCGTTACACGCAGACGCTGAACATCGGTCAGGGCGGCGATCAGGTGCAGTCCACGCGCGCCGCGCTCGCGCAAGCGAACCAAACGCTCACCAATGACGAAGCGAACCTCACCCGCGACCAGCAGCTCATCTCGAACGGTTATGTCGCGCAGCAAGCCGTCGATCAGCAAGCGACGACCGTCAACAACGATCGCTCGGCGGTACGGAGCGCGCAGGCCGCGCTGCAATCCGCCTTGACGAACCAATCGGTGAACGGCACGAACAGCAGCGGTCTGCAAGCCGCCAACGTCGCCGCCGCCGCCGCCGATGCGCGCGCCGCCCATGCGGTCGTGCTCCAGGCGAAAGCCGCCGTGCTGCAACTGCAAACGCAAATCAGCAAAGCGAGCATCGTCTCGCCGATCGACGGCGTGGTCGTCAACCGCAACCTCAATCCCGGCGAGTACCCCGCATCGCGCACCATCTTCACGCTGCAGCAGCTCAGCAACGTCTACGCTGAGCTGAATGCCTCGAGCACCGACACGTTCGCGATCCCGGTCGGCGCGCCGGTGACGCTCAACGTCGCGGGCTCGAGCAGCCAGACCTATACCGGCCGCGTGGTCGCGGTGCTCGGCCAGGTCACGCCCGGCTCGACCAACTTCACCGTCAAGGTGCTCGTCTCAAATCCCGATGAGAAGCTGAAGTCGGGCATCCCGGTCACCGCCGTCACCACGCTGCCCGCCGTCACCGGCGTCGGCATTCCGACGACCGCGTTTCTCGATGAGACGCATACCACCGTGATGATTGCGGATGACGAACTCGTCGACACGGTAGCGAAAACCGTGCACGTGCACGAGGTCGGCGCGAACGCGACCACCTCGATCGTCACCGGCCTCAAAGCGGGCCAAAGCGTCGTCTCGAACGGCCAACTCGGCGTTACGGACGGTCAATCCTTGGCGCAAGAGTAGCCCAATGCGCCTCACGCAGCTCTTCGTCAACCGGCCGCCGCTGGTCTTCGTGTTCATCGCCGTCGTCGTGCTCGCCGGCGCGTTCGCGCTCGCCACGCTCGTGCAGCAGAACACGCCGAACATCGACTTCCCGGTCGTGTCCGTCAGCGCGTCGTATCCCGGTGCGCCGCCCTCGGAGTTGCGCGACGCCGTCGTGCGGCCGCTCGAAGACGCCATCGCGGGCGCACCGGACCTCGATCACATCAACACGACGATCCAGCAGAACCAAGCCACGATCAGCGCGACGTTCACGCTCGACTCGAACCAAACGACCGACCTGACCGAAATCCAGGATCGCATCCAAACCGCGCGCGCCGCGTTGCCTTCGGACTTGCCCGCACCGAGCGTGCGAACGTTCGATCCCGCGCAAGCGAACATCTTGACGCTCTCGGTCACATCGCACTCGCTCACGATTGCCGCCCTCTCCGCGATCGTCACGAACAACATCGTGCCGGCGCTCGAACAGGTCCCCGGCGTCTCGAATGTCGGCGCCAACGGCACCGTTACGCCCGCGCTCGAGGTGACGGTCGATCCGCAGAAGCTCTCGGCCTTCGGCTTTACCGCCAACGACGTGGTGAGCGCGATTCAATCGAACAACGTCCGCGCACCGGGCGGCATCGCGTATTCCCCGAATCGCGAAACGACGATCGACGTGCGCGGCGATATTCAAACGCCGCCGCAAATCGCGAACTTGCTGCTGAGCGGAACGACCGCCGTGCTCACCGGCGCGACGTCGCCCTCGGGTACGCTCACGCAGAAGTACACCGGCGCCAGCGGTTCGACGAACCAAGCCCTGCTGCTCAGCGGCGACGCTACGTCCGGCGTGGCGAGTTCGGCGACCAACCCATTTTCGACCTCGGCTCGCCTGCCGCGAATCGGCGACGTCGCGAACATCACCGACGGCTACGAACCCAAGCGCGTCTACTCGTACGTCACCGGGTTACCGTCCATTACGCTCAACGTCCAAAAAGGCGCCGGCGCGAGCGAAGTAACGGCCTCGCACGCGGTGCAAGACGCGCTGCCGGCCATCGAGGCGCAATTCCCCGACGTGCAGTTCCGCGTGCTGAACGTCCAGGCCGACTTCACCGAACAGCAGTTGCTCGGCGTGCTGCAAACGCTGATCGAAGGCGTGATCTTCACCGGCGTCGCGATGCTGTTCTTTCTGCGTTCGTGGCGCAACGCGCTGGTCGTGATGGTGGCGATCCCAACCTCGCTGCTGGTGACGCTCTTCGCGATGAAGCTGCTGAACTTCACGATCGATACGGTCTCGCTGCTCGCGATGACGCTGATCATCGGCATCTTGGTTGACGATTCGATCGTGGTCCTCGAAAACGTCGAGCGGCACTACGACGACGGTGAGGGTCCGCGCACCGCGGCCATCCTCGGCCGCAGCGAAATCGGGTCGGCGGCGATCGTGATCACCTTGGTCGACGTGGTCGTCTTTTTCCCGCTCGCGTTCTTGCCCGGCATTACCGGACGCTTTCTCAGCGAGTTCGGCGTGGTCGTGGTGATCGCAACGCTGACCTCGCTCTTCGTCTCGTTCACCGTCACGCCGGCCCTAGCCGGTAACTGGTCGCTGCGCTCGAATTGGAAGCCGCCGAACTTTATCGCGGCGTTCACGCGCGGCTTTGCGCGCCTGCGCTCCTGGTATGCCGATCGCGTTCTGCCCGGCGCGTTGCGCTATCCGATTCCGATCGTCATCGTGTGCGCGATCCTCACCGCCGCAGCGATCGCCCTGATTCCGCTGGGTATCATCGGCTTCGAGTTCCAACCCGCGCAAGATCGCGGCAACGTGTTCGTGCAGGTCCAGTTTCCCACCGGCACGCCGCTCACCACCACGGACGCCACCGTTCGCACGCTGACGACGCATTTCTTAGAGCTGCCGGACATCGACCGCATCACGTCGGTCTCCGGTGCGATGCAAGCCGGCTTCGGCGGCGCCGTGAACCTCGGCTCGAACGGCCAGATCACTGTGTTTCTCTTGGCCAACCGCACGCATTCGACCGATGAGCTCGCCCGCATGATGACGGGTATCGGGCGCAAGTACGCCGGCGGCGCGCGTGTGATCGCAATCCCGGCGACGGGAACGCGCGGCGGCAACGCGCAGCCGATCGACGTCACCGTCTCGACCACCCGCGGCGAGCCCGACGCGTACGCCGCGCAAGTGCTGCAGGCGCTCCAGGATACGCCGGGTACGGCGAACGTGAACAGTTCGGCGCTGCGCTTCACGCCGCAGCTCAACATCCAATTTAACCGCGACCGAGCTCGCGCGCTCGACGTCAACATCGGTTCGGCGGCAGAAGCGGTCCGCGCCGCATTCGGCGGCACGCTCGCGACCCAATTCGACACGGTCAACGGCACGAAGTACGTGCAGGTGCTCTATCCCATCGCCGATCAGACGAGCCTGAAAACACTCGAGTCGATCGCGCTGCGATCGAATACCGGCGCGATCGTGCATCTCGGCGATATCGCCGAGCTCGAAAATGCGCCCTCGCAGGCCTTGATCACACGCGTCAATCGCGAAACCGTGATTCACCTTGGTTCGAACGTGCAGCCGGGCTTTGCGCTCTCGACCGTGCAAGCCGACTTTCTCAAACGCGTGAAAGCACTGCACTTGCCGAACACCGTGCAGATCGGCGCGGCGGCCGGCGGCACCCAGCAGAACCTGGTGCAAACCGTCAACGGCTTGGGCTACGCGCTCATACTCTCGATTCTGCTCGTCTATCTCTTGATGGTTGCGCTCTACGATGCGTATCGCGCGCCGTTCGTGATCATGTTCGCCGTACCGGTCGCCGCGATCGGCGCCTTCGGGGGCCTCGCGCTGACGCACCAAAGCCTCAACCTCTACTCGCTCATCGGTGTGGTCATGCTCGTGGGCCTCGTCAGCAAGAACGGCATTCTGCTCGTCGACATGGCGCGTCATCGCGTCGCGGCCGGGCTCGACAAGGCGGCGGCGATCAAGGAATCCGCGCGCGAACGTTTCCGCCCGATCGTGATGACGACCGTCTCGATGATCGCCGGTATGACGCCGCTCGCGCTGGCGCTCGATCCGGGCTCGGTTGCGAAACGCTCGCTTGGAACCGTGGTGATCGGCGGCTTGGCGAGTTCGCTCGTGCTCACGCTCGTGCTCGTGCCGATCGTGTTCATCTGGCTTGCGCCCGGACCGCCGAAGAAAATCGCGCCGCTCGAACCAAGCAACGGCGATGCGTCCACACCCCAACTCGCGCTGGGGTCTCACTGATGTCGCTAACGCGTCTCTTCGTCGAGCGCCCCACCCTCGTGACGGTGTTTCTCGCGCTGGTGCTGCTCGCCGGCACGATCGGCGGCCTCTCGCTCGTGCAGCAGCAGTTCCCGAATACGAGCGTGCCGTCGATCCAAGTGCTCGTCACCTATCCCGGCGCGTCGACCACGGAGATGCGCGATGCGATCGTGCGTCCGCTCGAAGACCAGCTGGCCGGCTCGCCGAACCTCGATCACCTCGAGACCTCGATTCAACCGGGCCAAGCCTCAATCGTCGCCGTCTTCCAGCTCTCGTCGAATCAGAACGACGATCTGGTCCAGGTTCAGGGCCGCGTGCAAAACGGTCAGCACTCGCTGCCCAACGACGTGCAAACGCCGCAGATCTCGATCTATAACCCGAGCGAAGCGGTCGTCGTCTCGCTCGTCTTGCGCTCGCGCTCGCTCGGACCGGGCGATCTCTCATCGCTCACCGTGAACAAAATCGTGCCGGCACTCGAACAACTCGAAGGCGTGTCGTTCGTGCAGCAAAACGGCACCGTCACGCCGTCGATTCAGGTCGCCGTCGATCCCCACCGGCTGAGTGCGTCGGGCTTCACGCTCACCGACGTCGTGAGTACGCTCACCAACAACAACGTCCGCGCGCCCGGCGGCATCCTCTACTCGCCCAATCGTGAGACCAACCTCGACGTACGGGGCGATATCCAGAGTCCCGCCAGCGTTGCGAACCTGCTGCTCGGCACGTCGAGCGCGGCGAGCACCGGCACGAACCCGTGGAGCACGCAATCGCGCCTGTTCCGCGTCGGCGACGTCGCCGACATCACCGACACCTACGAAACGCAGCGCGTCTACGCGTATTCCAACGGCATCCCGTGCGTCGAGCTCGATATCCAGAAGTCGGCCGGCACGAGCGAAGTGGAAACCTCGAAGCACATCCTGGCCGCGCTGCCGGGCCTGCGCCGCACCTACCCCGACGTGCAGTTCACGATCCTCAACGTCCAGTCAACCTATACCGAGCAGCAGCTCAGCGGCGTCATGCGCACGCTGGTCGAGGCGGTGATCTTCACCGGCATCGTAATGCTGTTCTTCCTGCGCTCGTGGCGCAACGCGGTCGTGGTGATGATCGCGATTCCGGCCTCGCTGCTCGTCACGCTCGCGGCGATGCGGCTGGCGAACTTCACCCTCGATACGGTGTCGCTGCTCGCCATGACGCTGATCATCGGCATCCTCGTCGATGACTCGATCGTCGTCTTGGAAAACGTCGAGCGGCACTTCCACCGCGGCGAGGGCCCCAAGGAAGCCGCCATCAGCGGCCGATTGGAAATCGGCGTGGCGGCGATCGTGATCACGCTCGTCGACGTCGTCGTGTTCTTGCCGATCTCGTTCTTGCCCGGTTCGGTCGGCCTGTTCTTGCGCGAGTTCGGTCTCGTGGTGACGGTCGCCACGCTGACGTCGCTGTTCGTCTCGTTCACGGTCACGCCGTCGCTCGCCGGCCGCTGGGCGCTGCTCTCGAAGTGGCGTCCGTGGGGGATCATCGAACGCTTCAGCGACGGCTTCGAGCGCGCGCGTTCGACCTACGTGAACCGCGTGCTCCAGTGGGCGCTCGCGCGGCGCGTGCTCATCGCGGTGATCTCGGGCCTCTCGCTCATCGTTGCGATCGCGCTGATTCCGCTGGGCTTCGTCGGCTTCGAGTACATCCCGCCGGTCGACCGCGGCCAGATCTATCTCACGCTGACCTTCCCGAGCGGCACGCCGCTCGATACGACGCGGCGCGGGCTACTCGCCGTCGAAAGCGCCATCGACGACACGCCCGACGTGCAAGCCGAATCGTCGATGGCCGGTGCGTACCTCGGCCAACTCAGCGGCTATATCAGCAACGGTTCGATCGGCCAGATGAACATCTTTTTGCGCGACGCCCGTTCGCACAACACGGCGTACTGGGCCGATAGCTTCCAACGCACGGCAAAGCGCATCGTTCCCGGTGCGACGGTGGTCGCGGTTCCCGCAACGGATATCGCGGGCGGCAACGCGCAGCCGATCGACGAGGTCGTCTCGAGCGTCGACGGCTTGCCGGAACCCTACGCACGCACGGTGGCGGCGGCGCTCGCCGCAACGCCGGGCGCGATCGACGTGACGACCTCGGCGGCCGCCGACGCACCGCAAGTCAACGTCGAGTTCAACCGCGACCGCGCGCGGGCGCTCAACGCGAGCATCGGCACGGCTTCCACCGCCGTGCGCGCCGCGTTCGGCGGCGACCTGGCAACGCAGTTCACCGGCGCCGACGGCCTCAAGGACGTTCTCGTCACCTATCCGCAAGCGGCGCAAACCTCGCTCTCGGCGATCGAAGCGATCCCGATCCGCGCCGGCGGCGGCGCGATCGTGCGCGTCGGCGATATCGCGACGCTCGTGCAAGCGCCCGCGCCGTCGATGATCATGCGCATCAACCGCCAAACCGTCGTCTACGTCGGGGCGAACATCGCGCCCGGCGCAACGCTCTCGAACGTCCAAAATGCGTTCTCGAAACGCTTACGCGACCTGAAACTCCCGGCAACGGTAACCGTCGGCGCGTCGGCGGGCGGCAACGAACAAGCCGTCGGCGACACCGTGATCGGCATGACGTTCGCGCTGCTGCTTTCGGTCGCGCTCGTCTATCTGCTCATGGTCGCGCTCTACAACAGCTACCGCACGCCGTTCATCATTATGTTCGCCGTACCGGTTGCGGTCGTCGGCGCGCTGGGTTCGCTCGCGCTGACCCACCAAACGCTGAACCTGTTCTCGCTCATCGGTTCCGTGCTGTTGATCGGCCTCGTCACGAAGAACGGTATCCTGTTGGTCGACTTCGCCAACATGCGCCGCCGCGACGGCCTCGACCGTACCGCCGCGATCCGCGAAGCGGCGCGCGAACGATTCCGCCCGATCATGATGACGACCGTCGCCATGATCGCCGGCATGATTCCGCTGGCGTTCGTGCTCGATCCCGGCGCCCAAGCCGCGCGTTCGCTCGGCACGGTCGTCATCGGCGGCCTGCTCAGTTCGCTCCTGCTGACTCTCGTGCTGGTCCCGGTCGTGTACCTCGCCGTCTCACCTGCAGGGCGCCCTGATGCCGAACCCGAGCCGGTAAACCCGACAAGAACGCCGGTATTCATCCCATAGTGGCATTTTCTGTATCAAACCAAGCAAAGTCGTGCTCGGTACCGGCGTAGAATAGCTAGTTGCATGAGTGACACGCTGAACGAGGCGGAAAGTCCGCCGGCCCCGTTAACGACACCGGCCGAGCGCTTGCCGCTCCCGACCGACGGCGAAGTCGCGTCGAGCAACATGGACAACGTCGCCAATGTGGCCGACTGGACCGCCGCCAAGGTTCTTGCCGAGCACCTCTTCGCGCGCGGCACCGAAAAGATCGGCGGCGTGGAATATGCCGTCGGCTACCAACTCGCCCACGGCCTCACCGGCGGCGACATCGTCGATGTCTACCATTTTGACAACGACGCGGCATCGTTCTGTATCGCCGACATCTCCGGCAAAGGCACCGAGGCTGCCGTTCACGCAGCTCTGGTGAAGTACGGGGTCCGGGCCTATGCCTCGCAAGGACTCACACCGGAACGCGTGCTGCGAGCACTTGACCGGCTGTATCTCGAGGACTGCGCGTTTGAGAAGAGCGAATCGTTCGCGTCGGTATTCTTCGGCCTGGTCGATTCAACGCGGCGCATCATGCAGTACGCGTCCGGCGGCCACGAACCGGCCGCGATCATCGTACCGGGCGAGCGCGCGAAGACGATCGCTCCAACCGCGCCGCTGATCGGCGTTTTCGACGACCAGCACCACCTCTTCAGGCAAGGCTTCGTGGACTTACCGCCGGGAACGGTCTTCGTCGCGACGACCGACGGCATCACGGAGGCGCGCGCCCCCGACGGTTCGTTCTTCGGCATGGAAGGCTTCATCAGGATCATCGAAGCGCATGCAAAAGACCAGGTTCACGAGATCGTGCGCGCACTCATCGACGGCGCCCGCAAATTCAGCGAGGACAACCTCCGCGACGACATCGCAGTAGTAGCCGCCCGCTTTATGTAGCGGAGTACACACCTCGCGCCTACGCGCTCGGCCTCTCGCGGAAGCGTCCCGGGCAGGGAGTAGACACCTAGCGCCTACGCGCTGCGCTTCTCGCGGAAGCGTCCGGGGCAAGAAGTAAACACCTCGCGCCTACGCGCTCGGCCTCTCGCGGCAACGTCACTGCAAAAGCGTGTGGCTGTCATTTTATTTGTCATCCAGAGCGCAGCGCCGCAGGCGCGTAGTCGAAGGACAGCCGCAATCGTTGTTGCTGAGTGGCTGCACCTCGACTACGGTTCGCTAACGCGAACCTGCGCTCGGCATGACATAGGGACACGCTCTCTCGATAGGCTCGGGGGTCTTTAAGCCGCCGCTCCGTCCACATCCCAGAGTACGACGTGACCGGGGCCTTGCACAACGATCTCCTCGCCGGCATCGATGCGCGCCGCATCACCGGCTTCGAGTCGTTGCACGCCGTCTTTGCCGCTCACGGAAACTGCCGGACTGCCTTCGGCGACGAACAAGAACGCGCGCCGTCCGGGCGCCGTCGTGTGCCGCACTTCAACGCCCGGTTCGATCTCCGCCGCGCTGAACGTCGCGTCGGCGTCAAGCCGGATCTGCGCATCCACCCCGGTCTGGCCCGACGCGATCGTGAGCCAGCGATCGCGCAGTTGTTCTGCGCTGAAGCTATGCTGTCCGTACGCCGGCGCGATGCCGGCATGCTGCGGCAGCACCCACATCTGCACCAGATGCAGCGGGTCCGTCTTGGAGGCGTTGAACTCCGAGTGCCGCACGCCCGTGCCGGCGCTCATATACTGCACGCCGTAGCGGTCGACCACGCCGTGGTTGCCCATGCTGTCTTTGTGCTCGAGTTTGCCGTCGAGCACGTAGGTGACGATGTCCATGTCGCGATGCGGGTGCGTCGGGAATCCTTGGCCGGCCGCGATGCGGTCGTCGTTGAACACCCGCAGCGCGCCCCACTGCATGCGCTTGGGATCGTAGTAGTCGGCGAAGCTGAAGCTATGCGCGGTCTTCAGCCAGCCGTGGTCGCCTTGATACCGGTCCGCGCTACGTTGGATTTCCACTGGGATGAACCTATTTTTCTTGCGTTGCCGAGATTTCGATGGTGATGTCGACGTCGTCGCCGAGCATGACGCCGCCCGTTTCGAGCGGTGCGTTGAAGTTGACGCCGAAATCTTTGCGGTTGATGCGGGTGGTGACGCTGTAACCGACGCGGAAATTGCCCCACGGATCGGTCGTGGTTCCGCCCACTTCACCTTTGAGCGTGACGCTCTTGGTGACGTCGCGAATCGTCAGGTCGCCGGTTGCTGCGAATTCGCTGCCGCTGCCGGTGATCGACGTGCTGATGAACGTGATCCGCGGATACTTGTCGGTGTCGAAGAAGTCGGCCGACTTCAAATGCACGTCGCGCTTGTCTTGACGCGTGCTGACGGTGGTCGCGTCGATCGAGGCCTCGATCTTCGTCGGGACCTCGCCCGTGGGGCCGAGGGTGATCTTACCGGTGAAGCCCGTGAAGTAGCCACGGACCTTCGAGATCATGAGGTGGCGGACGGCAAAGCCGACCTCGGAGTGGGCCGGGTCGATTGCATACGTCCGGGACGTAGTGGTGGTTTCCATAGCCGTAGTGTACCCACAGTCAAGCAAGCCAGGAAGAGCGTCATCTATCATGGGGATAGCAGCCACCAGGATAGCGGCCGGTCCGGAAACCGCCGTCCTCGACCCCGAAGACGACGCCAAGCGCCGGCGCGAGCTTCGCGCCTTCCTCATGAGCCGCCGCGCCCGGCTGCGCCCCGCCGACGTGGGCCTCCCCGACACGGCCCGCCGGCGCACGCCCGGGCTGCGCCGCGAAGAAGTGGCCCAGCTCGCCGGGCTGAGCACCGAGTGGTACACGCTCTTCGAGATGGCCAAGGATACCGGCGTCTCGCAACGCACGCTCGACGCCGTCTCGACCGCCCTGAAACTCACCCCCGCCGAACAGAAGCATCTCTATCAGCTCGCGACCGGCACGCTGCCCGCGATCGCGCCGGATCAGACGGTGGATCCCACGCTGCGCGACGTCCTCGACGGCTACCACACGGGGCCGGCCATGCTGCTCAACGTGCGCATGGACGTGGTCGCCGCCAACCCGCTGGCCGTCGCGATCTTCGGCGATCTCGCCGCGGCGCCCGACTTCCAGCAGAACTGGCTCTGGTATCTCTACGAAAACCACCACATGATCGGTGAATGGGAATCGCAAGCGCGCGAACTGACCGCAACGTTCCGCGCTTCGCTGTGCGAGCACGCCAACGATCCGGCCTACAGTCGCCTGTTGAACAAATTACTCGAAACGAGCGAAACGTTTCGCCGCTTCTGGGCCGAGCACGACGTGGGTGAACTCGAAGACGTTCCACCCCTAACGATGACCCACCCGACCTACGGCCCGCTCCGCTTCACGATGCGCGTCCTCGCCCAACCCGGCGCAACGAACGCGTTCTATTGCTGCTTTCTCGTCCCCGACGAGCCGACAACGAACGCGCCGGCCTACCGCGACCTACGCCGGTCGCTCGAGCCCTAACGCATCGTCCTCGTGCGCGATGAGGCGTTCGAGGAGGTCGAGCAGTTGGCGTTGTTCGCCCGGTGAGAGTGGCGCCAGCATCCGCTCGGAGACGCGTTCGAGTTCCGGCCGAAGAAGCGCGAGTACGGCGCGCCCTTGCGCCGTCAGCCGGAGGGTTCGCGAACGCCGGTCGTGCTTGTCGATCATGCGCCGGACGAGCGCCTTCGACTCGAGCCGGTCCACCAAACCACCGATCGTCGCGCGATCGAAAGAGATGATCTTCGAGAGCGTCGTTTGATCGATGTCGGGATGCTCGTGCAGCGCGCGCAAGGCGGCAAATTGCGGCGCCGTCACATCGCGACCTTGCGTTTCCTGGGCGAAGATCGTGTTGTGAAGCTGGTGCGCGCGCCGCACGAGGTGGCCCGGCGTACGCTGAAAGCCGGCGGTCACCTCGCGGCGGCCGCCGCGGACGTCATGTGCGGGATGACCGTTTCGGCGAACAAGCGCAGCGAACGCCGCGCTTCATCTTGCGGCAGCATATGAAAGTTCACTTGCAGCGAGGCATGTTCGAAGCCGCCGGTGCGTTCGCCGAGTTCGTGCAGTTGCGCGCGGATCTCGTCCGGCGTGCCGATCAGCGCGCTCCCGCTGGCAATCATCGATTCCATCGTTTGGGCGGCGAGCTGTTCGTATTTTTTGTCGTAGCCCTTGTAGTCGGTCGAGGTGGTCCCTTGCGTCCATTCGCGCGCGGCCGAGAGCAGCGAGGCGAAGTAGCCCTCGATATTCGGCTTCGCGATGCGGCGCGCGCGCTCGCCGTCTTCGTCGACGAACATGTGAAACGCGAGCATCACCTCGCCGTTTCCCGGATGTCCCGCGGCGCGCCACGCATCGCGGTAGGCGCCCAGAAGCTCGCGCAGCCGATCGGATGCCATCGGAATCGCCATGAGCGAATATCCCATCGTCCCGGCGAATTCGAAGCTTTCGCGCGTGAACGTTGCGGCGATGTAGAACTTCGGCCGCGGTTGCTGTGTCGGCCGCGGCAGCGACGTGACATCGTCAAACGAGTGAAATTGGCCGTGGTGCGTCGCAGACTCTTCGCGTAACAACAGGTCGATTTGCTCGATGCCTTCGCGATACCGCGCCACCGATTCGTCGGGCGAGATGCCGAAGACCCGGAACTCGTGCGGCAGGAACGCGCGCGCGAAACCGACATCGACGCGACCATCGCTGATGCCGTCGAGCATGGCGATTTCGGCGGCGAGCTTGAGGGGGTTGTTGAAGGCCGGGATCACCGCACCCGTGACCAAACGCGAGTGCGTCGTGTGTTGCGCCGCGGCGGCCAGGAAGACGATCGGATTGGGGCTATAGCCGCCGTAATAGTGAAAATAGTGCTCGACGATGCGGATATGGCTGTACCCGAGCGGCTCCGAGAGCTTGACGAGCTCAAGACAGTCGCGAAAATACGCAGCCGGCGACTTGTCCTCCGGCCGAACGTCAGGGAAAAACTGAATCCCGAATTCCATACAATAGTAAGTATGCATAGCATCAGCCCACTGTCAATGGCCCCCGTTTGTCATGAGGATAAACACCTCGCGCCTACGCGCTCGGCCTCTCGCGCCAACCATTGGGAGGGGGTGAAGCGTCGTCGAGGGACGGCCACCCGGCGAGCTAAAGGGGCTCCCATGAAGTCCAACGTCCCACACCCGGTCACCGACCATCGCGGTCCGCCCGTCGTACGGCGGTGGAGCGAACAGCGCTGGTTGCTCGACAACGTCATTCGCGCAAACGGCATCGACTGGGATCAGCCGCGTTCGATCTACCTGAACGCGCCCTGCGGCGTCGAAGCGAACGCCGACTTCGCGCAGATCCGCCAACGCGTGCAAAAAATGGCCGACATCGGCCCGGCCTTCGCGGCGACGGCCCGGCGCCGTGAAGCGAAAGCCGTCGAAGCTGCCGCGGCCGAGAACCCCGTCACCGCGCGCGACAACTATTTCATGGCCGCCGTGCACTGGGGCGCGGCGCAGTGGCCGTACGACGAAAACGATGAAACGAACATCGCGTACAACCACAAGAAGCGCGAGTGCTATCAGCACTATGCAAACCGCGCCGATCATCATATCGAAGCCGTGTGGCTGCCGTTTGGCGACAGCGCGATTCCGGCGTGGTTTCACCTGCCGCCGAACTACCGCGGCGAAAAGCTGCCGGTGGTGATCCTGATCCCCGGTATGGACAGCTTCAAAGAAATGTCGGTCGCGCTGTACGGCGACCGCTGGCTCAATCGCGGCATCGCGGTGCTCGCGATCGACGGCCCGGGACAATACGAAGCGCCGATGGTCGGCATCAACGTGAGTATGGAGAATTGGAGCGCCGTCGGCGGCGTGCTCGTCGATTGGCTCGTCGCACGCGGCGAGATCGATCCCGCGCGCATCGGCGTCAGCGGAACGAGCTTCGGTTCGTTCTTCGCCACGATCGTCGCCGGCAGCGAGCCACGCCTGCGCGCGTGCGCGGTCGTGGCCACTTGCCTCGAACCGGGCTGCCACACGATTTTCGAAGAGGCCTCACCGACATTCAAGAAGCGCTTCATGTATATGTCCGGCTACACCGACGAAGCCGCGTTCGATGCGTTCCGCGAAACGCTCACCTGGGAAAACCATGTCGCGAACATCGCCTGCCCGTATCTCTGCGTCGCGGGAGAAGCCGAAGAGTTGAGCCCGATCGAGTACGCCGAACGTCTGGTCGAGCGCGTACCGGGACCGAAGCAGTTCGTCGTGTACGCGGAATCGCGTCACTCCGTCGGCGGCGTTCCGTCGGCGAACCTCGGACCGTTCCCGCCGGTGCTGGCCGCCGATTGGATGGCCGCGCGGCTCGCCGGCAAGCCGTTTGCGAGCGAACGCTGGTATGTCGAGCCCAGCGGCCGCGTCGTCAAGACGCCGTTCTAGCGATGAACAAGCCCGTCGACGTTTCCGCCGTTCTCACCAAGTACGCCGACATATCGTCGAACTACGGCGCTGCGAATTTCCCGCTCTCCGATCACTTGCCGATGGCGGTGGTCGCGCTGGCGGCAATGGGCGCGAAACCCGCCCGCATCGAATCGTGGGCAGCCAACTACGCCGCGGTGCACGAATTGCGCGCCGCGGACGATGAGGAACGCGAAGGGCGTAACTTCTGGTATCAGCGGATCTCTGCTCAAGGCCGCGATGCCGTGCTGGCGGGCGCACTGCCCGGTCTCATCGAGGGTATCGGCGCGGCGGCATTCCACGCAGCGATTCGGGCCGCGTATGCCGTGGAACAAAACGATGACCGCGAACTCGCGAACGCCCTCGAATCGTGGCAGCGCGAATTCCTCGACTTGCCGGCGCCCCCCAACACGCGCCCGGTTTCCGTTGCTGAAGCGCTCACCAAACTCGCGCAGTCGACCGTGCGCGTGGAACCGCGCGGACTCATCGCCACGCGCATGCTCGCCGTGGCAAAAGACCCGGCATTTCTGGCGATTGCCCAAGCGGTGCCGCGGAGTTCCGATATCAAAGCGCTCGCCGTTGCGGCAGCGGCGGCGTTCGCGGAGAGCGGCGATTTCACCGCACTGCACGTCATGACCGGAACGCACGCCATGCGAATCTTGAACCGGTTCTTCCCCGATCCCGAAACCGCGATGCCCGCGTTTTGGCGCGCCTACGCCGCCGCATCGCTCGTCGCCGGCACGACGCCGTCGCTCGCGCCCGATCTCCTCGCGACGCTCCGCGCGGAAGCACCGACGGGCTGGTACGAGCTCTTAGTCGAGGCCAGCGCGCACGACGAGGAGCACGTAATCAAAGCCACATACACCGCATGGCGTCTCGACGAAGCCCTGCGCGAACCACTCTTCCGCACCGCAGCCCGCCGCTACATCGATCAAGAAACCTACCGCTAACCGAGTCAAAGTGAATAAACACCTCGCGCCTTCGCGTCTAATTTGTCATCCAGAGCGCAGCGCCGCAGGCGCGTAGTCGAAGGACAGCCGCAATCTCGCACGACAGAAACGCGCCGACAGCCAAACCTCAAGCGAGAGGCCAAGAGTCACAGCCGAAGAAGCGCCCGCTGGTTGAGCGTTTGCTGCTCGTACGAATGGAGATGACGGTATGCTGACTTCTCGTCGCGATGTGCTGATGGCATCGTTCTTCGCACTTCCCTTCGCGCTCGCCGCGCAGGCCGAGGGCGACGCAAGCCCGATCGACCCGACGCAAACGATGATCACGCTTCCCGACAAGATCGTCTGGCGCTCCGGCCAAGCCGGCGTTCCGGCCGAAAGCGTGCAGAGCGCCGCACTTTTCGGCGGCACCGAACAACCCGGACTCTACTACCAACTCGTGAAGTGGTTCCCCGGCTATATGAGCGCGCCGCACGTGTACGACACCGACCGTCTGTGCGTCGTCGTCTCCGGCGTGTGGTGGTGCAACAGCGGCGCCGACTTCGATCCTGCCAGCACCGTCCCGTGCCCGGCCGGCACGTTCATCCGCCGCGTCGCGCACACACCGCACTACGACGGCGTAAAAGCCGGCGGCAAAGAACCCGCCGTCATCGCGATCTGCGGCATCGGCCCCAACAACCAACGCTGGCTCGAACCCGGAACCCCAAACGTCCGCCGCGTATAGCGCTTTTTAAGGCAAACACCTCGCGCCTTCGCGCTCGGCCTCTCGCGCCAACCATTAAAGGCCTACGCGATACTCAGCCTCAGCGGTGCGCCCGAACGTGCTTGCAGTTCGCCGAACGTAACCCCGCCGCGCAGCTCACGCACGACAAACCCTTGGTCGACATCGATAACCGCAAGGTCCGTATACACCCGGCTCACCACGCCGGCCGCGGTGAGCGGATACGTGCAGCGTGAGAGCAGCCGCGGTTGCCCGTCGCTCGTGCAATGCTCCATCATCACCCAAACATGCTTCGCCCCTGCGGCAAGATCCATCGCGCCGCCGACCGCCGGCGGCCGCCCAATATCGTTCGTCGTCCAGTTCGCAAGATCGCCGTTTTCCGCGACTTCATATGCGCCGAGCAGCGCAATATCGATATGGCCGCCGCGAATCATCATGAACGACGTCGTTGTATCGAAGATCGACGCGCCCGGGAGCAACGTCACAGGCTGTTTGCTCGCGTTGATCAATTCCGGATCCACATCGTCCGCAGCGGGTGCGGGACCAACGCCGAGCAGACCGTTCTCACTTTCATAAATCACATCGATATCGCCGGCAACGTAATTCGCAACGAGCCCCGGCAACCCGATACCGAGATTCACATAATCCCCGTCTCGCAAATCCGCCGCGACACGCCGCGCAAGCGATTCCCGTTCCGCAGCATTCACCGCGCGATCCTCACGACGCGATCCACAAAGATGCCGGGCATCGTCACAGCTTCCGGATCGATGCCGCCCAGCTCGACGATTTCGCGCACCTCCGCAATCGTAACGCGTCCGGCCGCAGCCATTACCGGCCCAAAATTCCGCGCCGACGCGTGCGTCCGCACGTTGCCGTGCCGGTCGCCCACCGCCCCGAGCACGAACGCGAAGTCCGGCACGAGCGCCCGCTCCAGCACGTAGTCGCGCCCGTCGAACGTGCGCGTCTCCTTGCCCTCAGCCAAGATCGTCCCGGCACCGGTCGCCGTGTAAAATCCGGGAATTCCCGCCGCCCCGGCCCGAAGCCGCTCGCCGATCGTCCCCTGCGGAAGCAACTCGAGCTCGATCTTCCCCGCCGCATAATATTCTTCGAACACGACCGACCCGGACGTGCGCGGATACGAACACACCATCTTGCGCACGCGGTCGGCGGCGATCAGCGCCGCGATGCCGTCCTGGCCGCTACCGGCGTTATTCGCCACGATCGTCAGGTCGCGCGCACCTTGCTCGATCAGCGCGTCGATGAGGCCGAACGGAACACCGGCATCGCCAAAGCCGCCGATCGCGATCGTTGCGCCGTCCGGAATATCATGCAAAGCCGCGCGAACGGATGCATAGACCTTGTTCAACAGATCGCGATTCGCCGCATGGCAGCTTGCCTTTCCGGGCGACGGAGACTTTGCCTTTGGGTTCGTACGTACCGCGCGGACAGGGTCGGATTGTGAAGAAAGCAAGAACGTCCCCCTCGTGAAACGGGCGTAGCAGGTTCGCGCCACGTTCTTTTCCGGATGCTATCGTGGTGGGATGAAGGTCGGATCCGTGCGGGCGGCTCTGGTACCTCTAGGGTGCTTGGCAGCCATCGCAATCGCAGCGTTCGCGCTTCCAAACACACCTGCACCGCGGTTGGCGATCCTCGGCCCGATCGAGTACGCCGTCGCCGTCCTCGCGGACCTCGGAACGGTCCTCGTCCTCATGTCGACCTGGCGTATCTCGATTGCACGTCACTCCACGTACGTGCTCGCGTTGTCGTATGCGGTCACGGGCATCCTGATGTTGCTGGCAATGCTGACGCTCCCACTGATGCCCGCGCAATTGCCGGTACTGCCCAGCCTGCCCGATGCTGGAATGTGGCTGTACTTGGGCTGGCACATAACGCCGGGGGTCGGCGCGCTGGTGTATCTGGCTTTGCGGACCAACGACAGTGCTGCCGCCCCGTCGCGCCGCTTCATGACCATCTCTTTGGTCGTTGCCGTTGCGATTGTTTGCGGAATCGCCGTCCTTGCGCTTGGGTTTAGCGACCGCTTTCCGGTCGTATCCGGCCGCACGCCGTTCGCCGGTCTGCTAAACACCGGGATCGTCCCGCTAATCGTTTTCTTTTTGATCGTCGCGTCGATGCTCGCGTTTGGTATGCGTGAGCCTACCCGCGTTGTCCGGGCCATACCGCTAACGCTCTTCGCCTTGGCGCTCGAAATGCTGGTCCTCTTCCTCGGCGGGCATCCGTATTCGCTAGCATTTTACGTGGGCCGCGTGATGCTCGTCGCTGAAGCGTCCTTCGTCTTGGTTGCGGCGGTACGAACGCTGGTGAATGCCCGCACGCAGCTCAATCGAACGGAGTGGGAGCTCTCGCGCGTCGAGGGCGAGTCAGCGAAGCGCGCCGGCCGTATTCGTGCGTTGTGGCAGATAACGTCGAGCCCGGCGCGTTCGCAGCAAGAGCAGTTTGACACAGTGTTGGAGACCGCAACGGCGGCGATTCGTCCGGGCAAGCCGATGTTTGGCTGTCTAACGCACGTCGATGGCGAGACGATCGTTGTCGACTCAACGTCGTGGGCGGCATATGATTCGGCGCTCGAATTTACTGACCGGGTCTTCCCTGGCGTGACCGCCGAACTCGCAGAGACGATGCAAAGCGTCGTCAACGAAACGCAAAAGACGCAAGCCTGGGACGATCTATCCGCCGTTACCGGCGACATTGGAAGGGTTTGCGGTCGACTCGGATGGCGAAGCTTTATCGGTACGCCCTTTGCGATCGGCAGGCGCATGCACGTGCTCACGTTTACGTCACCCGAAACGATGCTCGACGAACCGTTTGCCGAAGACGACATCGCCTACGTTGAAGTTGTTGCATCGTTCTTTGCCAGCCGGGCTTCGCAGCAGGAGCACTTCGAACAAATTCAGTTTCAAATCGAGCACGATGCATTGACCGGTCTCGCGAACCGCGTGCAGTTTCGCAAGGCCATTCGCAGCGATATCGCAACCGGAAATCCGTTTGCCGTCGCGTTCGTCAATCTCGACGGTTTCCGGCACGTGAACGAACAGCAGGGGCATCAGGTTGCCGACGAAGTGTTGGTTGAAGTTGCCGCCGGCCTGCGATCGGTCGCCGCCGGCGATTTCGTTGCGCGCATGAGCGGCGACGAGTTCGGTATCCTGCTCCGCGACGTAGCAACCTCCGAGTCGGCCCATGCGGCGCTCGATCGATATTCCGCGCGCTTCCTCTCGCCATTTCATACCGGCGACCGGCTAGGCACGAAGATGCTGCGCATTGGGGCGTCGTTCGGCGCAGCCCGCTTTCCGGACGACGGCAAATCGGCGGAAGAACTGATGCTTCGCGCTGATGCCGCGCTGGCCGCAGCGAAGACGCGCGGCGGCTCGTCAACGAACTTCTTCGACGCTCAGATGGAGGCGCAGATGGAAGCCTCGCATGTTCGCGTCGTCGAACTCGCCGACGCGATCGCGAACGATCAACTCGCGCTGCTCTATCAGCCGACGTTCGATCTGTCGACCGGCAAGATAGCGGGCGCCGAGGCCTTAGTCCGCTGGGACCATCCGGAGCGCGGACGTTTACTACCGGCCGAATTCATTGCCATCGCCGAGCGCAATGAATTGATCACGCCGCTGACGCGCTGGGTGCTCGCACGGCTGATCAGCGATGTCGCTAAAGGGCCGAAGCTGCCGAAGGACTTTCGGGTGTACTTCAACGTCGGCGCACAAACGCTCAACGACGTCCCGTTCATCTCGAAATTGAAAGCGACGCTCGACGGTGCGCCCGATCTGGTCGAGCATCTGGGCGTGGAGATCACCGAAACCGCGGCGATGTACGATGTGGGATCGGTCGACACGCTCGCGCTTCTTCGCCGGTGGGGCCTGTTCGTCGCAATCGACGATTTCGGCACGGGCTATTCATCGTTGTCCTACCTCAAAAAACTCGCGGTCGACGTCATCAAAATCGATCGCTCGTTCGTCGCCGGGCTGACGGAAGACGCACGTGACGGTGCCATCACCAGCATGCTGCTGCAAATTATCGATCGCTGCGGTTTCACGACGCTCGCCGAAGGCATCGAGACCGAGGCGCAAGCCCAGTGGCTGCTCGCGCACGGTTGTCGCATCGGCCAGGGCTATCACTTGGCAGCGCCGGGCACGTTCGCGCAACTGCTAGACCACCTCAAGGCTCACCTCGCGCCTACGCGCTCGGCCTCTCGCGCCAACCATTAAAAAAAGCGCGACGACCTACCCGTTATTCTGCCTTAGCGCCTCATAGGATAAACGCGTCGCTCGTAAATGCGTGCGTGCGCTACACCGTGCGTTTCGCCGTGGAGTGGAAGAGCGCGCCGAGCCGGCCGTCGCCGTCGATCCCCGCATTCGCCGAGATCGTGTTCGCTTCGTCGATATAGGTCATGCACGCTTGATCCGCGGCGTCGCGCGCACCGAGGCGTTCGAGCGCGGCAATCACGCGGCTGGTCTGGTCGTCGCTGAGCATGCCGATCGTGGCATAGGCATCCGCAACGACCGTGCGGTCGGCCGACGGCGCTTGGGCAAGCGCCCAGGCCACCGGAAACGACCACTTGCGCCGGCGGATATCCGCGCCGCTGGGCTTACCGGTTTCTTCGGTGCGCCCCCACGTGCCGAGCACGTCGTCCCGGACCTGAAATGCCAAACCGTACGCGCGCCCGACGCTGCTATACGCGGCTGCCCGCGCGTCGGAAGCACCCGCCGCCCAGGCACCGAGTTCGCACGCGACGGCCAGCAGCGCCGCGGTCTTGCCCTCGATCATCCGCACGTATTCCTCGAACGTCACGAACGTCGCCGTCTCGAACCCAATGTCGAACGCCTGACCCTCGCACATGCGGAAGTGCGCTTCTTGCAAGCAGCGCATCATGGCCGCAACCGTCGCCGCCGGCAACGCCCGCGAGCCGTCGACCAGCGTCAAATATGCCAGCGCCGACATCGCGTCGCCCGCGACGAGCGCCGCGCGCACGCCGTGCCGCGTCCAGAGCGTCGGCCGCCCGTGACGCATCTCGTCGCCGTCCTCGATGTCATCGTGAATGAGCGAGAAGTTGTGCAGCAATTCGAGCGCCGCCGCGGCGCCGAGCGCGACGGTGCCGTCGGCCCCCTCGCACTCCGCAACGGTAAGGAGAATCTGCGGCCGCAAGCGTTTGCCGCGCTTGGCCGTTGGATCGTCGAGCCCAAAGTGCTCGCGGATCAACGGTCCATTCGCGTTGTTCGCCGCCGCGCCGTCGAGCACGGATTCAAGGTAGCCCTCGAAAAGCCCGAACGACGGCGAGCGGACGAGCATCGGAGTTACTTCGCGAAGACGGTGCGGATCGAACCGATGAGATTCTGGGGCCGCATCATATCGGCCGCAGCGGTCGCTTCGAAGCCCGAATGCACCATGCAGTCGGTGCACTTCACGTTGCCGCTCTTGTGGCCGTACTTTTCCCACTCGGTCGTTTCGAGCAGCTCTTTGTAGCTCTTCGCATAGCCTTCACCGAGCAGATAGCACGGCTTCTGCCAACCGAACATGCTGTAGCTGGGCATGCCCCACGGCGTGCAGTCGTATTCTTTCTCACCGGTGAGGAAGTCGAGGAAGAAGGGGCTCGCGTTGAACTCCCATTTCTTCTTGCCCGCTTTGTACGGCGCGAGGATGCCGCGGAAGAGCTGGCGCGTTTCTTCCACCGCCAGGAAGTGATCCTGATCGGGCGCCTTCTCGTAGCGATAGCCAGGCGAGAGCTGCATGCCGTCGACCTTGAGTTCGTCGGTCACGAAATCGAAGAACGCGTGGAAATCTTCCGGCTGCGAGCCCTCGAAAATCGTCGTGTTCGTGTACACGCGGAAGCCCTTGGCCTTCGCCGCACGGATCGCTTTGATCGCGATGTCGTAGGTGCCGGCGCGCGCGACTGCTTCATCGTGAATGTGCTGCGGTCCATCGAGATGGATGTTGAAGCCGAAGTAATCCGACGGCGTGAATTTATCGAGGCTCTGTTCCAAACGCAGCGCGTTGGTGCAGAGGTACACGAACTTCTTGCGTGCGACCAGACCTTCGACGATCTCTTTGATCTGCGGATGCAGCAGCGGTTCGCCGCCGGGAATCGCCACGACCGGCGCGCCGCATTCATCGACCGCCTCGAAGCACTTCTCGGGCGAGAGATGCTG
>Ga0182013_10001468_pt1 | contig 32487 bp, 25 predicted proteins | sample 612S2MmetaG_FD_120487 | JGI IMG/M metagenome (GOLD analysis project Ga0182013, IMG submission 120487) | Permafrost microbial communities from Stordalen Mire, Sweden - 612S2M metaG | ecosystem: Environmental > Terrestrial > Soil > Wetlands > Permafrost | place: Sweden: Stordalen | collected... | reverse complement strand
GGTGGAGATGTTCTGTTTTTCGACATTCGGTGGAGCAGGGAACGAAGCGCTGAATCCGTCGGCTTCGTAGCTATAAGGATTCCAGTCGGGTGACCCCGCAGCGGTGGCTGGCGCGGGCGGGCGGGCGATCAACCGAAAGCTGTCGAGAAAGCGGTCGGTATCTGCATAATTCTGGTTCAGGGGCGAGACGACCATCATCTGGTAGAGAAGGCCGTCCGAGAGAACCATCCGCACGGTGAAATGCAACTTATCGCTTTCTGCGTCAAAAGCCACGCCGGGGTTCGAGTCGAGCTCAATCTTCTTTTCTGTTAGAAAGTGAGCATTCAGATGCTCGACGGCCCCTCTTTTGGCTCCATCGAGAAGCGTGACGGGATCGGCGGTGCGGCCTCTAGCGCCGTAATCGCAGACGCCCACATATAGTGACGTGGGACCGACCTCAGAGACATAAGACCGCAATTCAAAGCTCTCGCTTCCAGCGGGAACGGTATTCTTTGCGGTTTCCGGCGCGGTGGGAAACAGCACATGAAAGCCCTCATTCGAGGAGCCGAAGGGCTTCCAGTCCGGGACTTGTAAGGGGAAGCAGGCCGCGTTCGAAAGAGCAAGGGCGAACAGAATACTGAGAGTGCGGATCGCACGAACTCTGGCGCGAATTATCGAAAATTCTCGGCGGACATCATCGTTGGGACTCGCTCCGCACGTCTGGATAGAGTCGCGGTTGCGGGGTCTGTCGCTCATTCTGGTTTGGATGCTCACGGCAAGCAGAGAGGCTGTTGATGCGGAAGGCCAGTTTGAAAGTCTCTGGGCGTCCAAATGGCTACGCGCCGAAGGTCTTCGTGCGTGGCGGTCACAAGTGTGAGCCGTTCGCGGGTTTGCCGAGTGCGAAGAGGGTGTGTACGATGGTTTAGATTTCCAGGGGTAACGTTTCCATGCGACCGAACTTCAACCTAATGAGGGCGACGCTGACCGGCGCGCTCGGCGGCCTGCTGTTTGGCTTCGATACGGTGGTGATTTCCGGCGCCATTGACGCGTTGGTGAAGCTGTACGGCTTGAGCGCGCGCGGTGAGGGATTTACGGTGGCGATCGGCCTGGTTGGTACTGTGATCGGCGCGCTGGGAGCGGGCACCGCGGGACAGCGCCTGGGCGGCCGCGAAGCGCTGCGGTTGACGGCTTTGCTCTATATCATTTCCGCGTTTGGTTGCGGGCTGGCGTGGAACTGGCCGGCGTTCCTGCTCTTCCGGTTTGTTGGCGGCTTGGGGATCGGCGCTTCTTCGGTGCTGGGACCGGTGTACATTGCGGAACTGGCTCCGGCCAAGTGGCGTGGACGGCTTGTCGGCGCATTTCAATTTAATGTGGTGTTCGGCATTCTAGTGGCCTACACGTCGAATTACGTGATTCGCACACTGCATCTGGGTGCGTCGGAATGGCGTTGGCAGGTGGGAGTAGCCGCGATTCCAGCCGCCGGCTTCCTGGCGCTTCTGTTCTTTATTCCGCGTAGCCCGCGGTGGTCGGCTTCGCAAAATCGCATTGACGAAGCGCTCGAAGTCCTGAAGTTGATGGGTGAGCCCGATCCGCAGGGCGAACTAGCCGACATTCGCAGTGCGTTGAAAGAGGAGCACGCGTCGGCGCATGAGTCGGTGTTTCAGTGGAAATATCGCTATCCGCTCTTCCTGGCCATCACGATTGGGGCGTTCAATCAACTGGCGGGCGTCAACGCGATTCTCTATTACCTGAACAGCATCTTCATGGCTGCTGGATTCAGCCAGATCTCCGGCGACCAGCAGGCGATTGCGATTGGCGCGACGAATTTAATCTTCACGATCGTGGGCATGTCGATGATCGACAAGCTGGGACGGAAGACGCTGTTGCTGATTGGCGCGGCGGGTACGGCAAGCTGCCTGGCCGGGGTGGCATGGATCTTCACCACCAATTCCAATCCAGGTGCGCTGGTGTGGCTGCTTGTCACCTATATAGGGTTCTTTGCACTCTCGCAGGGCGCGGTGATCTGGGTGTACATCGGCGAAGTGTTTCCCAACTCGGTGCGGTCAAAGGGGCAGGGAGTGGGCAATGCGAGCCACTGGATCATGAACACGATCATCGCCATGGAGTTCCCTGTGCTGGCCACGCGCATGGGCCGCGGCGCACCGTTTATCTTCTTCGCGGTGATGACAGTGGTGCAGTTCCTGGTGGTGCTGTTCACTTATCCCGAGACCAAGGGCCAGACGCTGGAGGCGTTGCAGCGCAGGCTGGTTAAGGTGAACTGAAGGGCGTAGCCGTGATTCCAATCACGATTCGGTGTTTGCGTTGCCGCCTATAATTTAGGGGTAAAGGCGCGGAGCAGCGGGATGGATATCTCTGCCTGGAGCTCGCGGCGTCAATAGAGAGGTTGGACGATGGAGCAGATTGCGGTTTCGGCAAAGGGCCAGGCGGAGGGCGCGGCCGAAGTTCGGCGCGCGCGGCAGGCTGAGAAGGAATCGCCACTCGAGCTATTCAACTCCGCGGAGGCCAACGCACTGCGCGCGGAGATCATCCTGACCGGACGCAAGCTGTGGGACCGCCAATACGTGGATGGCAACGGCGGCAATATCAGCGTGCGGCTCGGCAGTGAGTTCGTGCTGTGTACACCGACGATGCTGAGCAAGGCGGACCTGACCACGGCCGATATCTGCCTGTCTGACCTCAACGGAAAAATACTCGCGGGCGACCGGACACTGACAAGCGAGCTGCTATTGCACCTTGAGATTTACAAGGCAAATGAGAAGGCCAAGGCTGTCGTTCATTGTCACCCGCCTTATGCGACAGCGTTCGCGATTGCAGGAAAGGTACCGCCCAACGGACTCATCCCGGAATATGAGGTGTTTATCGGGCCGGCCGCGGTGGCCCCGTACGAGACGCCGGGCACGCAGGCGTTTGCGGAAACGGTGCTGCCTTTTGTGCAGGAGCACAATACGATTCTGCTGAAGAACCATGGTGTAGTTTGCTGGGCCGACACTGTGACGCATGCTGAGTGGCTTGCCGAGATCATGGATACGTATTGCCGGACGTACCTGATCGCGAAGCAGATTGGCGAACCAATGGGTTTAATCCCCGACGACAAAATCGACGACATATTACGGCGCAAACAATGGATGGGCCTGCCCGACGCGCGCATGGCGCGCATTGGCGGCAATCCGCGCGGCGGCGAGCCAAAGAATAATGCCGAGGTCGTGGAACTTGTGAAGCGCGAGACAGGGCGGCTGCCAGGACGCTGAAGCGCCCTCAGGGTAGCAGTCAGCCCTCCGATTTTCCGCAGCGATGAATCTATTGCGATCTGAACCTGTACAAGCAAAATCACTCTTGAAGAGATTCCTCGAGACCATGCTCACATATAAATCGCTTTTCCGATTCTGACGCATGTTTGCCGTCAAGAGATTTTTTTCATCAATTTGCCGATGGTCGCTGGGTATGGTAAAAGATGAGAACTTCCCCTGAGGTCGTTTGATCGCGTGAACGGAACGCAATTTTCAGAAGAGTTCAATTCCAATGTTTCTGGGCCCAGGATCAACCTGGCGGCTGCCGCGAAGTGGACGCTTCCGGATTCAGCAATGCGCTTTTCTCTGGCGATGCTATAGTATGCGGTGTCAGCGTGGGGCGGCGTGGAACTGGGCAGGACTTCAGTCGCCGATATTTTCTGGCCCGCGAACGGAATTCTCATCGCGTTTCTGCTTCGCCTTGAGCGCTGCTACTGGGTCAGCTATCTTGCGGGATCGGTGGCGGCCAACATTTTTGCCCATGTATACTTTGGGTTTTCCCCAGCTCAACTCGCTCTTTTCTCTGCGTCCGATACGATTGAAGTTTTGCCTGCCGCGCTGTTTCTTTCCACTGCAAATGCTCAGAAACCCGATCTCGACCGCTTGCCCGTGCTGGGGCGGTTTGTTCTTGCCGGTGTTCTGCTTGCGCCGCTTGTGTCGGCGGCGATGGTCGAATTGTCCTTAGCCATTTGGTCGAAGCCGGCCGGCTTCGTGTCGATGACCAACTGGTTTGTTGGAGACGCCCTGGGAATCCAATCATGACGCCGCTGGTGCTTGCCATTGAAAGGACCGAACTTGCACAACTCTTCTGTCCCGAGCGCAGGCTAGAGACGGTTGGAATTCTTGCAGGCATGGGGATACTTTCCTGCGCGATCTTTGCACAGACGGGGTTGCCCCTGGAGTTTTTGCTGTTTCCCGGTTTGTTGCTCGCGATCTTCCGCCTGGGCGCATCTGGTTCCGCGATCAGCATCTTCCTTTTGACCGCTCCGGCGGCATATTTGACCTCGCGAGGACGCGGGCCTCTCGCATATGGGCAATCGACGCCGTTGCTCCACAGGATATTTTTTCTTCAGTGCTTCGTCGGAGTTGCGCTGGTTATTGTGTACTCGGTTTCTTCGGCCTTGCGCGGGCGAGAACGGCTGGAGAATGAACTTGCGGAGGCCTTTTTCGAAGCGGACGCATATGCGGCGCAAGACTACATTACGGGCCTTGCCAATCGAAGAACATTCGACAGCCAGCTCAAACAGGAATGGAACCGGATGCTTCGCGAACACGGCACGCTATCGATGCTCATGATCGATGTGGATCATTTCAAGCTCTACAACGACTTTTACGGACACATGGCCGGTGACGAATGCTTGCGCAAGATTGGCTCAATTCTGGCGAGAGTTCAACGACGGGGCGGCGATTTTGTGGCGCGCTTTGGAGGCGAGAAGTTTGCGGTACTTCTTCCACGGGCTTACTCGCAGGGTGCTATGGCACTGGCGGAGCGAATCCGCCAGAGTGTGAGCGATGCTTGCCTGCAGCATTCACCGTACCAGGCGGGCATTGTAACAATCAGTGTGGGCGTGGGTACGTTGCAGGCTGAAGAAAGCAAGGATGAAAAGCTATTGATTGAGCGCGCCGACCAGGCTCTTTATATCGCAAAGAGGGCGGGAAGGAACCAGGTGGCAGTCTGGACGGATGGCGTGGGCGACCGAACATGAAGCTGTTCCTTCACGTCGCCGGCGCTTGACTTTTCATTCTCACGATTTGCCGGCGTGGTCGCCGTATTCCCAATCGTAGGGAACGCCAGTATCGCCGAGGATGAATTTCACCAGGTCGGCGAAGCTTGCTTCGGAACGGACGTCGTTCGAGAGGATGACGACGCAACGCTGACTGGCCTCGATGCAGATCATGGTGTTGGCGGTCTGGCCGTCGTGGCCTCCCTTATAAAAACCGTGGCCTTGCGGGCCATCGAAGACTACAACTCCTAATCCCGCGGCGAGATCTTTGCGCTGCTTCTCGATCGGGAGGTCCGGGGAAAACGTCGGAAACAGGCCGGCTGTCGCCAGGTGCAGGCTGGGCTTCGTCATCTCCGCGCGTGAGGCGGCGGTCAGGCCATCGCCACGGACAAGGGAGGCGGCGAACTTGGAGAAGTCGGTGATGGTGGTATTCATGGAGCCGGCAGTGCGCACTTTCTTACGCTGGCTGTGCTCCTGGGGTTGGCCCTTGTCGTTCCATCCGTCGGCAACGTTGATCTCGACGCCGTTGAGGAACGTAAGGCTGGTGCGGGTCATGCCGAGCTTCTGAAAGTCCGCCTTGGTGAGGTCTCCGACATCGAGGCCCAGCCCTTGAGAAGTGCGACCGTGTTCGATGGCAAATTGCAAGAGGATCATTCCTTCGCCGGAGTAGCTGTATCGCGTGCCCGGATCGAAGTGAATGTGCAGCTTCTGGTCAGGCTCGATGAACCAGAAGTTGCTGAAGCCGGTGGAGTGGGTGAGGCACATGCGGGGCGTGATCTTTTGCCAGCGGGGATCGTCGGCGAGGTCTTTATAGGGGCCGTATTTGTCGGGGAAGACCGGGTCGGGACCGTATTCGGGAAGCGGTTTGTCGAGGTCGTCTTTGATGGGCGTGTCGAGTTTGAGACGGCCTTGATCGACTAATTGCATCACCGTATATGCGAAGACCGTTTTGGTGAGCGACGCGCCGTACATGATGGTGTCGGCGGTGAGCGGGTCGCCCTTGGCGTTGCGGATTCCGAATGCGCCGACGTAGCCAACCTTGCCATGATCGACCACGGCAACCGCCATGCCATTGGCGTGCGTGGCGGCCATTATTGCATTCACTTTTTGATCGATGGCGTCGTTGGCGGGGATAGTTTGCGCTATCGCGGGGGAGATCGCTGCGACCACAAGAAGGGAGAGAAACTGCCGATTCAAGAACAATGGGAAATCCTCATGTCGCGCTTAGATGCGATGTTTGCGACCGGCGGGAAGCGCGTCGACGCGTGGTTAGAGTAACGCAAGGGGGCGGCGGAAAGTTCAAGCGCGGAACGGGGATTCTGGGCGTCCACTTAAGTGGGAGAGAAAGAAAAAGCGAAGTTGTGTTAAACTGGGTTTGCGCTCAGTGATTTGGCCGTGAGCAGCGGATTGCCCTTCATACCGGCAAGTTTGCCTGGCACAGATTTTTCCCCAAGCCCCTACAGCGTATATCCGTAAGTCTCCCACCCGGGGAGTTTGCATGGACTGTTGATTCGGTCTGAAGCGAGGGTTCGAACGGCGTGACCCGCCTTGAATGGCCTGGGCGCCTTGAATCGAAAACAACCGGGAGTGGTTGGAGCTGGATAGCCAGAAGGCAATGTGCCGACTGGCGTACTGGTAGCGTGTGGCAGACTCGGGCCTCCAGCGTTCTTCCCTTGCATGCTGGGTGGTCAGTCCAAGGACGATTTCGGTTCTCCCTTACGCATAGATAGAAAGCAGGCTTGCGCTTAACGTGTATTCGCGCGCGCCTCAAGACAAGTTCCGATTGCAGGCCGCCAGGGAAATGGCAGCTCGCGGAACTGAACAGAGAGACTATTTTGATCACCAAGTTTTCTGAACTATCCCTTTCCGCACCACTGATGGCGCGGCTCAACCAAAACAATTTTGAAACACCCACGCCGGTGCAGGCGGGTGCGATTCCTCCGGCGCTCGAAGGCCGCGATGTGTTGGCGACGGCGCAGACAGGCACAGGCAAGACGCTCAGCTTTTTGATTCCGATTGTGGAGCGGCTCATTCGACTGGAGCCACGCAACATTGGCGTGCAGGCGCTCATCCTGCTGCCTACCCGCGAGCTGGCGATGCAGGTGGAGAAGGCATTCCGCGCCATGCGCACAAGTCCAGAGCAGACCGTGGCATTGGTAGTGGGCGGCCTTCATGAGGGCTCACAGCTTGAAGCCATTCGCCGCGGCGCGAAACTTGTTGTGGCCACGCCAGGGCGGCTTGAAGATTTTCTCAAGCGCAAACTGGTGCGGCTTGAGGGCGTAAAGATCCTTGTGCTCGACGAAGTGGACCGCATGCTCGATATGGGCTTTCAGCCCGCCATTGCGCGTATTGCGGGCATGCTGCCTGAGTCGCGGCAAACGCTGTGCTACTCGGCCACGCTCGAGGGCGCGGTGAAAGAAGTGGCACGCAAGTATCTCAACAATCCAGCGCGCATCGAGATCGGTTCGGTTCTGAAGCCGGCGGAGAACGTCGAACTGCGCACTTTTGAAGTGGAAGCGGACAAGAAGCAGGAACTGCTCGAGCATTTGCTCAGCGCCGAGGAGGGAAGCTTCCTGGTATTCGTGCGCACCAAGCACGGCGCGGATCGCGTGGCGCGGCGACTGGTTCGCTCCGGCCACTCGGCGACGCAGATTCACGGGGACCGCACCCAGTCGCAGCGCAACCAGGCATTGCGCAGCTTCAGCGAAGGCCATCATCGCGTGCTGGTAGCGACCGACGTTGCAGCTCGCGGCATTGACGTGGCCAACGTGGCACACGTGATCAACTTTGACATGCCCAAGGTTGCTGAAGACTTTGTGCATCGCATCGGCCGTACGGGTCGGGCCTCGGCCAGCGGCGTGGCTTCCACCTTCGCTGCGCCGGCGGAGCGTGGCGACTTGCGCAAGATCGAGCGTACGCTTGCAATTCAGATGAAGCGGTTTCGAGTGCGTTCGGTAGAAATGTCGGCAGCTTAACCTTCCGCGTTGGCCGGGTCACCCGCGGTGAGTGGCTCTCGATGTTGGCTTCGTAAAAGAATTATGTTTTCCCGCGCATGACAACGCGAACGTTGCCATGCGTGGGAAGCGAAGTTTCAAGATCTGCCTCAGCGCCTTCAGCAATTCTGTGACCGCGCGGAGTCCTCCACCAGCAGCAAGCAACGAAAAATTCCTCTCCCAAAGGGATTTTCGTGTTAGAGTCTCTCCTTAAGCGGCAAGCCAAATGAGCTCGCCCTTCCGGGTACTGGAGAGTTATTTTGAACAAGCCCCAAACTTGTTGTCCCGTGTACTAGTCCCTTCCCTTCCAACGGACTTTGTTGAAGGACCGACCTGTTCGGCGTCGGATAATTTGCTTGCGTAATTCCGACCCGAAGGCTAAACCTCAAAAATAGCTTCGCAGCCTGATCTTTTGTCGCGGTTCATTTGTTCCGTTTGTACCTGGAATCCGTGGAGAATTTTGATTTCGCCCCGGACTCTTCGCCGACGTTCAACCGCGGCTCGTCGGGCTTGGCGATGCTCTTTTCTTTTCGAATTTAGGAGGAATCACAATGGTTCGCATACTGCGCACATTTGCGCTGGCCGCTGCAATGGCTACGCTCGCGGGTTCAACGCAATCCGCATTCTCTCTTCCCACTCATAATGTTCCCATCGGACTGGCGCTCGCGAGCGACCATGGCCGCGTCGATCCTGCGAGTGAGGTCAACCTCACGGTTGTTCTCAAGCTTCATCAACGAGCGGAATTCGACAAAGCGGTCGAGGAGCTTTACGATCCCGCATCACCGAAGTTCCAGCAGTGGTTTACTGAAAAAGACTTCGAAAGATACGCCCCCACAGCCAGGGAGTTTGACACAGTCAGGAGCGAACTCACAAAGCAGGGATTCAGTGTACTTTCGACTGATCCGCTTCGCCTTTCCATCCGCGTACACGGAAATGCCGCGACCGTGGAGCGAGCTTTTCAAACCGAACTCCACACCTTCACCTACAACGGAAGAACCTTCCAGGCGCACACGCGCGACGCACAATTGGCAGGACCTGCCGGAGAGTTGATCGATTCCGTGTCTGGAATTGAGCGCCACCAGGCCCGGCCCCAATTAAGCGTTGTCACCAACCCGAAAACCGGGAAACTGGCGGTGAAAAAGCTGGTTTCGACCAAGCAATCCCAAGCAGCGTTCGTGGCGTCGCTAACCGATGCTCCACTTACGGTCTCAGCCTCAGAAAACTTCACTAGTGGCACAGACTCCGCGCAATACAAGGGCCTGCAATACGGAGCAAACGGACTGACCGCCGCTTTTACGCCAAAGCAGTTGCAGGCCCACTACGGTCTATCTTCTTTGATCAAGGACGGCTACAACGGTAACGGTGAGACAGTCGCGCTGGTTGAGGCATACGGTTATCCGCAAGCCAAAGCAGATGCAAATACCGCGGCCACGCTCTTCGGTTTGCCGACTCTAACATCATCGAATTTCTCGGTTGTTTATCCCGAAGGCCAGCCACTGAATCCGAATGCCGGCGTGCTGACTGGATGGGATTCGGAGATTGCTCTCGACATTCAGTCGGCGCATGCCATTGCTCCCGGCGCCAAGATTCTTGTTGTGGCTTCTTCCGGACAAGACAACGAAGACCAGATCAATTCGCTGAGCTACATCATCAGCAAGAAGCTGGCCAAGACGGTCTCCAGCAGTTGGGAGAATGACTCGGAGATCATCGCGGGATCGCTCGAAGAAGAGGCCTTCAACACGGTTCTGGAAAGTGGAGCGGCGGCTGGAATTTCATTCCAATTCTCTTCCGGAGATGGAGGAGACCTTGGGCTGGGAACTCCCGTGGGTGCCGTGGACATTCCTTCCAACTCTCCCTATGCCACCGGCGTTGGGGGAACAAGCGTGCTGAACAACCCTTACGGATCGGGCCAAATCGTCACCGGCTGGGGCAACAACATTGTCTACCTGAATGACTTCGGCTCACTCACATTGGCAGGCTACTATTTTGGCGGCGCGGGCGGCGGCCAGAGCCAATATTTCTCCAAACCCTCGTGGCAGAACTCACTGCCCGGCTCGTGGCGGCAGGTGCCAGATGTCTCCGCGCTTGCTGATCCGTACACCGGCTTCCCGATCATCATCACCTCCGGTTCAGAGCAATTTGGCGAAGTGTACGGTGGAACCAGTCTGGCCAGCCCCATCTTTACTGCGACGTGGGCCATTGCCGACCAATACAACGGCAAGGCGCTTGGTCAGGCAGCGCCATTGGTCGCCAGGCTGAAGAGCGGCGATATCCACGACGTGGCGCCGCCGGCTTCAAGCATCCGTAAATACAATCCCACCGGCCAGCTGGACATAAACGGAACCATCACCAGCCTAAACTCTACGCAGATTTTTACCACGGCAACCAACGAGGATGATCCTCCAGCAGACCTCACGCTGTATTCGCAGACTTCGTTCCTGAGCGTGATCTGGCCCGGAGCATTTGGTTACCCTGTCTCCGAACTGGATCTGGCAATTAGCTTCGGTACCGACTCCTCGCTCACCGTTACTTCCGGCTGGGACAATGTCACCGGCTGGGGTGAACCCAACGGACTGCCCTTCATTAAAGGCGTAACCGGCAAGAGCACGGGAGCACCCTTGGCCAAGTCTGAACAATAGCAGCATCGAGTTGCCGCTCTTGGAACAGCTCGATCTGTGCGCCTGAGCACACGACTCAGGTGCGCAAGGTTGTACCGAGAGTCGAATCTCGCAAGGTATTTGCAAACAAAGCGAGCGGGTCGTTCCTGACGCATATTGATTGCGGACGGGGTGACACGCTCGCTTTGCTTTGCGGTCGAGATGCGTTGGTCGTAATCTTCCTCTCGTCGAGCGCGCCTCCTTCGGTATCATGTTTCGTTGGGTTCAACGAGGTGGCAATGCGATTTGTGAGAGTTTTTGTGGCCGCGGTCATGGTTCTATTTCTTTCCAAGCATGTTTTTGCCCAAAGCGCTGACAGCGCCGTCCCGCGTGCGATGACAACGACGGAAAAAGCTGCGATGGCCGAGAAGGTGAAGGCAGAAGCTTTACGCTCTTGGGAGGCTTACAAGAAATATGCGTGGGGCCACGACGAGCTGCATCCGTTGAGCAAGAAGCCCTTCGACTGGTATGGAAGCACACTTCTGATGACGCCCATTGACGCGCTCGACACGCTGACGGTCATGGGGTTGAAGCCGCAGGCCGATGAGGCGCGGACGCTGATCGACACCAAGCTCAATCTCGACCAGGATATTTACGTCAAGGATTTTGAGATCACGATCCGCCTGCTCGGAGCATTGCTCTCCAACTACGAATTGACTGGCGATAAGCGGCTGCTCGAATTGGCCGATGAGCTGGGCCGGCGTATGCTGCCGATGTTCAACTCGCCGACCGGCATGCCGTATGAATATGTGAATCTGCACACGGGCGCGGTGCGTGGAACGAAAAGCAATCCGGCGGAGATCGGGAGCTTGCTGATCGAGTACGGTATGCTGGCTCGGCATACGGGCAAACAGGAATATTACGACAAGGCGAAGCGGGCGTTGGTGGAGCTCTACAAGAGGCGCTCGCCGATTGGGTTGGTGGGCTCGGAGATCGATGTGGAGACGGGCAAATGGAGCGATCCGACGGCGGGCATCATGGGCGGAATCGATTCGTACTATGAGTACCTGCTGAAGGCCGCTATTTTATTCGGCGATCAGGACTGCGCCAAGATGTGGCGCGATAGCGAAACGGCGATCGACAAGTATCTCGCCGATCGGCGGCCCGACGGGCTCTGGTATGGATACGCGGACATGAATACGGGAGCGCGCACGCATACCTTCTATGGTTCGCTCGACGCGTTCTTTCCCGCGGTGCTGGTGCTGGGCGGCGATGCACGGCAGGCGGCCGACTTGCAGGATTCGAGCTACAAGATGTGGAACCTGGCGGGGGTTGAGCCCGAGCAACTGGACTACGCGAAGATGCAGATTACAGCTGCGAATTACGAGTTGCGGCCGGAAATCATCGAGTCGACTTACTACCTCTATCACTCCACGCACGATGCCAAGTACCTGGCGATGGGGCAAACCTATTTCGATGCGCTGCACAAATATTGCCGAACCGATGAGGCGTACGCGGCGCTGGCCGATGTGCGCACCAAGAAACAGAAAGATTCGATGGAAAGCTTTTTCTTCGCGGAGACGCTGAAGTATCTTTACCTGCTGTTTGCGCCGGAATCGACGCTGCCGTTCGATTCGGTCATCTTCAACACCGAAGCGCATCCGATGCAGCGTAGCGCGGGGTTGAAGTAGAGGCTATTAAGCTATGAGCTGTTAGGTCTCAGCTTTCCCAGTCTCAATCGCGAACCTGGGGCACCGGGCCGAAGTGGGTGCGGGGTGCGGGTCAATCTTTGGGTGGATGGCTGTGCGCTTATGGCGGGATAGACTCCGCTGCATGGCGATTTTGACCGAACCGATTGGCAGCATTCCACGTCCGGCATCTCTGCTTCAAGCGATCGCGGCTTTTGGCGCTGGGCAGATCAATCAACCCGCTCTTGACGACGCGTTTGCGGCGGCACTGCGCGACACAATTGAGCAATTCGAGAAAACCGGATCCCCGGTGATCACCGACGGCGAGCAGACCAAGCCCAGTTTCGCCACCTATCCGCTATCCGGACTGAAGAACCTGGCGCCGGACGGCGTGGTGATTCCCTTTGCCGACGGGCACGTGCGCCAGCTGCCGCGCCTTTCCGCGGCTCCGTTTCACTATGGCGTGCATGCTGCCGGATATGTTGAAGCGGCGCGGAAGTTGACTCGACGGCCGCTGAAACAGGCGGTCATCTCCGCGTCGGCTCTGAGCCTGCTTTATCCCGCCGACGGAATTCCGGGGTATCCGCGGGAGGAATTCGCGGCCGATCTTCTGAATGAAGCGGAGGCCGACATTCGCGGTGCGCTCGATGCCGGCGCGGCCACCGTGCAGATCGACTTTACCGAGGCAAGGCTGTCGTTGAAGCTTGACCCCTCCGGCGGTTTGCTGCGCCGTTTCATCGCCTTGAACAACCAGGTGCTGGAGCGATTCAGCGACGACGAACGGCGGCGCATAGGGGTGCACGTATGCCCCGGCGGGGACCATGATTCGACTCATAGCGCCGATGTGGACTACGCCGCGCTATTGCCGGACTTGTTCCAGATGGAAGCCGGCCGGTTCTATCTGCAGATGGCCAGCGAAGCGGACCGGAAGCGCGTTCTAGGCGTCGTGGCCTCGCTGCTGAAGCCGGAGCATATCGTGTTTGTGGGAGTGGTCGATCCCATTAACCCGGTCGTTGAAACCGCTGCGGTGGTGCGCGACCGGGTGTTGGAAGCGGCGCGCTTGCTGCCGATCGCGCAATTGGGGACGACGGATGATTGCGGCTTCTCGCCGTTCGCCGACGACACTTCGACAGCCCGCGAGATTGCGTTCAGCAAGATTCGCGCGCGAGTCGAGGGAACGGAACTCGCCGCGCGCGAACTTGGAGTCTGAAGAATGCTCCCCGGTCTCGCGCCATGGTGGACGGGACCGGGGGAGGCATTGGACAGAATAGCGCCTGTTTATTGTGCCGCGGCCACGCGCTTGCGATAGGCATCCAGGCTCAAGCGTACAATGTCCACGCCTAGGGTGATAAGGATGATCGCGCAGACGATCTCCAGGCTCAGGTTCGCCATTTGGTTGATCTCCTGCAATCGCGCCGCATAGGCCGCGGGATCCTGTACCCAATCCTTCAACACGATGGGCGCATGATGAGTCGCGGTCAGGAACAGGACGACGGGCGTCAATCCGATCGTCTTGAACACAATGAATGCGAACGGGTGTCGAATTTGCCATGTTCCGCGGGTCAGCTTGTAGGCATTCCATAGCAATTGCAGAATGTTGAGCGCGACAAGGCACCAATAGGCCGTCACCCAAATCGGCGCGAGCGCATAGGGCAGGGAACGGAGATAGTAGACGCCCGGTCCGAACATCAGGAACGGATGAGCCGGCACCAGAAGCAGCCAGACGAGCCAAAAGAAGCCAAAAATAACTTCGGCGACAGCGGCGGCGAAGCTCTTCGGTTTCTTTCCGCCGGCAGCCTCTTGACTGAAGGGCGGCAGTTCGGCCGGAGACCAGCCCGCCGATGGTGCGCAGAAGTCCGGCAACTTTAAAAATTGGTGGGTCACGGCGATTTCGATTGCCGCGAAGGCGAAAGTGACCCATGCCGCGACCGTGAAAAGAACAAGAGGAGCCTGCAAAAGCGCTCGCAAAACGTCGATCGCATGCGGCGATTTGGCCAGCCAGCCCGCGGCGCTTGCAATGCAGTAGATGACCGCCGACCAGGAAAGCGCAATCCTCAGCACATTCCGGAAAATCGGATAGAGAGACGGCCCGATCAGGTATTGCTGTGGCTGGTAGTGCGCTGCCATGCGCAGCGGGGAACCCAGCGCCTTTAACCACTCTTGCATTTCGGCGGGGCTGAGCGGGCGGCCGAGCGCGGCTTCTTTTTCTTCGAGCTGCGCTTCCAGGTTGGCGCGCAACTCGGCGATGATGTCGTCCTGCCGCTGCCATGGCAGGTGCTTGCGTACGGCCAGCAGATAACGATCGAGGCGTTCCATTGTGCCTTCCTTTACTTGTGTCATTGAGCGTCACCCGTGCGAGCGCGGAGCGTTTCGGTGACCGATGCGTTGATGGCCTGCCACTCGGCAAGAAGCTGCGCGAAGAGCTGTGCGCCATCCGGAGTGATCCGATAGAAGCGCTTGTTCCGTTTTTCTTCCTCGCGCCATTCGCTGGCCAGCAATCCTTGCGCCTCGAGCCGGCGGAGGAGCGGATAGAGCGTGCTTTCGTCGATGGCCAGCCCGTCGTCGGCGAGGGCTTTGCGCAAGGTGTAGCCGTAGCGCTCCTCGTGGAGCTGCGCGAGGACGGCCAGCGTAAGGCAGCCGCGCCTAAGCTCCAGTCGAAGGTTTTCAAAAAGGTTTTCAGTGAGAGTCATTGCTGTGCCTCGTACACTGTACTTCACATACTGTATAACAAACAGTGTATGACGTCAAGTACGATTTGCGAATATTCAGCTGTTCGAATGGTGCGCGCGCCAAAAGAAAGTGAATGGGAAAAATAACCTCCTGCTTCATCGGTCAGCTTTCGCGAGGGCAGGGCGACGGCAGATCGCAGAAGAAATCCCAAGAAGCCAACTTCGGGGCACGACTTCCGGATTTTACTTCCAGCGCGAGTAGGGCTATAGTGGCTGCACTTCAATTTCATAGGAAGTGATGTCGCCGAAAATTCATGCGGATCTCTTTGCGAGGTTCGTTGAATCGCAATATCTGCCGGATGAAATTGAATGTGGAAAAGCTCATCCAAGTGAGGATGGCGAAGCCTTGCCACATTCCTTCCTGCCTAAATTATGCTGGCTCACAATTCAACGAAAAATGAGAAGCTCCTTTGCTTGACGGCATCTTCAAGTCGCCGGAGTCCCGTGCGCTCTTTCGATTCGTACGGTTTGAAATCTCGATACAAATTCCGCCACCAATCCAGACATCGAACGCTCCCATAAAGTGGACCGCCAAAACCGGCTCGCTTAGAAGTTCGAAAGAATGAAGCAAATGCAAAGAAATATCCAGTCGACGCCCACACTCCCGGATTCAGCAACACAGGAACTGCTAGGCAGAACACCGATTCCAATAGATATGCAATCCATCCGCGAGAAGATGCAAGGTAAAGTCGTCCTTGTGACCGGTGCTGCCGGCTCCATCGGGTCGGAGATTTGTTCGCAAATTGCCGCCTGCGCCCCGGGCGCGCTCATCGGTTTCGATCAGGCCGAGACACCCATCTTTCACCTGCAACGAGGCCTGGCGAAGGAATTTCCGGAACTCGCCTTCCACGCCGAAATCGGCAGTCTCACGCGCTTCGAAGATGTCGATCGAGTCTTCAATCGATACCATCCGTCCATCGTTTTCCACGCCGCCGGCCTGAAGCATGTTCCTTTGATGGAGCGCCACGTCTTTGCGACCGTCGAAAACAATCTCTTCGGCACCTGCATCGCGGCAGAAGCCGCGGCCGCCAACGGTGCTGAATGTTTCATCAGGGTTTCCACCGATAAGGCAGTGCTGCCCACTAGCGTCATTGGTGCTACCAAGCGCGCGGCAGAGCTGGCTTTGGTCGCCATGCAAAAATCGACTGGAACGAAATTTGCCTCCGTGCGTCTTGGCAACGTGCTCGGCAGCAGCGGGAGTGCCTCAACGGTATTCGCCGAGCAGATTGCCGCGGGCGGCCCGCTGACCGTAACCTACCCCGCTATGGAGCGCTATTTCATGACTCTGCGTGAATCCAGCCAGGTTGTGCTTTATGCCGCATCCGTTTGCCAAGGCGGCGAGATCTTTGTACCCGAACTCGGAACACCCGTGAAAGTCCTCGATCTTGCAGAAAAGCTCATCCGCCTGCTTGGCCGTGAGCCCCATTGCGAAATCCGCATTGAATTCACCGGCGCGCGTCCAGGAGAAAAGCTCTCGGAGCACTTGTCGCTCCCGCAGCAGGCGTTGACGTCCACAAAGCAACCGGAAATTCGCACCATCTCCTCGGCGGGTGATCTTGATCTGTACCGCCTCCGCGACTTTCGCAAAACGCTTCAACGTGCCATTGGTCTTCACGATCGCAAGCGCGTGGTTGAGTTTCTCACTCAAATGGTTCCAGAATACATACCTGCCCCTGAGCACCTTGAAAATACGGCAGCCACCGGCGCATCCCGCAAAACACAATGAATCCTGACCGGCCTCGCGATCCCAGCTCTCTCAAACGTATGTCGATTGAAACTGAGCCACATCGCTGAGCAATCCCGTCTTATCTGGTCCACTTCCCAATCTGAGTTCGTTCCGAAGCCTCATCTGTTCCTGGGCTAAGCCGGCGCCGATTGCAAATGGCGCTGCCTGCATGCCCACTCTCGAACAGAAAGGATTGGACATGGAAACATCATCTGACAAAGAAATGACGTTGCGCGATCTTGCCGGCATTTATCAGCGCCGGCGGAAGATAATTCATGCGGTGACTCTGGCGATTCTTTTGTTGGCAGGCATCTATTGTGTTGTTTCGACGCGGCGATATGAAGCGAGCGCGACCGTGGAGATCCGGAAGGAAGGCGCAGATGCGATGGGCCTTCAGGAGATGATGAGTGGCCCGGCCGATGGCGCATCCGATGCGTTGGAGGGGAACATATTAATTGAAACCCAGGCCGCCATTCTCAGGTCCGACTCACTCGCATTGAAGACCATTCAGGAGCTACACCTGGAGCAGACTGCCGATTTCAAACCCCATTGGAATCTGATGAGCTGGTTCGTCGCGCTTATCTCCCCTCGGGGATTGCCGGATAAGCGAGGCGCGGGTCTTGAAGACTCGCCAGCACGACGATCGCTTGCGGTTCAAGTCTTCAAGAAGAATCTCACGGTGAAGCCAATTCCCGGCACCAGGCTCATCGAGATTGCTTACCTGAGCTTCGAGCCAACCGTCGCCGCGACCGTTGTCAATCGGCTCACGCAGGCTTTGATTGACTACACGTTCCAAACGCGCTTCACGGCAACTAATCAAGCGTCTGAATGGCTTCGCAGCCAATTGGGCGATTTGAGAAAACAAAGCGAAGATCTGCAGAAGCAAGTAGTTGATCTGCAACGCGCCTCCGGTGTTTACTCGCTTGGCAATGTGGACGCGACGGGAAGAGAAATGGCCTATTCCGCCGTTCTCGATTCGTTGCAGCAAAAGACGCAAGCTTTAAATCAGGCGCAGAAGGCGAGGATCCTTCGCGGAGCAATTGCGCAGGCCGCGGTAGGTGAAGATGCCGAACTCCTTTCGGGACTGGCGGGAAATGCCGAACTCGGCTCATCGATGAGCAATTCGTTGCAACTATTGCAGGGCTTGCGCCAACAAGAGGCAGTTGAGAAGGCGTCGCTCAGGGAGCTTGAAGCGAAGTACGGTCCTGCATATCCTAAGCTCAACGAAATGCAAAGCAACCTGGCGGCCTTGAATTCATCGATTTCCGAGGAATCCAGCAGGATAAAGGCCCGGGCGGCGAGCGACTATGAAATTGCCAAGCAAGATGAATCCGCCTCTCGGGCGGAATTCAATCGCGAAAAATCTAATGCCGACAAGCTTAACGACAAGGCGATTGAATTTGCGATTGTGCGACAGGAGGCCGAAGAAAGCAGACAACTCTATGAGGGGTTGGTCAATAAGCTTCGCGAGGCTGGTGTGTTAGAAGGGTTGAAATCTTCGAATATCACAATTGTCGACCCCGCGCGTGTGCCGTGGAAGCCGCTACAGCCCAACGTCCCAGTCTATATGGCCGCTGCGCTCGCGGGCGGTTTCATCATCGGTTGCGGATTTGGTCTAATCGCAGATACTTTCGACAACAAGATCAATTCTATTTACGATGCTGAACAGGTAATCGGAAGGACCCTATTCGGAGTCACGCCAGATTTCAACCATGCCCTGCAGATTGCGGCTGAACGTTCGAGATGGTTCCTACCCAGTGTTGATGAACCAAGGTCGAGTTATACCGAATCACTCCGGACGATTCGAACATCAATTCTCCTCGCCGGAGGCGGCGATAAATCACGCGTCATTCTGATCACCAGCGCAATTCCTGGTGAAGGGAAATCGGTTCTAGCAGTAAATCTTGCCGTGCTCTTCGCGCAATCGAATCGGCGTGTCCTGCTTGTCGACATGGATATGCGTCGAGGGACGTTGCGGCAGAGGCTCAACCAACCGCGGCGGAGGGGTCTGAGTGATCTCCTTGCGGGGCAAATCAAAGAGTCCAGGATTTTACCGGTGGAAAATATCAATAACCTTTGGTACATGCAGGCGGGAAGCGCACCTCCCAATCCCGCAGAATTGCTGGGGGAAACTCTATTTGCAGAATGGCTGGCAATCTGGCGGTCTCAGTACGATGTGGTCTTGCTGGATTCGCCGCCGCTGCTTCCGGTGACGGACACGCACATCGTGCGACCGCTCGTGGACGTGACCTTGTTGCTGGCGCGCGCCAGACATACCGAACGACGACAATTGCGCCGAGCCTTAGAGATGGTCGAGACAGGAAAAGGAGCGAAGGTGGGGATTATTCTCAACGGCATTCACCAAGGAGATGAGAGCTATTATGAGTACCACGGTTACAAACAATACGCGTATCAACGCGTGCCAGGAGCTCGTACTCATGCGTAAGTTTGTGCTCCTTCTGCTGTGGCTCGTCTCGGTGAGAACCTTTGGGCAAAATGGAGAAAGTTTGCTGATTGGTCCGGGAGACCTGATTCATGTTCAGGTGTTCGATGCGCCGGAATTCGAACAACATGCCCGCGTGAATGATAGAGGCGTGATTTCACTTAATTTTTTGGGTGAGATTCCGGTTGCGGGATTGACCCCTTCGGCCGCATCGCTAAGTATTCAAAATGCCCTGATGGTTCATGGGCTTCTGCTTCATCCCCAGGTGACGATGATCGTCGACGAATACGTTGCTGCAAAAGTCTCTGTGTCAGGTGAAGTGCATGCCCCCGGCATGTACTCGATCATGGCACCTCGGTCCGTCCTCGATGTGCTTTCAATGGCGGGTGGCTTGACGGAAATAGCGGCAAGACAAATCTTGATCAAACATCGTCGAACTGGCGAACAGGAACCATACTTTGTATCGAACGACGCGGGTAGGGAGCTGAACCAACCTCTGACCGTGAGCCCCGGTGACGCGATTATTGTCCCGAGGGCTGGCGTAGTCTATGCGATTGGAGACTTCGGTCACCCAGGCGGTTACGTGATGTCCAATAACAGCTCGAACATCTCACTTCTCGAACTCGTCGCGCGTGCGGGAGGTATTCCACCTTCGGGTGTGCCAGCCCACGCCCGACTGCTTCGGAAACAGAAGAACGAAGGTTACATCGAGACATCAGTTCCCTTGAATGCTATAGAGAACGGTAAACGCGCAGACATCCAATTGCAGGCGGACGACATTGTATATATCCCGTTTAGCTATCTGCGCAACTTCGCAATGAACTCTTCAACTATTGCCGCCTCTGTGGGATCCGCAGCGCTCTATCATTTCTAGGTGCATGCGGACATCCGTTGCATTCTTCCTGGATCGCATATTCCGGTCGCGCTCGCTTAAGACAAATATGACCACCTGCTCGCCAACGGTGGATGCGAAAGCGCTGAAGGGTTCAGGAGGAACTTGCAAGTGAATTCACAATCGGAGTTCATAAGGCCAAAGGCCATGAATCTGTTTGGTGTGCCCATCCACAGAATTACGTCAGAAGAAGCCGTACGATGGGTCGATTCCGCCGTTGAAACCGCGAAAGACATCCCGATTCGTGTCTCGGGAGTGAATGCCCACTTTCTAAGTATTGCCAGCCGCGAGCGGCGCTTTCATGAAATCCTCGCTGCCAATGACCTGAACCTGGCGGACGGATCCTCCGTGCGAGTGGCAGCGCGGATTCTCGGCTCGGGCTTGCCGCAACGCATTCCAGGGATCGATTTCATGGTCGAACTTTGCCGCCTTGCAGCCGCCACTGGCCGGACCGTCTATTTCCTGGGCGGAATGGAGGGCGCTGCGGAAAACGCCGCCAAAAAATTAGCATCCGCGATCGACGGATTGAGGATCGAGAGCGACCGCCCCCCCTTCGGCAGGGAATTCGATCCCGTTATTGTCGCGCAGATCAAACAGAGAATCCGAGACGCGCATCCTGACTTCCTCTTCGTGGGCATGGGGGTTCCGCAACAAGAGTATTGGTTGAACGAGTATGCGAACGATCTTCCGGTGAAATTGGTGATGGGAAATGGCGCGGCGTTCGATGTTTTGGCGGGCTTTTTCCGCCGCCCTCCGCATTGGATTCAAGCGATCGGAATGGAGTGGTTTGCTCGTCTATGCGTAGAGCCACGCAGATTGTGGCGCCGCTACACGTTTGGAAACCTTCGATTCCTGAAGCTCGTTTTTCAACAGCTGCTCCAGGAAAAAATGCATCCGTTTACACCAGCGCATCTTTGAGAATCCAGTTCCTCCCAAGCTTATGTCCTGAAATTGTTGGCGCGAATTCAAACGAAACGTGCAATGCAAATCGCGGCTGAGTGTGTGATCAAAGCAAAAGAGAATGGCGCAATCTTGGTAAGCGTAGTGATTCCGACAAGAAATCGGCCCCTCCTCGTCGGCAATGCGGTGCGCAGCGTGCTGAATCAGACGCATACGAATATCGAGATTATCGTGGTTGTCGACGGCCCAGACCCGATTACGGTTGAGTCGCTTCAGGCGATTGGCTCTTTGCAACTCAAGACAATCGTCAATGCAGAGAATCTGGGTTTAGCCGAGACGCGAAATGTCGGAGTTCGCAACGCGGCTGGAAACTGGGTTGCTTTCCTGGACGACGATGATGAGTGGCTGCCGCGCAAACTCGAGAAGCAACTGGCGCTGGCCGAGCAGTACAGTAGCGATTGTCTGATTCTCGGATGTCGTTATATTGAAAAGACAACCGGCATGGAGCGCATCGCTCCATCCGTTCTCCCCGGCCCTTTCGAAGACATTAGCGAGTACGTTTATTGCAAGCGAGGATTCATTCAGCCTTCGACGATCTTCACATCGAAGAATCTCCTTTATGCGGTGCCTTTTACAAAGGAAATGGCGATTGAGGACACCGAATGGCTTTTGCGAGCTGTGCAGGATGCTGGCGCGCTGGTGCAGGTCTTACCTGAAGCGCTCTCAGTCTTCAATAATGCATCGACGCAAGGAAGGTTGGGAGGGGCAGGACCTTGGGAGCCATTGTTGACTTGGGGAATAGCGAACCGCAGTCGCTTCACCAAGCGCTCATTTCCGCTATTCGTCGTCATGGAGTGCGTAACGCGATCGAGACTCCGCAAAGAACCGCTTTACGCCAAGCTCTACCTTTTGCTGACGGGCTGGATGTTTGGGGCATTTTCGATCGAGTCTGTCTGCTACTTCCTTGGCTACCTTCTCCTCGGTTCGCACCAAAGGAGAAAAGTAAGGAATATCTTGGTGGGAACGGAGAAATTGAGGTTGATTGAGGAAGGCTACCTGGGCGGCTGGTCTAAGGAATTGGAAGAGTGAGTCACCGGAATGTACTGCAATCGCCTGGCGTAAATATGTGGACTTCAGTCCTCCATTACGTTCTCGCCTTTTCGCTTCTCTACTATGCGGTCGACGGGCAGTTCTCGTTTGACGCGAAGTTGGGGAAGACAGCTTCCGGCACTTACGTGACCCACGGGATACGCACCGACAGTGATGGCCAGAACCTACAGAGAATCGTTGAAACCGGCTCGGCAATGTTAGTTCTGGCTGTCCTAATTCTGCGCAGTGCGTTGCCTGTTCTAAGCGGTGTCCGCAAGATGTGGGCATTCCTACTAATCACTATCTGGACATTCGCGTCGGCCGCGTGGTCGCAGAATCCCGTCGCTAGTCTGAGAAACGCGGCATATCTCCTGTTTAATGTTCTGCTAGCTACTTATCTCGTGAAACGCTTCAGCCCGATGCGGCAGGTGCAATTACTCGTATTTGTTGGCGTCGTGTTCACTCTGTCGAATCTCGCCATTGCCGTTGTCTTGCCGCGATACGGGCTCTCCAGAAACCTGCTCGGCGCGTGGAGCTTGGAGGGCATCTGTCCCCACAAGAATGAATGTGCGTACATGTCCTTGTTTCTTGTCAGCCCGCTCTTATTCGTGAAACATATACATGGATTGTCTGGCGGGCGCAGACAGATTTACCTAGCGCTTGTGACGATCGTTGTGCTGCTCACGCGGTCACGGACCGGATGGCTGATGGCACTCTTTCTCATTCTGTTTAGTATTGCGACGAGGATTCTGCGCCGCTTCGAGAGCAAGAGCAGCCTCTCGCTCCTGGTCGCGGCTATTATTCCATCCGCAATCGGAGCCTATGCGGTATTTCAAACACTGCCGAAGATTCTGACATCTCTCGGCAAGGACTCATCCTTGCACGGACGATTCCCGATATGGGTGGAAGTCGTCATGAGCATCCGAAAGCGTCCTTTGACCGGCTATGGATTTCACGGATTCTGGCAGGGATTGAGGGGCGAGTCGGCTCGAATTGTGGCATCGATACCGTGGGATCCAAACAATGCTCATAATGGCTTTCTGGAGGTATGGGTGGAGCTTGGAGCGGTCGCCGTAGTGCTTACACTGTGGTGTATTGTCAAGGCGGTCATAGACTATGGCCGATGCCGAGGAAGTTGTGACAGGGAATATGTGGACTGGTATCTGACGATTGTATTGGTGACAGTGTTCTTGAATATAGATGAGACAGAGTTGCTTGGCACAATCAATTTGGGTTGGACTCTCTTCATGATGTCTTGCCTGAACCTCGCCTTGCAAAGCAAGAAAGCGAGCGCATCCGCCAGCGGAATCGCGATGGGATGTCGTGACAAAACCCTCTCTCTTAGCACCGTCTAAAGCCCATCGCCGTTCGCGAAACGCGTTCGCAAATTTCTGCGATTGCTCGCGAAAGCGCGCTTCTTGTGTCTTTAAGTTCCACGGACGAATTGGCAAGGTCAAAAGTGTGAAACCGAGAGAATCATGAGCAGAAGATTCTGGAAGCTCATTGGCCTTGATCGGGCGATCCTCTTCACGATAGGTTCCCGCGGTTGGCAGACTGCCGCAGGCGCAATCACAATGCTCTTGATTGCTCGCAATCTGAGGCCCGTTGAACAGGGTTACTATTACACCTTCTCGAGCCTCGTCGCGATTCAATTGATCTTTGAGCTCGGGTTTTCATTTGTTGTTTTGCAAACTGCTGCACATGAACGAACGAAACTAACAGCTCTATCTAACGACGAGATATCGGGTGATCCTGTTGCACTTGCGAGGATATCGTCGCTCTTAAAAAGAAGCATTCGATGGTACGCGGTCGCCGCAGTTGCTTTGGTAGCTGCTCTGACCGCCACCGGCGCCTGCTTCTTCGACTCTAACCAACAGGGTGGAACCCCGATTCACTGGAAAGGGCCGTGGAGTTGCGTTCTGTGCGCGACCTTCCTGACGTTCCAAATGGACCCCGTAGTATCTTTCCTGGAAGGTTGCGGACATGTCGTCAACGTCGCAAAGTTGCGTCTGTGTCAGGCGATTCTTGGCAGCAGTCTGTCCTGGCTTTGCATGGCATTTCATCACGGTCTTTACTCGCCGGGCGCGATGATCGGGGGACAAGCTCTAGGCTCAGCCTATTTTCTCCTGCAAGTGAACCGACGAATGTTGCTCCGATTGTTGAAGGTCGACACGCGAATCCATTCGATCAGGTGGAAGACGGAGATCCTCCCATTTCAATGGCGCATCGCTGTTAGCTGGGCCAGCATCTATATCACATTTCAGCTTTTAAATCCCATTTTGTTCGCTTATCGCGGCGCGATCGAAGCGGGGAAAATGGGAATGTCGCTCAGCGTTTGCAGTGCGCTCGCCGGAATTGCAGTGTCCTGGATGTCGACGAAAGCTGCGCCGATGGGGATGCTTGTCGCGCAGAACAAGATTGTGGAGCTCAATCAGGTGTTCCGCAAAACGGTCGCACAGTCTAGCGCATTTTTGCTCGTTGCTTCCGTCGTTGTTCTCGGCGGATTGTGGATCGTCTCGCGCTATGCGCCAAAGTACGCCGCGCGAGTCTTACCGATTCCGAGTTTTGCTCTCCTTGTACTGGCAATTGTCCTCGGACACATTGTGCAATGCGAAGCATATTACCTGCGAGCCCACAAGCGAGAGCCGTTTCTTTGGTTCTGGGTATTGATCGCGTTCATCACGATTGTTGCGATCACCACGGCTGCGAAATTTGGCGGAATGTTCTCCGTCGCGCTTGCGTATCTACTCTGCGCTGGTGTGCTGCGCCTAAGCGCCGGGACTTACGTCTTTCTGAGCAAGCGCAGAGAGTGGCACGTTGGCCTGCTCGTGAACGCGGAGGTCGAATAGCTGGAGCAGGACACTTGTGCGCGAGGAAGAGTGGAGACAGTGTGGCTTTTATTGACGAGCCCTGCCAAGGAGGCAAGGTCCAATGCGTACGGCGATTGTAAGCAGTTCCTACAATGAGTTCGGCGGGACAGAGAAGGTCGACAACATATTCGGGAAATTGTATCCAGACGCAGATCTGTTTCTATTGTTTGGCGACTCCAGATTTATTCCGGAGCAACTGAGGGGCCGGGTAACGTCCTACTCAGCTCTACAAAAGCTCCCGGGAATTACGAAGGCCTATCGCGGACTTATGCCGATTTACCCATATGCAGTCGGCGGATTAGACTTGCGCGGCTACGATCTGGTCATCAGTTCAGATCACGGGGTGATGAAAGGCGTACTGACGGATGACGACTGCGTGCATATTTGTTACTGCCATACACCGTGGCGACAGATATGGGATTTGTATTGGCCATCGTTGGCTATGGTACCCAGGTGCCTTCATCCGGTCTATGCGCTAACGGCGCAGTACCTTCGAGAATGGGACTTTAGCGCAGCGCAGCGAGTCGACCGATTTTGCGCGAACTCGAGGCATATTGCCCGTCGGATTCAAAAGCACTATCGACGTGGGGCCCTCGTCATTTATCCACCGGTTGATACGTCCAGAGGGTATATTGCGCGAAGCTCGGGTGGATACTATCTGTCAGTCGGGCGATTGTCACCGACAAAGAGAACCGATTTGCTTGTGGATGCTTGCACAAGGTTAGGGCGCAAATTGATCGTCTGCGGAACGGGAAGGGAGGCGAAACGCCTGAAAGGGATTGCGGGTCCCACAATCGAATTTGTCGGAGGTATTTCCGATCAGCAGCTAGCTCAAATATATGCAAACTGCCGGGCACTCCTTTTTGCCGCATATGAAGACTTCGGAATTGCTGTGGTTGAGGCGCAATCGTATGGGCGTCCCGTGATTGCCTTCGGCAAAGGGGGGGCTACTGAGACGTTACGAACTGGATTCTCGGACGCCGGAGAGAATACCGGGATCATCTTTCCGGAGCAGACGACGGAGGCCGTGATCGATGCTATTCGGAGATTCGAGCAGAGCGAATGGCAGTTTCAACCGAGCAGAATTCAGGAGAATTCTCGGCTCTTCGACACCGCGGTGTTCGAGTCGCGGTTCAGAGCGTTTGTAGATGATGCTATGAGCAGCAGCAGGAGCGGGCCAATTGAAGATGCTGTCTTTCACGATTTCTGATCGGAACACGTAGCGTGCCGATGCTTTGGATGGTCGCTGTTCCGAAATGGTTTGGCACGGCAAAGTTGCGTTTTATGCGGGTATGAAAACTGTCGTCGAAACACTGGGTTAGAAGAGGGTAGGGGCGTGAATCGGAAGGGTCAAAGCCCAAAGATCAGTGTGGTTATCCCCACGCGCAACAGGGTAGCCCTCGCAAAAAGGGCCATCAAGAGTGCGCTGCTTCAATCGTATCCGGACATAGAGGTCATTGTCATTGTCGACGGGGGGAGCGGGGAGTCTTATGAAGAGTTCTTCCAATTGACTGACTCTAGAATTCGCGTCTATATTTTGACGCGATCGGTTGGAGGTGGAGAGGCGCGGAATATTGGCATCCGTGAATCGAGAGGGGAATGGATCGCCCTTTTGGACGACGACGATGAATGGCTGCCGGGAAAGCTGGCTGCGCAGATGGAGGCGGCGGCCAGCGGAAGCGTCCGCGATGCACTTATATGCTGTCAGTATTTTGAACGAACAACGAAGGGCCAGAGCATACGCCCGAGGCGCGTACCCAAACCCGGTCAGGTAATTGGCGAATATCTTTTCTGCGAAATTCCGATGTTGGGGGCGCGGTTAACCTTCCTGCAAACATCGACGTGGCTGGCGCCAAGATCTCTATTTCTTCGTCACCCGTTTGATCGTGGGGTGCGGATGAACGACGATACGGATTGGCTTTTGCGCTCAATCAAAGATACTTCTCGACAAATAACGATCATTCAGAAACCTCTGTCCATTTACCATTGCGATGACGATCACGACCGGATGAATACAAATAAGGCTGAGATTGCAGGGGGCGAAATATCTCGGAGCTGGGCGAAGTCGCGGGGAGATTTATTCAGTGCCAAAGCGTTGGCGTACTTCTTTGTGACTGACTGTCTGACGCAAGCCGTGGCCGCGCGGCGTGGATGGCGGATCTATATGGATATTCTCAAGGACTGCTCGGAGATGGCAATCGTGTCTCCGATGGTGCTTTGGCTGTTCTTCCGTGCGACGATCCTTTTCCCGGGCCTGAAGCGCTGCCTGCCGGACGGCTTCCGGAAAAGACTACGCTCGATCCACTATAGCGGGGAGAGTGTCTGGAGAAAACTCCTCAAACGCCGGACTTACGCAACCGTGGAATAGCTGGTAATGAATCTCGTGTATTTTCAACAAGCCGGCCGGCCTAACTTCGGAGACGACCTTAATTCATGGATGTGGAAATCGCTCTTTCCGAAGGAACTTTGCGGCGATGATGGAGTGAATCTTAGTGGTATAGGGACAATCCTGAATGCTTCTCTGATGCCGCCAGGAAGGAAGTGGATTGTCCTGGGAAGCGGCGTTGGGTATGGGTGTGTGCCCAGCGACTGGGGCGGTCCGAAATGGAAAGTACTTGCCTTAAGAGGACCTCTCTCTGCAGGGGTTCTGAAGCTTCGCCCCGAATTCGCAGTGACTGATGCGGCCATCCTTCTGCGCGAGATAGCAGGCCTCGATTCCATCCCGGAAAGCGAACGGAGCGGAATCGTGTTTGTACCTCACCACTCTTGCATCCAGACTGGAAATTGGGAACTGGCATGCACGATCGCAGGACTTGAGTACCTCGATCCTCTCTCCGATAGCAGGCTTCTCGTTGAACGAATTCGACACGCAAAGTGTGTGATCGCGGATGCGATGCATGGGGCAATTGTTGCGGATACTATGCGGGTTCCGTGGATTCCGGTTGTGACTGGGAGCACGATCAGCACGTTCAAGTGGCTCGACTGGGCGCAAAGCATGCAGATGGACTATCGGCCGCACGTCCTAAGTGCGAGCACCGGGATAGAGAAATTTAGAAACATGACGAACTGGATATATGGCGAAGCGAACTTCGTTCAGGATGCGTCAGAAGAAAACGTCGTCGCTCACTATCAACGGGCACAAAGATATCGCGGCGCTAAGTGGTGGCGTCGATGGGTGCGAGCTGCGCGTGGGATTAGTTACGCGGTCCCTGCCAAGATCATCGGATCCCTGCGGGCAAGTGAATCTTGGAAGAACGGAGCGATTGCGCATGTGGAGAACGCGGCAAAGAGTCTTCAGATTGCTTCAAAGATGCCATCAATGCTCAGCGACGAAAAGGTATTTGCGCAGAAGTCCGAGCGGATGCGCGAGGCTGTCGCAATGGTGCCGCGATGTATCGATGAGTTGCGGGTATTGTGATATGCGTCGAAGAGAAATGAGTAGGTCTGGCTTTTAAGCGGAAAGAGCGATCAGAGGGTATGGGCGCTATGCTCAGTTTTGTTATTCCGGTGCGGCATCAGGAGAACGCACGCGACTGGAACCGTGTCAAGGAGAATCTATCGCAAACAGTTGCTTCGATATCGGGCCAGACCCATTCGAGTTGGGATGCGGTGATTGTCGCAAATCACGGCGCTACTCTTCCATCATTGCCAGCGCCATTCACGGTGTGCCGAGTTGATTTCCCTCCGAATCAGCTTCATGAACAGGGCGAAAGCAATTTGGATACGTTTCGTAATGCCTTTCGTTTCGACAAGGGCCGGCGCGTTTTGGCTGGCATGCTCCACCTTACCCCTACGGGATTCATCATGATCTGCGATGATGACGATTTGGTGCATCGTCATCTTGCGGCATACGTTGACGATAATCCGTATGAAAATGGATGGTACGTTGGCGATGGTTGGGTTTGGGAGGATGGCGAGAGGCTTCTATATAAAGAGTCGAATCTTCACCTCATCTGCGGAACATCTCAGATCATCCGATCGGATCTCTACAACATCCCCAGGTCTCTTGAGGCGGCGTCGGATGAGTATCTTTGTCGAATGCTCGGAAGCCACCTGATGATCAATGACGAACTAGCCAGGCAGGGATTCATTCTCAAGCGGTTGCCGTTTTCGGGAGCAATTTACAGGATCGGGCACCCTGAGGCACATAGCCGATCCACGGGACTGTCAGGGCGATATTTCCAGAGCAAGAATCCTTTGAAGATATTGAAGTCACTATCGAGATTACGTCTAAAGACGACGCGGCTTGAAAGGGACTATTTTGGCGCGAAGCAGGTCTGAGGCATTCGCGGATAAAACCAGATGGATGTGGAGTCAACCGGCCGAGAAGCACCAGCAGGCACTTTGCACGGAGTTCGCTCAGTTTTCGGTTTCTGATTGATTGCGATACACTTGCGTCTGGAGAAGTCTGCATGAATGATGCCATTCTCGTCACTGGTGGGGCGGGCTTCATAGGCTCAAATTTCGTTCTGAATTGGATTGGATCGACAACTTCATCGGCCATCAACCTGGACTTGATGACCTATGCGGGCAATCCGGAGAACCTTTCGTCGCTTGATGGAGACAGAAGGCACCTGCTTGTGCGCGGAGATATTTGTGACGCGAAGCTCGTTGGCTCCTTGCTTCGCGAACATCAACCCAGGGCGATTGTTCACTTTGCCGCCGAGAGCCATGTCGATCGGTCGATCGCTTCGCCGGGCGCATTCATGCAGACCAACGTTCAGGGAACCTTTGCGCTTTTGGAGCAGGCCAAGGCATATTGGTCGAGTTTGAGCCAGGCCGACAAAGAATCATTTCGCTTCCTTCACGTTTCGACCGACGAAGTGTATGGAACGCTTGGGCCGCTGGATCCTCCATTCTCTGAAGCAACGGCGTATGCACCGAACAGTCCCTATGCTGCTTCGAAGGCAGCTTCGGACCACCTGGTGCGGGCTTACCACCATACGTGGGGATTTCCGACGCTGACCACGAACTGTTCCAATAATTATGGGCCGTTCCAATTTCCCGAGAAGCTGATCCCGCTCATGATTCTCAATGCGTTGGAGTCGAAGGCACTTCCGGTTTATGGCGACGGAATGAACGTGCGGGACTGGCTTTTTGTTGAAGACCATTGTTCGGCGATCCGTACCGTGCTTGAATCGGGCCGGGTTGGTGAGACGTATAACATCGGCGGAAATAGCGAACGCGCGAACATCGATGTGGTGAAGACGATTTGCGATTTGGTCGACGAGATGCGCCCCCGTGCGGGCAAAGGCTCGCGTCGCGAGTTGATTACCTATGTGCAAGACCGGCCCGGCCATGACCGCCGCTACGCCATCGATGCATCGAAACTTTTGCGAGAGTTAGGATGGAAACCCTCCTCGGAGTTTGAATCAGGCCTGCGCAAGACCGTCCGCTGGTATCTCGACCACGCATCCTGGATCGAGAACGTGCGCACAGGCGCTTATCTCGAGTGGATGAACAAAAACTACTCAGAACGGGTTGCCCTATGAAGGGAATCATTCTGGCAGGCGGGTCGGGCACGCGGCTCTATCCTGTAACGCATGTTGTTTCAAAGCAACTGTTGCCCGTCTATAACAAGCCGATGATTTACTACCCGCTGAGTACGCTGATGCTGGCGGGATTGCGTGACATTCTTATCATCTCCACTCCGCAAGATACGGCGCGTTTTGCCGAGTTACTTGGCGACGGCCGGCGCTGGGGCATTGACATCAGTTATGCGGTGCAACCCAGCCCCGACGGATTGGCACAGGCATTTCTGATCGGCAAGGAGTTTATTGGCGATCAGGCGAGCGCACTTGTGCTGGGCGACAATATCTTCTACGGCCAGGGATTTTCGCGCCAATTGCAGGCGGCGGCTCAACTCAAAGTTGGCGCCACGGTCTTTGCGTATCCGGTTGAAGACCCTCAACGCTACGGAGTCGTCGAGTTCGACGGGGCCGGCAAAGCGATCAGCCTGGAAGAGAAACCTCATACGCCCAAGTCGCGCTATGCGGTCACGGGGCTCTATTTCTACGACAATCGCGTGACCGAGATCGCTGCATCTCTGAAACCCTCTCCACGGGGTGAGTTGGAAATTACCGACCTGAATCGAAAGTATCTTGAAGCCGGGCACCTCAACGTTGAGATCATGAGCCGCGGCATGGCGTGGCTCGACACCGGCACGCATGATTCTCTGCTCGAGGCCGGGCTCTTCGTGCATACGATTGAAAGGCGTCAAGGATTGAGTATTGCCTGCCCGGAAGAGATTGCTTTCCGGCAGGGATTCATCACGGCGGAACAACTTGAAGCCCTGGCTCAGCCGGTGATCAAGAGCGGCTACGGGCAGTACCTGCTGGCTTTGCTGCGGGAGCCGCACTTCGCTCTGAAAGATTTCAAGCTATGAAGATTACCGAAACCTCGTTGCCTGGTGTTCTGCTCCTTTCACCCACAATCTACCGCGACGCGCGTGGTGTTTTCTGCGAAACGTTCAATCAACGCATTTTGTCAGAGGCCGGCCTGCCCAGCGTGTGGGTGCAGGACAATTACTCCCTGTCGAAGAAGAACGTTCTCCGCGGCATCCACTACCAGATCACTGAGGCGCAAGGAAAACTGGTTCGCGTTACACAGGGCGCCGTGTTCGATGTTGCCGTTGACTTGCGCCGAAGCTCGCCGACGTTTGGAAAGTCCGTAGCCGTCGAACTGAATGCCGAGAACGGTAACATGCTTTGGATCCCTCCAGGATTCGGACACGCATTTCTGGCGCTTGAGGATCAGACCGGTTTTGCCTACAAGGTCACAGACTATTACTCTCCGCGCGGCGAGCGGACCATTCTTTGGAGCGATGCCGAGATTGGGATCGATTGGCCTGTGAATCCGGCGCAAGTGATTGTTTCGGACAAGGATCGCGCGGGCCGCTTGCTGAAGGATGCCGATGTTTTTGCCTGAACCGAGCACTGCTCGAGAATGTGCGGCCTGTTCGGGCGTCGCCTGTAGCGCGGCGAGCAGAGATTGATGGAAAGGATGCTGATGAAGGTTCCCCGGATATTGATTCTTGGCCGCATTGGCCAAGTCGGTTGGGAATTGCGCCATAAGCTCGCGTGTCTTGGCTCGGTTTCTTCCATTGACTTTCCTGACATTGATTTCACGAAGCCGGAGTCGCTGCGGGAGATCGTTCGCTCGGCGCAGCCTTCCATCCTGATTAATGCGGTTGCCTACACGGCAGTCGACAAGGCTGAGACCGAGCGAGACCTGGCGCATTCCATCAATGCGACGGCACCGGGCGTGCTGGCCGAAGAAGCTAAACGTCTTGGCGCTCTTTTGATTCATTACTCCACCGATTACGTGTACAACGGTTCAAAGGAAAGCCCCTGGGTCGAGACGGATTCACCGAATCCGCTCAACGTTTATGGCCAGACGAAGCTTGATGGCGACCTGGCAATTGAACGTGTTGGCGGCGACTATCTGATTTTGCGCACGAGTTGGGTGTACGGAGCCCGCGGCAAGAACTTCCTGCTTACCATGCTGCGTCTGGCCAAAGACCGGCCGGAGCTGCGCATTGTGGACGACC
>Ga0182013_10001464_pt1 | contig 32494 bp, 19 predicted proteins | sample 612S2MmetaG_FD_120487 | JGI IMG/M metagenome (GOLD analysis project Ga0182013, IMG submission 120487) | Permafrost microbial communities from Stordalen Mire, Sweden - 612S2M metaG | ecosystem: Environmental > Terrestrial > Soil > Wetlands > Permafrost | place: Sweden: Stordalen | collected... | reverse complement strand
GACGAGTTTGTATGCGAGTGTAGCGACCTGGATGATATTATTGCGATTACCCGTACCGGTAAAATGATGGTAACCCGTATTGGTGATAAAAAGTTTGTGGGTAAGGATATTATTCACGTAGCAGTCTGGAAAAAGAACGATGAACGCACTGCTTATAACCTGGCCTATTACGATGGCGGCAGCAAAAGGGCCTATGTAAAGCGCTTTAATGTTACCGGCGTTACCCGCGATAAGGAATACGACCTTGCACAAGGCACAGCAGGCACTAAGGTTATTTACTTTACAGCTAACTCTAATTCCGAATCGGAAATTGTAAAGGTGCAGCTGCATCCCAATTCCACTGCGCGCATAAAGGAGTTTGAATTTGATTTTGCTACCCTCGATATTAAAGGAAGAAGTTCGATAGGTAATATCCTTACCAAATTTCCGGTACGGAAAATTGATTTGGTTGAAAAGGGGCAGTCATCTATTGGTGGAGTGAAATTGTGGATGGACGAGAAGTATGGCCGCCTGGTAAATGAAGAAAAGGAAAAGGCAAGATATTTGGGTGAGTTCAATACCGGTAACCAGATATTGGTGGCGTTTAAAGATGGCAATATTGAGTTGACCAACTTTGAACTGACGAACAAGTATGATATGGATGATATCATCTTCCTTGAAAAATTTGACCCGAATAAAATTTACACCGCCGTTTACTACGATGGCGACAGCAAAAACTATTACGTAAAACGCTTTAAGGTTGAATTGAAGAGCGAAAAATATAAAACGCCGGTAGTAACAGAGCACAATAATTCGAAACTGCACGTATTCTCATCGCGCCCGGAAACCCGGGTTAAGTTTAATATTACCAAAGGCAAGGCTAAAGAGAAAGCTGAAGAAGAACTGAATGTTGCAAGCATGATTGATGTAAAAGGCTGGAAAGCTTTAGGCAACCGTTTAACACAGTTTGATGTGGCAGGTAAAATACACGAGGTGGTGAAAGACGATGAACTGCCAGATGAAGTTGATATGGGGACTACCATTGACCTGGATGTAAATCCTAAGGCAAGCAAGAAGGGGTCGCAGGGGGATTTGTTTTAAAGCCCCTTCCGTCCCCTAATGAGTGTTACATGAATAGTTGACTGATTATTAAGTATGTATGACTCATTTACAAGACTTGAGGGACTAAATAGGGACATTTTGTTTGAGAAATTTCTCCTGAACAAACATAGAGAATTTAAAAATCAAAAGAGCCGGAGGTAAACATTTTCGAACAATATCGGCTGGCAATACGCATTCTTTTTTGGGGTTATTGCAAAATCCACAAGGGTGAAGTTGTATTGCCCTTTTGGAATATGACCGTAACATACCGGATTGGACTGAAACCCATACAGTTAGAAGAAAACTCCTCCCTCGGCCTCCATATCAAGAAAAAACGTCTTGACCTCCGCCTCCGGCAAAAGGATGTTGCATTGCTGGTCGGCGTAACGGAAGAATCCATAATGCATTGGGAGACTAATAGATACCCGCCGCAACTTCAGTTTTATCCTGGCATCATCAAGTTTTTGGGTTACAATCCTTTTGCAGTTGACGCTGAAAAGCTTGGGGGAAGGATTAAGAACTATCGGATTGAACATGGATTGAGTCATAAGAAAATGGGCAGGATTGTTGGGGTGGATGGGGCGACAATAAGCACATGGGAGACAGCGAAGCATGAGCCGCAGGGAACGAATTTGACCCGATTGAACGAACTACTGAGCAATTGAATTTAAGGACTGTTTAGAAATAGACAGTCCTTTTTAATTGTGCATACAAGTGCCTATGATTAGTTTTTTTATAACTCACAAATCAATATGAATTTTTGTCCGAGTTCGGTTACTCTATAACCGTAATCGTCTGGGTCATACTCGGCACCAATTTGATGCCACCTTTCGCTTAAATCATCAACCCCGCCTGTTTGAAATTCCTCTATATAGATTTTGGGGGGCAATTGTTTAACTAATCCAAGTCTTAAAAGATTTGTTGCCTCATATTCTTCAAGGTCAAGCCTGAATCCTCCTTGTTCTATTTGGTCAATCTCTTTTCGCAGTTTTTTAGTTTCATTTTTAGATGAAAACTGGTCTTGCTTTATTGCTTCAGCTAATTCAAATCTAATCTCTGAATGTTGTTTTTCTCTTTTTATTAACTCACCAAGTTCAGTAAATTCTTCAATTGAAATTTGACTTAGAATGTAAGGAAATATTTGGTTCTGCAAGTTATTTTTAGAATCAACCATATTGACTAACATTTTTGCCCATTTGTCTTGCAAGGTTTCGTTATCTTCTAAAGAAGCTTGGTCAAGCAAGGGGACTAAAATTTTAATCGGAATTTCCTTCAACGTTATATTCTTACTTTCAACATATTCTCTGGCTTTTAATAAAATATTTACCTCGTTTTTGAATCTAAGGTATCTTACGTTTCCAGAAATAAGAAGCCCAACTTCTTCCACTGTCGGGAAGATAAGTTTACCCAAAAAATCTTTGGCGAGCTCTAATCCTTTCTCAATTGTGGAAGATTTAATATTTATATCCTTATCTGTCATGCCTTCTTTTAAGTAAGTCACCACTATCAAGCCAATATTTGTTTTTCCGGCTTCATAAATGTATCAAAATATTCCAATCATTTTACCCTAAAAGCCAAAAAGCCATGAGCGGCGTTTGAGCGAAAAGAAGAGCGGGTTCGCCGAAGGCAAAAGATGTATTTTGTATTAGCGCTCCGGCTTCCGGTGCGCTTGTATTGGGTTAAGGATTGAGGCGGCATCCCCTGAAGCTTTGTGAAGGGATATAGCCGAAAGCCTGGGCGGGCAGTCTTACAACGTAAGTCTGCCGCAACCCCAAAATGTTATTCTATTTTCTTATCCTTCTTAATCGAATCTGACACCAATTTAGTAATTGATTCCTTTTTTTGTCTCATTATATCTTCCGAAACTGCGTCATACTCTACTTTCACGCGATACCCTTTAGTTCGCTTCTCCGTGGACGCTTCTTTAGCAATCTCTTTATCCAAATAATGAAATAATTCGTCGGCTTCTAAAACGAATACTTGCTGTTGAAATTGAGCCGGAATTTTTTCGTTTACTTGCTTTTGCATTATCTCTGCCGCTTTTTTATCAACTGGCACGGCAATAACAATTTCATATCCGGCCAAAAGACACTTTTCAATATTATGCGTTTCCCATTCTTTAGTAGTCGTTACTCCTATCTCACAAGCGATTCGCTTTTCACCCCGTTCCAAAAGCACATCAACCCGCCCTTGTCCGTCCGGTGTCGGTTCTTCGATTGTAGCCTTGTAACCCCGTGCCTCTGCCATTTTTTTAATCAACGTTTGCAAATACCGGTGTTGACTTAGCTCTTTCTGCTTTACAAGGTTCTCCGTTGTCTTTGCTTTTTGTTTTTCATCAAGCGTGGGAATTTCAATAACGGTATCGGGTGTTTCCGATACCGTTATTTGTGGCTGTTTTTTAAGCGGCTCTACCGCTTTAATTTCTTCCACCGATTGCCGTATTTCTTCGTGCTGTTGTTCTCCCCGCAAATATTCAAGGCTCTTTTCAACTTCTTCACGCGGCGTTCCGTATTTTTCGCGTGAAAGGGATATAACAATTTCCTTTCCCGCAATACCTTCTTCGGTAGGTTCCTTTAACTCTACAGTATCTATTGTAAAATCATACTCTGGCCGTTCAATACGCACTATGGCCTGACCTACGCCCAAGTTCTGCAAGTCCGGTGCTTCAAAAGAAGAAAACCCGTCCTCAAACCGCTTTGCATCTATATCTCCAAGCCGGAAACAAACCCGCGTTCCGGCGTTTGATATGACCGCGCTTGCAAGTTCATTATCCTGTTTTTGAAGCTGTATCATATCCTGATGCGCCAAAATACAAGCTAAGCCATACTTGCGCGTTCCTGAAAGAATAAAGGACATGGAGGGAGTAATGAAATTCTGAAATTCGTCTATGTATAGAAAAAAATCTTTGCGGTCTGCTTTGGCTTGCGCCTGCCGCGCCATTGCCGCCTGATATATTTTTGAAACAAAAAACGTTCCTAATAAATAACTGTTCTCTGTGCCTATTAATCCCTGTGAAAGTTTTATGAAAAGAATTTTTTGCGTGTCCAAAATGTTTTCAAAGTCCAAACTTTTCTTCTGCGCTACCATGTTCCGTATAACCTTTGGCCGGAGGAACGAATCAAGCCTTGTAAGTATCGGGCCAATGGAACTGCTTTTTAGCAGGGGATATTCCTTCTGCCAATAGTAGACAACGTTTGGGTCTCCAACCGACTTTAAAAATACCTCTCTGTATTGTTTTTCAATGAGGAACCGGCGTAAATCTATGAGTGTGCCGCCACTACTACTTTCAAGAAACGCTAAAATTGCATTGGCTAAAACGCTATGCATCTGGTCGCCAAAGCTTGTAGACAGACGGCGAAACACTGCAACTAAATCAGACGCAAGAATGTCTTTTTCTACTTCGGAATGTGCACTTAGAATATTGAACCCTACCGGATATGCCACGTCTGCGGGGTCAACAATAACGACATCGTTTTGCCTGTGCTCCGGTATATACGGCAATATGCTTTCAATCAAATCACCGTGTGGGTCAAGGACGGCCACACCATTGCCTAACATGATGTCCTGAACGATACAGGACTGCAATAGGGTGGATTTGCCGGTGCCAGTGGCACCTATCAAGTGCATGTGTTTTAATCGCTGTGTGGGGCTTAGCGTGGCAATCCGCTCAACTCCTTGGTGAACGTTTCTGCCAAGAATGAACTCGTTACCCTCCGCAATTTTCGGCGCGGCTTTAGTTTTCCGTATATCCCGCTCTAATTTCTTTGAACTAATGGCGAAAGGATAGTGAACAAAAGTTGAAATTTCCTTTGCGTTTAAAATCATGCCGCCTCTACGGGATTCGCGCAAAAGAACGTCAAGCTGATGGTCTGCAAGCGGGTAGCCGTTGTTATTAAGCGGAATGAGCATGTTGTAAGTGGAGCGGGAAGACTGCACCAGTGCGCCGCCAACTCTATCTAACACGCCCCATGCCTCGCCCTCGGTTGAACCATGTCCAATAACCCGAATGACTACGCCAAACAACGGGGACGAAATTTTTTCCTGTGCAAGCTTTGGCATTTCCGGCGCGTCCATAAAAAATGAATCGCCCCTGTTATCGCTAACAGCGCGTAACATGCTTTCTGCCCACGGATTCACCGCGCCTTTAAAGAGAATTTGCACGGCGGCTTGTTCTCCCTCTTGCAAGTGTTCCAACACTCCATACAGTCCGGTTAACGGGTCGGGTTCAAATTTCAAATCAAAAGCAAACGGGCGTGTAAACTCCTGTTGCAACCCCAAGTCCACGATTGCAAAAAATGATTCTTCATTAATAATCTGATGAAGGGTTGCCGTCTGGTCTTGCAAAATACAGGTCGGGAAATATGCCTTTAGTTGACTTTGTATATGCAAAGCATCAGGCTCGGCACATACGAACTGCAAACGGATGGAAGTATGTGTCGCAATGATTTCAAAACTTACCTGCACCTGACAATATGAGAGCATTACCAAAAACTTTTCAATTTCGGAGGCTTTCAGTTTTTCACCCCGCGGCATGGAAATTGAAAAACCGCGCAATGCGTGGACGGAAATATATCGGTATGCCTGCGGTGGTGCTGATTCAGAGGGTATTTCAGGAAGCGTTTCTCTTCGTGGTGAAAGCGCACCTTTTATGGATTTGGATAGATAGCTTAATATGGTATGCCGTTTCCCGTCATCAACGTATTGCGGGGTTTCTACTTTGTGTCCCCAAAAGGGTTCAAATATCGGCTCTAATTCAACGGACGAATCGAATGCGTACCACCCCCTCGCACTGTTCCCATTCATAGAATTGCGCTGTAAGTCGCTCAGAAAGAGAGATTGCCATAATGGGGCTTTAGAGAGCTAAATTTACTTTTTATTCAGGCATTCTCCTTTCAAATTCAGTCATAGACCGCGCCCCTTTGCTTGTTGTCATTGTGTCAATGGCTTCAAGCATACCGGAATGAACGAAGCTTTTGAACATCGCCTCGGTATCCATTTGGTAATATGTTTTGGACTCAGCCAATTTGGAAAGTATGGGGAATCGCGTAATTAGTCGTAATACCTTTGTCATAAAATCGGGTTTCGCAACATACCAACGAGACACAAAGAACCCTGTGCCAAAAGGAGCGGCGCAAATGTCAAAGATGTGTTCGCCGCGAATAATGTGTAGATACTCCCGATTTGCGCTCATCATGCCACCTTCGGAATAGTTAACACGTGAGAAAGAAATGCTTGGAATCTCGCGCTTTCTGATGGCTTCTTCGCAAGATTTATAGAACTCCTCAGAAGAAAATTTCAGATCAAAACTCTGTTGCCACGGCGAATGGTTTTCTACACCACGGTTAAAGAGATAAACCAGCAAGAGAACGACTGCGATAATAATGAGCCATAACATATAACAGGGGTTTTGGGTTAGGAAATATGAGTATGTCTAGTAAAGCTATCAAAGTTTATTTTAAGCTCTCATTTTCCCCCATTTTTCCCTCGTTTCCTGCTAGAATTACTCCATACGTACGGGCTCCCCAACCTTAATTTGACTGATAATAGTCCGATCTTCTTGTTCATGGCCGTGTTCTATTAACAACCTGCCGGCAAACGCTTTAGGGAATACCTCCGTAACAACGAACCTCGCTCTGTAATCGAGTGTATTTGTTCCGGGGCTTATTTTTACCACAAATCCCATCATACCTATTTGTATATTGTCTGAGGTTCCTATATTAACTTTTATTGTTTTTTCACTAATACTTGTAATATGAACACTATCCTGCGATATCGGATTAGGGAATGATTCTTTTATGGCATCGGCAATTTTATTTACATCACTTCTGTCAGCTCTGATAGTACCGGATGCTTTATCAGTATATATTTTTATGTCGTGAGAACGAGCATAAAGAACTGTATAGTCGTCAGAAGTAGTTTGTCCCAAATTTTCTTTAATTGAATTTGTCGAAACTATTTTACACTCTACACCTACAATAAAAATTTTAGCATTTTCCAGGGATTGGCTTATGGAGGTAATGGTTGTTTCAAGAAGCCCATCGCACTTGTCTTTTAATTTTTCCATGTAATCCCTATCGCTGGCCTCACCACTCATATACCTTCTATATACCAAGCCAATATGGCCCGTATCCTGAGTTTCTCTGATGCTATCTGTATTGGTGCCTTGTCGAATTACGTCTTTCCATGTAATTTTATCAATATCCATAAATTCACCTCTATCCATCAATTGAAAACGCTTTGTGTCCTGAAGCGCAGTATTTATTTGATCCGCAAGCGGTGTTTTGTAATCTGCACCTCTTTGTCCACCGCTGGCATCTTTACAAGGCAGTACTCCGATTTTAAAGTACTGAGAAGAAAATTGCCTTGTATACATTACACTGCCAGGTATAACAACAGGCGGAACATTAACGTAATTAAGCTTACCCTCTATAGGTAAATAAGGAGATACCGGCGGTACATCAGGTACATACGGATAATATATTTTAGTACAACCCTGGCCAATGAAAACCAATATCAGCAAAACAGCCAAATGTAGTCTCCTGTTTTTATCGTGAAGATGTGCCATTGCGCGTATTTTGTTCATTCTCTTTATATTTATAATATGTGGTCATAATTTTTTTCGCTTTATCCAGGTTTGTGTAGTCGGCCATATCTTCAACTTGGTTTTTTAATTTGCTGCCATAATTGCCTTTAAAGTATAAATAGGCCATAGCCTGGGCCAATAATGATTTTACCCAAACACCGTTAATATTAAGACCCGGTGGGGTATTCTTTTTAAGGTCGCTCAAATCATGAATACCTTTTGTAGATTCCTCAGAATATTGAATATTTTCAATTTTTGAAATTGTGGTTAAAATATCATTGCTATCCATTTTTGAACAACTCTGTAAATCTTCATTAATCTCTGCTTCAATTCCGCTTTGTGAGAATATTTGATTGATAACATTCTTGTCCTCGTCACTAATAAGTTTCTTATCCAATTTATAATAATCAAGAAAACCTGTAAAACTTTGCTGATGTTGTTTTACATATACGAGTGCCAGGTCGGCCTTAATCCTCATTAACCTGTAAAATAATTCGTTATTGTTTTCATTCACTAAGCTTGTCCAGGCTTTTCGCTGATATATGAAATTCTGAACAACTGGAAGAGCTTTATCAAATCGGTCTCTGTATAATAAGCACTGATTTTCTATATCTTTCTTTTTTGTTAAATCAGAAAACTTAACATAATAAGTGTAGTTGGGGTCTTTAAAGGAAGACTTTAGTCCATTTTCAAGCGCTTTCTGAGCTCTCAACTGAACTTCGTTCTCCAAGCCAAGTAGTTTGTCCCAATCCGATTGTAAATCTGCAATTAGTACCTGTGGTTGAAGATTATCAACGCGTACTTCCTCGTCAATTAATGCAAATGCAGGCCCGATTTTTTTATTTGAAAGTTCTTTTTCGTATTTCACTGTGTATTTGTCAAAATGTGCTTTTTCGTCTGGAAGGTTATAACTAATTGGAAAAATTGAACTGCCACTGGTAAGTTTACTGTCAAGGCAAGTTGATGTCTGTTCGGCCCAGGTAATACTTTTCTCAGGCTCTGAGAGGATTCTAATAGAATCAACAAGTGACTCAGCTTCGTTGAATTTTCTTTTATTAATCTTAATATAGGCAAGCCATGATTCAACAAAACCTATTTTTGGATCAACGGAATTAATTTTGGCAGCATGATCCTTTAATTTAGTTAGCATTACATAAAAATTATTTTCGGCAGTCGGTAAGTTCTCGTAATATTCTAAAATTAATTTAATGACTGAGGCATCTGTGTTGTTGACGTCAATATCCTGAATGTTCCTTAATAAGCCTTTTGTTTCGCGATCTAGTTTTTTTTCCTTGAGTGTCCACTCCTTGGATTTTACATCATAAGCTTTTCCTGGATCAGCATATGGAAGTTGCTGGCGCATATCAGGACTCATGTAATTAACTAAACGAAGAAAGTCGAGATAATCGGATTTACGGGAAATGATAGATAGCATAGTTATCTTTGTATAGGCATCCTTTACAAAATAATCTGCCTCTTCCGGATTATCTTCAGTTAAACAGGTGAATTTTGCGTCTGTTATTTCCAGCTTTGAAAGTATTTTTTCTGCATTGATCAGGCGATCCGAATATGCATTCAACTCGCTACTTTTGACCCCAACAGCCAGGCAGGTTGTTATTCTTCCGTTCAACTCGTTAATATCAGCCATACAATCATCAAGTAAGGCTGTTGCTTTTTGAGTTCTTACAGAATTAGGTTGATCGCGTTCGCAATCATCTTTAACTTGTGCATTCAATGGTAAAAATGTGCAGCAAATCGCCGCAAAAAAGATATATTTCATAGCTGCAATTTCATTTAAAATGTAAGCGAAGTGTATAGGCCTATCGGAGAAGGACTTATTTCAAGTGTTGCCGTTCCCCCAAGATGAATCGAATTAAGTTTTCTCCCGGCTTTTAAGCAAAAAAAACTTAACTGTCAAATGCCTTTGAAAAGAGAATAGGGACTTATTCATAACTAATTTTGGATTAGGGGTTATAAATGGGGCTAATTTTAATTTACGTGTAATAATATGTAAATGGGTTTATCTTTTCAAGAAAAAAAATCTTTTTTTTATTGGTTCCACTCCTATCAATATTAATTACCTCTGGAACACCGTTGCTTTAATAGCCCTGATCAAAAAACTTGTGTATTACAAATGTGTTTCTTCTTTTGTAAGCAGAAGATATATCGTGTTACGTCGTTTGTCCACTGCGCGGTACAAATACATCCATACCCCTTTCTCATTAATATAAGTATCATCCATTCTCCAACTATTGCCAACCGGATTCTTCCTTTCCCGGAATGTTTTTTAATCAAAGGCGGGAACTTAAAAATCCATCGTTGAATAATAGTATGATCCTCCTTCACGACTCAACAGATAGAAGTTCTTCAATATCTAGATAACTAAACTCAAAATATTCCGCTTGCAGAATGACAGGTTTCGGAAACAATTACCTTTGAACATCTGTATTATTTTCGGCTAAGCTAAGTATTATGCGACAGAACAGGTTTTACGGTCCTTAATTAATCTCAAATTTCTTATTCATTATTTTATCCTCTGATTTCATTTGAATAATATACAATCCTGAAGCAGCACCCGGTAGATTAATTTCACGAGAATATACACCGGACACTTTTACCGGGGATTCTGTTTTAATGACCCGGCCGATAGGGTCGAGTATCAATATTTGAATATCCTCTGCTACCGAAGTTTCGAAGCTTATTACAAATTGTCCATGTGAGGGATTTGGTGCGAGGGTATAATTGAAAATATCAGGGACAGCATCAATTCCAACAGTCGTTATATGTGTTATTTCTGATGTACTGCTACATCCATTGGTATCAGTTACGGCAACACGATATAATCCGTTTTGCAAGACCACCAACATGGAGCCGGTAGCGCCAATAATGGCGACATTATTTAAATACCATTGATAGCTTACTGCAACAGGTGAAGTTGTCAAAGTATCCTCATGCTGAGTTATAACAGGTGTGGCCGGTAATTGATTAACGCTAACAGTAACCGAAGTCGATAAAGCCGAGCAATTATAACTGTTAGTAACCGTAGCCCAGTATTCGCCCCCATCAGTAACCCAAATACCCGATGTGGTGGGGCCAACGTTCCAATGATAAAGCAGATTACTGGCAGAGGCATTTAACTGTACACTGTCGCCAGCACAAAGGTGAATATTACCCTCCGGCGTAATTGTAGTATCCGGAGCAGGCTTAACAAATAGAAGAACCGTATTACCACTAACAGTTGCTGGACTGGCACATCCTAAACTGCTTGTCATAAAGCAGGTAACAGTATCGTTAACTATTGAGGGGGCAGTAAAGGTGGAAGAATTGTTACCGGTATTATTGTTGTTTACTTTCCATTGGTAAGAAGCCACCCCTCCTCCGGTTGGTGTTGCCATAAAAGTAATGGACGTCCCCGCACAAGTAGCCGAGCTGGGGTTAGCAGAAATAATAACTGAAGGGGTAATAGTGGAATCTACAGCAACCGTAATAAACATGCTTGCAGTATCCGGCACTGCACAAGTGGTACTGGATATAAGTTCGCATGAAACGATATCTCCGTTTGTAAGTGATGAAGATGAATAAACGCCTGTAGTATCAGGTATATTACTGCCATTTACCATCCATTTGTACGATGGTGAATTGCCCCCATAAGTTGACGATGCTGTAAAGGTAATATTGGTATGAATACAAACGGCACCAACTGGGCTTGTTAAAATTTCAACCGAAGGTAATACAACAGGATCAACGCTAACAGTTATACTATTGGAAGTAAGCTTATCAGGCGAAGCGCAATTCGCACTACTGGTAAGTTTGCATACAACTACCTCATCGTTAGTGAGTGATGAACTGGTATATATGGTTGAATTAGTGCCAACATCGTTTCCACCAGCTATCCACTGATAGGTGGGTGTGTTACCCTGGTTGCTTGCTATTGCTGTAAAGGTAACGGGGGTACCGCTACAAATAATACCGGTAGGATTAGCTGATATTGAAATAATGGGGGCTACGGTTGGAGTTACCGACACGTTTAAAGGGTTTGAGTTAGCTGTATCAATAGTAACGCAGGTAGAATTGGATGTCATGTGGCATGAAATAATGTCTCCGTTACTGAGGGTGGATGCTGAAAAAGTGCGCGATGCAGAAATACTGCCAGTGTCAGTTCCATTTATTCTCCACTGGTAAAGTGGGTTTGTACCGCCGTTGCCAGGATTAGCAGTAAAGGTAATCTGTGTACCAGCACATACGTTTGTTGAAGGCGAGTCCGTAATGCTAACGCTTGCTGTTGCCTGAGTTACCACCACTACATTAACTGTATTGGAAGTAGCCGGAGAACCAGTAGTGCAGGCCAGCGATGATGTCATACTGCAATAAACGGATTCGCTGTTTTGTATATTGTAAATGGTAAATGATTGCCCTGTACCTGATGCTGTCCCGCCGACATACCATTCATAAGTCGGATTTCCACCATTGACAGGGATTGCCGTAAAAGTTACGTTCGAGCCAACGCACACTGAGGTTGCAGGGGTTGAAATTGAAACACCAGCTTGTAAAGGAGTTGTTATTTGTACATTGACAGAAGCGGTTGCAGTTGTAGGTGAAGCGCATTGGGCATTAGAGGTAAGCGTACAGCTTACAAAGCACGGGGTACTTAAATCGTTCAGAGTGTAAACGCTGCCATTGGAGCCCGTGGAACAATTGCTGCTCCAACTATAAGACGGGGTTCCTCCGTTTACCGGGTTGGGCGTGATGGTAACGGAGTGGGTTCCATCTAGGCAAACTGATGAAGGCGATTGGCTAAACGAAAGCGATGGGGTTACTGTTGGGGTTACTGTTACGTTAACTGTTGCTGAAGCAGTGCATGTGTTTACTGTTTCTATTACCGAATAGATAGCACTACCCGATACGGTGGGTGTTGCCGTTGTAGTATTCGAATTGGTGTTTACCACATGGTTGCCAGACCATTGATAAGTTGCACCCCCTGAGTTTGCTGTAAGTGTAACCGTCCCGTTTTGACAAACAGGATTAGGGCTGCAAGTCAAAGGTGAAGCAACCACATATACCGGATTAACATTTAGGGTTTGAGGCGTGGATGAACCACAGTTGTTATTTGCTGTAACACTTATTGTGCCGCTGGAAGTACCCACTGTAGTTGTCACTGAATTGGAATTGGACGAATTGGTCCATCCTGTGGGTAATATCCATGTATAAGTATCTCCGCCGGTTAAGCTTACCGTATACGTTTGCTGACTACCAGCGCACGGGGTGCTGCTGCCGTTAATACTACCTGGTTGAGGCGGCACGTTGTTAACCGTTATGTTAAACGGGTTTGATATGGCATTACCACAGTTATTAGTTACGGTAACCGTTATTTGCTCACTTGTTGTAGGGCTGATTGAAATACTATTGTTTGAACCGCTGCTGCCGTAAGTGCTCCAATTATAGGTGCATCCGCTGTAATCGGGGTTTGCCGTTAAATTGACATTACTGTTTAAGCATATCGCATTTGAGCCAGAAATAGCTACATTGCCCGGTGCCGAAATAGTAGTTACTGCATAGCTGCCGTTTACGCTTTCAAGGCAGCTATTTGTAACTGTTACATAGTATGTACCGGCTGTTGAAACAGTAATTGAGTTGGTAACGGCACCTGTACTCCAGTTGTAAGTACAACCTGTGCAGGATGGCACACTTAAAGTAGTAGATGTAGTATTACAAATTGGGTTACTATTGGTTGAGCTGATACCTGCACTTGGTGTGGCAGCCGTGGTAATAGTTACATAAGCCGAATTACTTGCGGTGCAGCCGTTGCTATTTGTAACGGTTACATAATAATTGCCGGAATTGGTACCCTGGATAGGTGAACCGTTATTGGTGCCTGTAGGTGTGTTCCATGTATAAGTACAACTGCTACAGCCGCTACTGCTCGCGGATATAGAAAGAGGGCTACAGCCCGAAACCGGTAAAATGGATGGTTGATTTGGCAGACTTGCAACATCAACATAATAGCCATTGGTAGCGGATAACCCACACGAATTCGTTACAGTTACAGCATACCCTGTGGAGTTTGTTGGATATACTGTAATGGTACTACCCACATCGCCGTTGCTCCAGGCATAGCTACAACCTGTGCAACTGGTTTCTGAAGCGGTTAGCTGTTCTTGACCGCCGGGACAGATTGCTGAAGATGGGCTGGGGGTTATGGACGGAGGGCCGGGCGAACTAGCCGCTGCCTGGTATACGGTGAAAGTTGTAACGGTATTGCCGTTATATGTAAGGTCGAGCGTACAAGATTGTGCTGAACCGCAATTTGCTGACACGGTATAATCAATCGTTCCAGTTGGGCTTCCGTTTGAAAAAGTGACCCATGGGCAAGGGTTTATATCGTAATTTATTGAACATCCACCATTATCGCTAAAAACAAAACTACCGCTGCCGCCACTTGCCGATATAGTAGGACTACTTGAAGGCGTAGTACTAAACCCACTGCAAGTGATAATGGTGCCACACCCTGTTAAGGCATCGAAAGCAGTTAAATCACCATTGAAAATATCCTGATCCATACCCGGATTCGCACCTGTAGTGGGATTATTACCTGCCTGGGCGGGAGCTGAGAATTGTTGAAAGACCCATGGCCAGCCAACCCAATCGCAGCCTGTATAATTAACAGGATCACCTGCTGTGCCATAATCTGCTATCCAAAGATGTATGTTTGAGTTAATCGTTCCGTTCTGATAGTAAGGATAGAGCGGGGCAGCCACATTACATCTATCACCATAAAGCACGGGCCATACACCTGTTAAACTGTGCACCTGGGTTGCCCAATCGTTAACCCATTGTGCCAATACGCTTAAATTAGAGAAATATTGGACAAGGGTTTGTGTGTGATTAACAGCACAGCCATCATTCGATGGATTTTCTAAATCCAGGGCAGGTGGAAGGTAGCATTGTCCGATATAGGAATTCGCTATACTAACAAAATGGTTTGCTTCTGCTACCGCTGAATTATCCTCTGGTAAACCAAAATGATAGGCCCCCAATACTACTCCACCGGGATTGGCACTTGTCATGCTAGTTGTAAATTGACTTTGAGTACACTGCGCTCCTTCGCTTGCCTTCACATAGGCAAAATCCTTAGTCGCTTGCGAAACCAGATTCCAATTTATTGTACCATTTCCGTCATAAACATCAACGCCATAGATGGATTGTGCGCTAGCATTGAAAACCGCCAAATAAAATATGGATATAATGAGTAATTGCTTTCTCACTTAAATTAGTTTTATGGGGTTAATTGATAAACTTAAAAGTTGAAATTACTTTCATAAACTTGTCACTTTCGATACGGCCTGGTAAAGGAGTTTTAAAATGCAATTCAAATTCTCCAGTTTGCCGCTTATCTAAAAACTGAACGGAAATTACTTTTACTGGAGGGTCTATAATGTTCCCCTTAATATCCTTACTCATTGCACTAATTGCTTCAATGGCTTCATTTCCCGCAATCCTTATTTGTTTAGCACCCGTTACAAACGCACCTTGAGATAAATCAAATTGAGCTTTTGAATATTTGTATAGTTCTGCACCAGAAGGGGCCAAATGATACTCTATTAAAAAAGTTGAGTTGGATGCTGTATCAATAAAATTAACCACTATTGACATTACGACTCCATTGCGATTAATTGCATTGGATTCTTTACCATATTTAGTCCAGGTATTTGGGTATTGAAAACTAAAGCCATACTTACTATTGGAATAAATTTGCCATCCTGAATCGCTAGTAGTATTTGATGAACTGGTAGCAATTGCTTGCGCATTTACGTTCAGGCAAAAAAGTGCGAACACCAGCATAAAAGCGAAATGTTTTTTCATGTGAATTATAGTTTAATGTAATTCTCTGCTATACAAATAAACAGAATATGCCGGGGGAATATTTTTCAACTCCCCGGCATATCCATAGTATTATTTATTTATTTCAAGTTTCCGGTTAAGGGTTTTATCGCCCGATACCAACTGTATAATATATATACCCGAAGCAGCGTTGCCAAGGTCTATCTCCTTCGAGTAAGTACCGTTTACTTTTACATTGTCTTCTGTTTTTATAACACGGCCAAGCGGGTCAAAAACCTTTATCGAAATATCTTCCGGCGTGCCTGTTTCAAATGCAATCATGAATTTACCATTGGATGGGTTAGGTGTTATTGTAAAATCGGAAACAGAGGAAAGTTCCTGAATTCCTACTCCCACATCAGTAAGGGTGACAATAGCAGATTGACCTGGACAGCCATTTCCATCGGTAGCTACTACATAGTAGGCCCCGTTTTGTACAGCAAGATAACCGGAATTGGTAGCCCCTTGTACCAAGTGATTATTGAGATACCATTGGTAGCTTGCTGCCAGAGTATCGGTATACAAACTATCCGAAATGTTCTTAATATCAGGCGTAGACGGTATTGAGTAATCTTCTAAGTTAGCCGATGCACTGGCGGTACAAAGGTTAACATTGGTTGCTGTTACAGAATAAAGGCCGGTAAACTGCACATAAATGCATTGTACGCTTGCCCCTGTGCTCCATGCATAATCTGCGTTTCCGGCAGCTGCGCACAACCGTATACTATCGCCGGGACAGATGGTACTGGTGCCCGGTGGGGTAATGGTATTACCTGGAGAAGGATAGAACGCCGGTGCAATGGCATTACTTGTAGCAATTGCCGGATTGGCACAGGTTAAACTGCTGGTCATTAAACACACTACCGTTTCGGACGAAGTAAGCGTTGAATCAATATAGGTAGTTCCGCCTGTACCCACATTACCACCATTGGGTCGTACCTGCCATTGGTACGTAGGCGAATTGCCCCCGCCGGATGTGCCTGTTACAGTAAAGGTGATAGGTTTTCCGGGGCATATCGGCCCTGTAGGATTAGCGACGATAGATACTGTGGGGGTAATAAAAGAACTAATATTAATTGTAATACTATTAGATGTTGCATTGTTAGAGGTAGCACAGGCTGCATTGCTGGTTAAAACACAACTTATAACATCACTATTGTTAAATATAGAAGTTGAGAATGATGCTGAATCAGTACCTATTGAGTTTCCATTTTTGTACCATTGGTAGCTTGGCGCGTTGCCACCGTGCGCAGGTGTTGCAGTAAAAGTTACTCCCGTACCAGGGCAAAATGAGTTTCCTGAATTTGAAACGATATTTACCGAAGGTGTAACAGCAGTGTCTACCGTCTCAGTAATAGTGTTAGAGGTTACAGAATCAGGCGTTGCGCAGATGGCATTACTGATTAATACACAACTAACCACATCATTGTTGTTAACAGAATTATCGGGAAAGGCATTAGTATTGTTTGACTGGTAGTTACCGTTCACAAGCCACTCGTAAACAGGGTTGCCACCGTTAGTTGAAGTGGCGGTAAAAGTGACTTGTGTACTTGTACAGACGGTACCGGACGGATTAGCTGCTATAGTAACGCGGGGCATTACTACTGAATCTACAGAAATAGTTACTGTATTTGAAGTTGCCGTAGGCGTAGTAGCACATGACGAACTGGAAGTCATTACGCAAGAAACAGCATCATTATTATGAAGTGTGCTGCTTATAAAAACTGCTGAATTATTGCCAGAAACAGTACCGCCATTTAAACTCCATTGGTAAGTAGGATTATTGCCACCTGTTGAAGGAATGGCAGTAATAGTATCTGGAGAACCAGCGCAAATAGTTAAGGCGGAAGCCGAAATAGTTACAGCGGGGGTTGCCTGACCGGTTACGTTAATAATAAGTGTATTTGACTGTGCTGATGCCGGGCTAAAGCAAGCCAGAGATGATGCCATTGTACAGGAAACAGTATAAATACCTATCGAGGGGAATGTATAATTAAGCGTACTGCCTGAACCAACCTGCTGGTTGTTTACATACCATGTATATGAAGGGCTTCCACCACCATTAACAGGAGAGGTATTAAAAATACCCTGGTCTGTAATACATATGTTCGTATCGGCAATTGATATTCTTAGCGATGCAGGTAAAGGTGTGGTTTCCTGCACATTGGTAGTGGCAGTAGCGGTTGTAGATATTGCGCATTCGGCATTTGACGTAATTGTGCAAGTTACCGTACATGCTGTAGAGATATTAGTAAGGCTGTAAGTGTTGTTACTTGGATTACCTGAACAGCCGCTGCTCCAACTATAGGTTGGATTGGTGCCGCCATTAACTGCGCTGGCCGTAATGGTAACTGATTGTTGGCCATCAACACAAACCGATGCAGGCAATTGACTGAATGTAACCGAAGGGGTAACGGCCGGTGTTACAGTAACATTAACCGAACCTATAGCACTACAATTTCCATCGCTGACGGTAACACTGTATGTTGTACTGGAAGTTGGCGTTGCCGTGGTCGTTGCCGAAGTTGGGTTGTTGACTATGCCATTACCACTCCAGGCATAGGTAGTTCCGCCTGTTTCATTTGCAGTTAATGTAAGCGATTGGTTTTGACAATAAGTGCCGTTATTATTGTTTGTTGGAGTGATTGATGTAACCACAGGTTGGGTATTGACAGTTGCGCTTACTGTACCAATAGCACTACAGTTACCGCCACCGCTTACAGTAACAGTATAACTATTTGTGCCATTAGTAGTAATTGTTGCCTGCGCAGTTGTAGCGTTATTGCTCCAGTTATAACTACACCCCTGGCAATTACTGCTGCTGGCAGTTACTGCTACCGAGCCACAACCAGTTGGGTTTACAGGGTTAAATGTTATTGGAGTATTGGGTTGGGTATAAATAGTTACCGAAGCGCTTGCAGTAGCTGAACAACCATTTTCCGTTCCGGTAACTGTAACCGGGAAGGTACCCGATGTATTGTATGTAGCAGTCGCAGTTGGAGTTGCTTCACCATTCACATCCTGTCCGCTCCATGAATAAGTAGTCGCTCCACTTGCCGGAAAAGAAACTTGTACTCCGGTACAGCTTGTTTGCGTGGTTGGATTGATTGAAACAGATACTTGATTAACCGTAACACTGGTTGTTGCTGATGTTGCACTAGTAGGATTAGGACAATTTGCAGTCGAAGTCATGACACAATATACCGAGGCATTACTTGTTAATGCTACAGTAGTGTAAGTTGATCCACTTCCTACAGGACTTCCATTAAGATACCATTCATAGGATGGATTGCCGCCATTAGTGGGGGTTGGAGCAAAAGTTACAGTATTGCCAGAACATATTGCCCCGGATGGATTTGCTGAAATACTAATACTAGGTGTTACTGATGGGTTAACGGTAATACTAGTAGTAGGTGATGTAGCAGTTGTTGGACTGACACAATTTGCAGTTGAAGTCATGACACAATAAACGGTTGAGTTGCTCGTCAAGGCAGAAGTAGTGTATGTTGATCCACTTCCAACAGGGCTTCCGTTAAGGTACCATTCATAAGACGGGCTTCCTCCATTTGTAGGGTTGGGAGTAAAAGTAACTGTGTGTCCTGAGCATACAGCCCCAGATGGATTAGCTGAAATACTTACACTAGGAGTAACTGAGGGGCTTACAGTAATATTTACAGTATTAGATGTTGCTGTTGTAGGGCTAGCACAATTAGCAGTAGAGGTCATAACACAATAAACGGACGCATTGCTTGTCAAAGCACTGGTTATGTATGTTGATCCACTTCCAACAGGGCTTCCGTTAAGGTACCATTCATAAGACGGGTTTCCACCATTTGTAGGGTTGGGGGTAAAGGTAACTGTGTGTCCTGAGCATACGGCCCCTGATGGATTAGCTGAAATACTAACGCTGGGGGTTACTGATAAGCCTGGCTGAGTAATCGTAAGTGTAGTGACATCATTAATATTGTCATTATAATCATTTATTGAAATAGTTCCTGTTCTGGAAGTGCAACTTGTATTTGCCGCTACCGTATAGTTGAATAGCCCCCCGCTGCCATAGCTACTAAATGCCAACCAAGATTCATTAAAAGTAAGATCGTAGCTACAGCCACCTCCAGAGGAAACTGTGGCATTATAAGTACCACCGGTTGAAGATACCGACTGAGTAGATGGATTAACCGACCAAGGAGCGCAACAAGCTACTGTAATTGGGCCATCTGGGTTAGTACACCCTGTAACCAGATCTGCGGAACAACTGGTACTGCCACAAGCATTACAAGAAGAATAGTACGCTTTCAAAGCAATTTCGTAACTTTCTCCGCAGGGAACGCTTATGGCACTTCCGTCCGTTGAATTAACGGTAAAATCAAGTGCATAAGTACCACCAGGGGAAATTGTTACAGAGCAAATCTTTCCTAATACCCTCCCAAATCCTCCGCCGGGATAATAGTCCAAGTCACATTCGAAATCAAATGGGCCACTTGTGCTACCTAAATTTTCAACAGTAGCTTCAACGCAGTAGGCCGTACTTCCTTCTGGAATTGGATTTTGGCACACCGTGAAACAAGATGTAAATTCGAACGACGGGGCTTGCGCCTTCGCCTGATAGACGATGCCCGTAATTACAAAACAGAACAACGCCTTAATAAAAAATTTGACAGGTTCCATGATAGCTTTATTTATTATTTGAATGAATTAATTTTTCCAACTCCTCTACCTTCTTTTCCAAAACCTCATTTTTTTGATTTAGTTCCTGCACGGCTTTAACTAAAGATGGAACAAATTCAGAATATCGCAATCCCCAAATGGGACCACTTTTATCAACCCCGCTAAAGTCATACCCTATTTTTTTAGCAGCAATGTTTACGTCCTGTGCAATGAACCCACTGAAGGTCATTTTTTCAATGTCGTACTTCCCATCCCAATTACTGGTATCGTTCTTAATACCTAAAAGTTCATTTTCTTTTTTTATATCATAACGATAATTTACCGGTTGCAATTGATTAATAAAAGCGAGGCCGGGTACATTTTTGCTTATACCGACTTTCACCCGCCTATCAGAAAAGGTAGTAAAACTTACCTGGCCTTGAATAGCAGTTATACTTGTATTGCCAATTGCAATCGTATTTGAAGATGTAACTCCTGCATTAAACCCTAACGCGGTTATATTAGATAAGTTCATGCAACATCCATCTTGATTGGCCCCATCACCTATAGCTGTATTGTAATTACCCGTAGCATTATTGTATAGAGCCCCAAAACCTATGGCGGTATTACCATTGCCTGTTGTATTACTTAAATACGCCCCCGTTCCCATAAATACATTTTGTGAGCCTGTAGTATTATTAATTAAACATTGAGCGCCCACGGCTGTATTTTGTGAACCCGTGGTATTAGAGGCAAGAGTTTCATCCCCAATGCCAGTATTATAACCTATTGTAGAAGTTGAACGGTATAACGATTGATTGCCTATAGCAGTATTTTCTGAACCTGACACATTAGAAGAAAGCGCATATAACCCCATTGCTGTATTTGCTTCTCCGGTAATATTCGAATATAATGCCTGATACCCGAAGGCAGCGTTTGCATTATAGGTGTTTGCGGTTAAAGCTTGGTAACCATAAGCCGTGGAGGAATAGGCGGTTGGGGCAATTATACCGGCTTCCTGATTGTTTACTTTTATTATCAAGGCCGCCGTATCAGTAGTGCCAATAAAATCAATGCCACTATTTGTCCCCGAATTACCCGTCAATAACCAAGCATTGTTACCGCCAGTAGGCCCTGTGGTGCCGGTAACGCCGGTTGATCCTTGGCTACCGGTTGGCCCCGGCACTGTCGAGTTTGCCCCTGTTGGGCCGGGAGGGCCTGTTACACCTGTTGAGCCGGTATTGCCTTGTATCCCCTGAAGACCGGTAGCGCCGCCGCCCGTGCCTGTAGCGCCCGTAGACCCAGTGGCTCCGGTTACACCATTATTACCTGTTGGCCCGGTTGCACCACCGCCACCATTACCTGCGGTTTGTGCATACAAGGCATAAGGAACGCTAACAAGTTGAGAGGTGCCCATAGGTGAGCCGTTCAAATCCACTTCGAGAAATTTCGAACCGGTGCCCCAAATAACAGAATTGATACTCCCTTGTGTAATAGTTCCGTTGTTATCGCCAATCATCAGGGTAAATAGGCCGAATTGATTGGTATGAACGTTAAGATACTTTTCATCAAAAACAACACTTCCATTTACTGCCTGGTCATGTATTAGAAACTCAATATTTACGGAATCATTAGCCAGCACTTGCCCGGCTCCATTCCGCGCCACAGCCTGGTAATTTAATTGCTGGGGAGACTGGCTATAAGAGAAGGAGAGTAAAATACAAAACGTGAGCGTTGCAAGTAAATATTTTTTCATCGGATTAATTTTTTAGTTGCGGGCACCTACCTCAGTTTTTCGGCGTTTCGCACATTTAATGTTTAAGTAATTTATTTAATTAAGTCTAAAAAGCCTTTAATTACCCGTTACAATGCATATAATACATACACAATCTGGTATGCTTAACCACGAAATCCTTCATTGGCTTGTATGGTAATTAAATTTATTTAAGAAGTGTATCCTTTTTATGACGTAGAATCCGCCATCAAACTGCAGCAATAACAAAACCAACTAAGGGTTATACTCCTGTTTTTTTCAAATCCAAGCCAAAGGTAGAATTAAAGGTGAATATCGCAATAACATTTCGTATTAATTTTTAAAAATAGTTATATATTTATGAAAACCATATAGATTAATTTCGTATAATTATTAGCGTTCTCCACTATTATATAAAGCATTGATTATTTCTCCGGTAATTTCTTTTTTGCGCCTACTCTTTTACAGCTTTTCGGCAAATCGCTGACTGTCTTTGCTATTTCACGCTCATTTATATTTGAGACATTATGGTTTACGACTGCGTTATCAGCCCTTAGTTAGTGTTCGGTTTCCGATGCCAAAAATAAAAAACTTTGGATGCATATATGTATCCAATAGACTTTTTTTGCCTCCGACCTTTGAGGCGTGAAGAATCCTATGGGTGTTAAAGCATTTGGAATACAGCTAAGACGGCTGCGCGAATCTCAAAACCTGAGCCAACAGGAACTTGCGGATTTGGCTGACCTTGCAAAAATCACTATTCAGCGAATCGAAAATGCCAAATTCAGCGTGACATTTGACGTTTTGATTTCCCTGGCGCGGGCACTTAACCTGCCAGTGAAAGAATTAACTGATGTCACTATTCCAAAGGAGAAGGGGAAATGAGTGTCAAAGAACATTGAGGGCAAATAAACATATATGCCAGATACCAACAATGGGGATAAATGCGCCATTCTTAATTCAAAATTAGCGGCTGAATCATCTTACAACCTCTCTGTACATGCACGTTTTTTTACCTATAATTCTTAATTCAGGCAGCTTATCTGCGTCCTAACACAGATAAAGTAATACTCTACATTTGCCGTAAAAAATATATGTCGTACACCGCACAAGAGTTTCTCTACCAGTTGATTTGCAAACTGAAACCGAAGCAGAAAAGAGATTTCCTAAAAACGCTTCAACCTAAACCAGGTGGCGATAGAACCAATTATCAAATCCTTTTTGAGGAACTATTGGATTTAGATACTTATGATGAAATGAAACTTAAACGAAGGTTGAAAAAGTCCATGAGTGATGAAGTCATTTCTGTGGTAAAAAACAAACTGACTGAACGGCTTTTAGAATTTTTGCGGGAAGGCAGTGAGGAATCTGCTTTAAAAAAACTGCATAAATGGCTTGATTATGTAGAAGTGCTTTTTAAGAAAGAGATGTTCTCTGAAGTTATTATCTATTGCGACAGAATAATAAAAGAAGCTTGGCAGAATGATTTGCACACGGTCATTATCGAAGCAAGCCGTTGGAAAGGATATTGTCTGCCATTTATTGAAAGAGAGAATTATATGGAAGCCAGTGTAAAACTTCGCAAAGAGGCCCTGCGCTCGCATAACATGATTTCACTGACCTATAATGTCGGCGATTATTATCACCAGGTTATGGGCAAAGTCCAACAGCATTTTAACCTGCGAAATCAAGGATTCAGAGATTATATGGCGCAAATGAAGCAAAACCCACTTTTCGCACTTGATGCAAGCAACGAGGAATATTCATTTATGCCTGCTTGTTATTTGGCCATGACTAAACATTTTCTTTACAAAATGGACGGTGATTCTGAAATGGCATTTCAACAGGAAAGTATTGTATGGAATAGAGTGAGCAAAGAATTTGATTTCCACTACAAGAATAAACGGCCGGAAACAATCGGCGCTATAATCAACTATTTGGAAGCGCTCAGCAAAACCGAACACACGGATGCCCTGGTTAAACACATGGCCTTTATAGAAACACTGCTTGCCAATAGAGAAAAAGGCAATTACCAGTTAGAAGCGGCACTGCGATTGAACCAACTCAATTACCTCGTTAAATCCAAAGGTAAAGCGCTTACATGGAAAGACATTCATCCATTTGAAAAAATCTATGAAAGCGGGATAGCGGAACAGTTCATAGATTTCAAGCGATTGTATGAGTTCTACCTTGCCAATGCCTATTTCTTTCTCCGCGACTACTCAAAGGCCTTAGACTACATGCTGGATATTGAGAAAGAGCACAACAGGGCCGAAGTCCGCTCTGAACAATATGAATATGCGCGTATCAACCACCTTGTTTATGCAGGCACGCTTGTTATCAGCCGTGGCGTAACGAATGACGATATACCGGGTTTCCAAAATCTGGTCTATTCATACTCCGAACATATCAGGCACAAACCGGTGGAAGACGACTACCGGTTTGAGTCTGCACTCACTGATTTTTTTCGCTCCCTCAAACAGAATATAGAACATGCTGATGTGCTCCAGAACATTGATGTCTTGGAAAAGAGACTGGATGAGATTTTCAGCGAACAAACTGGATACATGAAGTTAATTCGCACGGATTTTGATTACCCACTGCTCATAGAGCGTTGGAAGGAGTATTTGATGTAGATTAATTGAAGTAGGGCGGTAACAAATTCCGCTGTTAGGAATAAAGGGTATCCTCTTCTCTTTATTTCCTATTGAATCGTTAGCATTTGTTCAGTTGCCCCATTTCCAATAAACAACAGCATTGATTGGTTGGTCACTGAATCCGTGACAGTTGGCTGGAAGGTTGCTTGAATAGTTCCTGTAGAACTTCCAAGATTGGCATAGACATTCACCGTAACAGCTTGGTCAGGGGGAATACTGACAGGGCTATTAGAGTTAAACGTATATATATATCCTGATGGTTGAAGGGTTGGGATTGCCGAGCCAAATTGGTTTCCATTTATTGAAACTGTCAAATTAGTAACATCCGTAGATATTGGTGCGAATCCGCCAATACCAATCTTGAGGGCAGGCATTATCCCGGAATCTGTACAAGGATTGGTAATTGTGAATGACCCGATTTCGGCATTGTTTGTATTGGCAGAAACACTCTGATTGGTGAATGCACTATTTGCGGCAATACTTACCGTGCAAGCTGTTTGAGAAACCCCCGTTCCGCTAGAAGTGCCTGTTGTCGTAAAGGAATCGATGCTACCACAAATTGATCCTGGTATTTGTCCTGGAACAGCTACTCCGCACGCCTGATAATAGTATGTTGTACCTGACTGAAGACCAGAAAGTATTCCAGTAAACATTTGTTGAGGATTAGTGTCATTCTGGAAGTAGGTAGGTGTCAGTGAGGTTGAGGATTCACCATTGAGAGTAGAACTGGTTCCATAGTTTATCCATCCTTCGGCAGTGCTAGGCCACGTGCCTACGAACTGACCTTGGGGGGTTGCTGAGGTAGCACCGTAGTTACCTACAGATTCAGGAATAGTATTGATTGAGAGGCCGCCAGAAGGGGCTGATTGAGTCTGACTTTCTCCTGAAGCAAGTGTTGTAAATGAAACAATGGCACCACATGCTTGTGCCGGTGTTCCCGTCGTACTATCGAGACAAGCTTGGTAATAATATGTAGTAGACGGCTGTAGACCGGAGACAGTGGAAGTGAACAATCCTTGGAAATTAATAAATCCAGCTTGTTCATACGGTGTCTGAATTGCTCCAGCAAGCGTTGAGCTTGTGCCGTAGTTAAACCAGTACTGGTCAGTAGTGCCAGGGGCGGAAGACCAGACATTGCCGATAATCTGTCCAGTAAGCATTACTCCTGTACTAGAAATTGAAGCTGTTGGATCAGCAGTAGGATCGGTGACAACTGAGTTCCCGTTTACCGGCTGTTCATATTGCTGCGGTGCTTGAGGCACTTGTGGTGCTCCACCACACAACTGTCCTGTTACTGTACTATAGAGATTTGATCCGGTACACCCTGCAATAGTCGATGACTGCTGAGCGCATGGTGCTCCGGTCATTGAATTGAAGAGATCACCTGCTGAACAGCCATTTGATGGTTGCTGGGAAGTTGGAAGTTGCGAACCTGCTGACGGCTGCTGCGCTCCTTCCCCAAACATCTGCTGCAAAAGGGAAAGAGTCTTCGGTCCGACTTGTCCGACCTGCGGAAGATTGTTAGCACCTTGGAAAGCTGAGACAGCCTCCGCCGTCATGCTTCCGTAGAAACCAGTCGGAGCCGCTACCTGGAGATACCCTTTGGCGATGAGAAACTGCTGGAGGGCGCTGACCGAACTGCCCTGTGCACCAACATCGAGAGAACCGGTGATGATTGGTGCCGCCGGTAGTGTCGGAACTATCTGCGCGTTCGCTTGCATCGCTACTCCGAAAAGAAGCGTGAGTGATAGTACGAGAACTAATTTTTTCATGTATAAAATTAGATACTTAATATTAATAAATTGACCAGAACTTCTATAACTATACCATTTATAGTGGTACATATCTATAGACGGATATACACAGATGTTATTACAAATTCTAATGCCTTATTTATTCCTTTCATACCCTTCAGCAGCACCAGTCATAGCCGGCCAGGGGCAAAACCCCGGATAGATCATAATTCGCCGTCAATACTTCCGTTTTCCCCCGCGTTCCTTCCTTGCGCATACCCAAGTTACGCTGCACTTCAAAAGTTTGCCACCCGTAACGATTGGTATATTCCGATAATATGTCTGATGGATAGCTGCTCAACAAAAACTTGCCTTTGATATGTACAAGCGCTTCCAATAAACAGATAAAGTCATGCAAGGTATATCCTGCATAGTGTCCCATATTCGCATTGAAGTATGGAGGGTCACAATAGAAAAAGGTATCTTTTGAATCCCGGCTTTTGATGACTTTCAGTGCATCGTTGCATTCTATTTGCGTGTGCTCTAATCGTTTTTTTATATGATACGTGAATTGCTTGCGTTTCTTGTCAATTAACGTTTCCACCTTCTTGCTGCGCCCGTACCGCCAGCCGCTTCCTAAAGCAGCGGAATAGCTTTGACATGAAAGGACCCAAAGCGCCCACGCCCTTTGCACATCGGAAAACATATCGTGGTTTTCATAGACCACCTTTGCCCGTTTGAACTGTTCCCGGCTATGGAGCGTAGCTTTAATTTCTTTCTCTAATGCATTACATTTCTTCTGTGCGACTGTGTAAAAGTTGATGACCTCTTTATTCGTGTCATTAACCACTTCAACTTCCGACTTTTCTTTCGCCCAAAAGACGGCACCGCCCCCGACAAACGGTTCCACGAATATCCGGTGTATAGGTATTCGTGGGAGTATGTATCTGAGCATGGATTGCTTGCCACCATAATAGGTGATTGGGGTTTTCATAGTGAGGAAAAAGATGAAGGCTGCTTGCGGACATCTGAGTGTTGAATGGTAATGGCACTAAAAGGCTGGCTTGGCGTACCGTCAATCATCAGCCTTAGATAAATGGATTGATTGGGAAGATTGATGAAGTCCTCTAAATCGAAAACAGGATACATTTCCTTAGTTAAGAACAGAGCATCTTCTGTTCCTACACGGAAGGAAATGAGCGTTCCGATGTTGCCGAATACCGCGTGTCGTATATCGTCGTCTAACTGGTGCATGTATTGATGCGCAAGTGTCAAACCAACTTTGAACTTGCGCAATTCAGAAAACATGTTGACCAATGAAAGCGTGGTGAAATTGTGGAACTCATCCATATACACCATGAAGGGCACTCTGTCTTCTTCCGGTGAATCAACCCGGCTAAATGAAGCTGAACTTATTGAGCTAATAAATAATGCTCCAAGAATGAGTGCCACGTCTTCACCCACATGTCCTTTTGAAAGATTGACCAGTAGTATCTTTTTCTGATCCATCGTTTTACGAAGTGATATTTCCTCTGTGTTTTCAATGAGCACTCGCTTTATAACCGGATGCGCCAACATTCCCCCGACTTTATTGAGCACCGGTAATAGGTCATACTTGTTGTATTCCCCAAACTCTTTTTGCCAAAACGCTCTTACACTATCGTTTTTAATAGCTGCCATTGCTTTATATCTAAAACTTTTATCCAGTAGCAGTTTCGGAATATCAGCGATAGTGGCTTGTTCTTGGTCAAGCAATGTCAAAATGCAATACCGTAGGATATGTTCAAGTTTTACGCCCCAGGCATCGTCCCACAGCTTTTTGAATACTTCCAATATTCCTGACGCTACCAGTGAGCGTTTTTCATAGGTTACTTTTCGGAATGGATTGTATTTCAGTTTGAGTGAAATATCAGGGACGTTGAAATAGATAACGTCGTCTTTTCTTTCGGGTGGGATGGCATCCATAATACTTTGAACCAAATCACCGTGAGGGTCTAAAAGACATACACCCCTACCGGCGGCAATATCCTGTAACAGCATGGTTTTAAGCATTGTTGATTTACCGGTTCCGGTTTTACCAATAATGTAGGTGTGCATTAACCGGTCTTCCTGGCGAATGCCAAAGACGGTTCCCCAATTTCTGTATTTTAATTTAGCGAAGTATGTAATATCATTCCCGTCTTGCATACCGATATTTTGATGCAATGGTGGTGTAGAAGATAGAAGACAAAAGTTGCCGGGCAACTTTTGTCTTCTATTCGGGCATCCGGTTCGAGGATACACTTGCCCCATGTCTATATCAAAAGAAAATAACCACCAAATACCTTTTATCAGGGAATTGTGCAAACACAAAACAGAAGAAGAAATACAGGCAGCCGAAGAAAATTTCAGAAGATACCTGCTGCTTGTTAAGCGCATTTGTGAGCGTCTGGAACGGGAAGAAGATGCTCTGTTACAGCAGGTTGACAAACCTGATGAGTACTGCGATAGTGTTGTACCCCAAAAATTTGATTAGCAGTCTAATTTTAAAAATGATATGAAAAAAGTATATGGATACATTCGGGTTTCGACTGTAAAACAAGGTGAAGGCGTTTCGCTCATTGCGCAAAAGGAAGCAATCGCCCGTTATGCAACACAATATAACCTTGAAATTGTTCAATGGTTTGAAGAAAAAGAAACTGCGGCAAAGCAAGGCAGGCCGCTTTTTACCACCATGATGAAACTGCTACAGACTAAAAAAGCAGACGGCGTAATCATTCATAAAATTGACCGTGGTGCTCGTAATCTCAAAGATTGGTCGGATTTAGACTCCCTGATTGACCAAGGCGTTGAAGTTCATTTTGCACATGAAAGCCTGGACTTGCAAGCGCGTGGCGGCCGGCTCTCAGCCGATATACAAGCCGTTATAGCAGCCGATTACATCAGAAATTTAAGACAGGAAGCGATTAAGGGAATTTATGGCCGTCTAAAACAAGGTATTTATCCTTTTCAGGCTCCCACCGGGTATCTGAACAATGGCGGGGGTAAATACAAAACAAGCGACACGATTCAGGCACCCTTGGTCAAAATGGCTTTTGAGCTGTATGCAACCAAACAATACACCCTCCGGACGCTTGCGGCACATATGGAAAGGCTGGGACTAAAGAATATTAAAGGAAAGGGAGTGAATAAAAAATGCCTCTCAATAATCCTCAATAATCAATTTTATATGGGAATTATTAGAGTAAAAGGAATGAGTTTCAACGGCGGGCACGAGCCGATAATCACTCCTGACCTTTTTAAAAAAGTTCAGTTGATTTTGAGAGGGAACACCAACCAAAAAGTGAACAAACATGACTTTAAGTTCAGGAAGCTTCTTTCATGCCAAGCCTGCGGGTACTTCCTGGTTGCGGAAATTCAAAAAGGTCGCGTCTATTACCGATGCCATACGAGGGGTTGCGTAACTAAGAGCTTGCGCGAAGTAACAATCGAAAATCTTTTGTTTAAAGCTTTTGCTTCTGCCGAACTGAACCCCGAAGAAAGTGCCACGCTTGATACATTATTGCAGGAAACGGAGCAGCACTGGGTCGAAAAACAGCAGGAAATGCTAAGCGCCATTAAGTTACAGGCGGGGCAGATTAATCAGAAAATAGAACGCCTGACGGACTGTTATTTGGAAGGTGGGATTGATAAAGAAACCTATGAAAACAGAAAGGCAAAGTTATTAGTCGAATGCAAGACAAAAGAGGCCACGGAAAAAACAATCCAGCAGGAAAAGGACAGGATTTTTACAAGGGTTAGAAGATTCCTCGAACTGGCAAAGGACCTTAAAAAATCATATGAAATCGGGAATTTGGAAGAACAACGGGAATTTATGGAAATAGTAACCTCGAACCTTCAGGTAGAGGGAAGAAAGCTAATAATATCAATGCAATCTCCCTTTTTAGAACTGTCGCAACGATGGTTTTTGACTTCTGGTGCACCAGAACGGGCCAAGCTTCGAAAAACGTATACAAAACTTGCCTGTTTTGGCAATTATGAACCTACACTTGCCTATTCTGACATTAATACTTCTCCGATAATTGGCAAACCGCTTTCAAAGGAAAGCCTTAGATGCTTGCTTGATCTTATCATTGAATCAGTAGGGAAGCTACCTGAATTAGAACCTGACCATCAATATAGCATAGCTAAAACTTCAATTCCCCGGTCTGAATCTAAAGGACAATTTAAAGGACAGAACAATACAGGTTGAAAATTAAGGGTGGAATGACGGTGTAAATATTAGCCAACAGTTTAATGATAAATCAAGTTATGCTATACAAACAAACAACCCAAGTCCCTAACTTTCTCTTCGACACCCACCTCCGGGAGTTAACGGAAGCCGAACTCAAAATCTATCTCGTAACCATCCGGCAAACGCTCGGCTGGTTTGACAGCGCCACCGGTAAGAGAAAGAGCCGCGACAGAATAACACACAATCAATTCAGGCAAAAGACTGGCCTATCAAATCGCATTATTTCTAAAACCATACAATCACTTTCTGTCAAGAAACTAATTCAAATAACCAGCTTTGACGGTAAAGCATTGAATGAACCTTTGCAACGTAAAGGCAAACCATATCTTTTTTATGGCATCCAAAATCCAGTGCACTTGGCGACACATTCCAGTGCACAAAAGTTACCTGAACCAGTGCACGGAAGTGCATATAACAAAACTAACTATACAAAACTAAAAGAAACAAAACTAAGGCGACACTTCGCTGGTCATATTGGTAAATTCATTCAAGACAGACCAACACTCTTTTAAAACAACAAAAAATAGAGGGTTCTCCATGTCATAGGCGAGCTAATCTTTCTGACTTTAAAAAGAAAGATTAGCTTTTTTCTATGAACAATGAGAGAACCTTTTTTTGTTTAATTCTTACTCCAAAAAACAGGTGACCACGGAAAAAATTGCCCAAAATGGCAATTGCCAAAAACGGCAACTTTTGTCTTCTATTCTTAGCAAGTTAATTCAAATATCATTGAGAGATATTAAGTAACGGCTTCGGCCATTTTTTATTTATGTCAAAACAACATAATTATTATCTCAATAAGTTTCGTAAGCAAACGGACATCACACAGTCCGACATCGGGTTTCTGATGAATCGGCGCGATGATATACACATATGCCGGTGTGAAACAGGAAAGCGTACACCAAGTATTGAAATGCTACTTGTATATCACCTATTGTTCAGCGCCCCGATAGATTCTTTCCTACAAATACAAAAAGATGATGTGATTGAAGAACTGATAGTGCGGGTCGGGCTTTTGATACATAAGTTAAAACAGATGGAAGCGACCCCAACGGTGAAAAGTCGAATCGCCTTTCTTACTAGCGTACAGGCACGACTAACTGCTTAAATTCATATGAACAAAGATACAGTTGTTATTCTCGCCCTCTTTCCGAATGCCCGCGGCCTGGGCTATGCCTGCCTTGAAATGCCCGAAAAGAAATTGAAGGACTCCGGCGTACTTACGATTCGTCCCATTTGCAACGGCGAAATCTTGAAGCGCATAAAAGCGTTCATAGATTTTTTCAAGCCTGAAATTGTCGTGGTCAAGGATTACGGTCACGATTATACCCGACAAGAACGACGTGGGGCAAGGCTGGTGGAATCCATTACAAAATATGCCAAAGGAATGCAGCTACCGGTATACAGATATACTCGGCAGCAAGTACGGGACATATTTGAGCAATTCGGCGCTAAAACAAAAACTGAAATCGCTCAGCAAATTATTGCGTGGCTGCCGGAACTTGAATTCCACGCTCCGCAAATCAGGAAAAACACCATGGCCGAAGAATATTACATGGGTGAGTTTGATGCCATTTCGCTTGCAATTACGCACCGGTATATAACGGAATGAGGTTGCCAAAAACGGCAAGTTTTGTCTTCTATCCGGCGCGTGGGGTAACTGGTAGACTTTTCATAAAGAAACTTCTTTATGAAAAACGAAACAGAAACATTTGAAAAAACAATCCGGCGTTTCCAATATCGCTATGACACCAGAACCGTCTTTGATGACTTCCTCACTATGACCTGCTGCGCGTTCTCGCAAAATCCGGCAACCGGCAAATCGCATGATGAAGATTTGTACCTGCAAACCATTGCTAAATACAAGGATGATGTCCTGCGGTTTGAGTT
>Ga0182013_10001463_pt1 | contig 32496 bp, 28 predicted proteins | sample 612S2MmetaG_FD_120487 | JGI IMG/M metagenome (GOLD analysis project Ga0182013, IMG submission 120487) | Permafrost microbial communities from Stordalen Mire, Sweden - 612S2M metaG | ecosystem: Environmental > Terrestrial > Soil > Wetlands > Permafrost | place: Sweden: Stordalen | collected... | reverse complement strand
GGTCGATCGCCCCCGCGTCAACATGGGGGGAGACTATATTCATCAGTTCACCCAGGCGCTTGTGCTTGACTTTAAGTTCGGATACTCCCGCACTCCTTATATCGTGAGCACGGTCTTCTCGAATGGCTCCGGTGGCACGCGGCGCCCTTTCGATCGCTTACCTCGCAATATTGCCGATTGCGTTAACGGCGGCTCAAAACCAGTCGGGCAACACTGCGGTCATTGCAGTTTCGCCCTCCGGCAGCGACGACGGACCGGGGACGCCTGAAAAACCATTTCAATCCTTGCCGCGTGCCCAGCGAGCGGTCCGCGAAATGAACCCCGACCGCAATGTTCGGGTGGAACTCGCCGATGGAACCTATCGCCTTTCCGCGCCGCCTGTTTTCACTTCCATGGATGGGGCAGAAATGGGCATCACGTCGCATGGGTGGCGGCGGACGGCGTCCATCCCGTAATTTCAGGCGCGATTCCAATCACCGGCTGGAAGCCTTATGACGAGCAGAAGCATATTTACGTGGCTGATACACCGAAAGGCTTGGATAGCCGTCAACTGTGGGTGAACGATCAATTGGCGCAGCGCACTTCAGTCGAGATCAAACGGAGTGATGTCTCGTTTACCCCGCAAGGCATGGTGCTCAACGATCCTCGCTACGATTACCTCGCCGGCCTGCCCGATCAGGATCGCATGGAGGTGGTTTCAGACGGCTTTTTTACCAGGCGCGTTTCACCGGTCGAAAGCGTCCAGGGCCGCACACTGACCATGAAGCAGCCCGCGTGGAACAACAACATCTGGGGTTACGACACCATCACCAGGCCTTTCGGTCCGGAGTTCGCGCATCTGTTTCTTGCCAATTCTCGGGCATTTCTCAGCCGGCCTGGGCAATGGGTTCTCTATCCGAAGCAGGGCAAGCTCTATCTCCGGCCGCCGGATAATGTCTCAATCGATCATCTCGATGTGGAACTTCCCCGCCTCAGCGTTCTTATCGCCATCGGCAACAGCCTCGATGAACCGGTGCGGGAGTTGGAATTTCAAGGCATTCGATTCTCACACACCACCTGGCTCGGACCGTCGAGCAGCGAAGGCTACGCCAGCCAGCAGAGCGGATCGTATTTGACTGGGCGCGCCGTTGCCTATCCCGCTGATCCTCCCGCCGATTGCGGCCAGGGCTGCCCGGCGTTCGAGACGGTGCGCAACGAGTGGAACCAGATTCCGGCCTCTATTCAAGTGGCCGCTGCCAGCCTCATCACCTTCGATCGCGATGTCTTCGCCCACCTCGGCCAGTATGCACTTGGAATTGGCAATGACTCGGACGCCAACTTTACCGGCGCGGGACTTGGTACAAGCGATATCCGGGTGACGCGGAGTGTCTTTACCGACCTCGCAGGAGGCGCGGTGCTGGCCGGCGGCGTACGCCGCGACGCCCATCATCCCCGCGATCCGCGCATGATCAATCGGCAACTGCTGGTCGAGAACAATCGCATACGCTCAGTGAGCAAAGATTTCCAGCACAACAGCGCCATTCTGGCCACTTATGTGGAGGGCGCGCTGATCTTGCATAACGACATCTCCGATGTGCCTTACGATGCGATCGATATCGGCTACGGGTGGGGAATGCACGATCCCGGTGGCAATCCAAACTATCGTGTGAACATGCACGGCTACGACTTCAAGCAAAATCTCATTTATGAAACTCCCACCACGGACCACGATGTCGTGGTTGCTAATAATCGCGTGCACGGTGCAAAGAAGGTGTTCCAGGATGGAGGGGCGCTCTACAATCTCTCCGCAAGCCCGGGCACGCTGATTACCGAGAATTACGTCTTCGATAATAGCGGTAAAATCGCCATCTACCTGGACGAAGGATCGCGTTACATCACGGTGCGCAAGAAAGTAGTCGACGATCCCGCCGGCGAATGGCTCGATGCCAACACCGCGCACCATGCGCTTCCCCTGCGCATCTCCACCGACAACACGGCGTCGGGAAACTGGCACAACGGAACCAAAATCGGCGGCCTGTGGACCAACTACGAGAACAACCTCATCCTCGACGACCATCTTGTCTCTTCGGGCGACTGGCCGGCCGAAGCGAAACAGGTAATGAGCGACGCGGGAATCGAGCCCTCTGCGGGCGCGGTGGAATACGGAGATGCAAAACCGGCCCACTCTGGCGACGGGCACTGAATGATCTGACGGTTTTCATACCGCGGACCGTGCGGCATCCAGGATATGAAAACCTCAAGTCGCTCCGCGGTCACCACACTTCAGGGCTGAATGAGCCTCTCAATACCCCCGCCAGATAAATATCGAAAACCTCAAGAGAGTCGATATTTCAAGTTAAGCGAAATGCTCCCCGAGCGTGACTCAGCCGCATGGCTGGTTCCCAAAAAATAATCCTCGTCTATTTTTGAGCTTTTAGGTTAGGATGTTTTCTCAGTCTGGCAAAGACATATCTTGCGGGGGTCGACGTGGTTAATTGGAGAAAATTCTGGCGCAGGTGGGGAATCGCACTGAGTCTGCGTGAGCCGCCCATCCTGCCCACCTATGCGTGGTCTTATTTCGACCATATGGCAGCGGTCTATGTGACCTTGAATACTGCCGATCCACGAGCCGATGAAGTCATCCGGAAGGCTACCGAGAAGCCTGACAATCTCACCTGGGGCGACATCTTCCTGCTGGAAGACGTTATCTTTACCCTCCAGCCGCCCGAAGTCGTGAATCGCAATGCATGGATTATCCGCGAGCGGTTTCGGGAAATTGCAGGTTCGACTGTTTACGAGAAATATATAGCCTCCAGTATCCCGACAGATACGGACACGCCCGAAAAGATGTCTCTCTTGAAGGCTGACCTGACCCGGATCCTTGACGTGCTTCATTGGCATTATTCGCTCATACCGATGAGAGAGAGAATGAGGAAATCTCTCACCAAGTATTGCGTTTTATATGTCACCGCCTACACAGCATTAGCCGGAGTCCTTCTGCATGCATTCCACCTGTATGGGAACGATTTTGCTGCCGTATTGACTTGCGTGGTTTATTGGGGCATTATCGGCGGATTTGTAAGCTCGCAGAGGCGAATGGAAAGACTCCCCAGCGATGGCGATCCGTTGATCGGTGTTTTCGGCCTTGACAGCGCCGATTACTATCTCTGGCTGTCACCCATGCTGGGCGGCATCTTTGCCGTCATCCTGATGTTGATGTTTGTTGCGGGAATTCTCAAGGGAACAGTATTCCCCGACTTTATTATTCCGGCCCGGAAAGAAGGTCTGTCCTACTTCGAGTTCGCCTGGCGCACGCTCCCGAGAGCGTCCGATGATTACGCCAAGCTGTTTGTGTGGGCCTTCCTGGCTGGATTTGCCGAGCGCCTGGTTCCTGACAGTCTCGACCGGCTCAGTTCAAAACTGAATGCGAGTGATAAGCCTTCGGGGCCAAAATCACCAGCAGTGAGTCCAAAGACGCCGGGATCGGACCCAAAAGCGGCGGTGATAAATTTCAATGGACCCCAGCCTCAGGCTGGGGCCGACGTCGCAGCTAGTGAACGTGGAATATCGCCAGCGACCTTGACCAACGTATTGCATACAGGTGAGGTCCCTCCACCAGAAAATCTGCAATCGGAAACTGAGAAGCAGAAGTGTTGAATGGGCAGGCTCGCGACGGTCAGTCGACTCAGAAAGCACTGTCCACCGCTGCGAATCAATTGCTTCTTTGTAGAGGGCTTTACTATCCCGCGGCCCCTTTCCCGGTCGCTCCAAGATGAGACCGGTCCCAATGGGACGTACAAGCTTGAGGCGCGCTAAACGGATTTCAGTCTGAAATGGGACCATCATCTTCCCTAAGAAGCCCCGAAGACCAACGACATCGAGATCGCGATGCGGATGGGGTTTTAGGCCCTAATGGCTGTGGTTCGGCTACTCGAAAGTCTGCGGCTCAGGGACGCCATCGACCCGGGGGTGTAATCTTGATGCGCATACTCAGCAAATGTTTGGTCGCTCTCAAACTGTTGCGCTTCGACTGCAACCGGGCATCACCAACGTGAGGACTCAATGAAATCGTCCAACCTTCCTGCTCGCAGAAATTTTCTTCACCATTCAGCTCTCGCCATCGCCGCCATGATGCTTCCTGCAGGGCGAATCCACCAGGCATTTGCGTCAGCCTCGTCGACTTTCAAGGCGAAACTGAGCGCGCATATCTGGGTTTACGCCAGCGCTTTTCCTCCGAACTGGGATGCAACTCCCGTTCTGGAGAAAGTCTTCAGCGATCTGCATTCCGCGGGGTACGACGGCGTTGAGCTGATGGAGGTCATCCTGCGCCACGATGATGCCGTCGAGCATCTGCGCCGGCTGACGAATCAATATCAGCTTCCTGTCAGCGGAGCGTCCTATGGGGCCGCCATGTGGGACTCGAGCAAGCACGATGAGATTCTGGCCGATGCCACCACTGTGATTTCGCGTCTCGGCCAACTCCAGGCCAAAACTCTGGGCATCTCGGTAGGCGATGCGGGCCATGCCAAGACTGAATCTGAGTTGGATGCGCAGGCCAAACTGCTTCGAACCATCATGCCCATCTGCGCCGATCACGGCATCGTTCTAAACCTGCACAACCACACCTATGAGGTCAAAGATAACTTGCACGATCTGAACGGAACTCTCTCCCGCATTCCCGATATCAAGCTCGGCCCCGATCTCAACTGGCTGGTGCGCGGTGGTATCGATCCTGTCTGGTTCGTCAAAACCTACGGCCGTCAGATGGTCTACATGCACATCCGGGATCAATATAAAGACGGCACATGGACCGAATATGTCGGCGAGGGAGTTACCGACTTTCCCGCCATCGCTGCCGCGCTCAAGGATGTCGGCTTCCGAGGCCGCGCCGCTGTCGAGCTGGCCTTCGAGCACGGTTTTGTGCCCAAGTATCCCCTCGCCGAGGACTGGAAGCGAAGCCGCGAGTATGTCCAATCCACCTTCGGCTGGTGAACCCCGTCAAGCTGACCGCCTGTGCCCTCAAAAAGACTATCCGCGCAGGCCGGTCAGCTCCATCAGCCGCGCGGTTTCGCGGTAGGCTTCTTCCACCCACTCCACAATCCGCGCCGGGTCCGGCGAATACTCCAGCTCGATCGAGACCACCCCCGCGATATCCAGTTCCTTGATCGCCTGCAGATAGGGGCTGAATTTCACTACTCCTCTTCCCGGCGGAAGATCCCCATGTACCTTGCCATCGCAGTCGCTGATATGAACGTGAATCGCCTTGCCCTTTAACGCCATCAGCGTTTCCGGGCCGCTGTCGGAGAGCACGCAGTGGCTGATGTCGATGTTGGCCCGCACACGAGGATGCGCGCAGTCTCCGATAAATCGCACCATCTCGCCGGCGCTGTTGAGCAGGCTCATTCGGAACGGCTCCAGCTCCAGGGCGATCTCCAGGTTGCTTTCGCCGGCGTAATCGCCCAGCTGGCGGCAGGTCTCAATGGCCCATGCCCATTGATCCGCCGCTTGGATCACCTCGCGCTGCCAGAGATACTCGCCCAGCACCAGCAGAATGTTTTTTGCTCCGAATTCCGCGGCAAGATCGATGAATCGCTTGCACCGCGCCACGTGAAAATCGCGCACCGGTCCATTGAAATCGATCAGCCCCGTCGCCACCACCGGCAACGACACGATGGGCAATCCATGCTTCTCGCAAGTCGCCGCAATCGTGCGTTTCTCCTCGGCCGTGATCGTCATGGCCTCGGTGAAGATATCCACACAATCAAAGCCGATGCGGGCAATATGTTGCAGGCCCATGGCAGTATCCATGCCAACCTGGGCAAAAGCGCTATTGATGATGCCGAGTTTCATGATGGTCCTCGTCTGCTGCTGCTTCGATGATCTCCCCCGGGCTGGTCATCCGATGTTCCTCGGCGCTCAAGACCGCGGCTTCCACCAGGGCGAGGCTCTTCAAATGATCTCGCCCGGTGAGCGCCGGCGCCTGTCCTGTTTCGAGAGCGATGAGCAGCTGGTTCATGGTTGCGCCGAATGCGTCCGGGAACCAGCTCTCGGAGGGATTGAAATGCCGGAATTCCGCATCCCCTTTGCGCGCGTAGCGCATTGCCGACGGGGTTGTGAATGGATCATGGCACCAGCCGATATTCCCAATCGCCAAGCCGTCGAGCCCTTCAATGCGCCACTCGATGCGCGGGTCTCCCGGGCATCCCTCTTTCACCGGTCCGGCCCAGACATCGTCGATTACCACCCCGCGCAGGCCGCTCTCATATTCGAGAATCGTGGTGCATATACCGTCTGTGTGCGGAAACTTCGTTCGTGGATCGGCTCGCGCGCTGGTGAAGACGCGATCCGGCTCGCCGAACCATCCGCGCATGCAATCCAGGTGGTGAATTGACATGATCCGCAGCGTAGCCGAGCCCACATCGGCCTGCCACGGCTGCCAGTGCAACACCGCCCGCATATCGATGGTTGCGAAAACCGGCTCGCCGAAAAACCCTTCGCGGAGCAGGGAACTGGCCGCATACACCGACGGATCGTAGCGCATGTTCTGGTTCACCGAGAGCACGATCCCCGCTCGCTCGCAGCAGCGTACGGTTTCTTCTGCCTGACGATAGCTGAGCGCCAGCGGCTTCTGTGCCAGTATCCCTTTCACCGTGCCGCGCGCGCAGGCTGCGCGAATCAGTTCAGGCTGGCACTGCGGCGGCACCGCGATGTCGAGCACTTCGATCTCTGGATCGTCGAGCAGTTCCTCGTAGCTTGACGCGACCCGTGGAATCGAGTGTCTCGCCACCACCTCCGCAGCCTTCTCCCGGTTGCGCGATGCAATGGCAACCGCGTTAAGCCCGTTGCGCCGATAGCTCACCAGGTGACAGCTATCGATGATAAATCCGCTGCCGAGAATCCCGATGCGGAAGTCTTTTCTCTCGGGAGTCGGCGGAGAGTAGCGCAAGGTCTGTTCAGGCATTTCGCACGCCTAAGCATTATAGGCCGCTCCGGGGCTGGTGTAGTCCACCGTGAATTGCCTAAAATCCGGATTCGTGCCGGCCCTCTTGCGGGAACGAGGATTCTGCCGGGTTAATCTATATCCACTCGCATGGCTTTTGCCTACACTATCGGCGCTATCTGCTACCGCTTTAGAGATCTGCGCGAATTGCTGGCGAAGTCAACGCCTTTGCGCAGCGGTGATGCGCTCGCCGGCCTGGCTGCGAGTTCAGCCGAGGAGCGAGTAGCTGCGCAGTTTGCGCTCGCCGATCTTCCACTCGCGCACTTCCTGTCAGAGCAGGTGATCCCCTACGAAGACGACGAGGTTACACGGCTGATCGTGGACACGCACGACCGAGCGGCGTTTGCGCCCGTGTCTTCCCTGACCGTGGGAGAATTGCGCGACTGGCTGCTCTCTGACAATGCAACCGGCGAGCGACTGGCCGACCTCGCGCCGGGGCTTACTCCGGAGATGGTCGCCGCCGTGAGCAAGCTGATGCGGATGCAGGATCTGATTGCGGCGGCGGCGAAGATCCGTGTGGTTACGCGCTTTCGCACCACGGTCGGACTGGCAGGCAGACTGAGCGCGCGCCTGCAACCCAACCATCCCACCGACGATCTTGCAGGCATTGCCGCATCCATGATGGACGGCCTGCTGCTTGGCTCCGGCGACGCCGTCATCGGCGTCAATCCGGCCGGCGACAACGTGGTGATCACAACGCAAATCCTGCGGCTGATCGATGCCCTGCGCAATCGCTTTGAAATTCCAGTGCAGAGTTGCGTACTGGCGCATATTACGACGCAAATGGCAGCGCTGGAACAAGGCGCTCCGGTGGATCTGCTGTTTCAATCCATCGCCGGGACGGAGGCGGCTAACCGCAGTTTTGGCGTGAATCTGGCATTGCTCGATGAAGCGCAACAGGCCGCCCAATCTCTGCGGCGGGGTGCGGTTTGCGCCGACGGCAGCATGGGCAGCGACGTCATGTATTTCGAAACCGGGCAAGGCTCGGCGCTTTCCGCCAACGCTCACCGGGGGGTGGACCAACAGACGCTGGAAGCCCGCGCCTATGCGGTTGCCCGCCGATACCGGCCCATGCTGGTCAATAGCGTGGTGGGTTTCATCGGTCCCGAGTATTTGTACGACGGAAAGCAGATTACACGCGCCGGCCTGGAGGACCACTTTTGCGGGAAGCTGTTGGGACTCCCGATGGGTTGCGACGTCTGCTATACCAACCACGCCGAAGCCGATCAGGACGACATGGACGCTCTGCTCACGCTGCTGGGGGCGGCGGGAGTCAACTACATTATGGGAGTTCCGGGCGCTGACGATGTGATGCTCAACTATCAGAGCACCAGCTTCCACGATGCGCTCTACCTGCGCCGTGTGCTGGGACTGAGGCCGGCTCCGGAGTTTGAGCGGTGGCTGACGGGCGAAAGCTTTCATCGCCTGTCGTCGGAAGCGCAACATCCGGAGAGGCTGCTCGCATGAGCGAGATCTTGCATCGCCCCGGTGCCCTTGCCGCGCGATTGCGCGCGCTTACCCCGGCACGCGTAGCTCTGGGCCGAACCGGAGTCAGCCTGCGCACCGCAGACCTGCTTGACTTCCAGCGCGCGCATGCACAGGCTCGCGATGCTGTACTCGCGCCGCTGGGAGTTTCGTCCCTGGCGGCAAGCCTGGCGGCCATCACAGGTGAAGAGGTTCTGGTGTTGCACTCCGCAGCCACGGATCGGACCACCTATCTGCAGCGCCCGGATCTGGGCCGGCGGCTAAGCCAGACCAGCCGTGCCTGCCTGCCCGCGGGAGATTGGGATCTCGCGATCATCGTGGCCGACGGGCTTTCGGCGATTGCAGTTGAGCGTCATGCTCCCCCACTGATTCAGCAATTGTTACCGCTGCTGGAGGGCTGGCGGCTGGCGCCACTTGCCATCGTGGAACAGGGACGAGTAGCGATTGGAGACGAGATCGGAGCGGCGCTTGGAGCGCAAATATCGGTGGTGCTCATCGGCGAGCGTCCCGGACTCAGTTCGCCCGATTCGATGGGTATCTATATCACCTGGAAACCTCGACTTGGCCGGGTCGACGCAGAGCGTAACTGCATCTCCAACATCCGCATCGGAGGACTGGATTATTCTACTGCGGCCGTTCAACTCAACCGCTATATGACGGAAGCACGACTTCGCCAGCTCACTGGCATTGCGTTGAAGGAAGGCTCGCGTCTGCTGAATGAGGGCTAGCAAGTGGCACGACCGCGACCTTCCATGAGGGCAAGCAGCTCGAAAAGACTCCCCGAATGACGCTGATTTGAGCCTCTTTCGTGTCGAAATTCGACCGGAAGGGGCCAAAAATGAACCGAAATGAACGATAAATGATGAGTCTTGTTTACCGTATGGTAACGGTGGGTTGAGATTAATGTGTTGATTCCATTATACTTGCATCGGAAGAGACTGCGGAACCGGCCCCTTTAGTGGGCGAGGGGGGTGGGGGTGGGCGGTACGAACCGGTTACATCCCTGACATTTTGAACCGGGAGCAGGCGACACACGGAAGCGGACATGAGATTTCTCCAGTTCCCATTGTGCGCGTCCGGCGGCTAATTGTACGCAATGCCGATTGAGCAGGGAAGCCCGCGTGCCGTCCTATAAGAGGGCCGCAGGTGTGAGGAATGCAGGTGTCATGCCTGGAAAGACGGGGAGATTACGGCACCGTTTACGGTGAGGCTGGGATCGGCGACCATCAGTTTCGGCCGCTGAAAGCATTCACGCGACGGAAGGGCGGGAAAGATGCGAGGGTTTCCGTCACGCTCTTGTTCGAGCACTGGTTGCGCCCGCCGTTGGATCCAGGCCGCGATAGGAGATGAGTTTGAGTTCAGGGAACTCGAGGGTCGCAGATAGCGCCTGGCGTTCGACTTCCCGGGATTCACGCAGGCGGGTGTGGACCCTGGCCAGGTCGGCGTCATTGTAGCCGGGGTGAGTGACCAACTCCCATGCGCCGGCGACAGGAAGCTTCTGAAGCAGGGAACGAGCGGTGGAGAGATTGAGGACGCCGGTCCCCACCACGGCAATGGTGCCTTCAGTGGTTGCAAATTGTTCTTCGGCGATGATGTGGCGGCAAATGGGCTGGAGGTATCTAAGCAGGGTTACTTCAGCAACGCGCGCCAACGAGGCGCCGGCGGTGGCGCGAATGGCCCATGAAGGCTCGAACGGGTTGCGCACGGCGTTGATGCCGGCGGCGCGGGCGGCGCGAAGCACAGAGCGAAGCACGGTCGGAAACATATGGGCGTGTTTGTGGGTGTCGATGTGGGTGAGGCGCAAGCCGCGGCTTTGGAGCAGAGCGATCTGCGCGGCGGCTTCGGCTTCAATTTCGGACGGACGGATGCGGCCGGCAAGAAGGCGGATAAGAAATGTGCCGATCGAGGATCGAAAGCGGCCGGTGCCCGGTTCGATGAGCGTGGGAATCTTATCGGGAGGCAGTACCGGTTCGCCATCGACGAGAACGATGTGGCAGCCGACGCCCAGAGACGGCGTAGAGAGCGCGATTCGAATGGCGTCGCCGGTGGCCTCGGCCCGCGCCATGAGCGTGGCGCTGGTCAGCGATCCGGCCTGATGCAGTTCCGCGATGGCGCGGTTGACCCCGGCGGTAAGTCCGAAATCGTCCGCATTTACGATGAGCTGGGCCACTGGCTGAGTGTATCAACTCAGGATCAACCAAACTAAAATCCGGGGTGTGTTGCCTGGCTGGCTGCGGGCACCAGTTCCCGGTAAACAGCGTCAGGCAGGTTGGTGCGCCAGTGGCCGGTGGCGCGCGCGAAAAAGACGAATCCGAAGAAGAGGAAGGCCAGCAACGCGGCCAGGGCCAAGGGCTGCACAGCGCGACGGAAGCGCGGCTGTGCGGCAGGCGAGGAGCGGCCCGGCGCAAGGGAGAATTGCAGGGCGCCTTCTGTAGAGCAGGAAGCAACGCAAGCCATGCAGGCGGTGCATTCGACGGAACGCACCTGCACGAGCTTGTCGACGGGCAGCGCGGCCGGACAGGCCTTTGCGCATTTGCCGCAGTCGATGCACGCCTCGCTGTTGCGGCGGATTTTGAGCGGGCTCAGCAGGGAGGCGATGCCCATCAACGCGCCGTAGGGACACAGGTAGCGGCACCAGAAGCTCTCAATCACGATCGACAGCAGCACCAGCACGGCGAGGACGATGGCCGCGGTCTGGCTCATGTCGCGGAAAAAGTTGAGCATCTTGACGTCGGCGATCAGGCCGTAGGGCGTGTGCATGAACTCTTCGAGAGCCGCAGCCGACATGGAGCCGATGATGAATACAAAGAAGCCGAGCAGCAGATACTTGAGGCCGCGCAGTGGAATGTCGATCCAGCGCGGGAGGCGAAGATTGCGGCCGAGGACGCGGCGGCCGAGCTTTGCGAGCAGCTCGGAAAATGTTCCGACCGGGCAGAGCCACGAGCAAAAGGCTTTTTTGGCCAGCAGGCTCATGGCGAGGAACGCCATGAAAAGAAACATGGCCGCGGGATGAATGGATGAGACCCGGCCGGTGAGCAGGAAGTACTTGAAGTTCATCATGCCGGCGATGGGGAGCCAGCCTTCGGCGCCGGCGGGGCGCGGAACCTGGAGGCCCGCGCCGCCGCGCTCGAAGTATCTTACCCAGAGATAAAACTGGATGCCGAGAAAGGCATTGAGAACGACAAAGCTGATTTGGACAATGAAGCGGATGCGCTGGGAATGGTCGGGCGCGAAGCGGCGAATGAACTTCTTTTTTTCCGTGGGGCGTGTTTCGATCGCAGCCGGTTGCGTGGCCATTGCGCGGATTCCCCCTGAATTGAATGTTAGAAGGACCCGGCGGGCTGCCGCTATGACCTAAGTCACTGGACCGTAAGCGCTATTGGCTGACTTCGGGAAGGTGAAATTCGACGCCGGCATCGTGGTTGACCCTGGCGGTTGCGGCAAGATCGATGCGGCGGGTGGAAATGGTCCGGCGCCCGCTGTCCAGTACATAGAGGGAAGTCGCGGTGAGGATGTAGTTGTGGATCTGCTCCGAGGGGCTGCCGTCGTTGAAGATGAGGGTGACTGCTTCGCTGGCTTCAGGGGCCGGGGACTGGCCGGCGGGCGCGTACGACGAACGACTGCCCAGGGAGGGGTACGGCGGGAGCTGGTCGGCGTAGGGAGGGCCGTAACCTTGATCATCGTACCCCTGAGCAGCGTTCCCGGAGTCGGCCTGCGTATTGTATGGCGGTGCGTCCTGGCTGTCGCTATCATCGTTCCAATCGTACGGGTAGCCCCAGGGATAGGGATTTATCCAGCCTGTCCAGCCGGGAGTGACGTAAGTTGGTCCCCATCGGTAAGGCCGCTCCCCTCTGCGACGGTATGGCATTCTTTTTCCCGAAGAACCCTCATAAGGCGGCCGCGCATTCGTGCGGGCGAAACCGTTTCGAGGCACGTATGACCCTGGGCCGGCATTTCGGTGGACCGGATAGGGGTTCGGCGCGGCAGACCTGCCGGAAGAGAAGCCGCCGCGAAACGCGGGAGCGGAAGCGCTGAACCCGCCGTGAGAGGAGGGCACTGAGTGGCCCGAGAAGCCGCCGTGCGATGCCCCGCGCTGGGCGCAGGCGGGAAGCAAAACCCATGAAATGGCGAGCGCGATCGCGGCGACACGCTTCATGACCACAAGTCTACGCCGGTTTGCGATTTCGGTCACGCGAATCTGCCCGCGCAAGATTCGTTGAGCTTTACGCGCCAAGCTCGGCGCGAATCGCGGCAGCGATGGCCTCGGCGTGGCGGCCCATGGCCTCTTCAGACTCGGCTTCGATCATCACGCGCGCCAGAGGCTCGGTGCCGCTGTAGCGGATGACTACGCGGCCCGCCTCCTTCAGCTCCTGCTCTGCGGCGCGGATGGCTTGAGCCACGGAGGGGATGGATTCGAGAGGCTTCTTCTGGCACACGCGAACGTTGACAATCACCTGCGGGAAGACCTTCAGGTCGGCGGTTAGCTGGTCTATCGATTTTCCGCTGCGGGCAATCAGGTCCAGAACCACAAGCGCGGTGAGCAGCCCGTCGCCGGTGGTGGCCAGGTGGGGCAGAAGGATGTGTCCGGACTGTTCGCCGCCCAGCGCCGCGTTGTGCTTCAACATCTCTTCCAGCACATAACGATCGCCCACCGGGGCTCTCAGCATGGCGATGCCGCCCTGTTTAAGCGCGGCTTCAAGGCCCATGTTGGACATGGTGGTTGCGACTACCATGTCGCCGGTCAACATGCCGCGTTGTTTCAGATCGCGCGCGGCCATCAGCAGAATGGCATCGCCGTTGATCACGTTGGAGTGGGCGCCAGCCATCATGCAGCGGTCCGCGTCGCCGTCGAAGGTTACGCCGAGATCGGCGCCCAACTCCCCTACTTTGGCGGCTACATATGCTGGATGCAACGCGCCGCAGCCGGCATTGATGTTGCGGCCATCGGGAGCGATGTTGAGCAGGGTGACTTGAGCGTCAGCCGATGGATTGAGACGGCGAAACAACTCCGGCGCGACCTGGGCGGCGGCGCCATTGGCACAGTCGGCAACAATGTGAAGGCCGGCGAGCGTGAGATTGGGAACGCAGTGGATGAGGAACTGGATGTAGTCAGCCTGCAGTTTCAAGTTATCGTCGACGGGCGGCAGGGAGGCAGGCTCGGGCGCATCGATCCGCGCGGCGTGAAGAAGGATCTCCTCTTCCATGGCCAGCTCGAGCGCATCGGGCAGCTTGAATCCGTCGCCTCCGAAGAGCTTGATGCCGTTATCCTGCCATGGATTGTGCGAGGCGGAGATGACGACGCCGGCATGGAAGCCGTGGGTACGGGCTAGAAAGGCGACGGCCGGTGTGGGCACGATGCCGGCGCTTTCGAAGCTTGCGCCTGCTTCGCGCAGGCCGGCGGCGAGAGTGGCGGCGATCCAGGGGCTGGACTCGCGCGTGTCGCGGCCAAGGAGGACGCGCGGGTGGTCGTAATTTTTGCGGAGCGTGTGCGCCAGCGCAAGGCCCACGGCGTAGATGGTGGTGGGATCAAGGGGAGCCTCGCCGGCTACGGCGCGAATGCCGTCAGTGCCGAAGAGTTTGCGGCTTGCGGTTGCGGTCATGATTTTGATCTTTTGCCTTTTTTCGCGGGAGCTGACGCTCCCGGCGTGGTCGATTCAACGCGGCTGGTGAACGCGCCGTTAGCGAGGCGCGTGGTGACGGTCTCTCCAGGCGCGAGCTGAGCGGCGGAGCGAATCAATGAGCCCCCGGGCGAGAGGACCAGCGCGTACCCGCGATCGAGCACGGCGAGCGGGGAAAGCGAATTGAGGCGAGCGTCGAGGGCGCTGACCTTCGATGCAGAAGAATGAAGCAGGTGATCGATGGAGCGTTCGATGCGGGCGCGAAAATCGGAGAGATGCTCACGCGCATGAGCCACGCTTTGGCGCGGATCGTGATGGAGCACGGCGGCGGCCAGTTCGGCTAGGCGGGTCTGGCGCGCGCGCAATTGGGCATGGAGGGCGGACTCAAGGCGGAAGGAGAGATCGTCAAGGCGCTGCTCCAGACGGTGCAGCAGCGCGGAGATGCGCGACTCGGCGCGGCCGGCGGGTACGCGGGTCAAGTGCTGGCGCGCCCGCAGGAGCTGGAAACGGGCGGCGCGGTCGAGTCGGTGCGACTGATTGGCCAGGTGCTCGGCGATCTTGTGCTGCGCTTCGGTGATGAGCTCAGCCGCCGCCGAGGGCGTTGGGGCGCGCAGGTCGGCGGCGAAATCGGCAATGGTGAAGTCGGTTTCATGCCCGATGGCCGAAACCACGGGGAGCTTCGATGCAGCGATGGCGCGGGCTACTCGTTCGCTATTGAATGCAGCCAGGTCTTCGAGTGAGCCGCCCCCGCGCGCCAGCACGACCAGGTCGACCAGATTCGATGCATTCAGCGCGGCAAGGGCCGACTCGATTTCGCCAGGCGCCGAATCGCCCTGCACGGAGACGGGAAGAACGAGAACGCTGAGGCCGGAGTGGCGGCGGCCGACGATGTTGAGAAAGTCGCGAATGACGGCGCCGGTAGGCGATGTGATGATTCCCACGGTGCGCGGAAAGGCGGGCAGGGGGCGCTTGCGGGCCGCATCGAAGAGGCCCTCCGCCTTGAGCCGTTCTTTCAGTTGTTCGAATGCCAGCTGCAGCGAGCCGGCGCCGACCGGCTCCATTGTTTCGGCGACCAGCTGCATCTGGCCGCGCTGCTCGTAGACGCTGACGCGGCCGCGCACCAGCACATGAAGGCCGTCTTCGGGGCGGAAGCGCAGGAGCATCGCCTGGCGGCGGAACAGGACGATGGGCAACTGGGCGTCGGCGTCCTTGAGCGTGAAGTAGACGTGGCCCGATGGAGCGGGGCGGAAGTTGGAGATTTCGCCCTCGACCCATACGTCTCCATACTCCTGCTCGATCAGTTCGCGGACCTGCATTACCAGGTCGCGGACCGGCCAGATACGGCGCGAACGGCGCGGCTCCTCGAAGCTGAGGTCGAGCTGGGGCGCGAATGGGTCGGGTTGGATCACCTGCTTAGAGTGTAAATGGGTGGGCCTTTGGCAAAAAACACAGCGCCTATTTGCGGCTTTCGACGATGGAACGCACCTGCTCCGCGAGCTGGAGGGCGACGGATGGATCGGGGCTTTCAGTGTTCAAGAAAAGAGTTTCCAGCCGCCGTGCGAGTTCAGTGCCGCGTTCGAGGTTGAAGGTGCCAAGGATTCCGGCTAGCTTGTGGGCAGCCGACGCGGCTTCCTGCTTTTGAGCGGGCGACAGGCTTCCTTGAGCGAGTGCCGATGCGGCAGCCTCAAGAATGGCAGCACGCCGGCTCATCTCAGGCAAAAATCTCTCCCACAAGCGGTTGAGGGCGGCCCCCAGATCGGGTTGCGCATTTTCGAGGTCGGCGCGGCTCATATTGGCAACGTGCTCACTTCCAGCCCAGGGCGTCGGAGATCTGGGTGGAAAGGGTCATGGGGTCGAACGGCTTGAAGAGCACGGCTTCGACGCCGAGATCGGCGAAGCGGCGCTGGTCGGTGCTTTGCACTTTGGCGGTCAGCAGCAACACCGGGATTTTGGCCGTGGCCGGATTTTTTCTGAGCTCGCGAAACGTGGTGGGGCCATCCATGCCGGGCATCATCACGTCGAGAAGAATGGCGTCGGGATTTTCCGCGGCTGCGCGTGCCAGTCCCTGCGCGCCGGAGCCGGCCACGATCACGTCCCAGCCGGCAACGGTCTCGAGGCTGAGCGCGGCTACTTCACGTATGTCATCTTCATCGTCGATGATCAGGATTTTGTGTACCAAAGCGAGTAACCTTTCCAATGTTCGTGATACTTCCGGCGCGCCTTTGTCGATGAATGCGGACGCCGGAGTGGTTCATGCATTCGTTACGGGTGTTTGCGGAGAGGCGATCTCCTGCGCCTGCCGCGAGCGGTGGAGCATGGTGAGGACCAGGGCCTCGAGTTGCTGGGGCTGCACGCGGGCCTTGGCCAGAAAGTGAGTTGGGCCGAGGGTGAGATTGCGACGCTCGGCAAGCGACAGGTCGCGGCCGGAGTAGACCACCAGGGGCAGACTCGATAGACCTTCGTGGTGGCGGAGCCAATCGACCATGTTGAATCCGTCGCCGTCGGGCAGGCCGATATCGAGCACGACCAGGTGAGGCTGAAATGCAAAACACGCGTCGATGGCGCTCTGCAGCGTGTGCGCCAGTTTCACGTCGATGATGTCGCGCGCGAAGACTTCGCCGATCACGCCGGCCAGGTCCATGTCGTCTTCAACGACCAGCACGCGCGCCTTCTCGCCGGGGCCGCAGAGCACGCGCGCCAGCTCGCCGAGCAGCATGTCTTCCCTGACCGGCTTCCGCACCAATCCGTCGGCTCCGTCCTTCCTGTCCTGGGGAGCGTGGACGCCGTCGACACAGAGCAGAACGATCGGGGTCCGGGAATGAGGATCGAGACGGCGCAGCATGGGGAGGATCTCCCAACCGTTCATGCCGTCCAGAGAGGTATCGAGCACGATGGCTTGAACCGAGCTGTGGGCTGCGGCCAGGGTTTGCTCGACAGTTGATGTCTCGACGACCTGGTAGCCGTGGCGGGTCAATTGCGAGGCGATCGGGGGATTTGAGCCGGGACCCGCGCCGGCCAAGACGACGATCCCCGCTCCCGGATCGCTGACCACTTGCGCATTCTGGTCCAGCGGGGCGGGACGGTAAGGAAGGAAGACGCGAAATGTGGATCCACGCACCGGGTTGCGTTCTGCCCAGATGCGTCCCGAGTGTTGCCGGACAATGGTGCGGCAGATTGCCAGGCCAAGGCCGCTGCCGCCTTTCTGGCGGGAATCGGAGGCGTCCACCTGCTGGAAGCGGCCGAAGATTGACTCCAGCTTTTCGGCGGGGATGCCGCGGCCATGGTCGATCACCGAAAGAGTGACGCCGGTGACGCCGGGACGCAGCATGACCGACACCGAGGAGTTGGGGGGAGAAAACTTGATGGAATTGGAGAGCAGGTTGGTGAGCACCTGGAGCAGCCGGTCGGGGTCGGCGCCGATCTCTACCTGGGTGGTGTCGTGGATCAGTTGGACGCCGGCCGCATCGGCAACCGGCTGCATGCCATCCATCGCCTGGCGAACAATCTCGGCCAATTGCACGGGCCGAAAGGTCAAGGGCTCGCGTCCGCTCTGAATGCGTTCGAGATCCAGGATGTCGTTGATCAGGCGGACAAGCCGATCGGAATTGGTGAGGGCTATGCGCAGAAGGTTGGCTGCTTTTTCGCTGACTTTGCCTAGAATGCCTGAAGAAAGCAGGCCCAGTGCGCCGCGGATCGAGGTGAGCGGAGTTCTCAGCTCGTGGCTGACCGTGGAGATGAATTCATCTTTGAGCCGATCGAGTGCGTAACGCTGGCTGATATCGCGGAAACTGAGCACCGAGCCCGAGAATCGCCCCTGATCGAGGATCGGGGTGAGCACAAACTCGGTCGGGAAGGGGATGCCGTCGGCGCGGAAGATATTGTCTTCACCGGACATGGCATGGGCCTGGGCGGAGGTCTGCCGCAGGCTGCAGTCCTCACCGCATCCCTGGTCCAGAGGAGCGTTTCCATGCAGCAGCTCGTGTATCGGCTTGCCGATGAGGAGGGCAGCCTCTGCGCCCAGCAGGCGAGCGGCCGCGGGATTGCAAAAGCTCACCTTGCCAAGGCGATCGAGGCCGCAGATGCCGTCGGCAACCGAATCCAGCAATACCTCCTGCCGCCGGTAAAGCTCCTCGGCGCGGCCCTGCTCCTGCGAGCGGGCCAGCATCTGGCCCAGCGAACTGGCAGCAGTTTCCACTGCAGCCATGGCCTCGCGATCTTCGCGAATGCGATAGTGGCAATAGAACTCGAGCACCGCCAGTACTTTATTGCCGACCCGCACCGGCACTGCCCAACCCGAGATCATCCCCTGGCGCAGCGCCGACTGGAGACGCGCGCTCGCCGGAGCCGAGGACAGGTCGTCAACCCACTGCGGGCGGCCCTCTTTCCAGACCCGGCCCGGCAGGTCCTCGCCGCTGGCCAAAGTCAGCCCCATGCTCTCCTGTATCAGCGCTTCCGGCTTGCGTCCGGGGGTTCCCCAGGCGGTCGAGAACTCCAGGCGGCCCTGCTTGGCGTCGACCATCCACTTCATTGCCACGTCCCAGTCCTGAGAGATGCAAAGGGCCTCGAGGATTCGGGTGGCGGCGGTCTCCGTGGAAATGTTTTCGCCCACGATCTGGCCAACAACCAGCTGCAATGCCAGGCGGTTCTCGCGCTGCTTCTGCTGAGTTACGTCGCGGAGCAGGCAGCGCACAGCAAGGGGATTGCCTGCCTTCTGGCGCTGGCTGAGGGACAGTTCCAAATCGAGGATTCGCCCCTCCGGGGTGTGATGCCGAAGCGGAGCACGTGTGATTGTCTCTCCATCGAGCGCGCGGCGGAACAGCGCCGCAGCCTCGACGTGGCAATTGGGGCTCAATATTTCGGCAAAATTTTCCAACGCCAGCAAAGCGGAGTCGTCGCGGCCAAAGCAGTTCTTCCATGCCGGATTGACATAGAGAAAACGACTCGCGGGGCTGAGCGTGGCGATCATCTCGCTCGAGCTTTCGAACAGGTCGCGGAATCGCTCCTGAGACTCCTGCTCAGCCTGCTCCTGGCGCATGGTGAGGCTCTGATCGACCGCTACGGCAACCAGGCCGGTGAGGGAGCCCGATGAGTCGGTCAATGCGGAGATGTGAAGCGTAGCCGGCAAAGCCGAGCCGTCCTTGCGCAAAATTCGAGCGTCGAAGCTTGGCACCTGGCTGGGAGGCAGGGTTCGGACGCAATCCAGATAGGCCGCGAGGCGCTCGGTGTAGGTGGCCGCGGGCGGTCTCTCGATCCCGCAAAGCTTCTGCATCTCCGCCACCAGCCGCGCGCCTTCGCCTGGAGCGAGAATGTCGTTCGTCTTCCATCGGTGGATCAGGTCTGAGGCGTGATAGCCGAGCAGCCGTTCGGCGGAGGGATTGACGTATTTGAGGTGGCCTCCCAGGTCAAAGGCCACTATAGCCGGCCCGGCTGAGTCGAGCACCTCCCTCAGTCGCGCGGCGGCTGGCCTGGCTCCGATCTCATCGCTCAGGCGACGAGACAAGCTCAGCGCCAGTAGAGACGCGGACGCCATGGCCGCAATCAAAAGAGGCACATCGTAGCCAGGTCCGCCCTGAAAGCGGAGCGCGATAGCCAACACCGTCAGGGCTATAGACCCAATCGCCGCGGAAGGCAACAAATCGAGTCCTCCCGTTTGGCCTTGCGGCACGGACTCATCGGTTTCGATTTTCCCGATCGCCTTTGATCGGTCGGCCATTGGTTCTCCCACCGCTCCATGAAACGCTGCGCCGCACGCCGATGAAGCGATAGCTTCAAGCGTTGCGGGGCACGGTCAACTGGCCCGGTCTTCCTTAAGCTGCCGCGGCATTGCCGCAGTGATCAATCGCCGATGGGGTTAAGGAATGAGGGCACTTCGCGGCCGTTAAGGATCTTTAGCGCGATTTATAGCTAGTATAAGCGCTCGACGCTCAATCCTCCACTATTTTGGAACTGGGCCTGGCGGGCGAAGCATGCAGTTACTGCCGGCACATGGACCGGCCCCGGAAGAACCATATACTGGCCCAGAGGAGTGCCTATGCGACTCGTCCGCCTTAGCTCTTTCGCGCTCGCCTCCATGATTGTTGCCGCTCAACCACTTTTCATCCACGCCTGGGGCGACGAGGGACATCAGATGGTGAACGGGCTGGCAGTGGAGACTCTTCCCGCAGATGTGCCTCTGTTTCTTCGCTCGGCGGGGGCCGTAAGTGAGATCGAGTACCTGGGGCCGGAGCCGGACCGCTGGCGGTGTGCCGGAGAGCCGGAACTGAACGCCGCGCAGGCTCCGGAGCACTTCATCGATCTGGAACTGGCCGACGCCCTCGGGCCCCTGCCGCGGAGACGTCTGGACTTTGAAGCCAGCGTCTTTGCGGCCGGGCAGCGACCGGAGAAGATCGGTCTGCAGCCGTGGCAGACCGACGAGGTATGGGAACGGCTGAAGGCCGCCATGCGCCATTACAGAGCGTCGAAGTCCGCCGGTCAGGACACCGGTCCGGTGGAGCAGTCGATTCTGTTCTATGCCGGCTGGCTGGGCCACTATGTCGGCGATGGAGCGCAGCCGCTGCATGTGACGGTTCAATACAACGGGTGGACGGGACCCAACCCTCACGGCTACACCACGGGTCACCGGATTCACTGGCAGTTCGAAGGCCCGTTTGTGGGCGCTAACATCCACGCACCAGAGGTCAAGGCCAGGATGACGGCGGCCAGGGCCATCGACGGCGATATCTTCGCTGCTTACGTGGCCTATCTGCGTCACTCGGGCACTTACGTCGAGCAGGTGTATCAGCTGGAAAAGGCGGGTGGGTTTGTGGGAGCCGGAACGGCCCAGTCGCGAGATTTCGCCGCGGCTCGGCTGGCCGCCGGAGCCAGCATGTTGCGGGACCTGATCTACACGGCGTGGGTGGCGAGCGCGCGGACTGTTCCCGATCCATCTGCGAGCAAATAGTCTGGCGTCAGATTCATTCGGCTATTTCAGACGGCCCGGCCAAGGCCGGGATGCGGCGCAGAAACGGGGTCAGCGTTAATGTGATGAGCGCCACCGTAGGGATGGCGATCAGCAGCCAGGCCAGCAATGCCTGGCCGGCTATTCCCGTCATCCGCGAAATGATGACTTCCGGAGATAGCCGCATCAGCGTCGCCGGACCGAAAGCAGGAACGGGACCTGCGGAAACCAGCCGTCCGCCCAGCCTCACAAAAGGCACAATAAGAGCCAACTGGAATGGCATGGCTGCATAGTTGGCGGCTTGAATGGCGGGCAGATTGAGGCGAAGGGTGAGGGCAAGGGCGGCACAGAGAAAGGTCGGAACTCCGATGACCGGGATACACCCCACGGCAAATCCTATGGCCAGCGTCAGGGCGAGTCGGCGCGGCGAGACGCCCTGGCGGAGCCAGATGGGCACTTTGTCTTTCATCGAAGATGGATCCAGAAACCTGCTCACGCTATTCCTACAGATGCTGAAGATACGCATTTCGGTAGCGAGCCGCGCCTGATAGACGGTGAATATTTGTGAAAGGTACCCAGGACGGCACCCAAACTGGGATTTGTTTTCGCGTTGGGCCGTACTTGAGATACGCGCGCCGTCAGCGAATGGATTCAGCAGTACGCGCTTGCAGCGCCATGCCGGCAAGTTCTGCGGTAAACTTGTGACGCGATGCGGGTTTTTGGAATCGACTGCGGCACCGAGATTACCGGTTTTGGAGTCGTGGAGTCTGACGATAAGGCGCGCGAGCCGAGGCTGGTTTGCGTGGCGCTTGGAGCGATTCGGCTGGCGAAGGCGAAAGCGCTGCCAATGCGGCTGGATCAGATATTCCGGGAATTGACGGGGGAACTGGAGCGCTGGCGCCCGGATGCGGTGGCGATCGAGGAGGTTTTTTACTCTGTGAATGCAAAATCGGCCCTGAAACTGGGGCAGGTGAGAGGCGTAGCTTTATTGGCAGCGGCGCAGCAGGGGCTTCCGGTGGCCGAGTATGCGCCCCTGAAGATCAAGTCCAGCGTGGTGGGCTATGGTCTCGCCAGCAAGGAACAGGTACAGTTCATGGTGGCGCGACTGCTCGGTCTTGAAGCATTGCCGCAGCCGGCCGATGCCGCCGATGCACTGGCCATCGCCATCTGCCATCTGCACACTGCGCAGACGCTGGCTCTGCAGGGGGCGCCGAGATGAGACTGCGGTGGGCGCTAATGGGAGCCTTACTGGCAGTCGGACTCGGCCGGCACGTCAGTTTTGCGCAGCTTCCCGCGGAGCAGGCTGGAGCAGGTATGTCCTCAGCCGGGGCGTCGCCGGCGGTTGAGGTGGACTACACCAACCCCGGCCTGAGCCCGTCGCACTGGACTCTGACGCTGCGCCGTGACGGAAGCGGAAGATTTCACTCGCAGATGGGCCATGCGCCGGCCGACGGTCCGCAGCAGATCGATGCGCCGGATCTCGACCGCGACATCCAGTTGAGCGCCGGGTTCGCCCAGCGCGTCTTCGCTACAGCCGAGCGCCACAAACTGTTCAACGAAGACTGCGACAGCCACATGAAAGTTGCTTTCCAGGGATGGAAGAAGCTAAGTTACACGGGATCAGACGGGCACGGAACGTGCACGTTCAACTACTCCAAGGACAAAGAGATAGCGGCTCTCGGCGATTCGCTTGAGGCGGTTGCGCAAACCATCCTGGAAGGCGCCAGGCTGGAGATCCTGTTGCAGCACGACCGATTGGGACTTGACCGGGAGATGGAATTCCTGGTGGACGCGGCGGGAAGTGGGCGGGCTCAGCAGATTTGCGCGATCCGCCAGATCCTGGTGCGGTTGGCCGAGGATGACGCTGTGCTGGAGCGGGTGAGGAAGCAGGCGCGGCAGTTGCTGGCGCAGGCAGACTCCTAAAATAATGGCCCGGGCGTCGAATTGAAGCGACTTTTCCGCGCGTGAACGTGTCAAACTCTATGTTGAGTTGCGGGTGTACTCTGGACATCAAAGTCGACGAGCTTCAAGGAAGCCGGAAGCTGAAAGGCGGGACAGCATGAATCGCATTGCGAATCATAACAATTCAAAGTCGCGATCGTTGAACACCGCACTGTTGGGGCTGGCGGCTTTGGCTGCTGCTGTGGTCTGCTTTTCTCCGATTGCGCGGGCGGATGATTCGGCTCCGGGCCGCGCCGTGCGACTGAGTTTTGTCGAGGGACAGGTGCGGATCACCCAGGGGAATATCACGGTTACCGACCAGGCGGTTGCCAACGCGCCGCTGTTTGAAGGCATGCAGATCGCTGCGGGCGGCGATGGGCGCGCTGAGATCCAATTTGAGGACGGGAGCGTGGCGCGGCTTTCGCCTGACAGCTCAGTAACCCTGACCGTACTTCGCGGAGCCGGCGCTAACGGCGACGCGCAACTGACTCTCGACAGCGGCCTCGGTTACTTTGAGTTGCAGGGCGGCAATCAGTCCGGCCAGATGAGCGTTCACTTTGCGGACAGCACGGTGACGGCAAGCGGGTTCACTGTAGTACGCGTGAAGATGGACAAGGCGCCGGGCGAACTCGCGGTTTTTACCGGCAATGCGCACCTTGAGCGCGGTAATGGTGCGGTGGCGATGGATCTGCATGGCGGAGAAAGCGTGGCCCTTTTCGCCGGCGACCAGAACCGGTACAACCTGAATGAATCGGTCGAGCCGGACTCCTGGGACGCATGGAACTCGGATCGCGATCAGGCTCTGTCGGCGCAGGCATCGGCTGAAACCGGCGCGACCGCGAGCGTTGGCGGGCAAAGCCAGACCAACCCGGCATGGAGCGATCTTAACTCCAGCGGCAACTGGTACAACGTGCCTGGAGAAGGCTACGTGTGGTCGCCCTATGACGCAGCTAATTCAGGCTGGGATCCTTATGGCTACGGCAACTGGATGTACACGCCGGGCTACGGCTATATCTGGGCATCCGGCTATCCGTGGGGCTATATGCCGTATCAATGCGGAATGTGGAACTACTACGGCGGCTTTGGCTGGGGATGGGCGCCGGGAATGGGAGGCTGCCAGCCGTGGTGGTTCGGCGGCTTTTATGGCGGCCCAAGACTCGGGACCCTGCCGGGCGGATATCATCCGCCTCGTCGTCCTATTTCGCCCCGCGCGCCGTCGCCAGGAAGGCCGGTTCCGATGCTTGCGGTCAATCGCATGCAGGGCGGATTTGGTTCACTGCCCGCGCGAGATAAGAACACCCCGGTAAATATCGCCGGCGCCACCGTAACTGCGCTGCGCCCATTGCCTAATCGCCCGGGGTATCAGCGTCCTTCGGCTGAGTTTGCCAGCCATGAGGCGACCGTTTACGGCGGAGCGCAGCGATCCCAGGCGGGCGCAGGTCGCGCGGCTTATAACGCTGGATCGACTGCCAATTCGTCCGGATCAAGGGGGTCGGCGCCGACAGGTCGAAGCTCTTCCGCGCCCAGCCGCGCAGCTTCGGGTGGCGGCGGCGGCTCTGCGCCTCGCCCATCCGGCGGTGGTGGTGGTGGCGGCGGGATGAGTGCACCACGCGGTGGTGGGGGTGGGGGTGCGCCTGCTGGAGGCGGCGGAGGAGGCGGCGGAGCGCACAAGTAACGCTCAACTGACTCTTATGCACTAACATACGGAGGTAGATGTCCTCCGTAACCTCATCCCCGGCCCCGCTAACCGGTTCCGTGCTGGTGTTGATTCAGTTTGACGTCTGCGAGGAGCTCAAGCTCGATCAGCTGCAGCAAACGATCAGCGCCCGCACTGTCTCTAAGCCGAGCATGAAGCACTCGGCGCCCGCCTATGTCCGCTACCAGAGGCCGCCAGTCGTCGAGCCGCTCGATCCGCTCCAACTGGAAAGCGGCGAACGGCTCGAAGGCGAGATCAAATACTACGACTACGGAGTGGTCAGCGTGGTTTACCAGCTGCCTTTTTCAGGCGACTGGGAGGGCCTGGTGCACCTGGCCAGCCGCTGGGTCTGGGACGTCGATTTTGCTTCGCGGGCCGAGCCAGTCGTTCGCCAGAAACTGGACCGTGCCACGGGGGCGATGGTAAAACCCTATGCCCCTTGGCTGAGCGAAGATTATTTCATCTTCCACGTGCGCGAAGCAGCCGGAACTCCAACCGCGGCCGAGCTGACACGCGATCATCGTCTGCAGATTGCCCAGGTGGTGCGCGGCGACCGGCTCCCTCTATCGGAGGGCGAGTGCGCCGAGGTTCTGAACTCGCAGATCTCTTACTACTCCAGCGACGTCACGATTATCGGCTGGAACGCCGCGTTCCTTTACGACTCCGCGGTTGGCGCAGAGACTGCGATTCAATTGCTGGAGTACGCTAACTCGCAGTTGCTTGAGTTCCGCAATTACGATGAGCTTTTGACCGGAATTCTGGATGGAGTCTATGACTCTCTCGACAGAAAAACCGGTATGTTGACTCGGTGGGGTCTGGCCAGGTCGGCAACCCGTCTTCACACCGTGCTGCTGGACGTGGCGGAGTTGACCGAGCGAGCCGATAACGCCATTAAATTTCTGAGCGACATGTTTGCTGCGCGGCTCTACAAGCTGGCCGCTGCCAAGGTAGGCGTGCCCGACTACAAAAACCTGGTTGCCGAAAAACTGCGCACCGCCGAGGATCTCTACCAATACATGGTCGAGCAATTCAACCAGGGCCGCGCCTTTCTGCTGGAAGCCACGGTGGTGATGATCCTGCTGATCGAGCTGTTCTATCTGTTTCGCGGCCGTCCGCTTTGAGGCCTTGGCAAAGTGAGCCGGACGGCTGCATCCGATTGAGTGAGGCTGCTGGTCTACGATTCAGAGCGGCGGCGCCTGCCGCTGATCAGGTAAACTGCGGCGCGCAACTCGAGCAGCGGATCTGCCGAGGCCTCAATTCCCTCCACGCGCGGAATCGGATCGAATATGATGTGCCTCTGCTCTTCCGGGCTGTCTTCTACGCGGTCCAACTGGATCGTGCCGAGTTCGGTCAGCTCCCGGGTTTCCGGCCAGTGGATGGTCGCGTCGTCGGTCGTGTCGCCGGGCTCGGCTACCTGCACCAGCACCTTGAAATGCACGGGAGCTTTGGCGACGCGCGCGGCGATTTCGTCGAAGTGGTAGTTGGCTGAGAGCTTTGAAGCCTCTTCATCCGTCAGAAAACTGTTGCCCTCGACCGGAACAATGCGGTAACGGCCAAACCGGGTTTGTCCGGCGGCATTGGTGAATTGAAATGCGGTTACCGCGAAGTAAGTCTGAAGCGCCAGGCTGGTGGGGAATGGCTTGGGCGTCTGCACAAAGGCCAATGCCGCCGGATGCGATGCGAGGAAGTTCTCGATCGGTTTCGGCGAAGGAACATCCGGGCCGCTGGCTATGGCCGCTTTCAGGAACTCGAGGAATTCGTATCCATCGCGAGTCGGGAAACCGTCTGTCGAATGACTCACTATATCCGTGTGCACATGCTCCGCGAGGTTGAATCGAATCGCCAGGCCGCGGGGATTGGCGTCGGCAACGTTGTCGGGGATCGACGGCAGGCCGGTGGAGTTGGAAAAGCGCACGGTCACGGGCGTTGACTCGCGTGTTACATGCGGAGCCATAGTCAATTCCCGAGCCCGCGGGGAGGGCTTGAAAACGCCGGCGAGCATCAGGCCCTTGGCGTGGGCCGGCCGAAAGCCGGGGTGAGCCCCGAAGAGCGTTTCGAATTGCTTCAGCAGGTCATTGGCGAGTGCGATGACACGTTCGTCCTGTGGAAGGGGCATATCGGGGAGGACCTCCGATTCGAATTCTAATTCAAAGGCAATCAGGAGAAAGCGCGACTTACATCAGGCGCTTGCGGACCAGGTCGAGCGCCTGTTGGCTGGCCCACTCGCGTACCCGGTTACGGTCCCCGCGAATGGTGCGATCTACTGTATCGGTTCTCTGCTCGTCGCTTACGGCAATGTACACGAGGCCCACGGGCTTGGATTCAGTGGCGCCGGCGGGGCCGGCGATGCCGGTTACTCCCAGTCCGATGGTCGCGCCGGTGCGCTTGCGAATGCCCTCAGCGAGAGACCTGGCCACCTCCGGTGATACGGCTCCATGCTCGGCGATCAGTTCGGCGGGAACCCCGGCAAAATCCGTCTTGAGGGCATCGGAATACACCACCGCTCCGCCCAGAAACGAGCGTGAACTGCCGGGGACCGATGTGATCCGCTGGGCAATCATGCCGCCGGTACAGCTTTCGGCGACGGCCAGCGTGGCCTGACGCAGTCCGAGATAGTAGAGGACAATCTGCTCCAGATTATCTGCGGATTCGCCGCCGGAGGAGTAGAGCCAATCCTCAAGCGCCTCTTCCAGCTTGCCGGCCAGTTCATCGACGCGCTGCTGCGCGTCTTTCAAGGCCGGCTTGGAGCAGATGAGGCTGAGCTGGATGTCGCCTGCGTGAGCCAGGATGGTGGTTTCAACGTCGGTATAGGTCGAGTAAATGGGGGCCAGCAGCTTGTCGGCCTGGGACTCGGGGATCATGGCTGCCCTGAGCGTGCGCTTGGCAATGGCGCGCAGCGGAACGATCTCGCGCAGCCGCGGCAGGCATTCTGCCACGAACAGCGGCTTGCACTCGTGGGGTGGGCCGGGGACCAGGAGGACCAGCTTGCGGTAGCCGGAAAACGGGACGTCGAGAAACTGCCCCGGGGCGCTGCCGTTGGGGTTGGGCAAAATTGTTGCGCCCTCGAGCACGTCGGCCTGCTTCAGGTTGTTGGAAGGCATCGTGATGCGCCAGGTGGCTGCGCGAGCGTGTAGCGCGGCAACCTGGGTGGCATCGCGGCGCAGAGTGAGCCCGAGCGCTTCGGACGCGGCTTCGCGCGTCAGGTCGTCCTCGGTGGGGCCGAGGCCGCCCATCAGGATGAGAATGTCGACGCGGCCGAGCGCGGTGCGGATCGCGTTCACCAAGTCTTTGCGGCGGTCGCCCACGATGGTTTTGAAGGCGACCACAACGCCGATCTCATTGAGCTTCTCGGTGAGATAGAGGGAGTTGGTGTCCTGGCGATGAGGGGTGAGCATCTCAGAGCCGACGGCAATAATTTCAGATTTCATGAAAGCAGCTTCGATCTCCTGGCTTGCGGCTTCTTCGCGTGAATGGGTTTGCCCTGGCGCTAAAGAGCCAGAAGGCTGATTCTATTATTCTCGATTTCGTTCGACAAATAACCCGCGTTCTCAGCGGGCGTTGCCTATGCAGTGGATTTCCCGCTGGAATCAGGCTGAAAGCAGAGAGCTGCCTTCAAAACAGCATCAGCCCTTCCACTCCCAGGTCCACCTCGAAAACGGCGTCGTTGGTGGTGAGGATGACCGTGCCGAGCGACGAAAACGCGACTCCCACCAGGTTTGGGCCGGCTAAAGCCAGCGTGGCGCCTCCCTCGGGGGTGATGCGAACCAAGCCCCGGCGGCCATGCAGGCACGCGACCACGTAAAGGTCGCCGTCGGCGGCCAGCGCCAGGCCCTGGGGTCGGCCGAGACCGCGGTAATATTCCCGCTTTTCGCCGTGCGCGTCGATGGCCCAGACCGCCTCGTTGGACGAAAGAGACGGACCGGTGACATACAGCGTGCCTTCGGCATCGACGGTCATGTGATAGGCGGCCAGGGACGGCTCGAGCGTGGCGTGGACGAAGATCTGCCGCTCGGGATTGATCTTGAAGATGGTCCCGCTGCGGTCGCCGACAAAGAGGTTGCCGTCGCGATCGAAGACTGCGCCGGTAGCCACGCCCATGCCTTCGGTGTAGATCGTAAACTCGCCTGCCGGGTCCACCCGGTAAACATTGCCCTCGGCTCTGGAGGTGACAAAGAGGTCGCCTTCAGGCGAAAACGCCAGCCCGGTTGCATTCAGGATTCCTGTGACAAACGGCGTGCCTCGTCCGTCAGGGGAAATGCGCACCACCGAGACGGGAGTCTGCTTGCCGCGCTGTCCGGAGATGGTGGAGTAAATCATGCCCGAGCCGCTGACGGCGGGGTTGGTCACGGGATGCAGGCCTTCGTGGAGCTGCCTGGCGATGCGCAGGGGAGCGGGGTTTCCCGCGCCAGCCGGGGTGCGCACCTCGATCAGGCCGGTCGAGGCCTGGTCGGGAACGCGGAAGGACAAGCGGGTGGGCCGGCTCATGAAGATGTGCGCAGGCTGGCCGTCGACCAGAACGGCCGGAGGCCCAAACGAGTGAGGACCGAGATTGGCTCCGACAAGCTCCACTTCGCCTGAGGGAAGGGAGGCAGGAGGGACTACATCGTCGATGCGCGGAACCGGCAGCGCGGAGGAAGCGGATTGGGAGGGAATGCGAGCCATATCTCTAGTACCAGATGCGCACAAGTGATGCTACACCCAAAGCATACAGGCCCGCGGCCACATCGTCTAAGACGATACCCCAACCCTCGGGCAGCTTTTCAATGCGACGAATAGGAAATGGTTTGGTCACATCAAACAGGCGAAACAGAATCAGCGCAATGAGACCATGCGCCCAGTCCGGCGGGCAAAACAGCAGCGTGATCCACTGGCCGGCTACTTCGTCGATCACCACGAATTGAGGATCGTGCCGGCCTGACTCGCGGGCCACGATGGTTGCCGCGGGAATGCCGAGAGCGAGTGTCAGGGCGATGCCCGCGAGCAATGTCAGCAGGAGAACCTGAGGCGCGGGATTGGATCCCCAGGCGAACGCGCCCCACAACAGCACCGCGGCGATCGAACCCCATGTGCCGGGGCCGGGCTTACCGTAGCCGGCGCCGAAAAAAGTGGCCACGATGAACGCCCACTTCGTGGTGTTTTCCTTTTGGACGAGGGTGGTAGGAGAACGGTCAATCGTCATGCGAATCGCCGCCCCGGTCTGAGCCTCCCAGGCCGCCCAGGTCTTCGAGCACTTCGGGGTCGAGGATAGGCGAGCTGATCTTGTAGACGCCGGTGGCCCATTTACCGAGGTCGATCTTGCGGCAGCGATCGCTGCAGAATGGGAAATCCTCGTCGTTGAAGCGGACCAGCATTCCGCAGGTGGGGCAGTGCAGCACTTTGGCGGATTTTTTCTTTTGAGCCATCGTTCATAGCCGGCTTCGTGCGCCGGGTTCAAGACATCATCTTAACTCGTGGCGGCCGTATTCATCACAGCGGGTCGGAGACAATGCGGGCCACCAGGTCGTAGTCGTGGGCTTCGGTGATGACGGCGTTGTAGAAGCGGCCCGTCTCCAATGCTTCGAGGCCTCCGCAATCGTTGATGTACACCTTGCCGTCGATCTCCGGGGCGTGGTACTGGGTGCGGCCTTCCCACAGGAGGGGAGTTTCATCACTTTCGCCTTCGGCGAGGAGGATGGTCTCGCGGCCCACCCACTGCTGCTTGGCGCGCTTCGAGATTGTCTGTTGCAGCCTCATGAGCCGCCGCTTGCGGGCTTCAATGGTGCGTTTGGAAACCTTGTCACCGATTGAATGCGCGCCCGAGCCCTCTTCATCGGAGTAGCTGAAGACGCCCAGCCAGTCGAACTTCGCCTCACCGATGAACTCCTCCAAGAGCTCAAAGTCGCGGAGCGACTCGCCGGGGAAGCCGACGATGAAGCTGGTGCGCAGCGCGATGCCCGGAACCGCGGCGCGTACCTTCTCCAGAGTCTTCAGGAAGATATCCGCGCCGGCGCCGCGCTTCATACGCTTGAGCACCGCGGGCGAGGCGTGCTGCAGGGGCACGTCGAGATACTTGCAGATGTTCGAGTGGCGGGCGATGGTCTCGAGCAGACGGCCGGTGATGCGGTTGGGATAGGCATAGAGGAAGCGCAGCCAGCGCAGGCCTTCGATGCCGGCCAGCGCGTCGAGCAGCTGCGCGAGACCGTCTTTGAGGCCCAGGTCTTCACCGTAGCAGGTGGTGTCCTGGCCGATGAGCGTGATCTCGCTGACGCCGCCGGCGACCAGCCTTTGCGCCTCGGCAACAACCGACTCGAATCGCCGCGAACGGAACTTGCCGCGCAGATTGGGGATGACGCAGAAGGTGCAGGGATGGTCGCATCCCTCGGCGATCTTGATGTACGCCGAGGCTCGCGGTGTGGAGAGCAATCGCGGCGTGGTTTCGTCGTAAAGGTACGTGGGCAGCATGTGCGCTGCGCCTTGCCAATCTTCACGGCTGAATCGGCCTTGCTGTTCGCGCAAGTTCCCTTCGGCTCTGAAGGCTGGATCGTGTTTATGCGTGCCGGCTGTCGACTCTTTTCCTGGGCGGCTCGCCGGGCTGTTCTCGCTGGCCTTCGGTGCGCCGGCGATGATGTTGAAGAGCGATGGAGCGGCGATGGTGGGCGCGATTCCCGCGGCTTGGAGGATCGATTCGAGCTCGCCGGTGCCGACTACCGCATCCACTTCCGGAATGCTCTTGCGGATCTCGTCGCGGTAGCGCTCGACCAGGCAGCCGGCGACGATGAGCTTCTTCGCGGTGCCGGCGGTTTTGTGCTTGACCATCTCGAGGATGGTGTCGACCGACTCCTGCTTGGCGGTGTCGATGAAGCTGCAGGTATTGACGACCAGGATCTCGGCCTCTTCAGGGTGCGCGGTCAGGCGCGCGCCGGCGCGATCGAGCAGCCCCATCATGACCTCGGAGTCGACGAGGTTTTTGGGACAGCCGAGAGAGATGAATCCGACCACGGGGGAAGATTTCTGTTGCGTGATGCTCACAGTTCGATTGTACCGGGAATGGATTTCAAGGCGCGATTCAAGGGCTTGAAGGGGCCTTTTTGCCCATCGAATCGGTGCATTTTGAGTGGTTTTTCGTTGAAAAGGGGCAGTATTGTTTACCGGTTGATTAACAGGGGTAAGTTGTAAACTGCTGAATCAATGATCCTTAGTCGATGCCTGTGATTCAAATCACCGGGTTTATGGGGTTGAGGGGGTGGGGGTACCCGAAAAAAGTAAAGATCAGCGGTGTTTTCATAACATCTCCAGATTCGCCTGCTCGTGCAGATGCGACCCAGTTGGGAGAGGCTGCGGGCGCGTGGTCCTGGCTCCGCTGGCGCACAGAAATCAGGTAGCTCCCCGGGGTGGCTGCTAAAAAGTGCCCCGACTTGTCCAGTATGCGGCGAAGACGCGAAATGTTCTGCAACGAGTCCGGCGACAGCGGTCAGCTGTCCTTGCGGTAGAGCAGGTCGCGGATGGCTTTGCGGCGGGCGGCGTTGGCTTCGGCTTCGATCTTGCGGTCGACGGCGTCTTTCTGCGATGCGGATTCGGTCTCGGTCGATTCCGGTTCGCTGCAACTGGGGCAGCGGTTGGCAAAGCCCGGCTTGCCGGGGCGCAGTTCGAACTCATCTCCGCACACTACGCAGGTCTTGATTGGAAAGGGCATGACGGTTCTATGGTAGCGAATCCGGTTCCTGAAAGTCGAACTCAGCGAACCGCAGCGAGGCCAGAAAAGGAGCCCATCACGGAGTGATAAAATCGACCAGTGCCGGGTCCTACGCGACGTAATCCCGCCAACCCCGCCAGGTCCGGAAGGAAGCAACGGTAACGGGCT
>Ga0182013_10001462_pt1 | contig 32503 bp, 44 predicted proteins | sample 612S2MmetaG_FD_120487 | JGI IMG/M metagenome (GOLD analysis project Ga0182013, IMG submission 120487) | Permafrost microbial communities from Stordalen Mire, Sweden - 612S2M metaG | ecosystem: Environmental > Terrestrial > Soil > Wetlands > Permafrost | place: Sweden: Stordalen | collected... | reverse complement strand
TCGTTGGTTTTCTCGCAATACTTAGGTATGTTGAGGATGGTAGCGGCGCAATGTAAAGCCGAAGGTATCCCTTACCTGTATTTTGATGGCAGCACTCCGCTAAATGAACGTGCCCAAATAGTCAATACATTTCAGGATGAAAACTCGCCTGAAAAGGTTTTCCTTATCAGTTTAAAAGCAGGTAATGCAGGCTTAAACCTTACAGCCGCAGAGTATGTATTTCTGTTAGACCCCTGGTGGAATAACGCTGTTGAGCAGCAAGCTATTGACCGTACACATCGTATAGGCCAAACCAAAAATATTTTCGCCTACAAAATGATTTGCCGGGATACGATTGAGGAGAAGATAGTTTCTCTTCAACAAAAGAAGAAGCAATTATCGGAAGACCTGGTAAGCGAGGAAGAAGGTTTTGTAAAACGGTTGTCGGAAGAGGATATAACTTTCTTGTTTGAGTAAATTCTGCTACTTTAAGTATTCCGCCACTTTTTTATTGATAAAAGCCTTCACGTCTTTCCATGTTTGTCCTTTAAGGCTAACCGGTGCATCACTTTCATCAGCGTCGGCAAAATAAGTTATGGCCTGGGGAATAGAAATCAATAATTGCTGATTTGGATGTTTCTCGTTATAGGAAGAAATCACATCTTCTATAGAATAGTGGTTTAATAATTCGGCCATATCCCAAAAATCTTTTTTCTGTGCGCGCTTAAAAATGGCGAACACCTTCATGGCCATAATGTCCCTGTCACCATACATTCTTATTCCATCCTCAAAAACGGGCTTATCTATTTGTGCAAAGTAATGATGCTTAACAAAATCAACTTTTACTTCCCCAATAAAACCGAATACACCAACTTTATTGCCTGTATTGCGGTATTGAAATGTTTTAAAATTCTTTTCGAGGACTTGTATGATATGTTCCACGTCAAAATTTACCGGTGAAAACAAATCAAGATCAATTGATGTACGATGCCCGTATCTAAGCGATAAGCACGTGCCACCGACCAGGTAGAAATTCTGTAACTCCGGCATTGCCATTAATTCTTTCAATATGGATAAAGTCCGGGGTTCGACTGTCTCAGTATGTAGCATCTGAATTCGTTTAAGGCCCGGCCGGTTACAGCAGCAGCAAGATAAATAGTGCGTTCAGGCAAATATTTGGCATTTAGCAGGGCGGTTGTAACTTTCTCATCGCCATAATACCTGCGGCACTGGCGTATATCATCTACATCTCCGCGCTCAAATACCCGTTCAATAACAAAGTTGGCTTTGGCATCATAATCAATGTTGTCAAAGTCCACATCCCAAAAAATGCGGCGGTGAAAAATGGGTTTACTTTTTTCAGACATAATACAAAGGTAATGAAAACGCTTATAACCCGATTGAGTAGTCCAACGCTTTAATATGGTCAATAAAGCACTCGGATTAACCTATTTTGCGTAGGTTTTTCTCAAAGCCAGGTAAAAAGTAGTTTAATTAAAAAGCGCGGACGGCAATTATGAAATGTTATTTTCGCGGCCTGTTAAGTTTGATTTGGGTTGTTGGGCATAAAGAAAAGCCACAAAATGAAGCCAAATAAGTGTTTGGCGAAAGTTTTAAACAGTCCGATTGGGGCAATTGAAACCTTGATTTGAGTTTAAATGCCACATAAATCATTGAATCTCAATTTACTCAAAAAATATTAAGCGAAACATTTGCAACTATGTTCACAAAATCTATCTTTGCAGTCCATTTTTTGAAAAAACACGTTTAAAAATCATATAATTGAATGGGTCACAAAACAAGTCCAATAGCTAATCGTCTCGGAATCGTAAGAGGATGGGACAGCAACTGGTTCGGCGGCAAAGACGCTGGCGCAAAACTCGTAGAAGATGAGAAGATTCGCCAGTACATCAAAGCCCGTATCCAGAAGGGTGGTATCGCTCGCATTGTAATCGAAAGAACAATGAAGAGAGTAACTGTAACGATCCATACCAGTCGTCCTGGTATCATCATTGGCCGTGGCGGTGGCGAAGTTGACCGTGTAAAGGAGGAATTGAAGAAACTTACCGGAAAGGAAGTTCAGATCAATATCGTTGAAATACGTCGTCCTGAGCTTGAATCAGCTATTGTTGGCGAAACTATCGCCAAACAATTAGAGGCTCGTATCAATTACAGAAGGGCCCTTAAAATGGCTATCGCTTCTGCAATGCGTATGGGTGCTGAAGGTATCAAAATCCGAGTATCTGGCCGTATCGGTGGTGCGGAAATGGCACGTAGCGAGGAATACAAGCAAGGAAGAACCCCACTGCATACCTGGAGAGCAGATATAGACTACTCTATTACTGAAGCTTTGACCATTTATGGTAAAATTGGTATTAAAGTATGGGTTTGCAAGGGCGAAGTTTACGGCAAAAAAGATTTGACCGGCGCATTTGCAGGCGAGCAGAAAGAAGAAAAGCGCCAGCCTAAAGGCAGGATTGAAAGAGATGATAATCGTGGCGGCAGAGGCGAAAACCGTGGTGGTGGCCGTGGCGAAAGAACTGAAAGAAGAGAGCCAAGAAAATAATTTGTAGTTCGTAGTTCGGCTTCGCTCACTATGACATCAGTGTTTTGCAGTTAATTTGAATAATAAGTAATAGAAAAAAATAAGTAGTCATGTTATTACCTAAACGGACCAAGTTCAGAAAAACCCAAAAGGGAAGAGTTGCAGCTGTAACTTACAGAGGGCACGAAATCGCTTTCGGTACTTACGCGCTTAAATCAATGGAAAGCGGCAAAATAAGCAACAAACAAATAGAAGCTGCCCGTGTAGCTTTTACCCGCTTTATGAAACGTGAAGGCAAAGTTTGGATCCGTATTTTCCCTGACAAGCCAATTACCAAGAAGCCTTTGGAAGTGAGAATGGGTAAAGGAAAAGGTAACCCTGAAGGATGGGAAGCACCCGTCCAGGCCGGCCGTATCATATTTGAAGTAGACGGAGTATCGCGCGAAGTGGCTATGGAAGCTATGTTGCTTGCCGCACACAAAATGAGCGTAATGACCAAGTTTATTACCCGCAGAGATGCCGTTGAAGGATAGTAGCAATTCAGGAAATAAAATATAAGCAAATAATCATGGGAGTAAATAAGAAAGTTAATCACGAAGACGTAAGGCAGTTTGTAACTGAAGATTTAGTTGCAAAAGTTGCTGCTGACAGGGCTGCATTGGATAAACTAAAGTTCAATCATGCAGTTTCTTCATTAGACAATCCTGCGTCTATCAGGGCTAAAAGAAGAGATGTTGCACGTCTTATAACTGAATTGGGAAAACGCACTAAAGAGAACAAAGCTAAATAGGTCATGGAAAGAAATCTAAGAAAAGAGAAAACTGGTGTAGTTACCAGCGACAAGATGGAAAAAACTATCACTGTTACTATCGAAAGAAGAGTGAAGCACCCCATCTATGGTAAGTTTGTAAAAACTACCAAGAAGTTCAAGGCACATGACGAAAAGAACGATGCCAAAACCGGCGATATCGTAAAAATCAGCGAAACCCGTCCGCTTAGCAAAACCAAGCGTTGGAGATTAGTTGAAGTATTGGAGAGAGCAAAATAAATTCACAATGAGAACGGCCCGGCAGGAAAGGGGATATGTGAAATCCAGCTTCTTTGCCTTACAAAGCCCAACTCTATAAATAAAAACAAATGTTACAACAGGAATCAAGGGCCAATGTGGCCGACAACAGCGGAGCCAAAGAAGTATTGGTTATCCGTGTTCTGGGCGGAACCAAAAGAAGATATGCCCGCATAGGCGACAAAGTTGTTGTGTCTATTAAGAAAGCATTGCCTACCGGTGGTGTTAAAAAAGGAAGTGTTTCTACCGCAGTAGTTGTAAGGTCTACAGTTGCTACCCGCAGAAAAGACGGTTCATATATCCGTTTCGATGATAACGCAGTAGTGTTATTAACGGCGCAGGATGAGCCAAGAGGTACCCGTATTTTTGGGCCTGTTGCACGTGAACTGCGCGATAAGCAATTTATGAAAATTGTGTCTTTGGCACCTGAAGTATTGTAGGCCCCTCTAAATCTCCCCGGAGGGGAGACTTGAATGCAAATACAGGATTGAGTTTTTAAATTGGATTTTAAGTTTTAAAAATATTAGTTATGAAGTTTCACGTAAAGAAGAATGACGAGGTAGTTATTATCGCCGGTGACGATAAAGGCAAAAAAGGCCGCGTTATTGAAGTTGACCGTCAGAAATCACGTGTTATTGTTGATGGCGCAAACCTGAACAGCAAGCACAGCAAGCCAAACGCTAAGAACCCTAACGGTGGAATTATCAAAACTCCGGGTGCAATCCATATCTCTAATGTTCAGCTTTTGTCTGACGGAAAACCTACCCGTGTTGGCCGTAAGGAAGAAAAAGGTAAAACCGTAAGATTTTCTAAAAAGACCGGAAAGAACCTGGATTAATTGAAACAATCTTTGCTTTTGGCAAAGTGATAATATAAAAAAAGGCGTTGCGAGTTTATCGGACGCCTTTTTTGCATTTTAAAATAAAACAGATGTCATTGCGAAGCCTTTTCCCGTAAAATAATATAAGAGAAAAGGCTGTGGCAATCTTCCGCTGTGTCTTTAATGGCTTTTGTAGCCACACGGCCACAACGAATGGATTTAAAAAAAAACAACATGCTCAATTGGGTATTTAAACCGTTTGATGAATTAACCTTAACCGAGCTTTATGCCATTATGCAATTAAGGCAAGAGGTATTCATTGTAGAGCAAAACTGTCCCTATCTGGATGCTGACGGCAAAGATTTGAAGAGTTACCACTTGTTGGGTTATGCCAATGATGAACTTATAGCTTATTCACGCATAGTAAAGCCAGGAGTTAGTTATGAGGAGGTTTCAATAGGCCGGGTAGTAAGTTCAACCAGGCACCGGGGGCTGGCCTATGGCAGGCAGCTAATGGCAGAAAGTATTGCTCAAATTGAAAAGCTATATGGACCGATGCCCATCAGGATAGGTGCACAGCAATATTTGCAGAAGTTTTATGAGAGTTTTGGATTTGTTAGGGAAGGCGAGGCTTATATGGAGGATGGGATACCGCATATAATTATGGTGAAGGGACAAGTATAGCGTTGAGAGGGAACCGTATATCAAGTATTTTCACTAATTTAGCCATAAAGGTTAATTCCGTTGAAAGAGATTGCTTATCAAAAATTTTTGGATGCCACAGAACTTGAAAAACTGAGGCTACGTATATAGACACACAACGGTAAAGTAGTGGATATTGTAGTACAGTATGAAAGTTTTATCAATGGCAAATGGACACCAATTGTGCGCTACGATTGCGCACATGGATTTTTTCACCGGGATTTACTTTATCCTAAAGAGCAAAAGGAAAAGCAAAGTATCAATATTACATCACTTGAAAATGCTTTGAATTATGCTGAACAGGATATTAAAGACCGGTGGGAGTTTTATAAAGAACGGTATCTTAAAAAACTGAAGAAATGACAAAAAAGGAAACAATTAACCGCAACATTGGATTGACTTTTGATTTTTTGCGTCAGGTAGTAAAGAATCCATCGCTACTGGATAAAATCCCAAATGGCTCAACCCTGGAGTTTGTTGAAAAGGACTTTTCGAAAATGGAGAAGCAAGGCAAACTAAAAGCGAAGGGCCGCAGAAAATATATGCACGTCAAATCCGAACTTCAATTGGTATAATTCCATTACAAAAGTGTAAAGCTATGCGCGAACTTACCGATGAAGAAATGGGTATACCAGGCCCCAAAGTAAGTAAAGAGCAACTGGAAGACTGGTTAGGTAAAGATGATGGCGAAAGCTTTGAGCTATCAGAAGGATTTAAAATAATGAAACAGAACCTTGCAGGAAAACTGAATCAGGATGCTCAAACATAGCAGAGCGAAGCGAGATGTTTCGCTCAAATGAGGTTATATTTTTAGGTTCCTACTCTAAAAATGTGACTCCTACTAATTGACGAAAAATTCTTTGGACAAGGCTTTTTACGTGCATAAGCGGCTATAATTTTTTGATGGGTTCTGTAAATGCCTTTTTCATTCTCTATGAGTTTATTCAAAAAAAATTATTTTTGCCCTGTGAAGAGTGTAAATTTCAAACCTTCAAAACATTGGGTGAATTCATTTAAACTTGTTGTTTTTGCTTCGTTTATTGCATTACAGGGATGCAGAAATTATGCCCAACAAAGAACAAGAGAAGATAAGGCACTTATAGACTCAGTAACCAAAGCAATCAGGAGCGAATACAAGGCTATAATTGACTCAACCCTCTCAGCAACCAAAAGTAATGATTCAAACAAAATTGGGGTTATTCAAAAACAAATCCGGCCATCAACCGGCTGCAAATTGAAAATTGGTCAGGCATACGCCGGTGGTCTAATATTTCATCTAAATCCGGGTATTGAATGTCATGGCTTAGTTTGTGCCCCATCTGACCAGGCTTATGATATTCCATGGGATGATGCGGTTGCATTCTGTAGATCTTTAAGCTTAGGTGGTTATTCCGATTGGCGACTACCATCCAAGAATGAACTGAATCAATTGTGGCGCCTTTCGAATAATACTGGCCTTGGTGGTTTTGCTCTCAATACTTATTGGAGCTCGACTGAGGCTAATATAGATGTCGCGTGGACAGAAGGTTTTGGTTCTGGATATCAATCCGCAAACTATATAAGTCTTACCTATGGTGTTCGTGCAGTTCGCACTTTCTAACCTTTAATACGCCGACGAAAAAAGCTAAGACCTAATTTGGGATATTTCATGTTATACCCGTTTCCATTTTTGAACTTGTTCCGAATCGCCAAAAATATTGTGACTTTTAATTATTCCATGTTTTTCGATATTATAATTTTTCGAATAAGAGCTTAGGTGCTTTGCAATTATTCCATGAACAGTTTGAAAAATGCCCTTATTCTTTTTTGCAGTATATGCGCAGAGGTAAGTGATATAATCCTTTTCAAACTCTTTTGAAAACTTTTTTATAAAGTCATGTGAACTAAAGACTTCTTCGAAATTGTCATCTATGATTTTATGAATTGCTTCTTTGTTGTCTATTAAAAATTCATTTAAGGTTTTCATGGTTGGGTGTTTTTAATTAAGGGTTCACAAAGGGGGGGATACTGCTTTGCGCTCATCAAATATAGCATTCAAATTCCAGATGTTTAGTTCATAGTTTTTCTATTCAACTCATCGCCTACATACTTTTCACCAAAAGTAATGCTGTTTTTCTAGTGGTAGCGGATCCTGAGAACGGGTCTAAAATTAAATCCCGGTATTTTTCGAAGCGTTTCGTATTTATAAAAGAAAAAAGAGGTATCTAGCTTACAAGACTGTAATTATTTTAACGGCTCAATCTTATCTGGCTTCGCATTTTTTTGCGTTTTCTCCCAGTCGGCCATTAATTCAGCTTGATGTAGTTGCCCCCATTCTTTCACGAGTTTTAAGGCGGTGTTAGGCAAAGAACCGTTTATCACATTCAGTGTGGCTATATCAATTTGCGCTTCAAACTCTCCGTATATTGCGTGAAAATGCGGTGGTGCATGGTCTTGCCAATACATGTAAATGAGGATGCCATAGAAACTGCTAATCAGCGGCATATTCTGCAAAGGTTTTCCCGGTTATGGCTAAATACAAGCTGTCTGCGCAAAAATCGCGTTCGTCTGGCCATTCAAGCACTCTCCCCTTGTGGGTAATTTGCACCTGTCTGAAGTTGTCGTAGTTCTTCCAATCGGCAAATACGCCACTACCAGCTAACTTCGAAAAGTCCTTTTGCCCTTCGGTGCCATCTGTAAATGTAAGTTGAACCTTATAGTTGTCTAAAACGTTTGCCTCTTTAATTCTTGCTTCCATGTCAGAATTGTTTACTACAAAAATAGGAAACAATTTAGGATTTACGTCTTTGGCCATTGCGGCTCTTCAAACCCTAGATCACTAAACAGCACAGCCCTTCTACAAAGACAAACAGAAACATTATCTTTGAATAAAATACACTGCTATGAGTACCGTATTAATGGCTGAATTTGATAATCCGCGCGAAGCTTTAGCTGCTTCCAAGCTTCTGAAAAAGCTGGGCAGCGATGTAAAGCTGATGAAAGGAAAGTTTTGGGAAGATGTTTACATGGCTACGATGATTGATGAGGGCATGAAAGAGAAGGGCACGGATAAGGTTGAAGAAATTCACAAAAAGCTGCGCCTTATTGACTTTAGATAAATTGCTTTACTAGAAATACTATAATCCCTACATAAAACGGCGCGAACAAAACTATCATCCATTTTAGCAATTCGGCTTTTGTTTCAGAAATCTTTGCTTCAATCTCAGATACGATAGCCCTTTTTATTGCCATTGCTTACCATTTCTACCAAATATAGCTGTTCTATTGCTGAAACACAAAAACATACGTAACCTTCTCTAACATTGAATTTGTGCCAACACTGTTGACACAAATGTATTTAAGTGACAAGCTGCCCTTTTTGCTACCCAACCCTCACTTTTGGATAGATTATTGTAATGAAATTTGTTTACTACCAGTAAACTATTTACTTTTGAACTATGTTTAACATTATTGCCAGGCGGACGATTAATGAATATGCTGAATCATACCCTGACGCAAAAAGTGCTTTACAAAGATGGTATTATGAATTGGAAGAGGCGGACTTTAAAAATTTCAATGAATTAAAGAAGGTATTTCTGAACGCAAGTTTGGTATCTGATGGACGGGTTGTGTTTAACATTTGCGGAAATAAGTACAGGCTGGTAGTACGTATAAATTTCCAATTCAAAGGCATTCAAATAAAATGGTTTGGAACGCATACTGAGTATGATAAAATAAATGTAGAAACTGTTACTTTTAAAAAGAAGAAACCATGAAAATAAAAGTTCTGAAAAACGAGCGGGATTATGATGAAGCATTAAACCGCGCTGATGAAATATTTATGGCCAAGCCACGCACTCCGCATGGAGATGAATTGGCATTGCTGTTATTGGTAATAAAGGATTATGAAGATAAGCACCACCCCGTTGCATTGCCCGATGCCGTGGCTATTATAAAAATGCACATGAAAGAGCATGGCATGAAGAATAAAGACCTGGAACCGATGATAGGCAGCAAAGGATATGTTTCGCAGATTTTGAATAAGCACAAGCCGCTTACTGCCGATATGATGCGTGCCTTGCATAAAAAATTAGGGATACCGGCCCATATTTTGCTCGCAGCTTAACCTTGCAGGTGCTAAAATGTAGGTGTCTGCCATTGAAACACTCCTCTGATTTGATTTGGGCGCATGTTAAAAATGAAAATTTAATGAAGACAGACGAAAAAATAGCAGAGAAGAAAGGCCTTTTTCTTACAAAGGAAGATAAAGTAGATATAATTAAGTGGATGTTTATCTTTTGGGTAGGGGCAGTTGGTGTGTTATCGGGTGTTATGTTTGCTATGTTACATGCTTACTTAAAATAGAGGCCTCCCTAAATTTTCAAAATAGCCAGGTCATCCCTTTACTCCATTTCCATGGCCTTAGTAGGGATTTACCCATACCAAACCTCAAAATCCCATCTTTAACCGCCTAATTCCTCAAAAATCTTCAATAGATATTTGGAAATCTGTTGGTAACTACTATTTTTGCAGTCCCTTTTTAAAAACCGGACGGTTGGGAATCGTCCACAAATATTTTAAAATGAGCAAAGCAGCAGCATACACTCCGCGTTTAGCGAAGCGCTATAAGGATGAAATCGTACCAAAACTGATGGAGAAGTTCGGCTTCACATCGGTTATGCAGGTTCCCCGCTTAAAAAAAATCTGTTTAAACCAAGGTGTTAACGGCGCTACTTCTGATAAGAAGCTGGTTGACGTAGCATTAACTGAAATGACCGCCATTGCCGGTCAAAAGGCAGTTGCTTCCCACGCTAAAAAAGCTATCTCTAACTTCAAATTACGCGAAGGAATGCCTATCGGTGCAAGGGTTACCCTGCGCAACGAAAGGATGTTCGAATTTATGGACCGTTTGGTTTCTGTTTCCCTGCCACGTGTACGTGACTTTAAGGGCATTAACAATAAAGGTTTTGACGGAAGGGGAAACTATACCCTGGGTATTAAAGAACAAATCATTTTCCCGGAAATGGAAATTGATAAGGTTACAAGGATAAACGGTATGGATATTACGTTTGTAACATCTGCACCAAACAACGAGGAAGCCTATGCTTTACTTGAAGCTTTGGGAATGCCTTTTAAGAAAGACGTTAAAAAAGAAGAAACTAATAACTAAATAAGGAATACAGGCGTATAAGATGCGTCTTTAAAACCGTAAAAAGAATGGCAAAGAAATCAGTAGAAGCCCGTCAACGTAAAAGAGAAAGACTCGTTAAGCAATATGCCGAAAAAAGAGCGGCGTTGAAAGAAGCAGGCGAGTGGTCATTGCTTGACAAGTTGCCTAAGAACTCTTCAAAAGTAAGGTTGCGCAACCGTTGTGCACTTACCGGAAGAGGAAGAGGGTTTATCCGTCAATATGGTATTTCGCGTATTAAGTTCCGCGATTTAGCCAGCGATGGTAAAATACCTGGTGTTACAAAATCATCTTGGTAATAAAAAATTAAATAAAAAGTTTTGCATGGCATGTCATAGTGAGCGAAGCCGAACTACGAACTAAATAAAAGAAATAAAATGAACGATCCAATTTCAGATTTTCTGACAAGAGTAAGAAACGCTCAACAAGCCGGACACAGACTGGTTGAAATTCCTGCTTCAAAGCTGAAGAAGAGAATTACCGAAATAATGTACGAGCACGGTTATATCCTGAAATATAAGTTTGATGAAAGCGCCGACAAACAAGGTGTTATCAAAATAGCTTTAAAATATGATGCTACCAGCAAAGCTCCGGTTATTAAGAACCTGAAAAGAATCTCTACCCCGGGTTTACGTCAGTATAAAGGCCATGAAGAATTGCCACGTGTATTGAGCGGCCTGGGTATCGCTATCATCTCTACTTCTAAAGGGGTGATGACGGAGAAAGAAGCACGGTCTCAGGGAATTGGTGGTGAAGTTTTATGCGAAATATTCTAGGAGAGTATATAGTATTAAGTATTAAGTATTAAGACTTGAAGAGTAGGCGGTAAGGTTAAAAAGGTAGTAAGGAATAAGGTTGGCGGTATTTGCCTAAATACTTAATACTTGCTACTAAATACTAAAAAATAAAATTCTAATTTATGTCACGTATAGGTAGAGCCCCAATCACACTTCCAAAAGGCGTTTCGGTTGAAGTAATGAGCGGAAACGTTGTGAAGGTGAAAGGCCCAAAAGGAGAAATGTTCCAGGCAGTTGATCCGGATATCGCTGTAAAGGTTGATAGCGGCGTTGTAAACGTTGAACGCCCTACTGAACAAAAAAGACACAAAGCTTTGCATGGTACTTACCGCGCATTGATAAACAATATGGTTCACGGTGTTTCTGAAGGATACACTGCAAACCTTGAGCTGGTTGGTGTGGGTTACCGTGCAGATGTTGCCAAAAACGTATTGACTTTGAGCGTAGGTTATTCTCACCCTGTAGTTGTATTGTTACCGGAAGAAATTAAAGCTTCAGCCAAACAGGACAAAGGTCAGAACCCTATCATCACATTACTTACAAATGATAAAGACCTTTTAGGCCTGGTATGTTCTAAAATACGCTCTATCAGAAAACCTGAACCATACAAAGGAAAAGGTATCAAGTTTGCAGGTGAAGTATTAAGAAGAAAAGCTGGTAAGTCAGCCGCTAAGAAATAAGATTTATTAAAGAGTAAGATAACATCAACGTTATGGCAGTTAATAAGATAGCAAGAAGAGAAAAGATCAGAGGCAGAATTCGCGGTAAAATAAGCGGAACTGCTGAGAGGCCAAGGTTCAGCGTTTACCGCAGCAACAAGGAAATCTACGTTCAGTTGATTGACGATGCTTCAGGAAATACTTTGCTGGCTGTATCAACCCGCGATAAGGATTTTGCCCGCACCGGAACCAAGGTAGAGCAAAGCAAATTGATAGGTGTTGCTGCTGCTAAGCTGGCCGCTGAAAAGAACATAACTGAAGTTGTGTTTGATCGTGGTGGGTTCTTATATCATGGTCGTGTTAAGGCTGTAGCTGAAGGTGCACGCGAAGGCGGATTGAAGTTCTAAGTGATTTCACAGATTTAAAAGGATTACACAGAAATATATAACAATGGCAAAATTGAACGTTCAAAAGCTCAAAGCGAGCGAATTGGAATTGAAAGAGAAAGTGGTGAACATCCGTCGTGTAACCAAGGTTACCAAGGGTGGTCGTACTTTTACCTTCTCAGCAACTGTGGTGGTAGGCAACGGTAACGGAATCGTTGGTGAAGGCCTTGGTAAAGCAAGAGAAGTTCAGGAAGCAATTCAAAAGGCAATTGATGATGCCAAGAAGAACCTGGTAAGCGTTCCTGTATTTAAAGGAACTATACCTCACGTTCAGCATGGTAAATTCGGAGCTGCGAAAGTAATGTTGCGACCGGCCAGCCAGGGAACAGGTGTTATAGCCGGAGGTTCAATGCGTGCTGTGTTGGAAAGTGCAGGTATTAAAGACGTTCTTGCAAAATCGCAGGGTGGTGCAAACCCGGCAAACGTTATCAAGGCAACTTTAGATGCACTTGGTAAACTTCGCGACCCTTATACCGTATCGAAGAACCGCGGCGTATCAATGGAAAAAGTTTTCAAAGGATAGGCCCCTAAATCCCCGAAGGGGACTTTAATACAAAAGGCAAAACAGAAATACAAATAGTTATGGCAAAGGTTAGAATTACAAAGACTGTAAGCACGATAGAAAAAGACGAGCGTCAGAAAAGAACTATGCGTGCGCTGGGTTTAAACAAAATCGGCGATAGCAACGAAATAGAAAAGAATCCTGCTGTTGAAGGCATGATCAGAAAGGTGTTGCACCTGGTTAAAGTAGAAAATATTTAGTCGTACCGTTAAACTGGTAAAGACCAACGATAGTAAACATTTCAAAATGGAATTGCACAATTTAAAACCTGCTAAAGGTTCAATAGGAAAGAAGAAAAGATTAGGTCGCGGACAAGGTTCTACCGATGCCGGAACTTCAGGAAGAGGACATAAGGGAGCAAAGTCGCGTTCAGGTTACAAGTCGAAACTTGGATTTGAAGGAGGACAGATGCCTTTACAAAGAAGGCTTCCGAAAGTTGGCTTCAAAAACTTCAATCGTGTTGAGTACAAAGCTTTGAACCTGGGCCAGATTCAACTGATGATTGAAAAACACGGTTTGAAAGAAATCACTGTTGACGAAATGCGCAACAGGGGCGTTCTTGGAAAAAGTGCGTTGATAAAAGTACTTGGAACAGGTGAACTGAAAGGTAAAGTGAATGTTACCGTTCACGCCATCAGTAAATCGGCAAAAGCTAAAATAGAAGGTTTGGGTGGTAGTGTAACCATCGTAAGATAAGCAGTCAGAATATTGAAAAGGATTTCCGGCGAAGGGAATCCTTTTTAAGTTAAAAGTAGCCCGGATATAAGAGGAAGTTGATTGCAGGTTAAACCACAGAGTAATGTGGAATGTTACAATCAGCCTCATCTAACCATAAAAAGACAGAGATAGATGAAACTTATTCAGAAACTTAGAGAGATTTGGAGTATAGAAGAACTCAGACAGAGGATTCTTCTTACCTTGGGCCTGATTCTCATTTACCGTTTAGGAACTTACATTTGCCTACCGGGTATTGACCCTACGGCGCTTGAGTCTATCAAATCACAGGGGTCAAGTGGTATCCTTGGTTTGGTAAACCTGTTTGCGGGTGGTGCGTTTGCTCGTGCTTCCATATTTGCATTAGGTATTATGCCTTACATCTCTGCATCTATTGCTATCCAGTTGTTAACTATGGCTATTCCTTATTTCCAGAAATTACAGAAAGAAGGTGAAAGCGGCCGTAGAGAGTTAAATCAGTACACCCGTTTGCTGACTATAGCAGTTACCGCTTTTCAGGGCGCCGGTTATGTGGTTTACCTGCGTAATGCCGATTCGAATGCAGTGGTCCAATCACTTTCTCCAATCATCTTTTCAATATCAACCATTGTAACCCTTACTGCAGGAACCCTGTTTGTAATGTGGATGGGAGAGAAGATTACTGACAAAGGTATTGGTAACGGTATTTCGTTAATCATCATGGTTGGTATCTTAGCCAGGTTCCCGGGTTCTATCTTAGAGGAGTTCAGTTCAAGATTAATTTCAAAAGGTGGTGTTATCGTTTTCGTTATCGAATTAGCTTTCTTGGTGGTTGTTATCGGGGCATGTATCCTTTTAATTCAGGGAACACGTCGTATTCCGGTTCAGTATGCTAAAAGAAATATCGTTCAGGGCGGAAAAATGATGCAGGCAGGTGGTGTTCGTCAGTATCTTCCGTTAAAGATGAACGCTGCAGGTGTAATGCCAATTATCTTTGCACAGGCAATCATGTTTTTACCTGCAACTATTGCACAGTTTATTCCGGGTTATGAGAATAGTCGGGTACTGATTGCGTTCAATGATATTAAGTCTGTTCCTTATAATGTAGCTTATTTCTTATTAATCGTTGCCTTCACTTATTTCTATACGGCTTTGATCATCAATCCTACTCAGATAGCTGATGACCTGAAACGTAACAGCGGATTTATTCCGGGTGTTAAGCCAGGCAAGAAAACAGAAGATTTTATTGATACTGTTATTTCGCGTATTACATTACCGGGCGCTATTTTCTTAGGTATAGTTTCAATTATGCCGGCAATTGTAATGATGTTTGATGTTAACCGTGCATTTGCGCTTTTCTTTGGGGGCAGCTCTATCCTTATCATGGTAGGTGTTATCCTTGATACACTCGCAACGATCGAAACATATTTATTAAACCGCCATTACGATGGATTAACCTCCTCGGGGCGAATAAAGGGAAGACAAGGGTTTGCAACGGCAAGCATGTAAGTCAAAAATTTAAAATCCCTCTCTGTAAGGAGAGGGTTTTTTGTTTTATAGGGTATGGCAATTAAAATTAAAACACAGGAAGAGATTGAGTTGATACGCAAAAGCTGCGATCTGCTATCGAGGACCCTGGCAGAAGTGGCCAAGGCACTAAAAGTGGGTGCAACAGGTGTTGAATTGGATAAGCTGGCTGAGCAGTTTATCAAAGACCACGGCGCGCATCCCTCATTTAAAGGGTATAACAGATTTCCCGCTTCGTTATGTATTTCGGTGAATGATGAGGTAGTGCATGGCATACCCAAAGCGGATGCTTATAAAGATGGGGATATTGTTTCGATGGATTGCGGGGTGTTTATGAATGGCTACCATGGCGACATGGCTTATACTTTTGGTATAGGAAATGTAAAGCCGGAGATAAGAGAGTTGATGCGCGTAACAAAGGAATCTTTGTATTTGGGCATTGAACAGGCAACTGCAGGAAAGAGGACCGGAGATATAGGATTTGCCGTTCAGGATTTTTGCGAAAGGAAGCATCCTTACAAATGTGTAAGGGAATTGGTTGGCCACGGATTGGGAAAAACATTGCATGAAGACCCCCAGGTGCCTAATTACGGTAGAAAAGGCGATGGGCCGAGATTACCTGAAAATTGTGTAATAGCCATTGAACCTATGGTAAATCTGGGCAAAAGGGATGTTTATACCAAGCGGGATAACTGGACCATTGCCACCCAGGACGGGCTTCCTTCGGCGCACTTTGAGCATACTTTGGTAGTTAAAGCCCTAAAAGCCGAGATATTGAGCACTTTTAAGTGGATTGAAGAGGCAGTTGCCGGAAATAGTGAGTTAATTAAGATATAAATCCTTAAAGTCCCGGGTTTTGAACATCCGGGGTGGCAAAGGGCTCTAAAGGGAGCCGGGATTTGAACACAGTGAGAAACGTAAAAATTACTGTACAAAAAGTTTGCAGCATTGTTCATAAACTTTATATTTGCGTTCCCTTTTTGGGGAGTAGTGTGTAGAATTCAATTTTTGAATGGCAAAACAGGACCTGATTAAGCAAGACGGAACAATTACAGAAGCATTGAGCAATGCCATGTTCAGAGTGAAATTAGAGAATGGCCACGAGATCATTTCTCATATTTCAGGCAAGATGAGAATGAATTATATTAAGATATTGCCCGGAGATAAAGTGCAGGTTGAAATGAGCCCTTACGATTTGAACAAGGGAAGAATAACGTTCAGATATAAATAGTAGTTATAGTAGTTAAGCATTGAAATAAAAACACAATACAAAAACAATAGTCATGAAAGTAAGAGCATCGGTAAAAAAGAGAAGCGTGGACTGCAAAATTGTAAGGCGCCATGGTGTTGTTTATATCATAAACAAGAAAAATCCGAAATTTAAACAACGTCAGGGATAATCATTTTATAAAAAAAGATACTTACAAATAACATGGCAAGAATATCAGGTGTAGATCTTTCGAAAAATAAACAAGGTGGCATTGCGCTTACCTACATTTATGGTATCGGAAAAACGACGGCAAACAAAATTTTGACCTCAAACGGTATTGACCCTACCATCAAGGTAAAGGATTGGAATGATGACCAGGTTAACGGTATCATCAGGTTCATAGCTGAACACCTTAAGGTGGAAGGTGAATTGCGTGGTGAAGTTCAACAGAACATCAAGCGTTTGCAGGATATTGGTGCTTACCGTGGTATCCGTCACAGAAAAGGTTTACCTACCCGTGGCCAGAGAACTAAAACCAACTCAAGAACACGTAAGGGTAAACGTAAGACAGTAGCCAACAAGAAGATGGTAACGAAGTAAGAGATATTAGATATTTAGATAAAAGATATTAGACAAATACAGAAATGGCAAAGCAGCAAACACCACAGCAACAATCAGCCGTTGCAAAAGCAAAAGCAAAGAAAAGAGTTGTTAAAGTTGATAGCGAAGGAAAAGCATTTATCAATGCAACTTTCAATAACATCATTATCACTTTTACTAACGGAACAGGACAAACCATTAGCTGGGGTTCTGCAGGCCGTGTAGGTTTCAGAGGTTCAAAAAAGAACACTCCTTATGCTGCGCAAATGGCATGCACTGAAGCTGCAAAGGTTGCTCACGAAGCCGGCCTAAGAAAAGTAGAAGTATTTGTAAAAGGACCAGGTGGTGGCCGCGAATCGGCTATCAGAACTATATACACCAGCGGTATTGAAGTTACGGTTATCAATGACATGACGCCAATGCCTCACAACGGTTGCCGTCCTCCTAAAAAGAGAAGGGTATAAAGCCCCTCTAAATCTCCCCGATGGGGAGACTTAATACAAGGGCAAAATGAAATTGAAATAGTAATAAAAAGAATTAGAAACTTAATATAAGATGGCAAGATATATAGGACCCAAAACGAAGATCGCCCGTAAATTCGGTGATGCTATTTTCGGAACCGATAAGTACTTCGATAAAAGAAGCTACCCACCGGGACAACACGGACAGAGCAAGAAAAGAAAAACTGCTTCTGAGTATTCTGTTCAGTTACAGGAAAAGCAAAAAGCAAAGTACACTTATGGTTTGCTTGAGCGCCAGTTCCGTAACTTATTCGAAAAAGCTACCCGTAGAAAAGGTGTGAAGGGTGAAAACCTGCTGAAATTATTGGAAGCAAGGTTAGATAACACTATCTACCGTCTTGGTTTGGCTGCTTCACGTTCTCAGGCCCGTCAATTGGTAATTCACAAGCACGTATCAGTTAACGGTGCAGTGGTAAACGTTCCTTCTTTTACTTTAAAGCCAGGCGATAAAGTTGGTTTACGCGAGCGTTCAAAGAACCTTGCAGTGGTTCAGGATGCAATGGCTAAAAGAGGAAAGAAATTTGTTTGGTTAACACTGGACGAAAAAGCGGTTGAAGGCACTTTCCTTGACTATCCTGAAAGAGAGCAAATACCGGAAAACATCAACGAACAGTTGATTGTGGAATTATACTCTAAGTAGAGTTTTTGATTTCGGAACTCAGTTCCGGATTTTTGAGTCGGAAATTTTTAATATAAAAACCTAAATTGAAAATATGGCACTTCTAACATTTCAAAAGCCCGATAAAATCACTTTACAAAAAGCAACTGATTTTGAAGGAACTTTTGAATTCAAACCTCTTGAGCCTGGGTTTGGCGTAACTATCGGCAATGCGCTGAGGAGAGTACTTCTTTCGTCTTTGGAAGGTTATGCAATCAGCGGTATCAAAATTACGGGTGTTGATCACGAGTTTTCTTCTATAAAAGGTGTGCTTGAAGACGTTACTGAAATGGTTTTGAATTTAAAGCAGGTTCGTTTGAAAAAAGTAATGGACGACGAAAACGCTGCTGATAAAATATACATCGCTTTAAAGAACTCTCCTGCATTTAAGGCTGAGCATATCGAAAAGCACACCAACGTTTACCAGGTAATGAATCCTGAATTGGTTATCTGCAATATGGAAGGCAACGTTAACCTGGAGATTGAATTAACTATCTCTAAAGGCCGTGGCTACGTTCCGGCTGATGAAAACTCTAAAGAGCATGCTATCGGTTATATTCCGGTTGATGCTATCTATACTCCTATCAAGAATGTAAAATATGCTGTTGAACCTTTCCGTGTAGAACAGAAAGTGGATTTCGAAAAGCTGGTTCTTGAAGTATCAACAGATGGTACTGTGCATCCTGAAGAAGCTGTTAAAGAAGCATCGCGCGTTTTGATTCAGCACTTAATGCTGATTACTGACGAGCATATCTCTTTCGATAGCCCTACTGCTACTGAAACTGAAATGGTTGATGAGCATGTATTGCACATGAGAAAACTGTTGAAAACACCTTTGGAAGATTTAGACCTTTCAGTTCGTGCATTCAACTGCTTAAAAGCAGCCAAGATTAATACCCTGGAAGAACTTGTTCAGTTCAATACTAACGACCTGTTGAAGTTCCGTAACTTCGGTAAGAAATCTTTAGTTGAAATTGAAGCTTTGTTACACGAGAAAGGCCTGATGTTCGGAATGGATCTGAGCAAATACAAATTAGACGAGAACTAGCATTTAATGGTTCGGCTGCGCTCACCATGACAATGGGTAAGCGTAAGACAACTTTAATATAAGAACAATAGAAAAAATTAAGTCATGAGACACGGAGATAAAGTAAACAACTTAGGAAGAAAGAGCGCCCACAGGCACGCTTTGATGATGAACTTAGGCAATTCGCTTATTCTTCATAAAAGAATATTTACAACGCTTGCCAAGGCTAAGGCCCTGAGAGGTTATATTGAGCCAATTGTTACCCGGGCTAAAGAAAATACCACGCATAACAGAAGAACAATTTTCAGTGTGCTTGAAGATAAATTCAGCATCGATGAATTGTTTGGCCCTATCGCAGCAAAAGTTGGCGACAGGCCAGGTGGCTACACCCGTATCATCAAAACCGGCTTCCGCCCGGGTGATGCTGCTGAAATGGCTATGATTGAACTGGTTGATTTCAACGAAATATATACCCAGAACAAGAACGCTAAAACTGTTGAGCCTAAGAAGAAAACCAGAAGAGCTGGTGCTACTAAAAAAGCCGCTGCTGCCCCTAAAAAGAAAGCCGCTAAAAAGGACGATGCTGCTGAAGAAAAAACTGAAGAATAAGTATGGCTTACCAACTTTAAAAATAAAACCCATCGCGACTTTTCGGATGGGTTTTATTTTGAATTTCATGTGAAAAAAATGCCTCTAAGAGCCGTCTTGCTACGCTAGAAAATGTGTCTATAATAATATACGGCCATTTTTATGAATCTTAATTTTTTTTCACACGTAAACTTTGCTAAAGTTAAGTAGAAAGCCTAACTTTAGCGACAAATTTAACTAATACAGATGAGCGAAACGAAAGTGTATACTGTTTTCAACGGTAGTTACCAGTCAGTAGATATAGATATTGACTTCGAATCAAAAGAAATGAAAGAGTTTATTGCTGAAGCTATTAATGCACAAGAAGAAATTCTTGAACGCAAGAATATTGATATTGATAGCTTAAACAAAGTTTTTACGGTTTAATGGCTGCGGCTTTTGAACTAAGGGTTTTCGATTCTTACAACCTTGCCGAAAGCCTAAGAAATGTTTATACTAATCCTGTAGAAATTACGAGTAAGAAGCAGTTCGCTTATCTCTTTGGGTACCTTACGGATATTGGTACAAAAACAATCATTATAGAACCGGATTACGTTAGTAAGGATTATCTTTTGGACTATACGAATTATTACGCCATGTGTTTTGAGGTATATCCTAAAACATGTAAAAGAGTTCACTTTTTTGATTCTGAATTCAACGAAGAGGAGTTTAAAAAACAATTAAGCTTTTTGCCAAAGGATGAAGAGTTCTGGAAACATTACAAAGGGTTCATTGTAGTTAAACCAATACCACATAAAATTATTGGTACTACAGTTCTTGAGACTTATCCTGATAAAGAGAGTAACGGCTTAGTAAGGAATTACTTTGGACGTAGAAATTACAATATTCATTTATTTGGTACGGATATATCTGTTCAGTCGCTGGCATTTCAAGAGCAAGACGCGGTTCTAAGTGCTTGCGCTACATCGGCTATATGGTCCATGCTGCACAAGGCATCATGCAATAATTACGCTATACTTAAAACGCCAAGTGAAATAACTAAGGAGGCTGATATTATAGGAGTACAAGGAGAAAGAATGTTTCCCAATAAAGGGCTTTCGCTACTTCAGATATCCAAAGCTATTTATCAATCTGGTTTAGTTAGTGAAATTAGAAGCAGAAGGAATAGTTTTTTGAGCAATTCTTATTTGAAAAGAATGGTTCATGCTTACGCTCCCATTGGTATACCAATAATAATAGGGTTAGAGGTTTTTCATACTGGATCAAGAACACCAGGGCTCCATGCGGTGACTATCGCTGGTTATCGATATAATCGAGTTCATCCAATTAGCAATCCAAAAGAGGAGATTACGTGGCGCAGCGAAACCATAGAACGTTTATTTGCCCATGACGATCAATTTGGCCCCTTTGCTAAAATAACGCTTCGTGATCTTATTGATTTGGAAACGGATTGGACAAAAAAAGATCAAGGTGTATTTGACAAGAGCGGAATGAAAATAGAACCGGGAGGAAGAATGACTAAACTAACCGATATTGTTGTCCCGGTTTATCATAAAATTCGTATTTCGTTAGATGATGTAGAATCAATTGTATGTGGGATTGATAAAATACTTTGGAAGATTTTTCCGGGAAACTTACCACATGATATTTCGTGGGATGTCAGGCTTGACTATAGTGATGTAGTAAAACGTGAAATGAAATTGCTTCTTAGTGGACAAAAGCTTATTGATGTATTAATAAAACCCTTTCCTAAATATGTTTGGGTCGCAGATTCTTATATAGGTAACGATATTTCTTTCCGAATCATTTTTGACGCTACTGATTTAGCCAAAAGTATGTTTGGTTTTGATGCATTCTTTTTCAATGAAAATATAAGACGAGATATACATGACAAACTTTCAAAAATACCGCAACTATCAAAACTTATAACTCACCCATTTAAAGCTCAATTTCTGGACTTTTTGAAAGAGCAAACTGCTGATTGAGTCATTAGAGTTATTTTTAGCGTCGGGTACGCCTTTACCCCTCCAACCACCCCACAATCTCCTGCTTTAACGCAATATTACCCGGCGGACAATCAAGCGCCTGTACATGCGTTTTAAGCTGCTGTTTGGCAACCTTGGGTTTGTTGCCATCCTGTATGAAAGTCTTTAGCGCTTTCCACAGGTTTTCAATAAAGGCGTTGTCGGGTTGGTGGTCTTTAAAGTAGCGCTGGTTGTTGCGCACGGTGTAATGGAGCAGTTCTACGTTACCCATTTCATAATGAGCTATAAATTCAAACACCTTAATGTCTTCAAGGCGCAGTTGTTTTTCTTTGCTGCGGCCTACCAGGGCGTATACTTCCTGCACGGCATCCAGCACATCGGCGTACTTTTTATTCTTTAAATAGATAAGGCAGATATTGCTGCGTAAAACGCGCTTTTGGATGAAGCTGAGCAAGCCATCGAATGTTTTTAAACCTGCCTTTATATCGCCCACCATTTGCAGGGCGAGGTTAAATTTTGAGTTGTTGATATAATTGAAAAGTTTAGCGGTTATTGAAAGGAAGAAAATATCTTTCAATACGTCTTTCTCCAGTGTTTTAACGCTGTTTAATTTTTCAATTACCAGCGGTATTTCTTTGTAGTCTTCTATACGGAAAACAAACACCATTAAATGCGAAACCAGTTTTACGTACCGGTCGGGCATTTCTTCTATTCTTGCAGGGGTTGCTTCCCAGCGGCCAAGCATATATTTAAGTAACTCAATGGCTTTGCAGTATTCTTTCCGGTGGTCGTGTATAATACACTTGGCGCTTATAATATTGTGGGTACAGTTAAAAGTAATATCAGGCTGCTGATGCAGTTGGTCAAGCGCCTTATATATCTTTTCAACTTCCGCGGCCTTTTGCCCCATTTGGGTGGTTATGTAAATGCCGTAAAGCTGCTCGCGCAGGTAAGCTGCTTCGCGTTCAGCACTTAGCTGTGTAATAGCGGCTTCTTCCTGTTTCCGCAACTCATTTTGGTATGTTTCGCGTGCAGGGCTGTAATCCTGTTTATCTATTTCGCGCTTTATGTATAACAGCTTTACTTTTTGGTCGGTAAGTTCTCTTTCTTCGGCAATGTCCCAGGCTTTTTCGGCAATTTTAGCGCATTGGTCAAACAAGCCTTTTTCAATCAAAAAATTCATTTCCTGAATCATATCCGCAAGTCTGCCTTCGGCTTTTTTCTCGGCGGAATAATGACGCATGGCTTTCATCACCAGTTCGGTTAAATACTTCTTTTCGTCTGACAGGTATTTGCCCAGCTTTTTCTCCTTTAGCGATTCGGCAAACTTTTCTTCATTATAACTACTTCCATCCGGCAACTTGTTGTAGGCATCAAACAGCTTTTCGTAGTTGGTTTTAGGTCCTTCGGTTTGTTTGGCGGCAAACAGCTTAAAATAGCGCTTCTCGCTGGCTGTAAGCGATTTAATCAGTTGAAAAAGATGGTCGTTTGGTGTCATAGCCGGCTTGTACCCGGCATAAATATATTGAATTCAAATATTCAGGGTGACAAATAAAATCGCGGCGGAATAATTTTGGTATATAAGTCCATAATAGTTTAGAAAGGGGACGCTGATTTATTATGAATATTATGATTAGTTATGGAGTAATATTTTTTATCAGTGCGTTACAACAAATTTCTTTCTTTCTATTTGCCCATTGGCTTTTACTTCAAGGATATAGACACCTGAAGCAAAGGATGAAACCTCTACACGCTGAATTATTGTTCCGTTTGCTGATTGCCGGTTTGTATAAAGATACCTGCCGGATATATCATAAACCCCAAATTCAACACTACCGGTGGTGCCATCCACTTCAATGGCAATATTATTGTTAGCGGGATTAGGATATAGCGTTATTGACCAGGTATTGTCAATGGGTTCAACAATATTGTTTACTATACTGCATGTTCCGCCTACCTGCAGGGCCGAGGCAAAACACGAATTAAGGTGTTGTGCGGTTAAAATATTGCTGCGGTCGAAAATAGAGAAGCCGTAATACAGCGGTGTGGGGTTTCCGAAACCGCTTACGTAATCGGTAGGGCCGTATCCATCCCAGCAGGCCCAGGGCATGCCGGTAGTATTAATTGCTGCAGCCATTGTATTGATATAATTGCACCGGCTGGTATCATCGTGATAAACATCGGGCAAAGTGGTGCAGCCAAACTCGCTCAGCCAAACCGGCACGTGATTGGTTGACGACCATGTACTAACATCGTTCATTTCGGTATTTATTTCGGCAACCTGACCTGCTACCGGAAATGCAATTGTTGCGGTACCATTTGATGAATCTACACTAGGCTCACCACTGCTGCCTTGCTCACAAAATCCATAAAACCCATCACCATCATAAATATGCGTGGTGTAAATAATATTGGTGTCGCTATATGGAGTGGACTGAGAAAGTTCGATAGGGTCGTAATAGCCGGAGTTGCCAACTACCAAGGTGTGTTTTTGATCATATTGCCTTACGGTATCAATAACCGTTTGATAAAGTACACGCAGGTTAGCATCGCTTACCAGGTTTGGTTCGTTTCTTAGTTCAAATATTACCTGGTCCGGGTTAGCGTATTCATAACGGGTTATTACCTGTTTCCAAACCGCAGCAATTAATGCGGCCTGGGTGGTGTAATTGGCATCGGTTATCTGGTAGTCAGTTTGGTCAATGGTTCCGTTATCATCGGCTATGTGGTTATCAATTACCAGCACCATATTATTACCGGCGCACCATTTAATAACTGAATCAACGTAATTGAGGCCGCTTACAACGTTGGTATTTGAGAGGGTAAATGCGTAAGGAGCAGTGGGCGAAGCAAAGCCTTCGAATAAAACAGGTAACCGCACGCTTGTAAAGCACAAACTTTTAAGGTTGGCAATATCGCTTTCGTGAAAACGGGAAGTATCGGGGTAAGTAGTAGTTGAATTGAACCAATATTCGTTTTCAAGCCAAACAGAAAGGTTCATGCCTTTGCCTAAAGCAGCAGCACGGGCAGCTGCAGTGCCGGTGGTAATTTGTTGTTGTTGCTGAGTAACTGTTACAGTATAGGTTTTAGTGCTTGCGTCCTGGGCGGTTACCGTATATGTTACCGGTGAGCTGAAATTTTCTACAATGCCTGATGCCGGGTTAACGGTTGCTGAAGGGCTAACTGTAATAGTTGGCGTAACCGATGCCAGGTTTGAGCCGTAAGGCATTACTACCGAAACGGTGGCAGCGGTAGTATCAATAATTGAGTTACCTACCTGCGAAGGGATAGTAAAAGTGATTATGTTTTTTTCGCTGCTGTTTGAAGATGCCACGCAATCGCTGGCTACGGAAAATTGAGCATTATCAATTGCCATAAGTCCGTTGCCAGGATATGTGGTATGAATACCGCTGGCTACAAAATTGGTGGTGTTAAAAGCAGTGGTTACATCATAGCTCCAAACATCGCCGTTAGTAGTGTAGCTGCTACCCTGATTTGTACCCTGGTCGTTAAGGTATAAATTATTGCCATTAAACAGCAGGCCGCCGAGTTTGCCGGTGGGTATGTAATCTATAGTTGTTTGCGCATAAGGTGCTGCCAGGGAGGTTCCGGCAGTTTGGTTAAGCAATGAACCGCTTATCCAGCCGGCATTAATTTTTACCAACGTGCCCTGCCCGGCTGAATTACATGCGTACTGGTCGTTGTTGTTACCCACCCATAAGTTTCCGTTGGCGTCAAAAGCCAAGCCTTCCGGCTGGCTTAGCAGGTAAACGTTGGGTCCGGCCCCTCCCGCCAGCGCAGTGGAAGCATAAGTTGCATTTACGGGATTAACAATGGAATAATAGTTGCTTTTGTTGACACCTGCATAACACATAATAAAATTGTGAGCCGGGAGGTTATCGCCGTGCCATTCGGTAAACCATAAGTTGCCTGAGGCATCAAAGGCGAGGTTGGCTACAAACAGGTCTATACTGGGGTCGTTATAAGAGGCAAGCTGGGTTACTGATGAGGCAGCATAACCCGAAGCATTGGTGTAAACAAAAATTCCACCATCGCTGCCGGTTCCGTTTGTAAAGGTTCCTACATACAAATCTCCGGTTGAAGGCTGAATGGCAATACCTGCCGTAGATAAACCTGAAGTGCCGGGTTTAAGCACTGTGGGTGCTGTTGCTGTACGCGTAGGATAAACATCGGCATAGTTATAAATTAAAACTCCGCCCATGTTGTTACCGGCATCAACCGAAACAAATAATTTGCCGTCGTATAAAATAACATCATTTATTCCTTCTGTATTTCCAAAGGCAGTATTTATATCTGCCGACAGGCTAAGCGTATAGCATGGACTTGAAGCTACAGGATTTGTTTTGTTGTAAAAGCGGATTTCCGATTCGCTATAGTAAGGTTGTGCAATGGTTTGCTGCGCATCTGCTTTCAGTTTAAAAAGCATACATACAAAAATCAGGAAGAGGGTAAATATTGGTTTTCTCATAACATTGCTTTTGACACTGGTTAAACTATTATGTAGGGCTATTGCTTAAACCAACAGCGGATTACATTGCAAATGTATTATCGGTTATCTTCTGCACCAGGAGTATTGAGTTTTTGGTGGCTTTGGATTAGAATTTGGCTAAGTATTCAAACTACGTGGCGATAAACTATATAAAAAAAGGCGGCGCTGATATTTGCCCCACCTTTTTTTATGAATTACATAGTCTGAACGTTAGGGTTGCAATTGCTAAAAGTGTTTGAAGATGTAATAGTAGAAGTATTATATGTAGGGGCTAGTGCCGGAGCATCAGGGCTTACGTAAATGCCCGCGCTGCCACTGTTAGATAGCGTACAATATTGCACGGTTATGTTTCTTGCAGTAGGAACATACATATAAGTGCCTATAAGACCATTTTGGCCTGCGCCGCTACTATAACTTGCTGCACCTCCGCCACCAGATACATTACAGTATGTGAAGCTATTAGCATTAGGACTTTGCACTGTTAATGAGCCCCACCATCCTGCTGTTGCCTGTTCACCTTTAATTGTGATAGGGTTTGCACTTGTACCATTGGCAACAAAAGTTCCTATTGGCGAAGCCACAAGACTGATGCCGCTGCCCATTAAAATAGTGGCACCTGGCAATATGGTAAATGTTTTATCAAAAACATCGCCCGCATCGCCGGTTAGTTGTATAAAATCGTATGGTACAGACAAAGCCGAAAGCGTTACATTAACGGATACATGGCTGGCATCTTCAGCTTGCACCGCTATACTATTGTTGCTGCTGCCCGTAAAAGTATTGCCTGTGCCGATTGAACCAGCACCTGCTGCAAATGTTGCTATAGGATAACTTCCGCAACCGGAAACGGTGTTATTTGTGAAGGTATTGAAAACAGCCTGGTCAACGTATGGCGCCTGGGAATAGATGCCATAAAAATAAATTCCGGCATCTTTACTGTTTGTAACCGTGCAATTAGTAAAACCAGCTGTTCCTTGATAGATGCTGACATCGGCCCCAAAAGTGTTGTTTCCCGTATTAGCCCCTGCACCACGTATAGTACAGTAAGTAAACTGATTAGTAACAGAGATTGATCGGATAAAAATACCATTCCAATAACCTGCGGTAGATTGGAGACCTTCAAAAACAATAGGGTTTGAGGATGTTCCTATGGCTGAAATGGATGCCCCCTGGTCTACTTGTACCTGATTTCCCTGGCCAAAGATTAAAGTTGTGCCGGGTAAAATGGTAAGTGTGGCATTATTTGAAACTTCTATGTTGCATGTTACGGTATCAATACCGGCAGGCAGGGTTGTGTTAGTAGTTATACTGCTGTACAGTGTGCAATTAAAAGGTACGCTTTGGGTTGTAGGAGTTGATTCCTTTTTACAGGATGGAAGTACAAGCAACAGGGTAGCTGCGAATAGGAGTAAAAATTTAGCTTTGGTTTTCATAAGGCAGTATTTATTTTGTTATTGGATTGAATTTTTGATTAGTTGTGATTGAAATATTTGAAGTGAATTAATGAATGCAATTTTATGGCTTCATACCTCGCCACGCAAACCATAATTTGCTCCATTTTAGGAAGTATGACTTCCGAAAGATATCGGATGGGTTAAATGCTGTTGTTATTTTTGATTGATTATCATGCAATTAGGCGAGTATTTTTTCCAAAAAAGGCATATTGTTTGTTGAAGCCGGGCCCTCTTATAAGGACAATTTTTTAATTAGGCCGAAGTTCTTTTTCGTTAGATAAATTAACCAATATCATTTTATTCCCGGAATAGGTTAAGTTAGCCCCGCTTAATCTGTATAAATGATTAGACCTCTTTCACAATTCGCTCTTTTTGAATCCTCACCCCAGAGCGGCCCTCTCCGAAGGAGAGGGAAATGTTGAATTATGAAAGTGGTCTATTGATGTAAGTGTTGTTTAAGGCAACATGAATTTTGGAACAATTAAACCTGTTAGAATGACCAAACACTGGGAAATAAGTTATCCTTATTTCGAATATTCTGAATCGTTTAAAGATAATGCAACCCCTTGGGCCGGGCACAAATGCTTTGGGTATAATCTGATAAAAAACCTGGAACCGGAGTTAGTGGTTGAATTGGGTACCTGGAAAGGGACTTCTTTTTACTCTTTTTGCCAGGCAGCTAAGGACCAAAAACTGAAAACCAAACTGGTAGCTATTGATACCTGGCAAGGTGATAGCCAATCGGGTACGTATGGCGATCATGTATTTGATGAGTTTAAAAAATTGTTGTCTACTTATTATGGCCCTGTGCAGGCAAGCTTTATGCGCCAAACATTTAATGAAGCGGTAAGCTCTTTTGCCGATAACAGTATTGATATACTGCACATTGATGGGTTTCATACATACAAAGCCGTTTCTAACGATTTTAATACCTGGAAGGGTAAAGTGAAAGAAAACGGAATCATCCTTTTTCATGATATAAGCGTTAAAGAAGGTGATTTTGGTGTGTATAAATTTTGGGAAGAAATTAAGGGCGCCTATAAGAACTGCTTACATTTTTCTCATTCTCACGGGCTTGGCATTTTAATCCTGGATGATGAGTTGTATAAACTGATTGCGGCAGACTTTTATAGCGATAAAATAAAATGCATGCAATATAGTTACAACATAACTAAGGACGAATTATACGAGGCAAATGCCAAAGTGCGCGAACTGGAGGATATTAAGAATTCGAAATACTGGAAACTAAAAGAGAGCGTAAAAAAGCTACTGGGCCGCTGATTATCAGACCTCTTTCTTAATTCGCTCTTTTTGAATCCTCACCCCCGAGCGGCCCTCCCGGAAGGCTTGCCTATGCACACATCCTGTTTAAAGCAAATTTATTCTCTCTGTACCAGCAAATACCGGGTTTATCTACTTGTCTCAACCCCTTCCGTCCCCGAATGAGTGTTACTTAAATAGTCAGTTGATTATTAAATTATTGCGACTATATAGCTTGCCATATTTATTCCCATTTTCAGGTTTATTATCATAAGAACACCAGGCGGGTTGGCCTTCATGATAGGCTCTTTTCCATTGTTCGCTTGTTTCTGCCTGGGGTATGGGGTTCCCATTTCTGAAGGTGCTTACATCCAGGTTCCTGGTCATCCATACCTGCGAGCCAATTTTTACACTTTCGTGCGCGTCAATTTTTATACTTTGGTGTGAATTGCCCCTAAAGCATGCCAAAGTTGATAGACTCGGGCCACCGGCGGCCAGGGTCGATATCGGAAAACCCGCAATACCAGTCATTGGCAAAACCGCCAAGTCCGGCTTTATGTAAATTCGTATACATTTGATTAAGCTCATCCCTGGATGGCAGGCGCCAATCGGCATAATTACCTAACCTTAAAGATCTACACAAATCGGCGGCATCCGCCCATTCGATTTTTGGGGATTGGTCGTATGGTGCGCAAACCAATCCATGGCAATCACCACCAGTGTCTAAATAAAAAACTATACCGCCGGCATAAGTGTCGCCAATTTTCAGTTTGCAGCTTTGTTGTTCCCTGGTTACAACTTTCGGCGTTGGCCCAAAGCTCCGAACTGCCCGAACACGCATACAAGTGTCGGGCAGGCACGTAATACCCGTTGGCCCAAAGCTCCGAACGGCCCGAACACGCCAGGCACTGCGCTTAGAGAAGACGTACGAGAAGCCGTTGGCCAAGACTGCGACCCACGCATTGCTACTGGCGCCCTCGGTGGAACTCCAATAGTAGTCTTTGACAAAACCGCCAAGTCCAGCCGTATGTAAATTCATATACATTCGATAAAGCTCATCCTTCGATGGCAGGCGCCAATCTGAATAACCACCTAACCTTAAAGATTTACAAAAAGTGGCGGCTCCCTCCCAGTCGGTTTCTTTGGCTTGGTCGTATGGTGCGCAAACTAATCCATGGCACTCACTACCAGGGTCTAAATAAAATACTATACCGCCGGCATAAGTATCGCCAATTTTCAATGAGGTTTTTTCTATTGCCTGTTGATTTATCCCAATAGTTAAATTACATCTCAAAACATGCATCTCAAATAAAATCAGATAAACATAAACACCCTCGTTATTTATCCATTTTACTTCCCTTTCATTACCAACTTCGCTTTGCCTATTGGGTGGCCCAAGCTTGCTTAATAAATACTCTTTGTGTTTACAATACGCATCAATAGATTCGCTATCGCCCACATAGGATAAGCTTATTGATTTAAAGAGGGCCTCTGACTCAAATGTATAGTAATAGGCGGACCACCAACCTGACATGCTTTCAAGAAGAGTTTTGTCTTTCCACATAAATACGACCCGGTCACTCATCTTATCAATGACTTCCGGATTACCATAATGCTTCAACGATGGCATCGGTGTATACCATGGAATCAAAATATCTGTTCCTTCAAAACAAACCCCCCTTTCAAGTTTATCCAAAATCATATTACCATAAGCGATTTTCTTTCAGCATTTAAGGAAACCTACTTTAGCTTTCGGTTTTCAGTAATGCGTATAGGGCGCCCCTAAAACTATTTTGGATGCCTTTTTTGCCCATGCTAAAATATATCACGCTTTTCTAAAAACCTAATTCCCCCCAATTTTAACTACCTAATAATTAATGCTTTATGCAGTGGCCCTGGTGCCCTGACGGTTCATTAATAACGGTTGTGGAAACGCCTTTATGTTTTAGGTTAGCAGCTCTCATTGGCCGGGGTAAAATAGCCGGAATCTTTTTTCCGGGCTTACATGAAAAATGAGAGGAAATTTCTTTATAACGAAAGCAGTTAGATTTCCGAAACCATCCGGTATGCCGATAGCTATCGGCATCGGTGAACGGGCAGTCATTATTCGGAAATCCGTTTTTTTCAAATAATAACTATGTAGAAAAAAGTAATTTTGATTAACTATTGAAATATGAGGCAACAAATTATATTATTTTTATCAATAATACTTGTAACAGCAATCATTAGTTCATGTAAAAATCAAACTAATGGCGAAAGTAAAAAGAGCATAACAACCAACCCGAGCCCATCAGCAGCGGTTGACGCAGATGGAAATATTTATGACACCGTGCATATTGGCGCGCAAGCCTGGATGAAGCAAAACTTAAAAACAACGCACTACAGGGATGGTTCCGCGATTACTGAAGTTGAAGACAGCGCAGCCTGGGCAAATATCTACAGTACAAGCGCAACAACCCCTGCCTGGTGCTATTACAATGGTAATGCTGCAAACAATGCAACTTATGGTAAGCTCTATAATTGGTACGCCGTTACAGACCCCCGCAACGTATGCCCCACGGGTTACCATGTGCCTACTGACTCAGATTGGACAGTATTGTCAAATTATTTAGGACGAGATGAGGTATCCGGTGGCCATTTAAAGTCAACAAGCGAGCTTTGGTTAACGCCAAATACCTGCGCCGATAATTCGTCCGGTTTTACAGCGTTGCCCGCTGGTACCCGCAACTACACCGGGGCCTTCAACTATCTTGGCGGCAACAGTACATTTTGGTCCTCTACGACGGCCACCAGTACCCTCGCGTGGTTCCGCGACCTGTATTACAATGATTCAAGTTGCGTCCGTGACGACTACGTCAAGGCAAATGGGTTTTCAGTGCGTTGCGTTGGGGATTGATTTATTTGATTATTATCCCCGCAAAGCGGGATGCCAGGCTCAAGGGGGGCTAACATTTCCGATTTGCATATTTATACAAATATAATGCTGTAGCGGGACGCTTCGCTCAGGGCATACGCTGCGGTCAAAGGGGCGGGGTAATAATTAAATTGGTTAAATTGATAAATAGTTAAAAAGCCCGAACCGGCCGCACGTAGCCCGTGCTGCCCTTATCGCTGTTGTACTGGAAGCCAATGCCCGAATGCCCGAACAACACATAGTTGATAACCTCCCGGGTAGAACTCCAATAGTAGATACTGGCAAAACCGCCAAGTCCAGCTTTATATAAATTAAGATACATTTGATTAAGCTCATACTCGGATGGCAGGCGCCAATCTGAATAACCACCTAACCTTAAAGATTTACAAAAAGTGGCGGCTCCCTCCCAGTCGGTTTCTTTGGCTTGGTCGTATGGTGCGCAAACCAATCCATGGCACTCACCACCAGTGTCTAAATAAAAAACTATACCGCCGGCATAAGTGTCGCCAATTTTCAGTTTGCAGCTTTGTTGTTCCCTGGTTACAACTTTCGGCGTTGGTGCATTGCAAGAACTCAGAACAATGCTGAGAACTACGAGAAGTGAGCGTTTTTTCATTGCCCATTGATTTATCCCAAAAGTCATAAGTAAAAAGCGGAAAAACAAATTTAGGGTAAGCCCCAGGGTGTACAACAAATTTCCCTTTTCATCCTTCAAACTTTGCCAATACAAACTCACCCTGTCCCACGGACATCCCTCTCTTTGAAAAAAAGAGAGGGAAAATGCAAAATACAGCAATGCAAAAGCATCAAGAG
>Ga0182013_10001461_pt1 | contig 32510 bp, 27 predicted proteins | sample 612S2MmetaG_FD_120487 | JGI IMG/M metagenome (GOLD analysis project Ga0182013, IMG submission 120487) | Permafrost microbial communities from Stordalen Mire, Sweden - 612S2M metaG | ecosystem: Environmental > Terrestrial > Soil > Wetlands > Permafrost | place: Sweden: Stordalen | collected... | reverse complement strand
ACGGCCAAAGAAAGTCGCCATCATCGCCTGCCTGCGACAGCTCCTCACAATCCTCAACGCAATCGTAAGGGACGCAAAGCCGTGGGCCGTTCAAAAAGCTTGACCGAAAAGACAGTCGCTCACATCGCCAATGACGGCCTGGCCGCCCTCATGGATATGCACATGCTCGACCCGCACGTATTGCGCTGCGCCATGCTGGAGGCGCCGCAGAAGCTCCACCTGAATCGCGAAAGCCCTCAGCAGGCAGCCCGCCGCCGATCCCGGCGCCGCGACTCACCGATCCCTGCCACCCCCCACCGCCTAAGCGAGGCTCCACGCGATTGCCATCCGGCGAGGTCAGCCTAGGATCGAAAGCGACGGCCACAGTCACACTGAGAGGAATCGCACCGAACCATAATTTCGAGAACCTCACGCCTGGTTCGAAAAATACGAACCCGCTCAAACGTCTCGCGAAGGTGCGGGAGTCGGCGCAAATTCCCTTTAGCTTTCAATGGTGTCGTTAACGCCCGCACCTTCGGATTAAGCTTTGTTTCTACGTGATTATTTCAGAACGACCAGGGGCACCATTAGTCTCAAAAAATCTCCTATAAATGAAAATATTACCTGGAGCTCAAAAATTCAATCCCACACATAGTCCCACACCCGAGCCGCGCTTGGCGCGCATTTTGCCGAACAAGGGCAACCTCCCGGTAAACAGAAGTCGGAAATTCGCGGAAACGCCCAGCGTTTCGAGGCGGCTTATAGCCCGCTACCTCACCGCCGCCGTCCATCGTCGCCGATCTGCAATCCCAAGGCGTCGCGGGATTGGCGCGTGCATACGGTGGCGGGAAAGGAGCGATGACCCCAAAAGGAAAGCCCGGCTTAGCGGGACGGCCGGGCAAACCAACCGCCGTCGGCGCGCGCGTTGTTGAGGGTGATCGACACTTTGACACCGAACTCATAGCGTGTGCGCGCGTTGCCTTGCCGCTCATAAAAAGTTGTAACAGCGAAGAAAGACACGTAGAGCGCGATTTTGTGCTTGCAATGCGTTAGCTTGGCAGTAAGCTTATGTCGCACACAGAGAACTACTATCCTTGGCCCTCAGCCTGAGAAGTGGTATCTCTTGCTATCCCAAAGCACTAATGACACTGCTGCCGCGGCGGGCACCCCAAAAGGCGTTCTGTGCGGCCGCGTGTCTATTGCTGCGCCCCCGCAAGCGCCGGCGTCGCAGGTCGAGTTGTTTGGCGACTTGATCGATGCGTCGCCCGAGTTGCTCGATAAATGGCTTGAATTAACCGACGAGCCGCCGTGTTCGCGCCTCGATCACCTCCCAGGTCTAAAAGCTCCCGCGGCAGAAAACGCGCATCGTAAAGATGGGCGCTCAGCGCCATTGCCGACATGCACAAAGTCGGCAGTTTCGACATGCGCAAAGTCCGCAAGCGCACCTCCCGTGAAGCCCGACGACCCGCTCTTGCAAATGAGCAAAGTCGTCAAATCGCGCTCTCGTAAATCGCGCCGCATAGACCGCGATTTCCTTAACAAGACAATGGGCTTGATCATCGCCGGCGATTCAGCCGCGCCGAGGAGCTCCAGTGCTCCCCTCCACCGCTTAGAACCACCGTCTATTAGCAAGACCCGTTCACCGTCATTGCATAAGACTGAAGAAGGCCTAACAGCGCGTGAAGCAACTCCAAGACCGTGGCGCGACCTAACTGACGAGACGAAGGCAACCTATCACGCTCGCGCCCTCGCCTTCCGACGCCAGAGATCACCCTACGTCTTCACACTTCGAATTGACCCCGCTCTTCTCATAGAAGAAGATAACCCCACAGACCTCATGCGTCGGCGCGTTCATCGTGAACTGAAAAGCCGCCTCGGTCACGCCGCCGATTTTTGGTGCAGCATCGAGTGGAGAACAGAGACCGGTGGTGAGTTTCATCTTCACGGGCACATCGACATAGATGCCTCAGAAAAAATCGCTGCATACACCGCCTTAAAGGCTGCCGGTGGCAAATGGCGACCAGGTCCGGGAAGCGCCAATCAACTCGACCTGAGGCCAGGCGACGACGTTGACGGGTGGGGGCGCTACTGCACGAAATCGGCCTCCAACACCAAGGCCGAACTCGATCGCCATAGGAAGGCGCTTGGAATTCAATCAAATCGCACGCCGTCTGTCTTGATTGCCTCGGCTACCCTCAGAAGCGAGGCCGAAGCCCTATATAAAGCCGATCGTTCGCGCATCGTCGGCCAGGCAAAGCTTTCGAAGTCATCGCCGAAGTCCGCTCCCATGTCCGCGCCGAGGTCGATGTGCGGCTGACCGCACGGACCATCGAGATCTTCCTCAAAGACGAGCGGATCGCCCTCCCGCAGAATGCCATAGCTGCGCGTCGTCCTCGTATCCCGGGTTGTATGGCCCACCATGAAAGGAATTGAGCATCGAGGTGGTCAAAGCTACGAATAGAGCCGGCATCGCCTGGCATGGTTGCCCGCCTAGCGTCACGGTCGCTGGCGCAAGATTGTGTAGACAAATTAGCGCTATCTCATTGATTCAAAGCGAGCGTGTAGACAGCTTTTTAAAGCCAATCATATTGAATTATAATGTTATTCAACGCGACTGTTAATCGCTAGGTCGTAGGTTCGAGTCCTACTCGGGGAGCCAAGAATTTCAATAGCTTACAGGATCGGCTTAGCGACAAGTGGGGCACCGGGACAACGCTTCCGACAACAATCGAGGAATTTCGTTGTCCACACAAGAATCGCCCTGCCCTACCCCCATGCCCCGCCCACAATCGCCGGCCTGCAATCCCAAGGCGTCGCCGGCAGGCGCTCGATCAAGTCCCAGCCTGCCTTGCCATCGTGTAGAGCATCGCGCCCTCGGCCTCGTGATCGCATGGTTCCGAAATAGGTGGGTGTTCCGCTTCATGCGCGGCGATAAGAGCCGCGCGCATTTGCGCTCTGTTGCTGAGTAGCCCGAAAGCCTCGCGCGCCGCCTCGATCGCTTTTTCGCTCGGTTCGTAAGCCATGTCGCCTCCCAGTTTCGATTCGGATGAGGAGAAACACTACCACGGCCAGCGGAGTGTCGCCGGACTGGCGCGGGCATAGGGTGGCGGGAATGGGGCAATAACCCCAAAAAAAACCCCGCCGAGCGGGGGGCTGGCCGGGCAAAGGCATGAACGGGAGGTTTGCCCGTCTCATGATTCGATGTCGTTACGACGCCAGCGCGTTTCAAGACGCTCCACCAAACGCAAAACGGCCCGCCTGTTCATCCGAGGTCGGGCCGCTTCGTGGCGTCTGGTTGTGCAATCGTTCGCTTGCTTAAAGAATAGGCGAGGCGATTCGCGAGCGCAAGAGCGTCGCCATTGCCGTGTGGCTCACCGGCGGATGCGCCATGACCGAAATGTCGTGAACCGGCCTGCGCCAGCCGTGTCTCTTTGCTTGAAGACTTGGTCGCCGAGAAGGTCGCGTGCCGTCGTCGAGTTTAGGCACTATAAAGGGTGCCGGCCCATGGGAGATCGAGCGATGACAACCGGTGAAAATGGCAACCAAACACGCGAAGCGGTCGGGGTGTTTGGCGACGCCGACACCATGCAGCAAGCGATCAACGACCTGCTGAGTTCTGGATTCGACCACGCCGACCTCAGTTTGCTCGCTTCGGAAGATACGGTCGAAGAGAAGCTCGGCCATAAATACAAAAAGGTCGCCGAGATCGAAGATGATGCGGCCGTTCCCCGCACCCGCTACGTATCGCAGGAGGCTATTAGCGAGGGCGAGTACGTGTTTACCGGAGGACTCGTCTTGTTGGGCGCCCTGGGTGCTGTCGGCATCATCGTCGCGTCCGGCGGCGCATTAGCGGCTGCGACCGCCGGGGCGGCGTTGGGCGGAGGGACTTGGGGCCTCGTCGGAGAGATTCTCGCCAAGCTCATCGGAGAGGACCATGTGCGCCACATCGAGGAGCAGTTGACGCATGGCGGGCTGCTGCTTTGGGTCCGTTGTTTGAACTCGGAGCGTGAAAAAAGCGCGATGGAGATACTATCGAGGCATTCGGGACGCGATGTGCACGTGCACGCTCTGCCAGCTTCGGTATAGCGCATCCACGTGAGGGCAGCAGCTCGCTTTGAGCGCGTCGAATTCATCGCCGAGAACGGCGGCGGGGCGGCGGCCGTGAGGTCGAGGAAGGGGAATGTCCAAAGCCGCTAACATGCTCGCTGTCAGCCGAACGGCCAGCCGTTTGGCGTTGGGCTATTATTCTTTTCTTGTCGCGCACTCAGTTGCAGTAAATCCGAAATCTATAAACTCATTGCCCCCTACGAAAGCGCTAGGCGATCATCCAATTGGCGAAATCAAACGCAAAGACGGAACTGCTCATGTCTTAAACATGCGCTATTATCTCGACATGCTTCGCGAAGATCGTGGGTTACAATCGGAATTTTTGCGGACATGGGCAACAGGTGCGCTACTCACTCTCGGTGACGAGCTAAAAAACTTCGACTATTTTGATCGAGCTCCGATCCTTGAGTTGATCTACCATCTTCGAAACGACGTAGCCCACGGCAACCGCTTAACCGTTGATGCAAAGGGACAAAAGCGCTTAAGGAAATTTCCGGCCCATAACCGCAATGCCGTGGCAAAGAATCCGGCGGGTGTTATTTATGAGATAACGTCTTCATCCTCTGGATCGTTGCTGTTTGATTTTATGGGTCCTGCCGACCTAATCGACCTTCTGCAATCGGTTGAGGTTCACCTTTCGCGAGCCGCGACCGCTCTCGCCTCCGAGCGTAAATCCTCATAAATCGCCTTGCGCCGGAGGATGGCGGAGGCTTCTTGTGCAGGTGTTAGGCGAGCATTGTCAACAAGCTCGCTCATGGTAAGTTTGCCGCCATCTTTTTCCTCGCTTCGTTGGCAGAAATCGGATGCGAAACCCTTCGGCTAAAAGACGTCCAGCCCGCAAGCCGAATAACGATTCCAATTTAATTCTTATAGTTGTCGTCGCGGCGATCATGATAATCGCGGCGATAATCGTGTTTGAAACGCGACCGCAAAGAGATGAACGGGTAGGCGTGATATGTAATAATTGCAGCTATGACGTAAACGAAAAGCCAAGCTACACGGACAAGCTCCTCGATCCTGTGTCTATTTTCACGTTGTTCCTTGTTGTTTCCACTGTCGCGCTTTGGCGGTCCACCGAACGCCTCGCCTCCATTGCGCACGCCTCATTCTAACCATCGAGGCGCACGACCAAGCACTCGGCGCGGCGATCCATGATCTGCGTATCTACACCGCGGGCGAGTCTTATACGGCATGCACTATGCCGAAGTGGTCACGGTCGACGATCGTCTGCGGCCCGTCGCCGATCTCACGCGCCTAAGTCTGGTGGAACCTGACCCGACAGCGCAGCCGAATTGAAGAATGGGCGATGCTCGAATCGACTTTGCTCGCCGCGCCCGCGTTCAAAGCGCCAGATCGAGCTCGGAGAGAACCGCGGGAACATGCTCCGAAACTGTCGGATGTATGTGCATGGCGCGCCGAAGCGTCGTGTAGGGCGCCTTGGCATACATGATGTCGAGAATGCAGTGGACGACCTCGTCGCCGCCGACGCCGAGGATGGAGGCCCCGAGAATCTGGTGGCTGTCAGCGTCAACGACGATTTTGATAAACCCCTGAGTTTCGCCCTTCTCGACGGCGCGCGCCACCTCGCTCATTGGCCGCCTGCCAATCAGGATGCGCCTTCCCGACTTCCGCGCCTCGGCCTCCGTCAGACCGGCGCGGCCGAGCGGCGGATCAACATAAAGCGCATAGGCCGGAAGCCGGTCGCTGACGCGGCGGCGATCGTCGTCGAGGAGATTGGCCGCGACGACCTCGAAGTCATTATAGGCGGTATGGGTGAAGGCGCCCTTGCCATTGCAATCGCCGAGCGCCCAGATGCCGGGCACACTGGTGCGCAGCTCATCGTCGACCACAATAAATCCGCGCTTGTCGATTTCGACACCGGCCTTCTCGAGGCCGAGATCGTCGGTATTCGGTCGCCGTCCCACCGCCAGCAGCGTATGGGAGCCAATGACCTCTGGATCACCAGACTCGCAATCCACCATAACCGCGGTATCCGCGCCGCGCCGCGCGAAGCTGATGCATTCGGCGCGAAGGCGAATGTGGATTCCCTCTGCCTCGAGAATGTCCTTCACAGCCGCGGACACATCCTCGTCCTCGCGATGGATCAAACGCGATCCCTTCTCGACGACGGTCACCTCGCTGCCGAAGCGGCGGTACATCTGCGCGAACTCGAGGCCGACGTAACTGCCGCCGATGATGACGAGGTGATGCGGCAGGACATCGAGATCCAGCATGGATTCGTTGGTCAGGCAGCTGATGTCGTCGAGGCCGGGCATGTTGGGTACGAGCGCGCGGCCGCCGACATTGATGAAGATACGGCTTGCCGACAGCAGTTCGTCTCCAACCCCGATTTCGTTCGGCGCCTCGAAATGGGCATGGCCTTTGTAGATGGCGCAGTTAGCCATTCCCTTCAGCCAAGCCTCGAGCCCGGCGCGCGAATTGCCCACGACCGCGTCCTTTCGGGCCTTGACCCTCTTCATGTCGACGGCGATCGGCCCGCCGATCGTCAGCCCATACTCCGCGGCGCGGCGCGCGACACGAGCGGCATGGGCGCTGGCGACGTGCGTCTTCGTGGGCGTGCATCCGGTGTTGACGCAGGTTCCGCCGATAAGGTTGCGCTCGATTAGGGCGACGCTCATACCGACTCCGTTGAGGCGGCCGGCCAGGGATGGCCCAGCCTGCCCCGCTCCGATGATGATCGCGTCGAATGTCCTGGTCACGAGAATGACCTCACAATCAGAATCGGGTCGCCGATCGTGATCACATCCTTGTGGAGCGCGATCGGAAGATCCTTGGCGACCGCCCGGTTAGCTAAATCAATCTCGTCACAGATCAATGGCGATGTCGCCCTCGGGCCGGCAGCAGCAGGTTAGCACGTTTCCGACCGCGGGCGCGTCAAGCGGGTCTGGCCGGTAGCTAACCCTCCCTGCCACAAGGCCGGTCTCACATGTATGGCAGACGCCGGCGCGGCATGCCCACCGCACTGGTATGTCGCACGCTTCAGCAAGCTCGAGAAGGCTTTGGAACGCTGGATCCCAACGGACATTCAGGCCGCTCCGGGCGAACGAGACCAGCGCCCCAATGCCAGGAGGCCCGGCCGGCATGCGAGGCTGCCGGCGCGGCGCCTCCGCGACGCCTGGCGTAAGCGACGGACCGGGGCCGAAAATCTCGAGGTGGATGCGATTCGCAGTGATTCCCCAGCCTGCGAGGCCAAGCGTCACATCGTGCATGAAGCGGGCGGCCCGCATATGTAGAAGTCGCCATTGCGCGGTATCCCGAGCTCCTGGAGCCCACCCATGTTTAAACGCCCCAGAGCGTCAAATTCCAGATCCAGCTTGTCTTCGGGAGCGCGAGAACTGTACCAGATGTGGCTGTGGCCGTGGACCAAAGCTTTTAAGAGAGCGCGGGTCTCCTCGGCAAAAGGGTGCTCACGGCCGTTGCGGGCTCCATGGAGCCACCAGACTTCCCTCGGCGACGCCTCGGCGGCCAACGCGCGGAGCATCGCCAGCACTGGCGTTGCCCCGATGCCTGCGCTCAGTAAAACAACGGGCGCCTCGCCCGCGCGAAGCGTGAAGCCGCCTCGCGCCGCGCTCACGTCGAGAATGTCGCCAACCTGCAGCTTTTCGTCGATGTAAGCGCCAGCCACGCCATGGGCTTCCCGCTTGATGCTCAGACGATAGCTCTCGCTGCTAGGTTCGCTCGACAGCGAATAGCTGCGGAAAAGCGCGGGTGCATTTGCCGAAGGCCTTAGCCGCAGAACGACGAATTGGCCGGGCAGGGCTTCGGCAAGAGCGCGCCCATCGATAGGCTCAAGCGTCAGCGAGATGACATTGCCGTTCTCGTGAACCTTTCGCGACACCCGCAGCGGGCGGAAGCCCTGCCACGCCGGAGCCGGCCCCGACACCCCAGCGAGCCCCGCGTTTCCTGTCAGCGCGCCGCCGCTCTGCTCTTGCTCCAGCAAAGACTCGAAGGAGGCGCGCCAACCAGGGCTCAGCGCTGGGATGCGCAGCGCCCGCTCCAGTTGGTCGCGAGGGTGACCCGGCATGTACAGCAGGGCATTGATCTCGAAGACGCTCATGTGCTCGGGACTCGCCGCGATCCGCACAATCTCGTCTCCAGATTCCACCTCGCCTTCCTGCAAAACACGGAAGTAGAAACCAGGCCGGCCGTGCGCGACCAGCAGCGCGGCCATCTTCGGTTCGTTCATGCGGATGCCCACCCGGTAACAAGTCACGCGCGGCTGGGTGACCTCGAACAAAGCTTGGCCTATTCGGAAGCGATCGCCAATGCACACTTCTTGGTCAGACAGGCCGTCGACGGTGAAATTCTCACCGAACTGCCCAGGGGTGAAGTCGTCTCGACCGAGCTGGCGCCGCCAATAACGATAAGAGTCCATTTGATAGACGAAGACGGCCCGGTGTTCGCCGCCATGCCCGGCCAAGTCGCCTTGCCCGTCACCATCGTCGACATTTAGCCGCCGAACCATCCGCGGGCCGTGGACCGGATATTTCCACACGCCGGCGCGGACTGTCCTGCCTTGCCAGGCGACATTCCACGACATGCCGACATTCACCGATAATAATGATGGCATTTTGCCCCATCCGCGCTGATGGACGTCCCGGTTTTCTGGGGACCGTTGGAGCGCCCCAACGGCCGCCTCGCCCCGCGGGGTTCAACCGGCTCCGCCCTGGCCTCTCGTCGCCGGGATCAGCTTCAGACTGGCGGGAGCGCGCCTTTTCTCGGCTTCCGGCGAAGGCGATCGCGCACTCTTGGCGCTATGTTTAAGCTGGGTTTTACGCTCCCCCGACCGACTAGCCGTTCCGCGCAATCTGGGATCAGCGCGCCAAACCCGACGGCGGGAATCGCGCCAGATCCGTGGGTGAAAGGAATCCTCGTATCGCGAAGCGCATCGGGGTTCGCCATGCTCATGCTCCTCATTCGAGTGACCGAGGGCGTCTAGACAGATAACAGCGACCTTAGCTCGTTCAAGCGCGGTCGGATCCAGCTTCCGCAACCGCGTTAAGGCATGAACCTTGCGTAAGTCTCGGCGGCGCGGCGCATGGCGCAAATCTCCACGGAGTGGGAAGCGAGTCGGAAGAATGATTGATACTGTCCGCCAATTGATTGACACGCATGGGAACTTGCGGGTGCCCTCCCTTGTCCTCACACCCGACGCCGATCTCTATGCGGTTGGACTCACGCCATTTGCCGCGATCCGGGTTACGCTCGCATTGGAAGAGACCTTCGACGTGGAATTTCCGGCGCGCATGCTGCGCGCTCAGAGCTTCGCCTCGATCAATTCGATTGTCGCCTGCCTGGACGAATTGCGCTCGCTCACTTCGCGCCGGCTCGAAGCCGCTTAGCCAGAGCTGTTTTTGCGTCTACCGAACCGAAAGATCGAACTGACCGGCACCATGGCGTAAATCCCGGAGTTTCGCGGGAAGCTTCAGCTCAGCGCAGCGATCGGCGCCGCGCCGGAGCCAATGGCCACCCTTGCGAATGGCAACTAACTAGAGCGGATCCTGCCGCCGCCAATCCTTCGCATGATCACGGAGCGCCGCCTCCAAATCGCGCGTCATGCAAACCATGTTTTGCGCCCAATATTCAACTTCGGTCGATTGCGAATTTTCCCGAGCCCACCACGGAGAGATAGAGGAAGATAAAGCAATAGACGGCGGCAAGTTCGCCCTTGTTGAGCAGCGGCAGCAGCCCATGCTGCGCGTGACCGAGGAGATAGGCGAAGGCCATGAAGCCGGAGAGCACGAAGGCGACAAGTCGTGTCTGGAAACCCACGAGCAGCAGCGCGCCGCCGGCGATTTCAATGACGCCCGCCGCGCCGAGCAGAGACATAAGCTTCACGCCGGCGAACATCTCCACATGTGGAACGCCGAAGAGTTTGGCGGTTCCATGCGGGATAAGCAGGATCGCGAGGACGATCCGCAAAAGCCCAAGCACATGCGGCGCGAAACGCCCAGGGATAATCGTTAAGGATTTCATCATCGCCTCCTTTGTTTCGAGAATCGCTTGAACAGAGATTCATGAGATGTCTCAAAGCTATTTCATACCGAATAGCACGCCAATCGCGTTCGCCTGTAGCCCGCGATCATGGCCCGCTCCCTGGAGATTTTCACGGTCAATTTCCTTTCGTTGAATTTTGTCTCGCAAGGACGGCGCGCCGACCGTCCGTCGAATCCAGCGGCGGCTTGGGGCGAAAAAATCGCAAACCCCGGCTAACGCTTCGTCCAACCAGTCGCGATCCGGCGCGGTCGAGACAACGAGTTCTTGACCGCGCCACGAAAGCTACGAGGCCTTCGTCTGTCGAGCGGTCGCGCGATCAGGCGCGAAGCAAAATCTTGCGATGGGTCAAGAAGCGCTCGAGGCTCCGTTACGGACGGGGCTCATCGCGACGACAATTTTGATCGATATTCGGCGCGAGGGGGCTGGCGCCGCCAATGTCGTTCGCGAGGCGCGGATGCGACGGCGAGGCCGGCTTCTGGATATTCGGAAAACAACTCCCGCAATACGATAAGCAAGTCCGCCGCTTGCCGCACCGCTCCAAAGGAAAGCGCGACACGAATGTCGGCGACGATGATCTCGCGCACCTGTCGCGGGCCGAGAGTGCCCAAATCCTGGAGATAGAACGATAGCAAGGCGCGGTGTCTCGCGGACGGTGGCGCGCCCAAGTACAATTCATGTGGAGCGAGCTCGGCGAACATCGCGCATTGTTCGACCGTAACCATGGCGTTTCCTCCTTATACGTCGCCACAATGCCGCACGGCGCTCAGCCCAATTTGGTCTTGTTTTTGATGCGGTGCGCCGACATCACCGAAACGATTAAGTCATTTTGGCACAGCTCCCCTGAGGTCGAGATGGCCCGGACATTAAATTTCTGTTAACCCTGCTTTGTCTTGTTTGAGCTTGCACGACTGAACGTTAGCCGCACGCCACGGCGCGGGAGGCTATGAACTCGCGGGAGATTCGTATGACAGGAAACTCCAGTTCCCGGTCTTCCGAATTACAGCTCTCGCTAAATTTGACACGAAGCGAGCTTGTCCGGGCATTCATCCGCGAAGCGGCGCTAGCGGAAGGCGTGCTCCCCGCCACCGCAAGCTTTATCGCCGAGGACTCGCTCGAGGTGTGGTCGGCTCTTTGCGCCTTGGCGTCGACCCGCGAGCGCGCTCACGTCATCGTGTCGTGTTCTCACCGAGAAGTTCGATCCCGAATCTTGTTGCAAGGCCATTCTCGATTTTCGGCGATTGTCGCGTCGCTCGCCGCCCGCATCCGACGGGATGCGGGACTGTCCTATCGTGAGCGAGGAATTGATGGGTGGGAGCTAAGCCTTCACCGCAGCCTCAACGAGGAAATCGAGCGGTCCGAATTATCGGACGAAGCGATGTCGCCGACGCCAGCCGCGACGGCGCCGACAAGCGGTTTACAGACCGACCTGCCCCAGCAAGCGGACTCCGCGGCGATCGCTCGGTGCTTCCTCCAGGTTTATGGCCACAACTATGTGCATACGGAGGTGTTCTCGCCGCAGCGTTATTGGAACAAGGTCGAGAACGGCGAGCTTATTCCAGTGGTGACGCGGGACCAAAAGGGTGAGGTGATCGGTCACGTCGCGCTGGAGCGCGAACCCGGCGCATCCATCGCCGAGCGCGGGGAGGCGGTCGTGCTGCCGGCTTACCGTGGACATCATTTGCTCGAGCAAATGACCGAGCGGCTCTCCGAAGAGGCTCACAAACTCGGCCTGATCGGAGTTTACGCCATGCCGGTCACCATCCACACTTTTTCTCAGCGCAACGATGAGCGGGCTGGCATGCCGGTCTGCGCCGCCCTGCTCGGCGCGGCGTCAGAAACCTCTCGCCCGAAAGATCTGGCGGCCCCAACCGCCGGGCAGCGGCAAAGCCTTCTCATAACCTTTCGCTTCTTGCGGAAGCCGGCCAGACCCAAGGTTTATCCGCCCGAGCCTTACCGTAAAATAGTGCTCCAAATCTATGAGAGCCTCGGCGTGGCCGCGTCGGCGTGCGAGTCCGCGGCGCCGACCGCCAGGGAATCGAAAACAACGATCAAAGTTGACCATCGCGGTTACGGGAAAATCCATTTCGAGCACGTTGGTCCGAATGCCGGCATAGAACTGAAGCAGGCATTGCAGGATGTGCGGAGCCTCGGCGCCCGTTCGGTGCAGCTTTCCGCTCCTGTCGATGACCCCGGACTGCCGTTGCTGGCGGACAGAGCCCGCGATCTTGGCTTTTTCTTCTGCGGCCTCGGGCCCGCGTTTTCGGATGGAACCGATACTCTTTTGCTTCAGTTTTTAAGCGACCCGCTGGACACACGAAAGCTCCAACTCTTTACAAATCAAACGAAGGATCTCTTGTCTTTCATCGAGCTTGATCGTGGCGCGGTTGGGCGGCCTGGTTGAGGCGGAGGGAGTTCGTGCACGGACTATGATCTCCTGTCCGCCGCCGTAGCGAAGGAATCAGCGGTTCTTCGGCATGGCGGCGGCGCGCCCGCCAAGCCTCCCTCCCCGCTCAATCCGCTCCGACAAGCTTCTTGACGGCTCCGGTGAGCGAGCCGACGGCCTGCTCGGCCCCTTCGAATATCCCACCGCCGTCGCCGGCGACGGGCGCGTGATGCGGCGCGTCGTCAGTCTTTTTGGCTGCGGCGACGGACGCCGCGCGCGGCTTGGCGGCGGGCTTGGGAGCGACGGGCTTCGCGGCCGCCGTCGCGGGGTGGCCGGAGTCGCCGGAATTGGCGGCGGACGCGGCTGGGTCGCCATCGGCGGCGGCTGGATTGACGCTGGCGAGATTGGCGGCGTGCGCGACGGTCCGTTTCTTCGCCGGTTTCGCGGCGGCGGGATTCTGGCCAGGCGCGTTCGCGTCGGCCGGGACGGAAGGCGCCGGCTCCGATGGCTCGCCGCTCTTGAGAATGTCAGAGATCGCATCGGGAGAGGGAGCCGAAACGGCAGCCGGTGGCGTCGCGACGGTCGCGTGCGGCGTCGTGTCCGGGGCTAGCGAACCATCGGGACGAATCGTCGCCACGTACGTCTCGGCGGGCGCGGAAACAGCGGGGGGCGTCTTGGCCTGCGCGGCTTGGCTGGCCGGCGGGGCGGCGGAAGGAGCATCGGTATCGATCGCGCTGACATTTTCTTCGGCGGTTGGCGCGGCTCCATCCGTGAGCGCGAGCGACATGGCGCCGGCGAACGTGACCAGCACGAACGCCGCGAGCGCGAGAATCAAGCGCCGCGACTGAAGTGTCTCCATCGATAATTCGGCCGGTTGCGCCTTTCCTTTGGCGGGCGCGGCCCCCTTCGCGTTGCGCGCGACAGCTTTTCGGACCCCCTCGCGACGCGGCGGCGGGGGCGGATCGTTCCGCGGCTTTGCTAACTGACAATCGACAGTCCAATCACGGGCGCGAACCCGGCGCAAATGCTCTTCGAACTCTTGAACGCCCGTACTAAGTTGTTGTTGATCAAACAGCTTAGCCATGCTCTCACTCTCCGCTAACGCACGCTCCGGGGATGGATCGACCTATCGACCTCGCTATCGCAGACGGCGAACGCTCATTACGCATTACGCATTCGCGAACGAAAGCTCCGGGTCGCTTTCGTTCCTATAAAACCACTCATAAACGGTAATAAATTGTGAAGTTTTCACCATACTCGTCCTTGCGATTTGTCAACGCAGCAAAACACTCAATTGTGGCCGATCTTTGTAAGGGCTTGCGCACAAAGCGGAATTTTTACGCTTTGGACGCAGCGCGGCGCGCCCTTACAGACTCCGCGTGGTTAATTTCCGCGAACGCCGTCGGCGGTCAGCCGCGGTCGATGGAATCAATAACCGCGTTTGATGGAAAACTCGTGACGCCGCGCGGCCGCGGACGCGAGCCATCGACCTATGGTTGCGTCGCCGCCGCCGCGACCTCGCAAATGGCGCAAGGCTGCTCGGGCTCTGGCGGCGTGAACACCGGCGATGTCCACCCGCCGCCCAGGGCCACGATCAGCGCCAGCGACGCCTGAAGCCTGCGCGTCTTAAGGGTCACGGCCTGACGCCGCGCCTGAAGCGAATCCGCTTGCGCCGACTCGACCTCGATATAATTCACGGCGCCTTCTGTATAAAGTTTTATCGCGATATCCAGCGTCTTGCCGGTCGCCACGACGGCCGCGTCTATGTCCCTGGCCTCGCGCGCGAGGTAATTGACTCCCGCCAACGCGTCCTCGACTTCCTCGATCGCCCTGAGAACCTGCTCGCGATATTGAGCCACCGCTTGAAGGTAAGCAGCCTCGGCGTCACGCAGATCCGCCGTGTGCGCGCCGCCGTCGAATATGGGCAGCGTCATCGACGGCCCCAGCGACCACACGCTGTTGCGCCAATTGAATAGGCTCACGCCCGTATCCTGCGTTCCGCCCGAAAGATTAAACGTGAAGCGCGGGAAAAAGGCCGCCCGCGCCACGCCGATCGTGCGGTTCGCGCTCGCCACCCGCCGCTCGGCGGCCGCGATGTCCGGTCGGCGCTCCAGCAATTGCGAGGGCGCGCTAAGGGGAATCCGAGGCGAGGCGACGAGACGCCCCTTCGCCGGCAACGAAAAGCCCGAGGCCGGCATGCCAATCAACGTGGCGATCGCATGTTCGAGCAGCGCGCGGCGCGCTTGAAGATCGGGGATTTGCGCCTCGACGAAATCGAGCTCGGCCTGCGCCCGCGACTCGTCCGCCGGCGAAGCGATGCCCCCGTTCACCCGCTTGCGCGTAAGTTCCAGCGTGCCGCGATAGGAGGCGGCGATATCGCGCAACAGCGCGATTTCGGCGTCGACACCTTCCAGCGCGACATAGTCTCGCGCCAGTTCCGCCTCGATGCTCAGCTCGATCGCCGCGAGATCGGCCTCCGAGGCTTCCGCTTGGGTCGCGCCGGCCGCGGCGATGTTGCGCACCCGGCCCCAAAGGTCGATCTCGTAGCTCGCCTGAAGACCGAGCTGGTTGTCGCCATAATGTTCCGGCGCGTTTATCGGCACGCCATGCGACAGCGCGTCACGGACGTAATCCGTGTTTGCTGGCAGAGTGTTGGAGGTCCGCATCGGTCGATGCGTCGACTCCTTATTCGCGGTGATCTGGCCGCCCATGTTGACTGTCGGCGACAGCCCCGCCATCGACTTCGCGGCGAAAGCTCGCGCCCGATCCATCGTCGCCAGCGCCGCCGCGACGTCCTGATTGCCCGGCCGCACTTGCGCTTCCAGCGCGTCAAGACCCTTGTCCTTAAAAGCGCTCCACCAAGGTCCACGCGGCCGCAGATCGGCCGGATCCGACGAAAACCATTGCGGCTCGCCCGGCGCGGCCTTCCCGGACGCCTTGGCGATCTCTCTTCCGGCTCCGGCCGCCTCCTTGAAGGCCACGGGCGTCTCGACGACTGGCGGCTCATATTGCGGCGCGAAATTGCAGCCGCCCAGGCCAAGGCACAGGCCAAGCCCCAACATCCATGGCTGCAACGACCTCACTTCGCCGCGCCCCGCGCGCCGTTCTCATCCTTTTCGTCCATCACGCGCACGAGTTCGCCGTCGCGGATCGACTGCCACGGCGATTTGATTACGCTATCTTGCGGCGTCAAGCCCGTGGAGACTTCCAGCGTCGCGCCCAGATCGCGGGCGATGGTGATTGTCTTGAGCCGGACGCGGTTTTTATCATCGAGCGTCGCGACTTGCGGCTTGCCATTGAGGAAAACCAACGCGCCCGCCGGAACCGAGAGCGGCGCGCCGTCGGGCGGCAGCTGGAACCGGATTTGCCCGAAGGAGCCCGGCCACAGCGCCCCATCGCGATTTTCCGCCAGCAACTGCACCAGCAGCGTGCGCGAGTTGAGCGTGATCGCATTGGCGTTGGCGATGACCTTCGCTTCGAATTCGCGCCCGGGATATTGCGGCAGCAGCAGTCGCGCCGAGAGACCCGTCTTCATTTTCGCGGCATAGGCCTGCGGCACGCTGGTGTAAATGCGCATCGCATGTATGTCGGCGACGCGGAATAAATCACGCTTGCCGACGCCAGCGTCGATCAGCGCGCCGATGTCGGTGTTGCGCGCCGTGACCACGCCGTCGAACGGCGCGACGAGCGTCAGGAAGCTTTTGAGCGCGTTCAGCCGGTCGAGATTGGCCTTGGCGGCCACCGCCGCCGACGACTTGGCGGTCAAGTCGTGAGTCTTTTCGTCCGTGCTCTGGAGCGAGACCGCGTTCTGATCACGGAGCGCCGTCCAACGCTTGGCCGTGATGCCGGCGAGCCCCGCCTGCGCCACGCTGAGCCCCAGATCGCCCTTGGCCTGCTCCACTTGTTGTTCAAGATCAGGCGCGTCGATCACCGCCAAAACTTCGCCAGCCTTCACGCGGTCGCCGATATCATGCGCCCAGCTCTTCAAATAGCCGTTGACCCGCGCGTAAATTGGCGCGTCATAGAACGCCTCCACATTGGCCGGCAGGATCAACTCCTGCACGGCGGTGGACACTTGCGGCGTCACCAATTCGACGGTCGGCGTCGCCGCCTCCAGCGTCAATTTCGCCAAATCCGCTTCACGCAAGCGGCGCGACACAACGCCCCAGATCGCCAGCGCCAACGCGGCCACCGCCAATCCGATCAGCCATCGTCGCGCCTTGCGCGCCAGGGCCGCCTGAGCCTGGGGGTCCGGCGGCGGCATATTGGCGGGGTCATAATGCGACATCGGCCTGTCCTTGCTGCTTGCGGCGCGCCAAAAATCCGTGCGCCAGGCTGATGAGCACCGGCAGCAGAAGCAGCGTGGCGGTGGTGGCGAACGCTAACCCGCCAATCACCGCGCGTCCCAGCGGGGCGTTTTGTTCCGCTGACAGGGCCATGGGCCCCATTCCGATGATCATCGCCAGCGCCGTCATCAGAACCGGGCGAAAGCGGGTCGCCCCCGCCGCAGCCGCCGCGTGAATGGGTTCGTCGCCCGCGTCGAGCCGCTCGCGCGCGAAGGCGACGATCAGATTGCTGTTGGCGGTGGCGACGCCCATGCACATGATGGCGCCGGTTAGCGCCGGCACTGACAGCGTTGTGCCGGTTAGAAACAAAATCCAGACAATGCCGGCGAGAGCGGTCGGCAGAGCGCAGACGATCAGGAAGGGGTCGAGCCAAGACTGGAAGTTCACGACGATCACCAAATAGACAAACAACACTGCGAGCGCCAGTCCAACGAATAATTGAGTATAGGCGCTATGCATCGTCGAATACTGGCCTCGCAGCACGATTGTCGAGGCCGCCGGCGCCTCATTGCGTGTCTCCTTGAGGATCGCATCGACGTCATCGGCGACGCCGCCAAGATCCCTCTCTCTCACGCCAGCGTAAATGTCGAAGGACGGCTGCGCGTTATAGCGGGTGACGATGCCGGCGCTCCAGCCACGCCGCAGCGTCGCGACGCCACCCAGAAGCTGCGGCGGATTGCCGGTGAAGACCGGCAGATTGTACAGCGCTTCAAGATCAGTCAGCCAGTATTGCGGCTCCATCGCGACGAGCGGATAGGAAACGCCGCTCCTGGTGTCGAGCCAGAAATTCGGCGCGCTCTGAAAACTGCCGGCCAAGGGGGTTTGCAGCGCCAGCGTCACGTCCTTTTCGGTAAGCCCGACCTCTTGCGCCAGCGTGCGGTCGACGTCGACAAAAAGCGTCGGCAGGTTGTTGGCCTGTTGTATGCGCGGATCGGCGATTCCAGGCACGCGCGACAGCCGCTCGAATATCTTTTCGAGATATGCGCGGTTCTCGGCGCGCTGGACGCCGATCGCCTGAATGTCGAGCGGCGCGGGCAGGCCGAAGTTGAGAATTTGCGTCACGATGTCGGCGGGCAGCATCGCGAAAGTGGCGCCGGGAAATTCGCGCGGCAGTTTTTGGCGCAACAACTCCATCATCGGATTGGAGTTGGAAACCCGGTCGCGGTCGAAAGTGATCATAATGTCGGCGTCGGTCGCGCCGATCGTGCCGGAGTTGTTGTAGCTCATGTTGACGCCGCTGACCGGCAGGCCAATGTTGTCGACAATGCTGGAGAGCGAGCCTTTGGGCAAGATTTCGCGAATCTTCGCTTCGATGCGGTCGCACAGCGCGCCGGTCTCCTCGATTCGGGTGCCCATCGGCGCGCGCACATGCATTCTTATCTCGTTGCTCTCCGCGTCGGGAAAGAAGTTGCGGCCAAGAAAAGGCGCGAGACAAAGCGACAGCGCCACCGCCGCCATGAAACCCGCGACGAAGCGGCGTGGCGCCGCCAGCGCGAGCGTCAATAGCCGCGCGTAGGCGCCCACCAAGGCTTCGAAGCGATGTTCGAAGGCGAGCTGAAGGCGCGTCAGCGTCGTCACGAATTTTCCGCGCGGACGCGGGCCGTGCTTCTCTTCCTCGCCCTTCAGCCGCTGCTGCTCGCTGAGAAAATAGCGGGCCATGGTTTCAACCAGCGTATAGGTCAGAATATACGAGGCGATCATCGCGAAGACCACGGCCTCGGCGAGCGGCCGGAACAGATAGCCCGCGACGCCGCCCAGCAACAGCATCGGCGCGAACACGATTATGATGCAGAACAGCGACACTGTCGCCGGCGAGATGATCTCCTTGGCGGCTTTCACAATCGCGTCGTCGATCTCCTCGCCAGCCTCGAGATGGCGGTTGACGTTTTCAATCGTCACGGTGGCGTCGTCGACCAATATGCCGACGGCGAGCGACAGGCCGCCCAAGGTCATCACATTGATGGTTTCGCCAATCGCCGCCAGCGCCGCCAACGCCGCCAGAATCGACAGCGGAATCGAAATGGTGATGATGATCGTCGACCGCCAACTGCCCAAGAACAGCAGGATCATCAGGCCGGTCAGCGTCGCGGCGATGAGCCCTTCACGAACGACGCTCGTCACCGCGTCCGAGATGAAGGGCGATTGATCGCCGATGACGGTCAGTTCGACGCCCTCCGGCAGCATCAGGCGAAGCTTGGGCAGCATTTTTTTGACGCCCGCGATCACCTCCAGCGTGGAGGCGGATCCCGACGTCTGAACCGGCATCAGCACCGCTAGTCCGCCATCCACCCGCACCATATTGATCTGCGGCGGATTGCCGTTATGCACAAAGCTCACGTCGCGCAGATAGATAATGGTTCCATCGGCGCGCTTGATCGGCAAATCGTTGAGCGTCTTGATCTGCTCCGGCGCGTCATTGATCAAGACATTGTATTCGAATTCACCGATCTTTTGCGTGCCAACCGGCAGAATCAAATTTTGTCGCGCGATCGTGTCGACGACGTCCTGTGGCTGGAGCCCCAGAGCCTGCAACTTCTCCTGATTGAGATCGACCCGAACCTGGCGCACCTTGCCGCCATAGGGATAAGGCACCGCCGCGCCTTGAATCGTGGTCAGTTGCGGCCTGAGGAAATTTTGCGCTGTGTCGTTGAGTTCGACCTCGCTTCGCGTCTTGCTGGAGAGAGCAAGCTGGATCACCGGCACGGTCGAGGCGTTATAGACCATGACCTGCGGCGGGTTTATGCCGGGCGGCAGGTTTTTTAGAACGGTTTGCGAGGCCGCCGAAACCTGCGCCACGGCAAGGTCGATCTTCACATTGGGCTGGAAATAAATTTTCGTGACGCCGTATCCAAAAAAGTTCTGCGATTCGATATGTTCGATATCGTTGACGAGCGTGGTCAGCGCCAGTTCGTAGGGATAGACGACGCGTCCCGACATATCGTCCGGCGCGAGGCCGACGTAAGTCCAGATCACGCTGACGACCGGAATGCCGATGGCGGGAAAGATATCGGTCGGAGTTTTCAGTACCGCGATGGTTCCCAGAATCAGGATCACCAAGCCGAGGACCATGAAGGTGTATGGGCGCTTGAGCGCAATCAGAACCAGCGCGAGCATATGGTGAGATTCTCCCCCGCGGGCCTTGACGTGGGCCACCTCAAAGCGGCGCCTTGAGCACGTCGAGGCGCTTCTAACATAGAGGGGATTGGCCGAACAATTAAATGATCATTAACAAAATATAATGCCGTCCAAACCGCCTTTCCGGGCGAAAGCCCGCGACGCACCATGTCCCGATTCGAAGCTAGCGCGCGCGAGCGCGCCCAGCGAAGGCCAGGCATGTGAGCATTCCATCGATCCCCTTCGTTAAGCGATGATTGGCGAGCGGGCGACCACGCGGGCCGTCAAGAGGGGAAATAGCCGGTAACGAACAATGTTGGCTGGTGCATCGCGATAAACATCTCATCATTCGATGCATTACGTGATCCGCGGCGGGTGAAAACAGTTTACTGCGTGATAAATGTTGTATTTACTTACAGTTGCGAAAACGCCTAAAAATTCGCCTTGAACCGGTTTGTGCGACGCAATATTATATATTCACGTTTAACAAGCCGGCAATGAGTTTCCGCGAGCTTCCTTGCTGGAGCGCGGTCGACTTGCCGAAATGCGTTCGGGACTTGCAAACCGGGGGTTCGAGTTGTCTCGATCCTGATCGTTTGTCGCCAACACCCGAATCGAATCAACTTGAAGGCGATCTCATGATGGAACCTCTATGGCAATGGGTGCGGGAGTGGGGCGAGGCCTGCACATACGCGCGGGAATGCGTTCCCGACCTGTCGTTTTTTGTCCCCCACGAACCCTATTCGGCGCTCGCGAGCATCGCCGGCGCGTGCTTCATCGTTTGGTGGTGGAACGATACGAAGATTCGGCGGATTCTTCGTCGCGAGGCTCAAGTTGGCGCGAAGTTCAGCCTTCCCGACATCTCAACCAAGGAACTCACCGCCATCGTCGGGATGGCGCGGGCCGTTCATCCGACTTCGGATAACAAGGCGGCTTGAGCGACATCGACCAAGGCTGTATGCGCGCCGTCGCGCTTTAAGAATTGGGCGCGAGGAGCGCCGCCCAAGAAACCCAGAGCGCCAACCAAATCGATCGAGGTTGGCGCGTGAGCTTCGCCCGTCCGCTTAAAGGTCCCGGTCGCCCGTGTGGGACATGGCTGAATCTTCGGCTTCACACCGCTTCGCCATCGAGTTCCCCAGTGCGGATCCGGGCCACTTTCTCAACGTCTTGGACATAAATCTTGCCATCACCGAGCTGTCCGGTCCGGGCTTCCTTCAGTATCGTCTCGAATACTTTCTCGGCGTGCTCATTGGCGACAAGCACCTCGACCTTGAGTTTTGGAATGAACTTCACTTCATATTCCGGGCCGCGATAGACCGCGCCTTGACCTCTTTGGCGTCCATAGCCCTGAACTTGAGTCACGGTGAGCCCGGAAACGCCGATCGCATTGAGCGCGTCCCTCACTTCGTTGAGCCTGAACGGCTTGATGATCGCGATAATTTGTTTCATTGGGTCTCGCTCGCTCGTTTTCCGTGCTCGAAGTTCAGATTGCGCCACACTCGCCGTTTTCGCAAGAACGCCCGCGCTCCACGCGACGGAGTTACTGTTTAATATCAGCGCGAAACGCCATTATCCAACGTGAACCGACTTCCTCCCGGCGATGCGGCTAGCGCGCTTTCCACTCGGATGGAATCTTCCGAGCGATAAGAACACGCGCAAAATCAAAATCCTGGAGCCAGTTCTGGTCGCGAAAGTCCGCCATCGCGCAACTTGCTCTAGGGGTCGATGAGACCCAAAATCGTCGCCTTGACGGCCGCCTCGACTCGGCTCTGCACTCCCAATTTAGATTGAGCGTTGTCGATATGGAACTCCACGGTTCTCTTGGCGATGCACATTATTTCGGCGATCTCGTCGCGAGTCTTGCCGCGCGCGACCCAAGTCAAGGCTTCGATTTCACGTTCGCTCATCGAAACGCCCGTCCGTCTTCCAAGGCGCAGGCGCGCGACGCCGGCGAGCCGCGCATCGATGATTGTTTGCAGAATGTCGAAGTCGATCGGCTTTTTGACGTAATCGTCGGCGCCGAGGGTTCGACCAGCGATTTCGCTTTCATAATCGCTAAGTCCGGTCACGAAGATAAATGGAACCTTCGCCAAATCCGTCGAAATCTCATTCAGTCGCTCCAACACCTCGAATCCAGACATTTCCGGCATGTTGACGTCGGCGAGAACCAGATCGATCTTCATCTCCTGGAGCATGGAAAGTCCCCTCCGGCCGTTATGGGCCACGGCGACGTCAAAGCCTCGCTCCTTCAATTCCTCCTTGATCAGCGCGGCGCATTCGGAGTCGTCTTCGATGCAGAGAATCACGCGCCGCGCCGCGCCCTCGGCGCCGCTGGGATCCCCGCTCTCCGCGGCGGCCTCGCCAAGCATGGCGCCGGCGGACGCCATAATAGCCGCGCTCTCCCCGCGCCAAGGCGAAAAGTCCTGCAAGGACCTCATGGCGCGAGTGCTCGCTGGCGCGCGGGCATGCCCCCCCGCGCTTCGAACCGTTTGCCGCCATGCGACGTCATTCGCTTGCCCTTCCGTCAAGATGTCCAGACCAAACGCGCATCAATGCCCGCCGTGTTCGTTCGCGTTTTCCAAATCCGCGTCGGAGCCGTTGTCGCGACGTCCAGCACCGCCGGTCAAAAACACGGAGCGAAGAGCTGGCGCCACGATCAGCAGCATGACCGGTCCGATCAACATTCCGCCCACGACGACGGTCGCCAGGGGACGCTGCACCTGCGAACCGATTCCATGCGAGATGGCGGCTGGAAACAGCCCGACGCCGGCGGAAAGCGCGGTCATTAGCATCGGCCGCATTCTTTGTTCGGAGCCGTGGAAAATCGCCTCCTTGAACCCCATTCCCTGAGCCATCAGCTGCCGGAAATAGGTGATGTTCAAAATGCCGTCCATGACCGCGACGCCAAACAACGAGATGAAGCCGATCGCCGCCGAAACGCTGAAATCGAGCCCCGCGAGATAAAGGGCCACGATCCCGCCGCCGATGGCGAAAGGAATGCCCGCCACCGATACGAGACTGTCGCGCAGCGAGTTGAACAAGCCATACAGCAAGAGCAGAATCAAAAGGAAGGTGACGGGAACGACGATCAGCAGTCGCTTCTTCGCTTCCTGCAAATTCTCGAACTCGCCGGCCCAAAGAATTTGATAACCCGTCGGCAGTTTGATCTTCTTAGCGACGCGCTCCTGCGCTTCCGCGACGGTGCTGCCGAGATCGCGCCCACGAATACTGAATTTGATCGGAACGTACCGTTGGCTGCGATCGCGGTAGATAAAGGACGCGCCAGTATCCAGCGAGATGGTCGCGAGTTCGCTCAATGGGATATAGGCGTTGACGCCGCTCGAAGTGGTGTATCCAACCTTGACGTTACGAACCGCGTCGATGGAGCTACGAAATTCGGGAAGCAGCCGGACCTGCAATCCAAATTGACGATCGCCTTCGAGCACGGTCGTCGCCACGGCGCCGCCCATCGCGGCCTGAATGACAGTGGTGACGTCGCCGCTGTTCAGTCCATAGCGCGCGGCCTTGGCGCGGTCCACCTTGATGTTGAGATTGGGCTGACCCATGACATGGAAAATTCCAAGATCCTCCACGCCCCTGACCTGCTGAACTTCGGCCAGAACCTGATCGGCAAGTTCCTCGAGCTTAGAGAGATTGGGTCCGACGATCTTGATCGAATTCGCGCCCTTGACGCCGGAAAGCGCCTCCTCGACATTGTCTTGAATATATTGCGAGAAGTTGAAGCCGATGCCCGGCATATCGTCTTCGAACTCTTTTTGTATTTCTTCGGTCAGCTTTTCCTTGCTGAGCCCGGCCGGCCATTGGTCGAAAGGCTTGAGCGGCACGAACAGTTCGACGTTTGAAAAAGGCGAGGCGTCGGAGCCGTTGTCGGGACGCCCGTGCTGCGAAACAACGGTGATCACTTCCGGATGCCGGAGCAAAATCTCTCGCATCTTGCGCGTCGCCTCGGTGCCCGAGTCGAGCGAGATGGTCGGCGGCATTTGCGCTCTGATCCAGAAATTGCCCTCCTCCAGCGCCGGAAGAAATTCCGTGCCGAGCCGCGACGCGACGAGAACGCTGATAACCAGGAATATCAGCCCGCCGCCAATCGCCAACTTGGTGTTGTCCAGCGCCCAGCGCAGTCCCGGCGTATAGGTCTCGCGCAGCTTGCGCACGACCCAGGTCTCGACCTCCTCGACATGCTTCGGGAGCATGAGCGACGCGAGAACCGGCGTCACCGTGAACGTCGCGGCGAGAGCGCCAAACAATGCGTAGGCGTATGTACGGGCCATGGGGCCGAAGATTTGTCCTTCGACGCCGGTCATTGTGAACAGCGGCAGAAAGGCGGTGACGGTGATCGTCGCGGTGAAGAACACCGCCTTGTCGACCTGCAGGGCGCTGACAAAAATCAACCGCAGGCGATCGGTCCAGGCCGCGGAGTTGTCGATGCTTTGCTCGCTTGTCGGGTCGCTGCCGAATTGGCCTTCGGCGAGATGGTTGAGCAGCGTTCGCCGTTCCTTCTCGGGCGCTTGAAAATTGCGGAAAATATTCTCGACGAGAATCACCGCCGAATCGACGATGATGCCGAAGTCGACCGCGCCCACCGAGAGAAGATTGGCGTCCTCGCCCTGAATGACCAGAACGATGATCGCGAAAAACAGCGCGAAGGGAATGTTGATGCCCACGATGATCGCGCTGCGAAGGTCGCCGAGAAAAATCCACTGAATGAGAAACACCAGCGCGCAGCCGAAAAACAAACTATGCAGCACGGTGTGCGTCGTCACTTCGACGAGCGAGCCGCGGTCGTAATAGGGCTCGACCTTGACGCCTGGCGGCAATGTGCCATCGTGATTGATTTTCTCAATCTCTTCTTCGACCTTCGGGAGAACATTATTCGTGTGCTGCGTGCGTCCCATCAGCACGATGGCCGCCGCGACATCGTCGTCGTGATCACGGCCGGCGATGCCGAGGCGCGGAACGAAGCCGACGTTGACCGTCGCGACATCCTTGATCTGCACCGGCACGCCATTGGTTTGCGTAAGCGAGATATTCTCGATGTCCTCGGTTCTGTCGCCCTTGGTGAGATCGTCGCCCCCGCCGTCGTCGATAAGACCGACGCCGCGAATGTTCACGGATTGCTGTCCGATGCGGATTTCACGGCCGCCAACGTTGATGTTGGCGTTTCCGAGCGCGGTGATGATCTGCGGAATCGTGATGTTATACGCCTCCAGCTTCCGCAGATTCACGTCGACATTGAACTGCTTGGTCGTGCCGCCCCATGAGTTGATCTGCACGATGCCGGGAATGGTCAGCAAGCGGCGCGTGACGACCCAATCCTGGATCGTGCGCAAATTGGTCAGTCCGAAGTTCGGCGGTCCCTTGACTTGATAGCGATAGATTTCGCCGGTCAAACTGGATTGCTGAATTTGCGGCGATTGATTGCCGGGAAGCGAGACGTTTTGCTGAAGCGCGATCGCCGCCTGTTGATAGGCGAAATAGTAATCCACGCCATATTTGAAGGTCACGCGCACGAAGCTCAGGCCGTAGAACGAAGTCGAACGCACATTGACCACGCCGGGCACGGGATAGAGCGCGACCTCCATCGGGATCGTATAATATTTCTCCATCTCTTCCGACGAAAGGCCCGCGGCCTGCGCGGTGATTTCGAGAATGACCGGCGCGGGGTTCGGATAGGCTTCGATGTTCAACTTCGAGAACGCGAGCAGACCGGAGGCCGCGAAAACGATCACGCCGAGGACGATGATTGCGCGGCGCGTGAGCCCGAATGCTAGAATGGATTTAAGCAACGCTTAGCCCTCGATTGTCTGGGTTAGACGGTTCTTCGGAACAAGAGACCTCAATCCGGCGTGCCGCCGGCGAGTTTGTTGCTTAGGAAGACGGCGCCTTCCGTGACAATCTGTTCGTCCTTCTGGAGTCCCTCGACGATCTGGTCGAGGTCATTCTGTATCTGACCGATCTTCACGGTTTTGCGAATGAAATGGCGCCCATTCTTGGTGGTCCAGACCGACATAGTGCCATCGCCCTCGCGCACCACGGCGGCCTGCGGAACCGCGATCGCATTGACCGCGCTACCGACGGTGATCGTAAAATTCGCGAACATTCCCGCGCGCAACAGATGTTCGGGATCGGCGATTTCCGATCGCACGAACACTCGCCGCGTATTCGGATCGACCGAAGGCCCGAGCACCGTGATTTCTCCGTCGAAATCGCGATCGGGATAGGCCGCGACGCGCGTCTTGACCTTCTGCCCGACGCGCAGATCGGGAGCCCCGCTTTCCGGAACGTTCGCGAACATCCACATGGTCGAAAGGTCGGCCACGGTGAAAGGCGGAGGCGCCACGCCGGGCTGCACGAAAAGTCCGGGAGCCGCGGTGCGCGTCGTGACATAGCCGGTCATCGGGCTTTTGACGACGAGTCTCGGATCGGCCTTGCGCTCCGCGATGATCTTGTCGATTTCGTCGTCGGTCTTGCCGAAGATGCGAACCGCGTCGCGCGCCGACTTCAACGCGCCTTCCGCCGTCATTTGATCCGATGTCGACTGATCCACGAGCTGTTGCGAGGCGCCGCCGAACGCCTTCATCTTCTCGGCGCGCGTCAGGGTGCGGTTCTGCAGCCTTAGAACGCCGGCGGCGGCGATCAACGTCGATTCGGCCGCGAGCAGATCGGGACTGTCGATGGTGAAGAGAACCTGATCCTTCTCCACCTTGTCGCCGACATTGGGATAGGCGTTGATGATTCGGCCTTGATAGGGCGTAAAGACCTGCGTCAACATATTTTGGTTGAAGTCGATATTGCCGACGGCCTGCCGCTCCAAAACGAAATTCGCCGAACCAACCTTGTCGACCTTGACCGAAGCGGCTTGCTTGTCGTTCAAATCCACTCCTAATTCGCCCGAAGCCTCGCCCGCCGCCTTCGACGATTCGGCGGTCTTTGGGGCGCTCGTTCCGGAGTAATATTTGACTCCCAGGCCCACGCCGATCAGCAGCAGGGCGACGAACGCCAGATATGTAAAGTTGCGACGCATTTGCGGACCCTGTGAGAAAATGGCATGACCGAATCGCAGCGTAATCCACGCGAAGAGCCGGCTTGGTTTCATATATGCCAGCCGTCGCGAGAGCTTGTCTACCTGTGATATTTGACAGTAGACCTGAAGACCGCGCGCGATGCAGTATCATTCCGTCGCATGACTCTATCACGATCAGGATCGCTATAATCTGGCTTGAAACCGATTCGGGAAGAGCATCTGACTAACTTGCGCGGTTTAAACAGCATTCCAAATGCGTGACGTCACGAGCGATGGGAACAGAACGTACTGATGGCGAAACAACTCTCCAACTCAAAGTCCGTTCGTCGTCTCCGTCGACGCGCCGCGGCGTCGGTCGCGTCCGTCTTCGTCGCGGGTTTGAGCGGTTGCGCCGTCGGGCCGGACTTCGTGTCCGCGCCGCCGCCTGACGTGAGTCGCTATACGCCGGAGAAACTTCCGTCCATCGGGAAACAGCGTCTCGTCGTCAGGGAGGAAATCCCTCAGCGTTGGTGGGAGGTTTTCCACAACAAAAATTTGAGCAAGCTCGTCGAAGCCTCGATCCAGCACAATCCGTCGTTGCAAGCGGCGGACGCGTCGATTCGAGTCGCCTACTTCGCCGCCGAGGCGCAAAAGGGAGCTTTCCTGCCCTCGCTGCTCGCCAACTCCAACGACAGCACCAATCTTGAGTCCGGCGTGCAAAACGCGGTGACGCCGAACGGGCCGACAAACCCTTATGGCCTGTTTCTCAAACAGCTGCAGGTGTCCTACACGCCGGACATTTGGGGCGGAAACCGGCGCGCCGTCGAATCGCTCGAAGCGCAAACCGACCAGCAACGTTACCAGCTTGAAGCGGCCTATCTCGCGCTGACGAGCAATGTCGCCTCGGCGGCGGTTCAGGAGGCGACGCTGCGGGGCGAAATCGCCGCGATACGCGAAGTGATCAAGATCGAGCAGAATTTACTGAGTCTGCTGCGCCAGCAATATGCGCTGGGCTCGGTGGCTCAAGCCGACGTTCTGACGCAAGAAGCGGCGCTGGCGCAGGTGATGCAATTGCTGCCGCCGCTCGAAAAGGCGCTCGCGCAGCAGCGCGATTTGCTCACCGCGCTGGCGGGGCAATATTCGACCGCCGAGGTGCCGGAAACATTCAATCTTAATTCGCTGACCCTGCCGTCGAATCTGCCGCTCACCCTGCCCGGAAAATTCGTGCGGCAGCGACCCGACGTGCGCGCGGCGGAAGCCAATATGCACTCGGCCAGCGCGCAAATCGGCGTCGCCATCGCCGCGCGGCTGCCCAATGTCACCTTGGGCGGCAATGGCGGCTACACCGCCTATAGTTTCGCGCAGCTGTTCACGCCGGGCACGGGATGGTACACGCTGGCGGCCGACGTCACTCAGCCGATCTTCCAGGGCTTCACGCTGCTCAACAAACAAAAGGCGGCGGAAGCGGGCCTCGGTCAGGCCGAGGCGCTATATCGGCAGGCGGTCATCACCGCGTTCCAGAATGTCGCCGACGCGCTACGCGCGTTGCAGGCGGATACGAAAGCGGTGAAGGCCGCCGTCTACGCCGAGCAAACGGCCAAGCGAAGCCTCGAGATTGTGAAAAAGCAATTGCAGGCAGGCTCGGTCAATATCCTCGCGGTGTTGAACGCCGAGCAAACCTATTTGCTCGCGGCGGAGTCCCGCGTCCAGACCGAGGGCGCTCGTCTCGGCGATGTCGTCGGCCTATTCATGGCGCTCGGCGGCGATTGGAGAGACCAGAATCTGCGGGATCTGCCGCCCAACGGGTCGGAACCGGCAACGGGGTTCGACATACCCAGCAACGAACAAATCGACAAAATCCAGGATGGCCCGGTGAATTCGAGCTGGTTCCCGAGCTTCTGGGATTAAACCAGGGCGCGGTCGCGATGGGTTCTTCGCGGCGGAATGTTATGCGATCCTTATGCGGCCCGCCGGATTTCCGCATTGAGCCCTTACGTCGTCCAGCTATAAACAATTTCGCGTCAAGGCGCCCAAACGGACGCCGAAGACTTGATCGCGGGGCGATCGGGTAGCCAGCGTGGGAGAAGAGCATCATGGCTCACAAATTTGCCTTCGAGTTGACGGATGCGGGCGCGCCGAACCAATATGCAATCCGTCTCGTCGATAGGAAGCAAATAGCCGCGCTCGCCCTGGCGGAAGGCTTCGCCAAACCCATTCCGCTGGAGCCGCTCGTCGTTCTGTTCGACGAAGGCAGCGGCGAACTCTTGCCGATCGACGGCTTCGACGACACCACGCCGCGCGGGCGGATCGCCATAAAGATCATGCGCGACACTTATAACGACGTGCTCGATCAAATCACCGCCCCGCGATACCAGCGTCGCGCGAGCTAAGAATGGCGCCCGCTCATTTGGAGCGGGCGGCGGCGCCGCGCGCGAGGATGTGGGCGCGCTCGCCCACGGCGCAAGCTTGACGGCGCGCCGCCGCGACAGGACGGGCGGAATGGCGCCTGTAGACACGCGGCGCGGCTTTGGTTTTACGCCGAGCGGAGGCTTTGGAGCCACGCCGACGTCCGTCGCGCAAACCCGCGAGGCGCCGGGCGAGCGCCAATCGCAGGACGATGAAGAGGTCCGCGGCGAGCCTCATCGCTCCAACATTCAATGACGCGCGGATGTCGCCGACAATCTTGTCGCGCAACGCGGCGCATCTCTTCCCGAGATTGCGAAGATAGTTCTCGTAGAGTTCGTCGTGCCGCTTCGCGCGCGTCACGCCAAGAACGATTTCGTCGCCCGCGAGCCCAGAAAGCGCGATGCATCGGGAAACGCTGATCATATCGGCGGTCATGTCCCTCTCCTGCTCGATGGCGGCGGATCTGAAAACGTCCGCGCTTGCCGTCCGAACCAATGTCGCCAAGCTAATCGTTCGGGCAAGAAAGGCTGTGCGCCGGCGCACAGGGCGCGCCGGAGCGCTTTCGGTGAAGGCGGACGCCCGCTTAGCCTCGGAAAGCGCGACAAATTGGAGGGATCTGGAGTCGTCAGTCCGCCTCGGCGAGACTCGCCGAGATGCGGCTCTCCAACTGCTTGGGATGCAAAATCACGAGACCGCCCTTTGCTTTTTCGGCCAGTCCCTCTTCGATCATCGCATGAATCTCGCGGCTGATCTGCTCGCGGCGGCATCCAATGCGCGCCGCGAGATCCTGCTGCAATGGAGGCGGCGAAATGATCGACTGGCCTTCAACGCCGTGGCGCGGATGCGCCAGTCTCAACAGTTCGGCGTAAAGCCTGTGACGCAGATCAAGCACCGAACGCTCGAATAGACGCGCGTTCGACGCGCGCAGTCTGGTCGTCATGAGCGTCAGCAGTCGTTCGCAAATCGCGGGCGATGAAAATATGATGGATTTGAACACCGACGCCGGCATGATGCATGCTTCCACCTTGGTCAAGGCGGTCACGTTGGCCGACCGTTTCAAGCCGTCGATCGCGGCCATCTCGCCGAAAAATTGATCCGGCCCCAAGTCGCCGAAAATCATTTCCTTGCCGCCAGCGCCACGCATCAGCACGCGCACCTCGCCCGAAACAATAAAATATACGTCCGTCGAGCAATCTTCGAAATCCACCACGAGCTCGCCCTGATCGAAGCGCTTCCAAACGCAGCCGCGCGCGAAACTTTCAGCCTCGCCGGGGGTAAGGCCTTCAAAAAAAGGAATTTTCGCGAACAACGGCACGGATATGCGATCCCAATCGATCCAGCGACCGCTATTTTGACGATAAATGGCCAATTTGTCGAGGCTTCACCGTGTCGCAGGTATGCGCCCCGGCAGCCGCGCCCCTTTCGTGGGCGGCCCTCGCCTCTCGATCGCCGCTCGTCGCGTGCGCCAGCGCACGGTCTCGCGGCGGTTTGTGGGGTCTTATGCCCTCCATGCCCCCGACGGGCGCGAGTGAAGAGGAGCCATTCCGATGCTGACATCCGCGATGCCGCGCCGCCTGCTTTTCGCCTTCATCACCCTCGCCGTGGTAGGCGCTCTCGCCGCCGAGGGCTCCGCGATCGCCGCGGTCTTTCCGTCCAACGTCAGTCTGGCCGCCCAATGATCAAGCGCTTCGCCCCCTCGCCCATTCGATGCCCGTCACCGCCGTCTGACGGCGACGCAGGTGATATCGTCGGCCTGCTCCTCTTCCTGAGCGAAAGCGTCGACGACGGCGAACAACCGCGAAACGAGTTCGGACATTGTGCATTGCCGGCTCTCAAGCAGCGTTTCGAGGAGCAGAGGCTCGCCGAATTCTTCCTGCGAGAGGCTGACAGCTTCGGTGACGCCATCGGTGAACAACACGAGGCTATCCCCGGGATCGAGCTGGATTTTGGAGGCCTCGGCGGGCAGGTTCTCGTAGAGGGCGAGCGGCAGACCGGTGGCGTCGAGCCTTCGGAACTCCCCGGACGCGAGGATATGTACCGGCGCATTGTGGCCGCAATTGCAATATTCGAGCGCGCCGCTGCGTAAATCCAGCACGCCGTAGAAAGCGGTGGCGAACATTGACGCCGCGTTGTCGCGGCACAGCAGGCTGTTCGCTCGCGCGATCATGGAGGCCACGTCGGCCTCCTCGCGGGCGGCGGCGCGTAGGACGGTCACCACCACGGCCATGAACAGGCTGGCCGGCGTTCCCTTGCCGCAGACATCGCCGATAACCACCGCCAGCCGATCGGCGTCCAGCATGAAGTAATCGTAGAAGTCGCCGCCGACCTCGCGAGCGGGCCGCATCCTGGCTCGAATTTCGAAATCGCCGCCCGTCACATTCACGGCCGATTCCTTCGGAAGGAAGGATTTCTGGATCATGGCGGCGGCCGCCATTTCATCCTGTTGCCGGCGCTTGCCGAGGATTTGACCGGCGAAGCGGCGAAAGGCGCCGGCGAATTCCGCGAGCCGCGGAGACGGCGCCGCCAAGTCGCTCAAAATGGCTTCATCGAACTCTCGCCTTTCGAGAGCCGCCAAAGCGTTCGTGTAAAGCGCGACGGCCTTGTTCACCGAATCGATCTGCTGGCCCAATTGCCGAACGACCGACATCAGCAATTCCGGAGATTTTCGGCCAAGCTCCAGCAGCGGCGCGCGGCCGATCCGAAACACGCGCGCGGCGCCGACCGCCTTGACGCTGGCCGTGCGCTCGAGATCGGCAAAGGCGCCAATCTCGCCGACGAGGCGCGGTCCCTCGAGCGTCGCGAGCGACACCGGACCATAGGGCGTCTCGGCGTAGACGAGCACCGAACCGCTTTCCAGAAAATACGCGGCGTCGCTCACTTCCCCTTGCCGCATCAATATGTCGCCAGGACGCAGCTCGATCGGCGCGAGCGAAGCCACGATGTCCTTCAGAACCTTCGCCGTCTGGAAGCCCTGCTCCGAGACGGCGTCTTCGGCGCCAGCGGTGGTTTGTTCGTCTCTAGGCACAGGCGTTCCGTGTTCCCTGTCGCTTCGCCGGATCTAGCGCATGAAGTCGACGGTGACACGATTGCCCGCGTCCGTGCGGCGATATTCGATATTGTGGCTGAAACTCTT
>Ga0182013_10001459_pt1 | contig 32538 bp, 18 predicted proteins | sample 612S2MmetaG_FD_120487 | JGI IMG/M metagenome (GOLD analysis project Ga0182013, IMG submission 120487) | Permafrost microbial communities from Stordalen Mire, Sweden - 612S2M metaG | ecosystem: Environmental > Terrestrial > Soil > Wetlands > Permafrost | place: Sweden: Stordalen | collected... | reverse complement strand
GTGTGCATAGTTCAGGTGGTAGGAACGTTCGGCATGATGTACATACTCGGCTATAGCCTCGACAATCTTTCGCTCATGGCGCTCACCATCTCCACCGGGTTTGTGGTCGATGACGCGATCGTGATGATTGAGAACATCACGCGCTATCTCGAGGCTGGGGACACGCCCATGCAGGCGGCCATGAAGGGTGCGGAGCAGATTGGCTTCACCATTATCTCTCTCACCGTCTCGCTGATTGCAGTGCTGATCCCGCTGCTCTTTATGGGCGGGGTTATCGGCCGCCTGTTTCGTGAATTCGCGGTAACACTGGCCGTTACCATCATGCTCTCTGCCGTGGTTTCACTCACGCTGACGCCGATGATGTGCTCGCGCATTCTGCGTCGCACTCCCGAGGAGCAACAGGGCCGTTTCTTCAAGGCATCGGAGCGCGTCTTCAAGAACGTCATCGCGTCTTATGGAAGATCGCTGAAGTTCGTCCTCGGCTACCAGACCATTACACTGCTTGTGGCAGCGGCCACCCTGGTGCTCACGATTGTCCTCTACATCGTCATCCCCAAGGGATTCTTCCCCACTCAGGATACAGGCGAAATTCAAGGCATCTCGCAAGCCCCGGCCACGATATCTTTTGCGGCCATGGCGCAGAAGCAGCAGCAGCTGGCTCACGTAATCCTTCAGGACCCCGCGGTCGAGAGCTTGTCATCCTTTATCGGTGCGGACGGAACCAACACCACCTTGAACAGCGGACGGATGTCTATCAACCTGAAGCCGCTGAATGTGCGCAAGCTCAGCGCCTCCGACGTGATTCGCAGGTTGCAAACCAGCCTGAATGCTGTCCAGGGCACGGTGCTCTACATGGAGCCAGTGCAGGACATTACCGTGGACGATCGCGTGAGCCGCACCCAGTACCAGTACACGCTGGAAGACTCCGACGCGAACGAGCTGAATTTGTGGACTGGCAAACTCGTCGAAAAGATGCAGAAGCTACCTCAGCTTGCCGATGTGGCTACCGACCAGCAGACCGGGGGGCTTGCGGTGTCGCTCATCATCGACCGCGCTACCGCGTCGCGGCTTGGCATCGCACCATCCACTATCGACAGCATTCTCTATGACGCGTTTGGGCAGCGGCAGATCAACACAATGTACACGCAGTTGAACCAGTATCACGTGATTCTTGAAACTTCTCCGAGCATTCAGCAAAGTCCCGCCAGGCTCGAGGACATGTATATCCAGACCAATACTTCTTCGGGGGCGTCGGGGCCATCCGCTTCATCCAGCTACGCATCTTCCGGATCATCTTCAGCAGGTTCGAACGCGACCACCACTGCGGTGGCATACACTCCATCGTCACAGGTACTCACTGCGCCTTCCAATGCCATAACCTCTGGCATTGGCGCCAGCAATGCGTCTTCCGCGAGCACAACCACCAACGCAGCCTCCAGTTCAGCGCCTTCAAATGCGGTGCCACTCAGCGCGTTCACTCATGTTGAGAAAGGAACGGAATCTCTCTCGATCAATCACCAGGGCCAGTTTCCGGCGGTGACCGTTTCGTTCAATCTGGCCCCCAACGCCGCACTGGGCAGCGCCATCACTGAAATCGAAAAGGCGCAAAGCCAGTTGAACATGCCGGCCAGCGTTCAGTATGGCTTTCAAGGGACCGCGGCTGCATTTCAAGGCTCTCTCGCCAATGAAGGCCTGCTGATTCTCGCCGCGCTGGCTGCCGTTTACATCGTTCTCGGCATTCTTTACGAGAGTTTCATTCACCCCATCACGATTCTTTCAACATTGCCGTCTGCCGGCGTGGGAGCATTGCTTGCTCTCATGCTTTTCAAGCAGGATTTGAGCGTTGTCGCCATCATCGGGATCATCCTGCTAATCGGCATTGTGAAGAAGAACGGCATCATGATCGTCGACTTTGCGATGGTGGTGGAACGAGAGCAAGGGAAGAGCGCAACGGACGCCATTTACGATGCCTGCCTGCTGCGATTTCGCCCCATCATGATGACCACCATGGCCGCACTGCTGGCGGGCATTCCGCTAGCGGTGGGTCAAGGCATGGGTTCAGAGTTGAGGCGCCCGCTCGGCATTGCCATGGTGGGCGGACTGCTGCTTAGCCAGGTGCTCACGCTCTACACCACGCCTGTCATTTATATCTTTTTCGACGGCATCGCCCATCGTTTCAGCCGCTCACCGAAAGAGATCGGCGCGGACAACCAGCCGCAACCAGCGGAGGGATCATGAATCTCTCCGCTCCCTTCATCCGTCGCCCAGTGGCAACGACCTTGCTCACGGCAGGCCTGATCCTTGTTGGAGCTGTCGCCTTCAACGTTCTGCCCGTTTCGCCTTTGCCGCAAGTCGACTTCCCAACCATCTCAGTCTCCGCCAGCCTGCCCGGCGGAAGTCCCGACATCGTTGCCTCTTCAATTGCAACGCCGCTGGAGCGCCAGTTCAGCCAGATTGCCGGCGTAACCGAGATGACTTCTTCAAGTTCGCTTGGCAGCGCCTCGATCACCCTGCAATTTGATTTGAGCCGCGACATCGACGGCGCGGCGCGAGATGTGGAGGCGGCAATCAATGCCGCGCGCACTTACCTGCCGACGAACTTGCCTGGCAATCCCACTTATCGCAAAGTAAATCCCGCAGACTCGCCGATCATGATTCTGGGACTAACTTCAGATAAGTATGACAAGCCGACACTTTATGACGAAGCATCGTCGGTCGTCGCGCAGAAGCTCTCGCAGATCGCGGGCGTTGGACAGGTGACCGTCGGCGGGGGCGCCGGGCCATCCGTGCGCGTGGAAGTGAACCCTACGCTACTTAACAGCTATGGACTCACGCTCCAGAATATCCAGTCCGTATTGAGTCTCCAAAACGTCCACCAGCCGGCTGGCCAACTGTCAGACGCGACGACCACCGCCGATATCGTCACCAACGACCAGATCTCCCACGCAGATCAGTTCAAGCCGCTCATCATCGGTTCCAGCAACGGAACGGCTGTCAGGCTCCAGGATGTAGCGACGGTTACTGATTCGACGCAGAACATTCGCACCGCGGGGTATCTGAACGGCACGCCCGCGATTATGGTCATTATCTTCCGTCAGCCAGGCGCCAACATCATTTCTACCGTCGATAACATCCGCGCGGAATTGCCATCGATTCAAGCGTCCATTCCGCAAGGCATCAAGACCACCATTGTTCTGGATCGCACCACAACCATCCGCGCCTCGGTCGGCGATGTGGAGAGCACTCTTATCCTCTCTGTCATCCTGGTGATTCTTGTCGTCTTCATCTTCCTGCGTAACTGGCGGGCCACCCTCATTCCGACGGTTGCCGTTCCCGCCTCTCTCATCGGCACTTTCGCCGTGATGTACCTGTTTGGCTTCAGTATCGACAATCTCTCGCTCATGGCACTGACGATCTCGACTGGCTTCGTAGTCGACGATGCGATTGTAGTCATGGAGAATATCTCGCGCCTCCGCGAAGCAGGCATGCCGCCCATGAAGGCCGCGCTTCAAGGTTCAAAAGAAATAGGATTTACCATCCTGTCGATCAGCATGTCGTTGATCGCGGTATTTATACCGATCCTTCTCATGGCCGGTATCGTCGGCCGGCTTTTCCGCGAGTTTGCAATCACCCTCTCGACGGCCATCGTTATCTCGATGCTGATATCGCTGACCACCACGCCCATGATGTGCGCTTATCTGCTCAAGGACGAGAGGACAACCAAGCATGGCCGCGCATATCAGATAAGTGAGCGGGGCTTTAACTCGATGCTCTCCGGTTACAGCCGTTCGCTGAGCTGGGTATTGAAGCATCCGTGGCCCATGTTGACCCTCCTGCTGCTCACCATTGCGCTGAATTTCTATCTCATCGATATCATCCCCAAGGGCTTTTTTCCCCAGCAGGACACTGGGCTCCTTCAAGGCAACTTGCAAGGACCACAGGACGCATCGTTTCCAATCATGAATAACTCAGTCTTGCAAGTGGAGAAAGTGATCCAGGCCGACCCGGCCGTCGCCAACGTGATTGCGTTCACAGGCGGAGGAGGCGCATCGAATACCGGTTCCCTTTTTATTTCTCTAAAGCCGCTGAATGTGCGCAAGATCGGCGCGCCGGCCATTATCAACCGCCTGCGGCCCAAGCTCAATGCGCTGCCGGTAGCTTCGGCTTTCCTCCAGGCCTCGCAGGACTTGCGCATCGGAGGGCGACAGAGCAACGCGCTCTACCAATACACCATACAGTCTGACAACATCCAGGATCTTACGCACTGGGGCCCAATCCTGCTTGCGGGGATGAAGAAGCTTCCCGGATTTCAGGATGTGAATACCGATGCACAGAATAGCGGCCTTCAGGAACTGATTACGTACGATCGTGCCACCGCCGCGCGGGTTGGCATTACGCCGCAGTCACTGGATCAATCCCTCTACAGCGCCTTCGGTCAGTCTGAAGTCTCCATTATCTACACACAACTGAACCAGTATTACGTGGTAATGGAGGTGGCGCCGGCGTACTGGCAAAGCCCCGATGGGTTGAAGAATATCTACCTGAACACCTCGGGCAAGGGCATCGTTCCGCTTTCTACGGTCTCGTCGGCGCAAGAGAGCGTTACCCCGCTCGTTATCAATCACACCAGTTCCTTTCCATCCGTCACTGTGTCGTTCAACCTTGCGTCGAATATGTCGCTGAGCGACGCCACGCGGCTGGTTTCCCAAATGCAGCAGAAGCTGAATATGCCGGACACTGTCCGTGGCTTTTTTGCCGGAACAGCAGCGGCCTATCAAACCTCGCTCAGCAGCGAACCCCTGCTCATCGGCACGGCCCTGCTCGCGGTCTACATCGTTCTCGGCGTCCTGTATGAGAGCCTGGTCCATCCTCTCACCATCATTTCCACTTTGCCTTCGGCGAGTGTGGGAGCCATGCTGGCGCTCATGCTTTTCAAAATCGACCTCAGCGTCATCTCCATCATCGGCATTATCCTGCTGATCGGCATCGTGAAGAAGAACGCGATCATGATGATCGATTTTGCCCTGGTTGCGCAGCGTGAGCACGGAAAGAACACCACCGAGGCCATCTTTGAAGCCTGCCAGCTTCGCTTCCGTCCCATCCTGATGACCACTACGGCCGCATTGTTTGGCGCGCTGCCGCTGGCCTTCGGTACAGGCACCGGATCAGAACTGAGGCGTCCGCTTGGCATCACCATCGTCGGCGGATTGATTGTGAGTCAGATGCTGACTCTCTATACCACTCCCGTCGTCTACCTGGCCTTCGACCGCTTGCGGCTTCGCTTTGGGAGCAAACAACCAGTGACCCTCTACCGTGGAACCGCAGAGGCCACTTAGCAATGGCTTGGATCGGAGTGCTACTTATGGAAAAGTCGATTTCGCAATCTCACCGGTCGCTTGCTCAGTGGTGCGCCCTCTCTATCGCGTTGTTTTGTGCGGTCTTGGCTGGATGCAATGTGGGGCCAAAGTATCTTCCACCCACGACAACGGCGCCGCAGGTCTACAAAGAAACTCCTGCGCAGCCTGACCAAGCTGGTGAATGGACGGTCGCAAAGCCCCAGGATGCAACTCTTCGGGGTAAGTGGTGGGAGATCTACAACGATCCGGACCTGAACGCGCTCGAAGATCAGCTTAATATCGATAACCAGAATATCCGCCAGGCATTTGAGAACTTCATGGAGGCCCGCGCGCTGGTGCGCGAGGCGCGCTCTCAGTATTTCCCTACAGTCGGCGTAGGCGGCTCTTACACCCGGTCGCGGTCATCTTCCAACGTCGGATCTGGGTCTTCCAACTCTGGGACTGCTTCCGGCTCCGGAGCCGCTGGTGGTCAACAGTCGCAGATATTTGCTTTTCCGGCCGATGTATCGTGGGAGCCTGACCTGTGGGGGAGGGTGCGCAACACCGTGCATGCAAGCCAATATACTGCCCAACTGACTGCGGCCGACCTTGAGAATGAGCGGCTCACTGAACAGGCCAGCCTCGCCGAGTATTTCTTTGAAATCCGCGGACAGGATGCGCTGCAACAGATTCTCGACGACACGGTAGAGGCTGACAAGAAAGGCCTGGGCTCTGAACAGGCTCGCTACAACAACGGCGTAGACGATCAGATATCCCTGGTTGAAGCGCAAACAACGCTTGAGATGGCACAATCGGCGGCCATCAATAACAAAATTGCGCGAGCCCAGTATGAGCATGCGATTGCCACGCTTGTCGGCAAGCAGGCTTCAACGTTTTCCATTCCGGTTGTACCCAGAACCAGCGCTCCTCCACCGATACCCGTCGGCCTGCCGTCGCAGCTGCTTGAACGGCGTCCGGATATTGCTGCCGCGGAGCGCAACATGGCCGCTGCGAATGCACAGATAAGGGTTGCCGATGCAGCCTATTACCCCACACTGACACTCTCGGCCAGCGGCGGCGTTGAGAGCTCGGCCATCAAGCACATCCTGGATTGGCCCAGCCGCTTCTGGTCTGTAGGTCCTTCGATCTCTGAGACTGTATATGACGGCGGCCTGCGGCGCGCAACCGTGAACCAGTACATCGCAACCTACAATGCGAACGTTGCCACCTATCGCCAATCTGTTTTGACGGCATTTCAGCAGGTGGAAGACTCGCTCGCAGAAGCTCGCATTCTGTCGGAGCAAATCGGTCGCCAGCAGGAAGCTGTCGACTCATCCCAAAAGTTTCTGCGGCTTGAGTTAGGGCGCTATCGGTCTGGAATCGATCCCTACCTCGACGTGGTCACAGCACAAACCACCTTGCTATCAAACCAACTGACTCTCGCGAATCTGAAGGTGCAGGAAATGGCAGCGTCGGTTCAGCTGATTGAATCCCTTGGCGGTGGTTGGGATCGTTTGCAACTGCCCACCCCAGCTCAGGTTACTGAGAAGCCTTCAAAGTCAGGGACTGCAATTCAGCATTAGATTGCGAAAGTGATTTCTGCTGATGATAGCGCGATTAATTTGAAGGTAAATGCTTCCTCTACTGCACACTCAGTGCAGGGTAGTCGGTGTAGCCATGTGGCCCCGATGTAAAGAAAGTGCTTCCGTCCGGCAGATTGAGCAAAGCATCGCCCGCAAACCGCGCCGGTAGATCTGGGTTGGCGATAAAGAGCTGGCCGAAGGCAACGGCATCCGCCTCTCCGTCCGCGATGACTTGGTTCGCTTGCGCCAGCGTGTACTTTTCATTGGCGATGTATACGCCGCCGAATTGTTTTCTGAGTTGCGGACCCAGACGGTCAGGTCCAAAATATTCACGCGCAAGCAGGAAGCCAAGGCCGCGTCTGCCCAGCTCACGCGCCACATAGCCGAAGGTTGCGGGCGGGTTTGAATCGTGCATGTCCTGCGAATCGCCACGCGGGGCCAGGTGCATACCGACCCGCTTGGCGCCCCAGACTGAGATAACTGCATCGGCGACCTCAAGCATGAGCCGAGCTCGATTTTCAATTGGCCCGCCATATTCGTCGGTGCGGTGATTGGATCCGTCTTGCAGGAACTGATCGAGCAGGTAGCCATTGGCTCCGTGAATCTCCACCCCATCAAAACCGGCGAGCTTCGCGTTCTCTGCTCCCTTGCGGAAAGCATCAACGACGCCCGGAAGCTCACTTGTCTCAAGCGCGCGTGGCGTCACGTAATCTGCTACTGGACGTACCAGGCTTACGTGGCCCGCAGGCCGGATAGCGCTGGGGGCGACAGGTAGTTTCCCGTCGAGAAAGCGTGGGTCGGAGATGCGGCCCACGTGCCAGAGCTGCGCGAAAATGTGGCCCCCTGCATGATGCACTGCTTGCGTCACCAATTTCCAGGCTTCGATTTGGTCTGTCGACCAGATGCCTGGCACATTCGCGTAGCCAACACCTTGCGGTATGACCGGGATGCCCTCGGAGACGATCAGGCCTGCTCCGGCTCGTTGTGCATAGTACTCGGCCATAAGTTGCGTCGGAATGTGCTCAGGCGTGCCACGCAAGCGAGTAAGCGGAGCCATAATAACGCGATTCGGCAGATGAAGATCGCCGATCTGGATTGGGTCTAACAAAGAAGTCATGAGAATGAGTCCTTCAAAAAGGTATGTTCTGTTGGGTTGATGAACTTAGACATATGAATGGTGGAAAGCTACAGCGGTCATTTCACACTTTCTCTTTACCTATTCACTCCTGCCGCGCTTGCGCTAATGAACGCTAATCGTGAGATCTACGGGCGCCCATTGCGATTGTCAATCTGCAATGCGGGAACGACTGTATCCAATTGATCAGATGTTCGGTCGCCTCAGGTCACAGAATCATGTTTGGCGCACAGAAGTGGCTGAACCTTTACAAGCAATTCCGGATCCGGATAGGACGAAATCAACATGCATCCAGAACTTAACGCACAAAGCTCAGAACCCTTCTCACCGCGGAGGAAGCTAAACGGCCGGCACATGCTCGCGAATCCAAGCCTTGCCGCCGACGGGTTCAACATCTGGTGGCGGAAGACCGCGGCGCAGAACATGGCAATGGTTGCGGAAGCATCTGACCTTATGCGTGCACACCGCCTGATCAGCTCTGCGAGCCAGCCCCGCTCCCGTCAAGCGCATTGATCACCACTTCCGTCTCGCGATGCCCAGCATGCGAATCATCGACCAAGGCGCCGCCGAGGCGCGACAATTCCCGTAGTGCTTCCAACAAGAAGCCCCGCCCGCTGGAAACTTCACGCCACGGCTCCGTGGCAGCATCGGCCCTGTTGCTGCATTCGTGTCAGCTTGTAGCTGGCTGCCATTCACTACCGGTCGCAATGCCGCACATCGGAACAAGCACAGTAGACACTGCCGCCGTCGCCGAGAAATTGCGCGCGATAACGTCTGCCAGTACGCTCCCTGATGTTCGTTCGGCAACATCCAGCAACGATCGACAGAATGTTCAGAAAGTGTATGAGGCGATCCAGTACGCACCAGCGTGGGTGCGCGAAGGTCAACCAACGCCACAGGCACTTGCCAACATTTCGGCGCTCGAGAACAGCCAACAAAAAGGGCTGATTCCGGAAAATTACGAAGCCTCGCGCTGGCCTGCGCGGCTGGTTGCGCTCAAAGTTTCGAACACAGGCTAAGGTTCGCCCCCCTCCCTCCCTGCACCAAACTTAAACATTCCTGTAATCAATAAGTTACAGATTTTGCAAAACGTGTGTGCCTAATTTGTGCCCAAACTGTGCTTAAGATTTCTATTACCAGTATTACAAAAGAGTAAATAACGCGTTCCCATATTAACCAAGTGACAACTAGCCGGTCGCCCGGAGATGTCGCAGGTTTGCGTTCTGTTTCTGACATGATCGACATTCTTGGTGCAAATCCGATCTTGCACCGCGTCCCGCGCACAATGGCCAGGAGAGATTATTTCCGGCTTTGAAGTCCAAACCCATAACCGATGTTCGCGCGATTATGGTCCCTGACTAGATCCAAAGTATCTTTAATCTCCGAGGTTCTCTGGAACGTTGGCAGCATTCTGTTGCGCGATCGCCGAAATCAACTTCGCCGGCCTGGCCATTGCGGCTGGCGATGGGAAAGCCGAGCAGACGATTGCAGCCGGTGCCGAGCTATTCCCATGTGGCTCCTATCGTCACGCCACCTCCAGGTTTCATTTCAAGCCTCGATTAGATTTGCTATTCATTTGGCTTGGGCGCTTAACCGCAAGCGGCTGAGAACACGCCAGTCATTTGCAGACGAGAGCGCTCAGCCACTATGGTAACTTTGTGGCGAAAAGGCGAAACCGAGTCGGATTGTGGTTATGGATGACTACGATACTCATTTTGTGGATGGGCATCGAGGCCTGGGCGCAGCCGTCTGACGGAGACAGGTTTTCGTCCCTGCTACAGCGGGGATTTGAACTCCATAAAGAGGCCCGCTTTGCCGAGGCAATTCCCGTTCTCGAAGACGCGCGCAGGATTCAGCCTGAAGACTACTTTGTGAATCTGCTGTTGGGCATCGACCTGTTGCGAACCGGCAAAGGGGCAGAGTCTGTGTCTCATCTGAGATTGGCCGCGAGCTCCCGGCCGGGCGAAGAGTTGCCTGAAGACTACCTCGGCGAAGCCGAAGCGACGCTCGGTCACTTCGCACAGGCCGCAGAAGCGTATCAGCGGGCGATGGAACGTGGGCATCGTTCCGAAGATTCTCTTGAGGCCTGGGCCGGATTTGCCCTGGACCGGTTCCGCGCGCTTGGCGAAAGCATGCGGGCGACGGAAGCCGGCACGGCGGCCGCTCGCCGATTGGCGGATGCCGGGTCCGCATCGGCAATGAGTCTGAAGTGTGAAGGGTCAATCCCGGCGCTGGAACGAAGAATATCCGATCCGCCGCCGGGCCCCAATAGAGCCAATCTGGAAGTGGAGAACGAATACAAGCTTTCTGTTTGCTATGCCGAGGAGGCGGGGAAAGTCGCAGACCAAATGCAAAATGCCGTGGAGGATTTATCCGCTGCGCATAGGCTGCGCGGAGACGTGCTGCTCCGGTTGAAAGGCGATGCAACCGGAGCGGAGCGGGAGTACCTGGCGGCATTGGCGTTAAGGGGCAACGATCCAGCACTCCTGGAACGGCTCGCGGAGGCACAGTTGACCGCAGGCGATTCAGATGGCGCGCAGGCTTCTGCGCGGTCTGCGCTGGCCATTGATCCGCATCAGAGCGAGGCGATTCGCACCCTGGCATCGCTGGCAATGAACAACCGGGACTACGATGATGCTCTTCCGCTGCTGAGACAACTGGCCCAACAATCGCCCGGGGATCGCACCGTGCAGGTAGAGCTTGCGAAGGCTCTTGCGCAGACGGGCGATGACAACCAAGCTGTCAGATTGCTGGGCCCGGCGCTGGCTGCAGGCTATCCGGATGAGAAGGGAGCGCTGCACGCGCTGCTGGGCAGGTCGCTACGCAAGGTGGGACGCGAGGCGGAAGCGATGAAGGCTGAGGCAGAGGCGCGGCGGTTGTCGGACGCATTCCAGGCCCAGCAAGTGAGCGGTTTGCACGGGAGATCCGATGCGAATCAGTAGACGGCGCGCATTGCGCGACATGAGTGCGCTGGCCGCCGCGGCTTTGACAAGCAGTTGGGCAGGCGCCGCGCCGGCTGCCGGCGCAGAGTCCCCGATTCGCATGGTCAATGGCGCTCGAGCGGCGGGGTTGGATTTTCAATTGCGCAATGGAGCGACGGGACACAAGTACCAAGTGGAAACGCTGCCAGGCGGGTTGGGAGTTATCGACTTTGATGGGGATGGCTGGCCAGACTTGTTCTGCACCAATGGCGCTACTCTGCCCGAGCTTGCCAAGAGTGATCCAGAGTATTCGAATCGGCTCTACAGGAATAACCGCGATGGGACCTTCAGCGACGTCACGGCCAAAGCCGGATTGCAGGGCGAGGGCTATTCGATGGGCGTTGCGGTGGGCGACTACAACAACGACGGGCACGAGGACTTGTTTGTTGCTGGAGTTCATGGAAACTATCTGTATCGCAATAACGGCGACGGAACCTTCAGCGATGTGACGCGAGAGTCGGGACTGGCCGGACCGGGATTGCTGGGCAGGCCGGTGTGGAGCGTGGCGGCGTGCTGGATCGACTACGACAACGATGGGCGCCTGGATCTGTTTGTTTCGAATTACTGTGATTGGGCGCCCGGGATCGATCCAGTTTGCGGAGGGTTGCGGGCAGATATGCGCGCGTATTGCCATCCCGACAAATATCACGCTGAGCCAATGCAGCTTTATCACAACAATGGAGACGGCACATTTACTGAAGTCACGCGCAAGGACGGTTTGCCGGACCTGTTGGGAAAAGGGATGGGGCTGGCAATGGCCGACTTTGCCGGAGATGGGCGGCCGGGAATCTTTGTAGCCAACGACAACGCGCGCAACCTGCTGCTGCGGAATCGAGGCAAGGGATTCGAAGAGATTGGGATGGAAGCCGGTGTGGCCTTCAATGGCGACGGGCGAAATATCTCCGGGATGGGCGCGGACTTTGGAGACATCGATGGAGATGGGCGATTCGACATCGTGATGACCGGGTTGAAGAACGAAACGTACGAGGTTTTTCTGAACCAGGGAAACGGGCAGTTCGAAGACGGGAGCGCGCAGACGGGCTTGCTGAATCTGAGCCGCCTGTGGAGCGGGTGGGGATGCGGGCTCGTGGATCTGGACAACGACGGGTGGTTGGATTTGTTTGTGGCCGGCGGCGGGCTGGATACGCAGGATGCGCAGCCAAATCGGATTTTTCGCAACAAGGGTAAAGAGAAACCGGGCGGACTATTCGAAGATGTTTCGACGGTTGTGGGAGCCGATTTTGCGCAGCCGGCTTTGCATCGCGGCGCGGTCTTTGCCGACTTCGATCGGGATGGGCGCATTGATGCGGCGGTAACGGCCTTGAATGCGCCTATTGAACTTTGGTGGAACCGAACCCCGATTGACAACCCGATCCGCCACTGGCTCCAACTCAGGCTCACCGGCAGTCGCAGCAACCGCTCAGCAATCGGCGCTGAGGTCCGCTGTATCGCCGCCGGACGCCGCCAGCTCCGCACCGTCTCTTCGAGTGTGGGCTACGCCTCATCCAGTGATCTTACGGTCCATTTCGGCATTGCCCAGGCGACCCGCGCCGTCGTTGAGATCCGCTGGCCTTCAGGCGCCGTACAGTCCCTCGGCGAGGTCGCCGCCGATCAGCGCCTCGAGATCGCAGAGCCTGTGGCTTGAAAATCGAATTTCGCAATTCCAGATGAAAATCCTTAAAACACAAGAAATATCGCCAATGCGAATAGACGGCGGATTCACTGAAGGAATATCAATGGTGGCTAGACTGGACCGGGGCCTCACAGAATCAACTGTCCCTGCTGCCACGTCTGGAGGCACAGAGAGCTATGAGTTCAAGATCGAAAATAGCCGCCCTGCGGTTGGGGTCGTTCCTGACCATGACGGTTTTGATGGTGTTCATGGGGCCGAGTTCATCATTGCAAGCGCAGAGTTCAAATGCGCAACTGAGCGGGCAGGTTACCGACAGCTCCGGCGCGGCGATCGGCGGGGCTCAGATCACAGCCGTGAACGTGGCTACGAATGTTCCTTACGCAGCCGTTTCTGATAACGCGGGCATCTACAATTTGCCTGAGTTGCTGCCCGGGCCCTACACGATCAGGGTTACCGCGCAGGGATTCGGCGAAATCAAACGTTCCGGGCTGGTATTGGGCACGGGCGATCACCTGGCTCAGAACTTTGTCCTGAAGCCGGGCGCAGTGGAAACTTCAGTCACTGTGAGCGGCGGGCAGACGCTGATCTCGTCCGATGAAGCCAGTAGCTCGGATGTGCTCGACAACAAAATGATCACCGAGTTGCCGCAGCTGAATCGCAACGCTCTGGATCTGACCGCGACGGTCCCGTCGGTTCAGGGTTCGGGGCCCCAGGTTGACAATCTTCAAAGCCTTTCCGAGGGCAACGCGGCCTATCTGATCGCTAATACCGGCAACAGCTACTCGGTGTCCGGCGGGCAGGTGAACGGCACCAATATCAGCGTGGACGGCAATCCTGTGCAGGAAGCGGAATTCAACAACACGAATCGCGCGATTCCAACGCCGGATTCGGTGAGCGAGTTTCGCGTGGAGAGCGGCGTGTTGACAGCGGATCAAGGCCGCTACGCGGGTGGCATCATCTCCATGCAGACGCAGAGCGGAACCGACACTTACCACGGCCGCGCCTTCCTTTACCTGCGCAACGAGAACCTGAACAGCAACGACTGGACGGACAACTCGCTGGGCAACCCGCGGCAGGACTTCCAGCAAAAGAACTATGGGTTTGCCGGTGGCGGCCCGGTGCGGATTCCGCATTTGTATAACGGCACCGACCACACCTTCTTTTACGGGGCGTGGGAAGGACAGCGATTTACGCAAGGTCAGATTGTGGTGAGCAGTATTCCAACATTGCTGAATCAACAAGGCAACTTTTCGCAGACGGTAATCAACTACAACAATGGCGCGCCGGTGCTTGCCAATATCTACGACCCGTTTAATGGAACCATGGACAACAGTGCAGCCGACTGCGCGAACACCCCAACAGGCACGGCGCCGTGCTGGGTTCGCCCGCAGTTTCCCAACAATACTATCCCCGTCAACTACGGTACGACGGTTAACTGCGGCACGAATTTGACTTGCCAGGTATCGGGCCAAAGCAAGCTATTTGCTCACTACATGGCGCTGTGGCCGTCGCCCAACCATGCCCCAGCTGCCAATAATGACCATTTGAACAATCGGTACGACCAGATTCAGCTTCGCACCCCGATCGACAAGTACTTCTTCCGGATCGACGACGCGATCAGGGCAAATCACCACGTAATGGGCACTGTCAGCCGCTCGATGATTACCTCGAGCGTCCCTCCGCCATTCAAGCATGGCGCAACCTCTCTGACCACCGACGAAGATTGGCTCGGCGCATTTCTTTACACCTGGACTCCAGGGCCGCGCACGGTAATCAACGCGCATTTGGGTGTGGGCGTGTCGTCTCTAGTGAGTACGGGCGTTTCAGGAGATGGATCTTTACCCGATCCGGCTATCAACACGTCGACGTGGGGATTCGATCCGCTTCTGGAGTCGAACACCGAAAAGACGACGAACGAAATCGCCCCGGTAGCGAATCTGGGAGGTGACCCCGGCTATACGCACGTTGGAGGCGACCAGTACGACTCCTTCATTACACAGACAGACAATGGAACGATCTCGCTGATGAGGCTGTTTGGCAGGCATACGCTGAAGGCCGGCTATGAACAGTACTTCATTCGGTTTACGGAGCAGGGCGGCGACGGTACCGGCGTCATCAACTTGAATGCCGGCGGCGGTTCAAACCAATACTGGAACCAGAACGATGGGTTGAGCGGAGATCAGTTGGCCGAATTGATGATGGGTTCGTCGAACTTTTACTCCTGGGGCAACTGGGATATTACACCGTTTGGATGGAACCAGGCGGCCTACGTCATGGACGACTGGAAGGTGAACACGAAGCTGACCGTGCAGATCGGTGTGCGCTGGGATCACGATGGAGCGCGCCAGGGCAGGCATCCGCAGGGCGGCCTGATCTACGATATGAAAGCCAAGAATGTGCTGACGCCCAATTCCGGCTGGAATTGGAATTCGGTGACAGCCGCGGAGCCGGAGTTGGCCGGCATGCCACAGCCAGCATGGCTCTCGCAGGGCGCAACGGGCCGCGTGGCGCTGCTCGACACAAAGGAGTATCCGCAAAAGAACCTTTACAGCACAAATATGGTGAATCTGCAGCCGCGCCTGGGAGTGACTTGGGCGTACAACGATAAGACTGTGCTTCACCTGAGCGCCGGTACGGTTGACCAGGGGTTGAATGGACTATCGACGGACTGGCTAAGTTTCTACTACGACACAAACACCTTCAACCAAATCGATACAACCGATGGAATGCACTGGATAAGCGAGTTGGGCGACGATCATGGATTGCGGTCGTTCCCTGCATTGTCGCAAGGAGGCAACCTGGGATGGGTGCCGCCCATATCCAACAATACGACCTATTTTTACGATTCGTTTGGGGCCAGCGGAAACCTGGAGAGTGCGGGAACCCAATTGAGCCATTACGACACGCCCACCGATTACATGTGGAGCGCAAGCATCCAGCGGCAGCTAGGCAACGACTGGGCGGTCACGGCTGAATACCAGGGGATTCGCGGAATTCACCTGCTGATCAATACGGAGTACGGCTATGGCTTAAACAATACGCCGGTCAATTATTACCAGTTAGGTTCTCATTTAACTGACCCCGTGCCCAACCCTTTCTACGGACAGTCGGCTAACTTCTCTGCCGAGCCAACGGTTCCGCTGAATCAGTTGCTGGCGTTGTCCCCGCAATATGCCGGAACCAACTCGACCAATGTGGGGCAGGCCAGCTGGGGTAAGTCGTTCTCGAATTATTTGAACTTCCAGATTCAGTCGCGCAACTTCAAAGGACTGGAACTGCTGGCGTCGTATGCGATCCGCAAGACGCTCACCGACGTCAACAGCACCGACATCCACGTAGGTGGAGCGTCGAGTGGAGGATTGCTGCAGAACCCGCATAACTTGATGGAGGGCTACGCCGTGGCGGCGTATGAGCTGCCACAAACGCTGAAGGTAAATTACTCCTACGATCTTCCGTTCGGGCGCGGCCGACAATTCCTGAGCCAGGTTGATGGCGTGTCTGGCCATGTGCTGGATGCGGTCGTGGGCGGATGGGCGGTTGCGGGCATTTCAACTTGGAACCCCAAGGGCACGCCGGTTCAGGTGCCGTCAGTCGATGGCGGCAGCACCGCGCCGGGTGCCGCGATTCGGTGGAGCTTCGCAAACAAGGATTTCAAGAAATCCGGAGCGAGCTACGAGGATGCCCTGGTGGTCAATGGGGCATGGGCTAACAGCACCGGAGACGGTGTCTTGAATGCTTCCGCCTTCACGCGGACACCGAATTACTCGCTGTCGAATTCACCCGTCTATTTCAGCAACCTTCGTAATCCAGGGGGTTTTTACACGGACGCCAGCATTCTGAAGAAGTTTTATTTGAACGACTCAAGGTCGCGAAACTTTGAACTGCGGCTTGAGGCTCAGAACATCTTGAACCACCCGGTATTCGGCCCCATCATTGCCGATCCGGACTCACCGACATTCGGGGGCATCAATGGCAAGACCGGCCAGCGCGTTATGCAGGCGGGCGCGCGGTTCTTCTTCTAGAGCGAAGCCCGGAGGAAGCGTCCGGCGGGCGGTTTTATCGGGTTGGAAGATTCTTGGTGGGTGAGACCGTCGCGTCGGAATTGCGCAGAGCGGTTTTCCGCTCCGACTGCAACAGAATGCGCCCTCTGCGCCAGAAGTCCGGCGCCGAGGGCGTGGCTTGTCAAGCTCGTCTAAGAAACATTTTTGCAGCGTGACTGCCTCACCGCCTGGAGGAATCTCAATGCACTCGTTGATCTGGGCAAGGTTTGCTTTCGTCGTTATATTTTCGACGGCAGCTCTTGCCCAGGACAATCCGGTTTTGCAAGTTGATCCGTTGATTGGCACGCAGGCCAGTCCGCAGGCGCCGCACGATTTTGGAAACACGCATCCCGGCGCGGCGCGGCCTTTCGGTATGCTCTACTGGGGCCCCGACCCCGTCGACGGCGGATTCTACCGGTATGACGATCCGGTCACACGCGGGTTCAGTCTGACACACCTCAGCGGTCCGGGTTGCGGAGTGTACGGCGATGTTCCGATGATGCCGATACTTGGGTTGCCAACTGTTCCTCCCCCGGTTCGGTCCACGCTATATCGCGCGGGATTCAAGCATGCGGATGAGTTGGCGCAGCCGGGCTACTACTCAGTGAAACTCGATACCGGAATCGAAGTGGAGATCGCGGCAGACGTACACTCGGGAATTGCCCGGATACACTATCCGCCGGGCGCGGATGCGCATACTCTGCTGATCGATCTGAGCCGCAACCTTACGCATGTTCACGACGCAGATATCGCAATCCGGGGCAATCGCATTACCGGCTCCGTTGCCGGCGGCGAATTCTGTTTCCACGACAATTACTACCGCGTTTACTTTGCACTGGAAACGGAAGAGAAGCCGCAGTCGACGGGCACCTTTGACGAGATGCGAGTCAGCGAAGGGTTGCTCGATGCCAAAGGTCCCCGCGCGGGCGGTTACCTGGCCTTTGCGCCGAACACCGGGACGCTGCATGTCAAGGTGGGAATCTCGTATGTGAGCGCGGCCAATGCGGCAATGAATCTCGACAAGGAAATTCCGGGGTGGGATTTCGAGAAGGTGCGCGGCGATGCGCGTGCAGCCTGGGGCACTGCCCTCGATCACGCAGTTGTGGAGGGCGGCAGTGAATCGCAGCGCAAGGTCTTCTATACCGCTATGTATCATTCGCTGCTGCATCCAACGGTGTTCAACGACGTAAACGGAGAGTACCTGGGATTCGATGAAAAGGTGCACCGGTTATCGGCAGGCCACAACCAGTATGCGAATATTTCAGGCTGGGATATTTACCGCAGCCAGGTGCAGTTAATCACTTTGTTGTTTCCAGATGTTGGCAGCGACATAGCGCAGTCTCTGTTGACGGATGCCGGGCAGGGTGGCGGATTGCCCGTTTGGAGCGTGGCAAACGACGAGGCCGCCGACATGCCCGGAGATCCCTCCGATGCGATTTTGGCCGGAATCTACGCATTTGGAGGCCGCGAGTTCGACACCGGAGCAGCACTGAAAGCGATGGTGGCCGGAGGTGATGACCCTCGGGCGCATGTGCGGCTCTGTCCGCAGCGCCCCGGTCTCGCAGAATATCTTTCCAAAGGCTATGTCCCCGACGACGGACAAAATACGGCGGGCTCGTTGACGCTTGAATATGAAAATGCTGACTTCTCAATCGCGCAGTTTGCCAGGTCGCTCGGCGATGCGGAGATTGCCAATCGCTATATGGTTCGTGCAGGCCTGTGGACCAAGCTGTTTGATCGGGACACAAAATACATTCGTGCCCGCGGCTTGAACGGCAAGTTTCTGCCAAACTTCAAGCCGGAGCAGTGGGATGGTTTCATGGAGGGCAACGCGGCGCAGTATACCTGGATGATTCCTTACGATCTGAACGGCCTGATTGCGGCAATGGGCGGCGCCGAAGCCGCGAACGCGCGCCTGGACGATTACTTCAGCCAGCACGGTACCTGGAATGGCGGCCCATACTTTTTTATTGCGAATGAACCCAGCTTTGGCGATCCATGGATTTATAACTGGACCGGTCACCCGTGGCGCGCACAGGAAGTAGTGCGCAAGACGCTGACAGACATGTTTCCAGCGGCGCCAGGCGGCGAGCCGGGAAACGACGACCTGGGCGCAACCTCATCGTGGGTGGTGTTTGCCGATCTTGGCCTGTATCCGGAAATATCGTCCGTCGGAGGTTTTACGGTGAACAGCCCCAGCTTTCCGAAAGCGACGCTGAAGCTAGGCGATCACGTTGTGGAGATTGATGCGCCGGGAGCGCCTGATCGGCTGTACGTTAAGAGTTTGTCGATGGATGAGAAGTCAATCTCCAACTGGTGGATCGATTGGAGCCTTTTGAAGCAGGCGCGCAAGGTGGAGTTTACTCTTGCGCCCGAACGCAACATGAACCCCGGCAATGCCCCGCCGTCGTTCAGTGCCGCAGGGGAAAGTGGTTCTGTTCACTGAGCGGGCAAGACTGCCTCCTCGATTTTAGGTCAGGGGTTGCAATCGGCCGCACCACATGCATTCGATATGCTGCATTCGATATGCGCCCCTGCTCCGCTGCAGCCTTCAACCTTAGGAGAGAAAGTGCCGGGTGTTAAGAAGATGGTGGGTTGGTTAAATCGTGGAGGAATGCGAAGCGCGAAATTCGCGGCCATGGCTGGCTGTTGCGCACTTTGCTGCATGGCCTTGGCTACCACCACGCTTCCGCCCACGATCGTCTCCAACTCCAGCATCCATATCTATCTGCGCGACGATCCGAACGGTCCGCGGCTCGAGTGGATCGAGGGCGCGAAGATCGCCGGCGCAGCGGATCATCCATGGAGCAACTCTGCGGACGAACCGCTGCCCCCAAGTGTTGTAGTCAACGGCGCCACGATCCCTCTGAGATGGCAGCTCAAATCGGAACTCGGCCACGCAGACCCGCACTATGTTGTGTTTGTCTACGAGTCCGATCAGCCTCATCTGCGTCTGCGCTGGCAGTGGCAAGCACGCGCGGACTTTGGTCCCGTCGAACATCGCATCACCATCCAGAATCTCAGCGGGGAGCAGGTCTGGCTGCCCATGGTCGACTCGCTGGGATTGGACTTTCGGACAGCGCCGGCACGTGCGCTGCGCAACTTCTATGTCGAGAAAGGCGCGGATACTCCTTCAGCCGAGGGAACGCACCAGGATTCGGTCGTCGAAGGCTACAACTGGACGGGCAGGTCGACCACATACGCGCATCCCGCGCCCGGTGAAAAACGGGAAATCATTCCTGCCGAGATCGTCTATCGCGCGGAAGGTCGGCAAAGCGGATGGTACGCGGGGATCGAGTTCAGCGGCAGAACGCGGATTTCGCTGGAGCGGAATGGCGACAGCCTGAAGAGCGTGTTCGGACTTGACCCGGAGCCTGGTCCGTTTAAAACCCGGCTGGAGCCGGGCGAGACGTTTGAAACGCCGACGGTGTTTCTAGGCGCTTTTAACGGTGGCCCGGATGGAGCGGGGAATCAGCTGCGCCCGTGGGTACGTGCCGTGCTCGGCAATCCCCTCACGTGGAAGGACACCCAGTATCCGCTGATGGTCAACAACAGCTGGGGCAGCGGGATGCAGGTGGACGAGAAACTGGCGCTCAAGATGATTGGCGAGTCGAAGGAACTCGGCCTGGAGATGTTCCACCTGGATGCGGGCTGGTTTCGCGGTGTTGGAGACTGGTACCCCGATCCCGGGAAGTTCCCCCACGGCCTCGCATTTATCGCTGACGCTGCCCATCGCCAGGGGCTCCGTTTCGGAATCTGGACTGACTGGACGCAGGCCGGGTTGGATACACAGCCCGGTGCTCTCAACGTCCGCGATCCCAAAGTGCGCGACTGGATGTTGACCGATCTCCCGCCGGATTGGAAACCTGAAGAGTTCAAAGGGCAGACCATCGACATCGGCGTTCCCGCCGCGCACGACTACGCCGCCAAAGAGGTGAATCGCATCGTCACCGGCTATCACCTCGACATGTTGGAACACGATGGCTACCTCGTGGCCCAGGGCTGCATCCGCGGCGACCATCCCCACGCCCCGCCCAACCGCAGCACCATGCGGATTACGCACGATAGCGGATTCGATTTTGTCACCGCATCCAATTCCACCGACGTCAGCTATCACGCCGTACGCGCCTACTACGATATCTACGAGAAAGCGCGCAACGATCATCCGGGGCTGCTGTTTGAAATCTGCAATGACGGCGGACGGATGGTGGATTTTGGCTCCGCTGCACACGGCGATTACTTCTCCATCACCGATTCTTACGACCCGCTCTCCAACCGTCGCGCCTTCTATGACGCTAGCCACCTGCTGCCTGCGGCAATGCTGGAGAGCTATGTGGAGAAGTGGCCTGTGCCGAAGCTGGAGAATTTTCTCTACATGCTGCGCAGCGGAATGATGGGCTGGGAGACGATCATGACCGACACAACTGCCTGGACCGCGGAGCAGCATAATGCCGCGCGAAAGGCTTTTGCGTTGTATAAAAGCCAGCTTCGCCCGCTGATTCGCGACGCGCGGCTTTATCACATATCCGATCGGCCCGACGGTGTGCACTGGGATGGCATGGAATATTGGGACCCGGCGCGGGGCAAGGGCGTGGTCTTTGCCTTTCGCGGCAGCGATTTGGATGAGTCGGAGCACAAGTTTGTGCTGGCCGGACTGGAGGAGGGCAAAAGTTACCACCTCCATTTTGAAGATGGCAGCGCGCCGGACCGTGTGGCTACGGGCAGCGAACTCATGCACTCAGGATTGACCATAGGGCTGCACGATCCGTTGAGCTCAGAGCTTGTGTTTCTGGATTGAAAGCAAGAGAAGAGATAAGGAGATAGCCGAATGGATCAGGAACGGCCCGGCATGGATGGTGAATTTGCGGGACTGATTGCGGTTGTCACGGGGGCTGCCCGGGGCATCGGGCGGGCGATCGCGGAGGAGTTGCATGGCCGCGGCGCAGAATTGGTGCTTGTGGATTGTAATGGGGAAGGGATGGCCGTAACGGCGGAGGCCATGCGCGCGCCCGGCCGGCCCAGGGTTCATTGTGTTGTTGCTGACCTGGAGGACCCAGCAGCCATTCAGGAACTCGGTACTCGAATCTCGGCATTGACCACTACGGTAGATGTGCTGGTAAACAATGCCGGCATCGAATACGACATTCCTTTTTCCAAATTGACCGCGGCGATTTTCGATCGGGTGATTGCGATCAATTTGCGCGCTCCACTGCTGCTGATTCAGGCGCTGGAGCCGTTCTTCTCGCCGGGCGGAGGAGCGATCGTCAATATCAGCTCGATCCACGCCAGCCACGCGTTCGCGAACGCCATTCCCTATGCCTGCTCGAAGGCAGGTCTCGTTTCGCAAACGCGGAATCTGGCTCTCGAACTGTCCGGCCGGGGCATTCGCGTGAACGCGGTCTGCCCGGGGTATATCGACACGCCAATGTGGGATGAGTGGCTTCGAACCGCGCCCGATCCCGCGGCCCTGGCCCAACAGACCGCGGGCCTGCACCCACTGGGCAGACGCGGTGTACCAGCGGATGTTGCAGAAGCCGTGGCATTTCTTGCCAGCCCGCGGGCTGCCTGGGTAACCGGCACTCAACTTGTGATCGATGGCGGACTCACGATTCGGGCCCATCCATGATCGGGCATGCGGTCCTGGCGGTCGACTGCGGCATGCGCGCAATAAAACGATAGTTTATGCCGGATTATCGATGGTCAAGTCGGAGTTCCAAAGCTTAAGATGGCTGCACTGCCACCACCCCCCAAGCCTGGAGTCGATTTGAAATGAAGACGCCGAAGGTAGACCTCAGTGAAACCCTCAAGCAGGAATTCAAAAAAGATCTGGAGTTGTTCGAGTATTTCCTCGTGCTTCTCAACGATTCGAGCCCTATCCGCAATGTTGAGCTGATGTGGGCCGACGACCTGGAGCTATTCGATCCAAGCCAGGGTCCACGGGTGAATACCGGTGATGCGCTGGTGCAGTTGCAACTGGTGAGCGCGGATGGACCGGCACGGAGTTCGCCCAGCCCGAGCACCCATTTCTGCGACCTGGTGCACGGCTTTGGCGCGCACGAAGAGTCAACCTGCGCGCGCAGTGACAAACCGGCGAAGGAGCGGTGCCGTGCGACCGGCAAGGGCCAGATTTACCCCTGCCACGTTGGCCTCACCGATATTGCAGTGCCCGTGATTTGCGAAGAGCGCTATCTCGGGACGCTCTTCAGCGGCCAGGTGCTGGCTGTTCCACCTACGGCGCAGGGCTTTGAGTATGTGAAGGAGGCATTGCAGGGGCAGCCCCATATTGATATGGCGCGCCTTGAAGACGCTTATTACCGCGTGCCCGTGGTGACCACTGCCCAACTTGCGGAAATGCAACGCATGATGGAGGTATTCGCGCGTTATTTGGCCAATGCCTGGAAACGGCTGGAGATCATGAGCGGATTCCAGCGGATGCGAGAGCGGGAACTGGCGCTGGACAGGCGAGAACTGGTTGAGTTGCTGCTGTCTGGCCAGGGAGCCAACGGAGCGGTGGGGGGTCTGGAACAGTTGGGGACGCTGGCGCGGAGCGTGGGGTTGCAGCGCTATCCTGACCGGGTGCTGGTGCTGAGGCTGCAGGCGGCCACCGAAGAAGCGCCTGATCAGCAGGCGCTCGACCCGCACACGCCAATCGCCCCGAGACGGAGCAGCGATTTTGGTTTACCGAAGCCGATTAGCGGAAATATGGCTTTGATACGCGTGGCGCATCTGATCGAAGACAAATGCCAATCCTGGCCAAACACATTGGCCGCGGTGGTTGCGCCTGGCGAGATCTGCATCTTTACCGCCCAGAAGTCACGCACGCCGGGCAACGAGCGGATGCTGCTTGAGGAGATGGCGCAGACCCTGCTGCGAATCGCCCGGTCGCAGGGCTTTCCGCTGGCGCGGGTGGGCATCAGTAGTTATCACCAGCATGCTGAGGAGTTGCTGCGCGCCTATCACGAGGCGGGGTCGGCCCTCGAATCGGGACACTCCACCGTGAACTGCTTTGAAAAGCTGCCCGAGCCGGACAGGCAACCGGCTAACGCGCTGGCGCGTGTGTTGAAGGCCCTGCAGTTCGCCGATTCCACGGCAATTGCCGGATCATTGCGTGAGTTTTTGGCGGCTGCGGCTCCGGCTGCGGCTACCGCGTCACAACTGCTACAGGCTCGGGGGCTGCTCAGCTGGGCCTGCGAGCACCTGGCGCGGGAGTTGGCCACCACGGGAATCAGCACCGCGCTGGTGAACGCTGCCAAGGAGCACGCCGTTCAGATCATCGTCGGGTCGCCAAGCTCATTTGCCATGGCGGAGGCTTTCCGCAGCTATGTCGACGAGTTGCGCCTGCAGCTGGTGCAGATGTTCTCGCAGCGCGAGGAAAGAATTGTGATCGAGACGCACAGGCTGGTGCGGGAACTGGGACCCGAAAAAGTGACCATCCAGGATCTGGCGAGAGATTTGAAGCTCTCGGCCGGGCATCTCGGCCGAGTTTATAGCCGCACCACGGGGCACACGCTTGAAGAGTACCTGATCCGGCAGCGCCTGGAGATGGGCAAGCGGCTATTGCTTGATCCACGTCTGCATGTTGCCGAGGTGGCCGACCGCTGCGGCTTCTGTAACCCGGCGTATTTCGCCTCGGTATTCAAAAAATACATGCACTGCACGCCGCGAGCCTATGCCAGCCAACCGCAAAGGAGAGACGCGATGGAAGCCGAATTGAGCCGGGCCTGATAGACGCTTTTCATGCCCAATTTCGAGGTGCAGGAATAGGCGCACTCGTATATACCGCTCCGAACCAAGTTACGCTGGAGGACCGGCCTCAAAAAGTGCTTCTGCGAGTGGACTGACTTTTATTGCCCGAAACGATAGCGCTCGATGGTTTCGGGATTGAGCGTGACTCCCAGGCCGGGGGCCTGCGGTACGCGCACGCCCCCGTCTTCTTCCACGGGGAAGTGCTCATTGGTCGTATGCCAGCGCAGCGGCGAATGGCTTAGCGAGAACTCCAGGGGCTCCTCCACTGGCTGCGCCGCCAGGAAGTGCAGGTTGGCCGCGATCTCGATATTGGTTTTGTATCCATGCGTGATAACGCGCTTATTGCGGGCATAGGCAGCCGCGGCCACCTTCAGAATGCCGGTGAAGCCGCCCACCTGCGAGATATCGGGCTGGCAGATACTGGCGCCGCCGTGATCCATCATTTCCACGAACTCGCGAACATGAGTCAAGCCAAGGTCGCCGACCCCGAGGGGTACGCCATGGCGGCTCATTTCCAGATGTCCCTCCACATCGTCGAGCGGCAGCGGCGCTTCGAGAAACCAGATGCCGACATCGCGGTAGATTGGGAAAAGCCGCAAACCCACTTCCGCGGTTCGGTAGCTGAGTGCAGCGTCGACAATCAGGAGCGCCTGGTCGCCGGCCTGCTGGCGGGCAGCGGAAAGCAGCCGGCCGGTTTGCGCAATATCGTCCAGCCACCAGGGGTCAGCGGCGAACTTGAAGTTGCGAAGGTTGCGCGCCTGCCCATCGCCCACCTGTCTGCGAACTTCTTCCGGTGTCTTCGCCATCGGGTAGATCGTTCCATAGGCAGGCAGGCGGTCGCGCTTAGCTCCGCCGATCAGCGCGTGGATGGGTTTGCCTTCGATCTTGCCGCGCAAATCCCACAGGGCCAGGTCGAGTCCTCCAATGGCGTGCATGGTCAGGCCGCGCCGTCCCAGATAGTCAGTGGATTCGAACATCTGCTGCCACAGCGCGACCGGGTCCGACGGGTCAGCGCCTGCGAGCACAGCAGAAAGCGCGCGCGCGTGGTTATGGGCCGAGGGGCCGCGTACAATGGCCTGGATAGCCGGCGCCATGGACTCGGTTTCGCCGATCCCCGACATCCCGGAGTCGGTGTGGACGACAAGAACGCAATCATCGTACGACCCGTCGAACAGCTCGATCAGCGGGTCTTCTGCGCGCAAATGGATGGCTTCAATGGCGGTGATCTTCATTGAGGATTTCCTGCCTGACGGGAAATCATAAAACGCTTGCGCGGGCGGTTGGAAGGCGCGCGCCGCCAAAGCGAAAGAATCAACCGCAAAACAGGAGTGGAAACCCAAGGTGGCCATTGCTTGCGAAGCTATGGGGTGGATATCCTCGGCGAAGCCTCGATTGAGGAGATCCCAATGAAGCAAGAAGCGCGACCGCCGCGCGTGCCACTGTGGCTGTTCTGGTCGCTGGTGACCATCGTGATGTGGGGAACGTGGGGCCTGGTCTCAAAGATTGCCTCCGACGAAGTGGATGCCTACATGAACCAGCTGCTCTTCACGGTGGGAATCGCGCCACTGCTGGTATTTGCCGGGTGGAAGGTGAGCCGGGCCGGCAAGAAGGGCGCTACGGGCGAAAAGCCCGGCATGCGCAGCCGCGGTGTGTTCTGGGCATTCCTTACCGGAATTTTGGGTGGCGTGGGAAACATGGCCTACTTTGAGGCTATGGTCAAGGGCGGCAAAGCATCCGTGGTCACACCGGTGACGGCGCTCTTCCCCATGGTCACGGTGCTGTTGGCGCTGCTGTTTCTGAAGGAGCGGCTGGGCCGGCTGCAATGGATTGGGTTGGGGCTGGCGTTCGTAGCTATTTATCTGCTGAACGCTTGAACGGAGGGACTGGGCACATGGGAACAATGGTCTGGCTTGGATTCGCGGTGGTTGCGCTGGTTCTCTGGGGCGTCACCGGGGTCACACAGAAGCTCTCTACAAACCTGATCTCCAGCGAGCGCTCGTTTCTTTGGTTCTGCTACGCCATGGTGGCATTGTCCGCAGCGGTGATGGTGGTAGCGCGTCCCCATTGGGGATTGGGAATCCCGGCGGTGGTGTGCTCGATAGCTGGAGGAGCTTTGAATGGCCTCGGGGCCTGGACCAGCTTCAGGGCGCTGGAGTCCGGGGGCAAAGCCTCAATCGTCATTTCGCTCATCTCGCTGTTTCCGCTGTTGACCGTGATCCTGGCGGTCGCACTGCTGCATGAACGGCTGACATGGATGCAGGCGGCAGGCGCAGTGGTGGCGATTTTAGCTGCGATTCTTCTGTCATTGGAACCCGCACCAGTTCAAGCCTAGAAAGAAACAAAACAGTAAGTTCAACAAAACAAAAGATGAGTAACGCAGGCTCCCGGACGCGTTGAGGGAATGAGATCCCAGGTCCCCAAGTGCGAGGGACCTGGGGCACCCAGTTTCATCCTCCGTGGGTCGGCTTGGCCGGTGGGGGACTGATAAGAAGCAGACCCAACCGCCGAGACATTGAGATTTGAGGTCTCCCATCCTAACGGTAAAGAGCGCCGTTATGATGGGGCACCCAGAGTTTCATTCATCGCGGGTCGGAAAAGCCGGTGGCGGACCAGGTGGGTGGATGGGAGCGCGCAGCTTCTTTTCCTTGCACGCTTCAGTCCTGGTCGCCAGGCAGGATGCGCCCTGTACGGTCGACGCCGCCGATGGAGGTGATACCTTCCTGGGCAGAGAAAAGCACGGATGTCTCCAGGCTTTCCCCAGCAGCCAGATGGAGGGCGCGGCCATTGGCGATCATGGACTGCATCTGGAACGGATAGCCTGTCGCCGGTTCGAGTACTGCCACGTTCAGGTCGCGCCATCCGCCGTGGCTCGCAAACAGCCAGCAACAGGAGAAGATCTTCGGATCGAAGCGCAGGGCGCAGCCCAGCCTGTTAGCGCGGTTGGTAATGCCGCACCATCCTGACGTGAGGCCTGTGCCGTAGAAGAAGTGCAGGGCACCGGAGGAGATATCGGGAACCTGGCGCAAATCGACTGTAGTTTCGCCCATGACGGCATGGGGCCAGCGAAACATCGGCGGAGCATCGCCGAGAGTGCCGGGAAACTCTGGCTCGAGCAGCACAGACATCGGCGGAAAATCAATGCGGTGCATGGCCGAGACAGCGAACGCGGGGTGCAACTTCCAAAGGAACGGAAAGGTCTCAGAGCCTTGATTTGTGAACCGGTATTGGATTTCGAAGTTCGAGCGTTGCGGCCGTAACAGCACGGTACGCTCCACGAGGAAATTGCTGATTGGCGTTGTCATTCGCAGGTGGACGCCGACTGCGTCGTCATCATTGAACGGCCGGGTTTCCCATTTGCCGGTCCACAGTTCCCCGTGGTCGGGGAACAGCCTGCCATCAATCGCCCCAGGTTCGTCGTTGGGAAATAGCTCGTCCCAGCCGCCGCTCCAGACGTCGTCGTAGAGGGTGTCGATCGTGTGCCTGGCCGCAGGCACGCCGGCATTGTTCCAAAGAATCTCGGCGGCTAGCGGCTTATAAACAATCTGCCGGATCTTGGCGCCGGCCTCGGGCAGAATTTCGATCCGCAAGTAACGATTCTCAACCACGATCAAATCGAGGCCGTTCGGATCGGAGCCGGTGGTGAGCGTCAATTCATTCATCGATTCGGCACGCGCAAATTCCAGATTAACGGCAGAAATGCCGGCTGCCGAAGTCGATACGGCTGGATATCGGAGGATTGATTTGTTTTTTTGTTGCAATCCCGGTATTAGGTTGACCTGCTGGGTCTCGGGTGCGGAATATCGCACCGGCCACACGCTCTCCGGCTGCACGTATCTTTTGCAGATCATCGACCATTTCTCGATGATCTGAAGAACGGTATCGGCACACTGACCATTGCCTTTCCGTCTGCTAAGGGAGACGTGAATAGGACGATCAAGTTTTCCTGGTAGCCGCTGCGCGTTCGCGTGTTTCAATAGAAGCGACCCGGCGCACGCAGAAACTCAAAGCACGCCGCAGCTCAAGACACGATAGTTTCGTGATCGACTACCCAGGATTGATTTGAAAGGACGGAATGACGGCATTGTGGCGAAACCCGCTCGTTGCATGTGTTCTCCTCCTCCCGTTGCTTTGCTGCTCATCGACATTCTCGCAACAGACCGCTGCCTTTAAGAGCCCCGCAAGCCAGGAGCTGAGCACGCTGGATGTGGGCGACCATCGTTTCATCGCTGCTCATGGCCGCAGGTCGCTGGTCGCCGGCTACGCGTCTGGCGATCTGGAGATATGGTGTTACCCGTTTCAGATTCTCAGCGGTTACCGCGTCTCATTTCTTCCCGAGGGCCAAACCACACCCATTGACGGGCGCAGGATTGTGCGCCGTGTGGTCTATCATCCGGATTCGGTGACCCGTATCTATCTCGGGCCGGGATTCGTCGTACGCGAAAAGCTCTTCGTACCCCTCGATCGCCAAGCTGCGATTCTTACTTACACGGTGCAAGCTGCACATCCGGTCGACATCGTCATCCATGCAGCGCCGGTACTTAATCTCATGTGGCCTGGGGGATTGGGAGGGCAGGCAACCGCATGGCACAACGAGCTGTCGGCATACGTTTTATCGGAGCCCGAGCTCGGATATTCAGCCGTTGCAGGTTCGCCGCAGATTGCATTACACGACGAACCGGATAACTCAACTGAGCCAGCTTCTAAGGAAGCCGGGATCGGTTTCACGCTGCGCCCGGTTTCCGGTTTCGCACAGGTCTTTGTGGTTCTCAACGCTGCCCACGCAGCCGATTACGGATCAGCGTATCGGGAGCTCATCCGCGATGCCGGGCAACTTGAAACAGAGTTATCGCAGCATCTGGTCGAATACCGGCAGACCATTTCGCATCTTCAAACACCGGACGAACGCGTCAATCAAGCTTTCGCGTGGTCGCAGTTCGCACTCGATCAGGCATGGGTGTGCAATACCGATCTTGGCTGCGGAGCTGTTGCGGGATATGGTCCTTCGCGCGGGCAGCGGCGTCCCCAATACGATTGGTTCTTTGCCGGCGATGGGTTGGTAGCGGCAGATGCGGCGCTCAGCGCCGGCGCCCCGCAATATGCCCGCGACGAGCTCGAATTCATCCTCCGCTATCAGGACCCTAAAACGGGCATGATCTGGCACGAACTCAGCCAGAGCGCCGCATTGATCGATTGGACCGGCAAGTACCCCTACATGTTTGTCCATGTAGACATTACGTTCCAGTTCCTGGGCGAATTGGGCCAATACATGGCTCGTACCGGCGACCTGAGCTTTGTGCGGGATCACTGGACCGCAATTGAAGCCGCCTATCGATACTGTCTAACTGTTATCGATCCCAAGACGGGCTTGCCCTCAATTCCCGAAGGCAAGGAGGGCGGTGACGAGCAGGATCGGATGTCTGACGATCTTGGCCTTTCAACTTCATGGGTTGAAGCGAGCTCGGCCTTTGCGCAGCTTGCAACGCTCACCGGCCATGAGGATATTGCCGGCCAGGCTTCGCGCGCTGCTCAGGCGGCGCGCGCTCAAATTCCCTCGCGCTACTGGGATGACGCAAGTTCATTCTGGATCAGCGGGCACACGGTAGTGGGAAGGCCGATGCTTGAGCGCCGCAGCGGTCCTTCGGAGGCGTTGACGTTTGATCTATTCACCAAGGAACAGCAGGACGCTCTCCTCGACCAGCTTGCGTCTTCAGCGTTTGTGACCGACTGGGGTGTGCGCGGAATAGGGGCAGATTCTGCCGGGTTCGATCCACAATCGTATGCCAAAGGCAGCGTGTGGCCGCTGCAGACGGCGAGCCTCGCTGGCGCATTCTGGGATGAACACCGCCCCGCAACGGCGCTCCCAATCTGGCAGTCATTCGCGCCCGTAGCTTCGCTTGATTCACTCGGCCATTTTCCTGAGGTGCTCGCCGGAGACGTCTATCGGATGCAAAGCGAATCGGTGCCCGAACAAACGTGGTCATCGGCGGGATTCCTCATCTCAACGATCCACGGGCTGCTCGGCCTTCAAATCGATTCACTCAAGCGGGCCCTCACCTTTGCGCCGCGCCTGCCGGCACACTGGCACGATCTTTCTTTGTCCAACATCTCACTAGGCGGTGCATCCATTTCACTCGCAATTCACAGCGACAGTGAATCGCTGTCGCTTGTGGTGGAGAATTCGGGCGCACCATTCCAATTGCAGTTCAACCCAAACCTCCCGTTAGGGGCGGTGCTCCGCGGGGCTTCTTTCAACAACCATCCGGTCGCCGCCACCATTCATAACTATCCAGAGCAAACCGAAGCCCAAATCTCCGCGCTGGTGCCTCGTGGAAAGAGCGAATTTCATCTCGCACTACTGCATTACCCAACGAAGACGGCTGCAAAACAGCCAACCTCCCGGTGGTCTTCGACCTTTGGAAAGCGCAGCCTGCGGCTGCAAGAAAAGACTCACAATGCCAGATAAAGACTCATTTAGCCTCATCATCTCAGCTGCCATACGGGAATAAGGCTTTGTGAGCCTTTATGAGCTTTGTTGAGCAGAAATGCGTAAGAATGTGCTTCTCAAGGCTTGCAAGAATAGTCCGAAGTCGGCATACTCTAGTGCAATGAGCATTTCAATGCCAAACAGACCCACCGAACTTGATGCGTTGCTGGACCGGTTTCGTGAGCGACGGGAGTTGGTGCCATTCAAGGCAAGGGGCTTGAAAGGGCTCGCGGCTGAATTGGGGGCAGCGTATGGAATCGGACTTCCCTGGAAAGAGATTTGGCGGGCGTTGGCAGAATGCGGATACGAGGGAAGCTATCGACAGTTCTGGCGGATGGCTGTGCGACTCACAGGAACAACCGCTCAAATGCCTCGAAGGCGTAAGAACCTCCCCCCTGCTGACGAGGGGAAAGAATTTCATCAACCAAAGGTCCGTGAAAGCGGCCTGAGCACTGAAAGCACAGTGGACAAGGAGAAACCGGCATGGCAGGTACAGAGAGAAGAGGCAATGGCGAGACTGGATCGCGAAGCGGAACTGAATCGCCAACGGGAGTCGCAGTTGAAACCGACGAAGGTTTTCAAGCCGAGCGTCTTTGTGGGGCGGAGCGAGGATTGAACGCAACCCTGGAAATGAAACCTAAGCGGGTGGTCTTTCCAATCGCTGGCAAGGGCGGCGTGGGAAAGACAACAGTCATGGCAACGTTGGCAGAGTGGTATGCGAGCACTGCCTATACCGCTGAACTTTTCGATATGGACCCGGACAACAAAGCGGAGGGGTGCTTCAAGGCGCTGTTCTCCAAAGCCCACAAACTACCGGCGCTGGAGAGCTGGACCTATGACAAGCTGCTGGGAATCTCCCTGGAATCGAGCGCGGACGTGATTCTAGCTGACCTGGGCGCTGCACAAGGACATCGGATGATTCCATGGTTCCGAGACTTCTATAAGGTGATGCAGGAGTCTGGGCTCGATCTCCGGTGGACGGCCCTTGGCGTCGTCGATGCCGATATTGCCTCCGCCCGGTCGGTAATTGAATGGGGAGCCGAGTTGCAGAACACGGTGGACTATGTGATTGTCCATAACCATTTTCAGGATGGAGTCGCGTCCTCCTGGGAGAATCCAAAGTTGGAACCGGACGTGACGGCCTTTCGGGAGGCGTTCTCGCCTGTCGAAATTCGAATGGACGCTAGACGGCCGGACTTGCAGCGAATGATGCGGACAATGAACGTCACCCTCGGCGACGTGGGTGAACGCAAAACCAATGTGCCGGAGTTGAGAGCGCCGGACATGACCCTGCGGGCAAGAACGTACCGCTTTCGCGCCTTCAGCCAGTTCACCGAAGCGAGAAAGGTACTTCTCCCATGAGCACAGCCCCTTTGGCTGCAAACGACAAATCCGCTTGGATTCGTGACCTCGTATATCTCGCCTTCCCGGAGGGGGAGGCGAGAGAACGGGTTCTGTTCGACCTGGTCAAGCAGTTCTCGAAGATGGACCCGGAAGATCCCGAATGGCTTCGCTACAAGCTGAGCGTGGTGGAGTGCCGCGCGCTCGAAAATGTGGCGCGGGGACTGAACGATGCGGCGGCGGAACAGGCCAGACTCCG
>Ga0182013_10001458_pt1 | contig 32563 bp, 34 predicted proteins | sample 612S2MmetaG_FD_120487 | JGI IMG/M metagenome (GOLD analysis project Ga0182013, IMG submission 120487) | Permafrost microbial communities from Stordalen Mire, Sweden - 612S2M metaG | ecosystem: Environmental > Terrestrial > Soil > Wetlands > Permafrost | place: Sweden: Stordalen | collected... | reverse complement strand
ACTCCGGTAATCGACGGCGCGGGCGCCTCGGCTTCCTGGTAGCGAGGCGGTCTGGGGTAACATAGGCCCCGATGCGTTTCTCTCGGCTGGCAGTGGTGGTCCTGGTTGTTGCTGCTATGGCTGCCCGCGGCGCGGGCAGCTTGCACGGCGGCATTCGTCCGCGCATTGGAATCGAGAAGTATTACTACCTTGCGGCCAGGACTACAGATCGTCATCAGTTCCGGCAGGGGTCCGACTTCGTCAACTCTATCGCCGTATGCTGTTTCTCTTTTCCCGATGCGTCCACGCCAACCCCAGCAGCCGCCCAGTCCCGCCACCAGAATCTGGCGTTGAACTCGCTCGGCCCATGCGGTTAGCGCTAAGACGCCCTTCTCTGCTTCGACCAAGACTAGCGGGACGCTTGAATCCTTCACTAATTTGCCGGCTCCGGGGAGCAAATACAAATGCCTTCGGTCGCCGTAAGGACAGATGTACTTCTTTTTCGGCTGGCCATTTTCGATCTCGGGCCTGTCTCGTCGGACCCGCGCTGTGTGCCGACGGTCAGTGAGCGGATCAAAGTACGGGAACGCAATGCCAGATAGATCCATGGTCCGAGAACCGGTAAGGCCGAATCGTGAACGGGCTTCCGCGTCATCCACTCGCTCTATCCGAGCACGCTGCAGCAGTTCGGGTCCGATGCCCAGTTGGCTGAACATCTCCATGTCGCGCGCCAGGAGTTTCATCAGCAGCTACGGAAACGTGTTTATAGATCCGGAAGGGGGAAGGGACCCGGCATGGGTGACGGAGGCCGGCTACAACGTTCTACACGACTACGGTCTGTCTTATGCACCCAACACGTTTAAGTGGCAAGGCGACATTATTGAGCAATCCGTTAAATCGGGCGATCCCCGCGAGATCGAGCTGCGGCTCGTCTTCTATTTCGACGCCTGTTGCGTTTCGATCCGCCCGCTCTCAACGTCGCCCTTGAGGTTCACATCGGCGTCGTTCGTGTACAACACCGTCTTGAACCCCGCCGCTCGTAAGGTTTCCAACTCTCGCTTGTCGGCCAGCATCATGTGGAAACGCATCCCGCTGGCACGCTCGCTGTGGATGGTCAGCGTGTCTCCGGCGCTTTCTGCGTAGCCCACAACTTTGTCGGCGACGAACCTGGAGTTGAGCATTTCGACAACGCGCGCGGCAGACATAGTGCCGTCGCCGGAAGATGCAGGTGTAGCGGCGTTGCTTGACTTTCCGCTGATGGCCGTCTGCTGAACTACGTCAAACTTGATCCACTCATCTTTCTTCCCCAACGTCGCTTGCACTTCAAGGTGTCCCTTTTCGATACGACCAAGGAATGCACCGGGGTTCAGCGCGTGGCACTGACTCCAACGCACGTTGCGGGTGCATGTCATCACCATGCGGCTCGTGTCCGACTCGGCGAGGATATAGACGACCGGCTTACGGATGTCGATATTTTGAGAGGACGGCGGCGTGAACGTGGTTGAGCACGTACTGGAGCTGGTTCCGTTTGCGTAGATGTCGCCGTTGTTGGAGATGTTCCCGTTCACGTAGGTGCTGCCGTTGCAGGATGTGTTGGAATGCCCCGGCCAAGTAAACGTCATTGTGTTATGCGTCGTCGTCCACTGGTAGCCGAGCACGGTAAGACGAAATGTGTCCTGCGCCATCGCCATTGGCGACAGAAAGCATGCGGCGAGTAACAGGGGTAGTGGAACTACAGCGTAGTGCTTCATTGCCATCCTCCGTTTAACCCGTGAGCTACGCACCGGAGCTGGCGCTCCGCTGCGCGCGATCCAACTATTTGGGTTAACGTCGCCAGGACGGTACAACTGGATCGCCGCTCGGAGTACACGCAAGCCCGAAGAAACTCAAGCTAACAAATCAGCGTCCGGTCAGCTATAGCACGAACGTGACATCGAGCATGTCGTCATTGAACCGCTACGCTGACGTGCGACGATGGCAACGGTAACGTCGTGTTCACCAAGGAGATCGAGAATACCGATTTTCCGCTGGATGAAATCACGCTGTACTTCGCTAACAACGTGATCCACTTGCCCAGCGAGTACTGACCAGCGCTAAACCCTCGCTGGCGCGGGTCTTCTCTTGCCTGTATGCGAGAAATGCCATGGGTCTTCCAGTCACCCACCCCGGCGGGGCAGTTCTCGCCCCGCAACGCCCCTCCCCTAAAACCAACGGATGTGAAGCCCTCCGATGGAGAAGTTGAGGCAGGATAAATGTACAATGGTTGTCCCTCCCTCTACATAGCTTTCACGCAGACACTTTATGGTTTCGTGCCCAGAGGTCGGTCAGTTAGTAGTTGTCCGCAAGCGCCCCTTCGTTGTTATGGAAATCGTTCCGTCGGCGGTGAATCCCGCGACCGCCGGTGAAGTTACGTCGCACCTGCTTAAGCTTTCCTCGGTTGAAGATGATGGTCTCGGTGAGGAGCTGGACGTTGTTTGGGAACTCGAACCAGGAACCTCCATTCACGAAAAGTCTACCCTACCTGCCCCTACGAGCTTTGACGATCCCACTCGTCTCCAAGCGTTCTTGGACGCTGTAAGGTGGGGCGCCATCTCGCAGAGCGACGATCGCGCGTTGCATTCGCCTTTCCGGAGCGGCATAGAGATTGACGAATACCTCCGGAAGGCGCGCCGACGCGATCTAGGTCACTGCCAGGCGCCTGCTTACGAGATTCTCGACTCCGCCAGCAATCACCAACGACTGCGGCACACTGCCCAGCGCCGGGAACGCAAATTTCTCTTCGAGACCGACGCGGTTGGCGAGGTACCTGGCGGTTGTGGCAATGCTGCGGTGTCCAAGGTGGGCTTGGACGGTGCGCAGGTCTTTGGTTGCGTCCCAGATTTCTTCGGCGCTGGTGCGGCGGAGGTCGTGGACGCGAAGCTCGGCGCGGACGCCGCACTTCTCTTTTAGCTTTGTCCAGGAGCGGGAGAGGCGTGCGTTTTTGCCGGTGTGGCCGCCCTTGGGCGATTTGAAGTAGTTGATGATGGGCAAGTCCGGCGGGATATCCAACGGAAGTGCCCGGAGGATGCTGGCGATTTCTTCGGTCACGGGCAGAGTCTGGTGAACGTTGCCCTTGGTGGTGAAGGTTAGGGTGCGGTTGCGAGGGTCGTACATGCGGGGTGTGATTTTGGTGGCGGTGCGGTGGCGAAGGCCGAGGTCCGCGCAAAGCAGGATGAAGATGTACATGCGTGGGCTGGCGTTGGCTAGTAGGGTCTCGCGCTCTTGATCGGAAGCGATGACGGTGCGCGGGCCGGGTTGCTGGAATCGGGGAACTGATTTGGAGATGGTGAGGGGCGCTACGCGGATCTCTTCGAGCCATGCGAGGAAGCGGCGTAGCGACTTGGACGCTGAGTTATGCGCCCTTTGCCTGCGGTTTTGTCATTGTAGCAAATCGTGCCAGTCCTTCCGGCATCCGCAGCGCCTCCGCACCGCCTCTTGACCGCCTCCTCCGCTCCCGGTAGCCTCTTTGCAACGCCCTTGCATGGCCGCTTCCGACACTCCCGACGCTCGCCCTTTAACTGATTCACGGGAAAACACTTCCGCGCGCCTCCCCGGCCCTGAAAACGCACAACTTTCTCCCGCGGACGGGGTTTCTACCAATGTGAGCAGCGTGGCCATAGATCGCGAACTGCTGGGTCGTGGACTGCTGGATCGCGGACTGTTGGATCGAGCGCTGCCAGGGTTTGCGGGAGCTTCGTCGTCCACGTCGGCGCCCGTTACCATGGCTGATTCCACCGTCACCGCCGATACCGCCTTTTCCGACGTCGACGTAATGCTGCGGGTAAAGACCGGCGATGAGTCCGCCTTCGCGTATCTCGTACAGAAGTATCGCCGGCCGATGGTTGGCTTCATGTACCGGCTGTGCCACAACCCTTCGACGGCGGAAGAACTGGCGCAGGAAGTTTTCCTGCGCGTGTACCGCTCGCGCACCAGTTACGAGCCGAGCGCGAAGTTCACGACCTGGCTGTATCGCATCGCGACCAATCTCGCCGTGAACCACGCGCGCGATACGCGGCACGAGCGCGCGGAAAACACGGTGCGCCTGGATGAGCCCGATCAGGAAACGGGCACCACGCCCGATCTGGCCGATGACGCGCTCTCGGCCGAAGAGCAGATATTAAAGCGGGAACGGCTGGCAGCCATCCGCAACGTTGTCAATTCGTTGCCCGAGCGCCAGCGCGTAGCGGTCATCATGCACAAGTATCAGCAGATGGATTACCGCCAGATCGCCGGCGTGCTCAAACTGAGCGAGTCCGCCACCAAGTCATTGCTGTTCCGCGCCTACGAAACGCTGCGCGAGCAGCTCAAAGAGTTCGTTTCAGGGAAGTAAGGGAAGTAGAGGATAGCAGTATGAATTGCAATGAAATTCGCGAACTGTTGCCGGATTGGGCTGCCGGCATGGAAGCGGTCACGCTGGCGCCGGAAGTCGAGAAGCACGTGGCATCGTGTGCCGCCTGCGCCGCCCATCTCGGCGAATTGCAGAAAACCATGGCGCTGCTCGACGAATGGCAGGCGCCGGAGCCTTCACCATATTTCGACACCCGCCTGCAGGCGCTCCTGCGCGAAGAAATGGCGCGCCCGCAAGCGGCATGGTTCAGTTGGCTGCGGCGTCCGGTTTGGGCCATGTCGCTGGCGGCGGTATTATTTGCCGGAGCTCTGGGCATTGGCGTGGGCAGCAAGTCGTATCTCTACCAGACGGATGTTATTCCGACCGGAATTCCAGCCCTCGCTCTGCCGGTAGAGCCAGGAACCGCGGTTGGCGATCTGCAGGCGCTGGAGAAGAACGACGAACTCTACGCCGATTTTGATGTGCTCGACCAATTGCAGGTGCAGGATGACGTAACCGCGAATCCTTAAAGGTCCGGGATGAAGATTCGCAAAGCTTAGAGATTCGCGAACCATAGTCTCGCGGAAGTTTCGCAAACGGTAATCGAAGAGCCATCACGAGGGACAACTATGTTGGGCCGGAGAATCGTCGTGTGCTGTCTGGCGGCAATCCTGCTGTCGGCTCCGGTTTTCGCCCAGCAGCGGCATACCCCGCCGCCACCGCATCCGCCACAGCCGCATCCGCAACCACAGCGGCATCCGCAGCCGCAAAACAAGCAGCAGCAACAACGCGAGCAGCAACGACGTCAGCAGGAGGAGCGGCAGCGGCAGATTCAGAAACAAGCCCATTCCAACCCGGCGCGTCCCGGCGAAATTCGACCCAACGAAACGCATCCGCCACAGAACCAGCCCGGCCATGCCGGGAACTGGCTCCAGCGGTATCGAAACCTGGCCCCCGAACAGCAGCGCCGGGCCCTCGAAAACGATGCGCAGTTCCGCAAGCTCCCGCCGCAACAGCGCGCCCAGTTGCTGAACCGGTTGCAGCACTTTTCCAGCCTGCCTCCGGAGCAGCAGGAGCGTGTGCTTAAGCGGATGGAAACCTGGGAGCACCTGACTCCCGACCAGAAAACGCGGGCGCGCCAGCTTTTTGAGCAGTTCAAACAGTTGTCACCCGACCGCCGTCAGGCCGTCAACCGGGCGATTCGCGACATGCGCGACCTGACTCCCGAACAGCGCGACCAACTCATCAACTCCGAGCAGTACAGGAACTCATTCTCCCTGCAGGAGCGCGTCACGCTCAGCGGGGCCGCCCACTTGCCGCTCGCACCCGGCGACGGCCTGCAGGCCGAACCGCCGGAGTAGTAAATCAGCCCTGGAAAGAAAAGTGACGGCAGCAGCGCTGAAGCGATGACTGGACGACGCCTCAGTTTTCGGTTTCATTCGTGAGAGATCTAGAGAAAACTTGACGCTGAGAGCTCAGCGCCGGATCAGCGCCATCACCCAGCCCGCCACAAACACTCCACCCACGAACAGGGCGAAGCAATAAAGTCCATACTTTACCTGTTCCATCGTCGAATTGCGTTGGGTGATGCCGAAAACCACCGAGGCGAAGAGGGCGAAGACGACTGCGGCCGAGAAGTGCGACAAGTTGATGGTCACGGCTTCTTCCCCAGCGCAATGTGATGCGCATCCGCCGCCGCGATGAAGTTGAGAAGGCCGGCCACGATCAGAAACGTCTTGCCATAATCCGCCGCAGCATTCGCCGCCATCACGTCGCCCCAGTCCATGATGCGCGCCAGGAAATACAACACTCCCGTGCCCACGTCGCCCACAAAGCCCAGGATGTCGAGAATGTCTCCGCCGTTCGGCTTGTAAATCCGGCCCTGCATCCCCAGACCAATCAGGAACATTGCCACCACCGACACCAGCAGCAGGACGCCGCGGCCGTAACGCCGGAGCAAAATGTGTCCGCCGCCCGGAATCAGCCAGCCGACAATCGGCGCGACCACCGCCATCGTGGTTAGCGGGTATTCCGGATCAGCCGCCGCTGCATTCTTCGTCTTATCCTTGTCTGTCGTTGGCTTGGCCATTCAGAGGGTCACGATCTCTCGTTGAATTCTACCAGTGACTTCGGCGCTGCCCGGCCGCACCAGCACATCCACCTCCAGGCGCACGCCAAATTCGGGCAGGTAGATGCCGGGCTCGATCGAGAACAGCGAATTGGGAAGAATGCGACGCTCGTCGTGAATCTCCAGATCATCCATGTTCGCGCCGTTGGCATGCACCTCGGTCGCAATCGAGTGGCCGGTTCGGTGGATGAAATAATCCCCATACTTCGCCTGCTTGATGTGACCCCGCACCGCGTGATCCACTTCCCATCCCGCAATCGCCTTTTGGGCAGAGACTGCGTTTTGCACGGTCTTCACGCCGAGGTCGCGCGCTTCGCGGACGATCCTGAAAATCTCGCGCTGCCGGTCCGACGGAGACTGGCCCACAAACCCCACCCACGTAATATCGTAGTAAACCGCGCCCGGCGTGTTTTTCTTTGCCCACACATCCAGCAGAACAAAGTCCCCTTCACGAATGGGCACCGGACGGCTGGCGCTGGGCTCGTAGTGCGGATTGCCGCTGCCGGCGTTCACGGCCACGATCGGCGGATCATCGGTCACCATGTTCTCGCGCTGGAAAGCCTCCATGAAAAACTGCTGAATTTCATGCTCGTGCGTGCCGCCGCCGCGCACCCGCCGTCCAATTTCCTTGAAAGCTTCGGCCGTAACCGCGTCGATCACATCGCGCGCCGCAAAGTGCGATTTGATCTGTTCGTCGGTCAGCGTCGCTTCGAACTGCGCGATCAGGTCCGCCGCGCTGACAATGTTCTTGCCCAAACCGCGGATCATATCCGCGGTGCCCGCGTCCACCATCGAAATGGTGAAAACAAAATTGTTAGCCGAGAACTGCATCGCCACGTCGCGATACGGCGCCAGCATCTGTTTCAGGCCGTCGAATAACTCTTGCCAACCGGCATACTGCTTCTTCGTGCCGGGCAAGGTATCGAGGTGCCCCGATTCGATCTTATGCACCAACTTTACGGGTTCGCCTTCGGCAGGAATGAGATAGTACCAGCGGCGCGTGACCATGAGCCCATCCGGCAATCCCAGCACGCGATAAGCGATCGGGTCGCGATGGTGATGATCGTAGAAAAGCCAGGCGTCAATATTGCGCTCGCGCAGGGCTTTCTGAATGGCGGAGAGGTCCATATCAAACGGTTATTCTACACGACCGTTGGCGTCGGAGGATTTCGGGAGACTCGTAACCCCGTGATCATCGGCGCGGGTTGGACGGCCAATACCCTGAGTCGCCCTCATCATCCTCGCGCAGGAAAATCATCCACACGATCCCGCAAAACGCCAGCACCGCGATCGACGCGAGCAGGATAAGCCCAGCAGTACCGCTAAGGCGGTTATCGAACAGGAACACAACCCCGGCGAGCCCAGCCACTGCCTTCACAATCGGACGTAGAATCCGCTTTAGCATCGCAGCAGACAGCCAAGTATAGTCGCAGTCGCGGCACTAATTCTTGAAGGGGTTGAGAATCCGTACATCAAGTTGCGCAAAATCTCGTTCGTTCCGGGTCGCAACAATCAAACGATGGACCCGCGCAGTAGCGGCGATCATTGCGTCCTCCATCAACCCATCCGGCTGCCGGTCCATGAGTCGGCCCCATTCCCGAAAGCACTGAGCGTCCATGGGGAGCACTTCATAGACCGTGGCCAACTGGTCCACCCAGCGCTCGATTTCCTCCGCCTTCAGTGGGTCCTGATGCTTGGTCTTCTCAATCCCGACTTGTAATTCTGCCAGGGTTACAGCGGACAAGAAAATCCGCCCCGCCTCCATTCCGCTGAGCCATTGCAGCACTGCTCCATGGGGACGTGGCTTCCGCGTTTCAGACACGACGTTAGTGTCGAGGAGGTATTTGTTCACTCGAACTCCACCACGGGCCGGCTGCGCCAGACGCGGCGTTTGCCGATAATGTCGTCGAAGCGAGGTTCGGGTGCCAGCAGCACTTCCTTCAGACTGGGCCGGGCAGCCTTTTGCAGCCTCTCCCATTCCTCGATCGGCACCAGAACGGCGGTCTTAACTCCGCGGCGGGTGACGATCTGCGGTCCCTTCTTGATGGTTGCATCCAGGAACTCGCTGAAACGGGCCTTCGCGTCCTGCACTTGCCACGATGCCATGGTTCACCTTCTCGCTTGATTGTACTGACTAGTCATCTGACTAGTCAATAACAAACCGACGGGGAGCGTAGAACGCTGCCGGCGAGACACGGCCGTTGCGCACTGCATCCGCCTCTCGTTTGTGGTAGAAAATAATGTGATGCTCCGTAAAGCTAATGAAAGCCTCTGGCAGTCTTAAGCCGCAGTCCATCCCGCAAAAATCAGGTGCATCATGTTAAGGGCAATCTTCATTGCGTTGTCGGAGAGCCGTTCCCTGCGAGCCGTCGCCGAGCGCTCCAGATTCGGCCAGCGTACCAGCGCCCGCTTCGTCGCCGGCACCGAGGTCGCCGACGCCATTCGCGCCGCCGCCGCCATGAATCAACTCGGCGCCGGCGTCTCCATCGACAATCTCGGCGAGAACGTTACCAACGCCGACGAGGCCCGCGCCAGCGCCCAGCTCTACCATCATTTGCTCGACGAGATCGCCGCCAGCAAACTGAACGCCAACATCAGCCTAAAACTGACCCACATGGGCCTCGATGTGGACGAGAAAATGGCCTACGAAATTGTTCGTGGCCTGGTCGCCAAGGCAGCCGGCATGTCGCCCCCAAATTTTGTGCGCGTCGATATGGAGGGCTCTCCCTACACTCAGCGCACGCTCGCCTTCGTTCGCGAACTTCACCGGGTTCCGGGCAACGCAAATAACGTCGGCACGGTTATCCAGTCGTATATGCGGAGCGCCGAGACCGACGTCGAGAATCTGCTTTCCGAACGCATCCGTATCCGGCTCTGCAAAGGCGCATATAAAGAACCTGAAGACATTGCCTTCCAGAAAAAGTCCGAGGTCGACGCCAGCTATGTCAAGCTGATGAAGATCCTGATGAAGAGCGGCGTCTTTCACGGCCTAGCCACTCACGACGAGGCCATCATCAAAGAAGCCAAGGCCTTCGCCACGCGCGAGAATATTCCCCGCAGCGCTTTTGAATTCCAGATGCTCTATGGCATCCGGCGCGACTTGCAACAGAGCCTGGTAAAAGAAGGTTGGGGCGTCCGCGTCTACATTCCCTTCGGAACCGAGTGGTATCCCTATTTCATGCGGCGGTTGGCCGAGCGCCCGGCCAACGTATTGTTTATCGCGAAGAACCTCCTGCGGAAGTAAGGCTATTAATATCATAAACTTAAGCCTGAGTCGGGCGGCAGGCCAAAGCCTGCGTCCCTGGGCGGCTCGCTTTTTTTTGCACACGCGAAGGGAATCGGCCAGCGTTCTCGTTTTCTAAATTGGAAGCTAACTCGGATTCGGCTCATCGCAAGCCCCCCTCGGAGAAGTGGTGGAGTCCGGCCGCGTGCAAAGGGTCTGTTCAAGACGATCTTGTATTGGGACTCCAGTTTCCAAACTATCCTCCGCGTTGCCACGGGGAAGGGCGACGCGGAGGTTTTTCGTTAGGTTGATGATGTTTTCTCCGGCCGCGATCCTGCCTTACCCCTCCCAAACAAATGCGTCAAACACCCTCGTCGAATCAAACCCAATCCGTTTATAGAGCGCAATCGCCCGGTCGTTCGCTTCCGTCACGGTCAACGAGATGAACCGGAATCTCCGCGCACGCAGATTTTTGGTCGAGGCGGCCATCAGGGCTTCGCCCAACCCGGCCGAACGGTATTCCGGGAGCACGCAGACCTGGGTGATGTGTCCCACGTCGGGACGCACCCGCGAACAGAGAATCAGTCCGATCAGAGTGCGGGTGCGGCGCTGAAACACGACAAAAGAGGCCTTGGGATCGAACGTCCCGCATCCCGGGAAACGAACGATGTTGTTGAGAAAGCGTAACGAACCGGTCAAGGTGCGGTACTGATCGTTGATTTCGGAATCGACGTGATTGCGATAGGCGGCAGTAATCAGTGCGGCGGCGGACTGGTATTCGTGCTCCGACCAGGGACAGACTTCGAACTCCGGCGGCAGCGTCGGCGCGACCGTCTCGGGATGCTTGCCGATTTCGAAATTCATAAACACCCGCGGATGCCGGCTGAATCCCTGTTGCAGAAAAGGGCGCGCGACTTCTCCCGTATCTTGCGCCAGCAACTGAGCCTCGACGCGATGGATGCCGGGAGACTGCTGCAGGGTTTCGATGACGTGCGTCAGCAAGCGCTCTTGGACCTCGTGACGATCGTATCCGCGGCCGCCATCGCCCCCGGAGTCGCGGACAAAAAGATCTCCGATCACGCCCTTGCTCTGCTCGTACACAAAGAACGAGTACCCACAAATGCTGCCGCGCTCGATGGCGGCGTAACCAGGCAGAATTTTCGCGTCCATATAACGCAGGATCATTTCCGCGGACGTGGTGTAATCCCAGGCCAGAAGGCGTCCCCACAAGGCGATCTCATCTTCCAGCAGCGGGCGAATGTCGGCGGAAGAAAAATGTCGGAGATCGAGGATTTCCATAAAAGCCCAGTGTCAAGTGTCAGAACACGCGCGCCTGCGAGAAATCAATTCTTAATTCGGCGTCCGGCGCCTGACACCCGCGCCTGACGCCCAAGCTAATCCTTTTCCTTCCCCACCCAGTACAAATCCAACTTCTGTGCGGGGATACTCGCTAAGTATGATACGCGGCGCCCAGGAACAAGCAGGGCAACTTGAGATTGCGTACCTTGTGCCGCAACCAGGACGTGAGCCGCGGCCGGAATCGTTCCACTCTCATAGGGCTGGGCGGCGCGATTGAGATAAAACTCCAGTCCATATCTCTGCACGCGATTGAGTTGATAGAGGGCAATGGGCACCGGTTCGTGCGAAAAGCCCTGAATGCTCTCGGCAATGGGGCGGGACGATTGAGTGGCGTCGATCACGGGGGCGGCCCGGCGAATAACGGCCGCGACACTGAGCACCACGGCGAAAGCCGTAATCCGGCTCAGCAGGCGCAGTCCCGTACTGGAGAGCAACGCGGCGGCTATGCACAGAGCAGCCAAGGCGCCAATCGCAAGCGCGTAGTGGGCTTCCTGTCCCCACTGGAGCCGGTGATTGAGCGCAATCGAGCCGGCCGAAAGCGCGGCAAAAATCAGCAGTCCGCACAAAAGTCCGTGAGCGGCAGCGAACCCCAGCGAAAGTTTCCTTTTTTCACTGCGCCGGGCGGAAAGATAGTCGGCAACCAGTAATGCTCCCGCGGGGACAGCCGGCAGAATGTAACCGGGCAACTTCGACTGCGATGCGCTGAAAAACAGGATCGGCACCAACATCCAAAGCAGCAGAAATAGCTGCCAGGAATCCTCCGGACTGGAGAAGGCCTCCATTTTTTCGGACCAGATCAGGCGAGCACGTTTCACCAGGACAACAAGCAGCACCATCGTCCACGGCATCATCGCCAGCAGAAACACGGGCAGGTAAAACCAAAAGGGTTGACGGTGGTGATAGACGTCCTGCGAGAAGCGGGCGAGATTGTGTTCCAGGATAAAGACGCGGAAGAAGTCCGGATTTCGCAATTGGACCGCAATGTACCAAGGCAGCATCACGGCCAGGTAGAGCAGGACGCCGGGAATCCAGAGAGTACGCGGAAGGGCGCTCCAGTCGCGTTTCAACGCGACAAATAGAAAGACGATAACGGCAGCCAAAACAGGCGCGACTGGGCCCTTGGCCAAAGTTCCGAGCGCCAGAAACATGTAAAAGACAGCGAGATTGATGCGCCGCCGGTTTTCGTACCACGCGTACCAGGCCAGCAATGCAATGGCAAAGGTAGCGGCCAGCGGCATGTCGGTCGCGGCGGCATGGGCAAATCCAATCACACCGGCGCAACTGGCCGTGATCAGGGCGCCGTCAAATTCACTGCCCGGCCGAAAACGCCGGAGGAAAAAGTAGATGGCTGCTACGAGCAAGGCAGCGTCGAAAGCGGCAGGCAAGCGGGCAGCCTGATCGCCGACGCCCATCCAGCGAAACGACGCCATCGCTTGCCAGTAATACAGCACGGGTTTTTCCAGCCAGGCTTTGCCTTGCAGGGTGGGAGTCACCCAATCGGAGCGCTCAAGCATCTCGCGCGCCACTTGCGCATAGCGAGGCTCGTCGGCGCCAAGCAGTCCAAACGCTCCCAAGCCATAGAAGCAAAGGAATCCGCAGAACGCTATCAGCAACAAAATGTCGGTGCGGGATAACGGATTCCTGGAGGGATTCATTGGTCGCGATGATTCGTGGATGACTCCGCGTTCAACACCGGTTCCGCTTGTAATCGCTCAACCACGCGGGACACGGCCACGGCCAAAGGTCCATCGATGGAAAAGCCGCTGGCGCACTTGTGGCCGCCGCCGCCGAAATGCTCGGCCACGCGGGAAACATTTACTTCTCCCTTACTGCGCAGGCTGATGCGATAACGGCCATCCAGAAGTTCGCGGAAGAAAATTGCCACCTGCACGTCGGCCATGGAAAGCGCATAGTTGACCAGCCCCTCGCAATCTTCTTCGCGAGCGCCCAACCGCTGCATCTGCTCCCGCGTCACCCAGATCCAGGAGAGCGGTCCTTCGCGATGCAGGTTCGAAAGCGCCGCACCAAGCAGACGCATCTTGGCCGTCGAATGTCCAAAATAAATGGGCCGGGCGCAGAGCGCCGGAACCGCTCCCGCCAGCACCAGTTCCCGCGCTACCGTGAATGTATGTTCATTGGTGCCCTCGAACATGAACGAACCCGTGTCCGTCATGAGCGCGGTGTAGAGGCAGGTCGCAATGTCCGGGTCGATGGGAACGCAAGCCAGCCGCGCCAGGCGGTAGACGAGTTCGGCAGTGGCCATCACGCTGGAATCAATCCAGTTGACGTGCGCAAAGTTGCGGCCACTGGCGTGATGGTCGATATTGATGAGAAAACAGTTTTCCAGCCCTCCCAGCAGCGTACGCTTGACGCTGTCACACTCGAGTAAGACAACCGCGTCAGTCGCGGGGATGGAGTTGGCTTGAACCACGCGATCGGCGAAGGGCAGGTTCTGATAAATCCGAGGAACGCCATCGTACATGACGACCTCGGCCTCCTTGCCCATGACGCGCAGAATTTGGCCACAAGCGAGGGCAGATCCGATACCGTCTCCGTCGGGCCGGGCATGTGAGGTGACAATGAACCGTCGCCGCGCCCGAATTTCTTGTAGAACTCGGTCCAGCATGGTTGGCTCTTCGCTGTTCGCTCTGCGCTCCTTGGCTTCGGCTTTCGCAGTTGGTATTCTTAGCCCGATTGAGCGCCTGTAACCGGGCACCCCGTCAGGGTTGCGGCAAGTCCTCCGAACATCACATCCCCCTTTAGGAAGCTGCGGAAATTGAAACCAGATGCCCTTTTAGGGGCTGACGCAGCGAAATCAACTTTTTCCGCAGCCTCTCAGGGGTTGGGTTGTGACTTCTTTCGAGCGCGCTTCTTGGCACGGACGAGAAGCTCCTCCACTCGACTCTCCAACTCATCCGCCCGATCAATCTGAAAATAGATCTCGGGAGGCCGGCGCAGCCGCAGCCGTTCCGCAAGTTCATGCCGGACGTAATTCTTTGCCGCCGCGAGCCCTTCCAGCGTGCGCTCGGCTTCCGCCTCATCGCCAGCCACGGTGACCATCACGCGGGCGGAGCGGGCGTCCTGGGCCATCAGTACCGCACTGACACTGGCCAGGCCAATACGAGGATCCGCCAGTTCGCCTTCGAGGATGGTTTCAATCTCTTCCCGAATGGCCTCGCTCAGACGCCCGCGATGATACTTCTGGCCACGATGCTCCACGACGCACCTCGAATGGAGAAAACTTGTAAGAATATCAGAAACGGTGCTCGCCGGACCGATTGATGTGGTTGATTATGAGCGAGGAGGAGAGCGGTATGTTTTGATTCACAGAAACTCGACAAATGAGTCCGAGACTTCAGCCCCGGCATTGTTGGCGATCCGGGTCGCGGCGCGTTCCACATTCTTCATCAACCCGTCGAGGTAATCACGCGAGTGCGACACGCTGACCACGCCGATGGTCGCCTGATTCCAGAGCAGGCTAGGATCGAGTTCGGCAACGGAAACGTTGAAGGAGGAGCGCAACCGATCCTTGAGGCTGCGCGTAACCTGACGCTTATCCTTAAGGGAGTGCGCTGCTTCGATGCGGAGTTCAACCGTAAGAAAGGCAATCATGAGCCATGTATACCGTAACATCGAAGGTAGATGGAGAGTTTGGCCAGTGTCCAGAAATTAGACGCTAGAAGCCGCTCCAGGGTTCTCTTGTATATGTATGATACAAAATGGCTTATAGGGACATCTCCTCTCGCTATCCCGGCTCGCGATAAAATTTCGAGCTTTTCCCCACTCCTCGTGCTACACTGGAAATCGCTAAGTTTGACTCACATGCACTTGAAGGTCGGTACCGCCAACCAGCGTCACCCCCTCTACAGCAGCGAATCTTCTCAGCACATTTCAAGAAACAAGAAAAAGGAACATCAATGGCAGAACAAGGAACAGTGAAGTGGTTTAACGACGCCAAAGGCTACGGCTTCATCAGCCGTCAGAATGGCGAAGACGTTTTCGTGCATTTCTCCGCTATTCAAGCTGGCGGCTTCAAGAGCCTGCAAGAAGGCCAAACCGTGCAATTCGACGTGACCAAAGGCCCCAAAGGCTGGCAAGCGGAGAACGTTACTGCTGTATAAGTGACGACGCTCTTAGCGATAACAAAATGCCCAGGATTCTCAGGAATCCCGGGCATTTTCACGTATGGAATCGCGGCAAGCTCATTTCCGTAAGCCGGTCGACGTAGCCCCAGCGGCTCTCACCAGGTATCGCCGCCACGTTGAGGAGGCCAGGCGCCGAACTGGCGGCGGAGCATCGCGATCTGTCCCACGTGATAACTGTTGTGCGCCGCAATTTGCCAGAGCATGGCAGCCACGGTGGATTCTCGCGGAGATTTTGGCGAACCCACATTTTTCACCTTTTGCTCCAGTACCGCCGCGTCGGACTCCGCGAGCCGGGCAAGTCGAGCCAGTAAATCAGCGAAGCGGCGAATCGAAACATGCCACATCTCATCGGCCGCGCCAGTTCCGGCAACTGCATTCGGATGCGACGGCCAGCTATCGATTGCTTTGTCCGGGTAAGATCGATCCTCACCGGCAATCTTGCCGAGGTCGTACTCCATCCAGAAATTCATGTGCTCCACGATCTGCCAGATGGAGTGCGGGTAGCCCGTAACGGTACGCGCCGCCAGTTCTACAGGAGCGTCTTCGAGGCAAGCGATTGGGTCCACGTGCGCGCCTCTGCCATATACCAGTTCGCGCAATGTGCTGTCGCCCATACTGACCCTCCTATCGACGTCTCCGCGGTGCAGAGCCGGATCGTACGACGTCGGACCGCCGCAGCAATCAGACGTTCTTTTCCGCCTCGACCATAGCGATCGATTCTTCCAGCACATCGACAGCAACGTCGGCTTCCTCTTTCGTAACGATGAGCGGCGGCGCAATCCGGATCGTGCTTGGACCACAGCCCAGGAACAGAATGCCGCGCTCAAACGCCTGCTCCACAATACGATCGCGAGCGCTGGCGCCATATTCGCGCGTCGCCTGATCTTTCACGATCTCGACGCCAATCATCAGGCCGCGTCCGCGAACGTCGCCGACAATCCTATGCTTCTGCGGCCAGTCGGCCATGCGCTGGCGCATATGGTCGCCAACTTCCTGCGAGTTGCTCAGGAGCCCTTCCTTCTCGATCACATCGAGCGTGGCTAGGGCGGCCGCAATGCAGACGGGGTTGCCTCCAAATGTCGACGCATGCGAACCGGGAATCCAGTCCATGATATCCGCCTTGCTCATGGTGACGCCCAGCGGCATTCCGGAGGCAATGCCCTTCGCCATGCAGACGATGTCAGGCTGCACACCGGTGTGTTCGACCGCAAACCATTTTCCGGTACGGCCAATGCCGCTCTGCACCTCGTCCACCACCAGCAGAATGCCGTGCTTGTCGCAGATCCGGCGCAGTTCCTGCATGAAGATGGTCGGTGCCACGACATATCCGCCCTCGCCCTGAATCGGCTCGACAAAAATGGCGGCAACTTCTTCCGGCGCCAGCACGGTCTTAAACAGCTTGTCTTCGATGTACCGGGCACAACCAAGGGCAAATTTTTCCGCATCCTGTGGACCGCCCGCGCAACCGCGATACACGTCGGGATAGCGCACGTGCGTGACTCCCGGCACCAGCGGCGAAAAACGGCGTTTCTGCTGCGGCTTGGAAGCCGTCAGCGAGAGCGCGCCCATGGTCCGGCCATGGAACGCCCCGAAGAACGCGATCATGTGCTGGCGCTTGGTGTGGTAGCGGGCCAACTTCAGGGCGCACTCGATCGCCTCCGCTCCGGAGTTTCCGTAATAGACTCTGTGCGGCCCCGCCATCGGCGCGATTTTTGAGAGCCGTTCCGCCAGCGTCACCATGCCTTCATAATAAAAATCGGTGCCCGACATGTGGATCAATTCGCCCGCCTGCTTCTGAATCGCGGCAACTACTTCCGGATGACAGTGGCCGGTCGAAGTCACAGCTATGCCCGCGGAAAAATCGAAGAACTCATTGCCATCCACGTCTTCGACCACAATGCCTCGGCCGCGCCTGGCCACCATCGGATACGAACGCGTATAGGACGGAGAAATATACTGTTCATCACCCGCCAGAATGCGCTTGGCATTGGGGCCCGGAAGCGCCGTGTTGAGCTTGGGACCGATGGTCAAAGTCTTGGTAGTCATGGAATCCTCCAGTTCAGTTCTCAGTTCCTGGTTCTCAGTTCTCAGTAGCAAGGCCAAGGTTCGAGAGAGGGTCCCCCATCCTAAGCTCGCGCCTTTTGCGGCGTCAGGGTGGGATTGCCCAATCGCGAAAGCCAAAGTAATTACCCGACAGAATAGGAAAAAGGATTAGTCGCTGCCAAAGAGATTGGCGCGCACGTGCGAAGGAAGAACGGAGAGATACCGCCGAGGACAAGCGCGTCCCTCGATCCAACACGCCTGAAGAATCGGAATGTAGCCGTTCGAATGCATAACTGTTATCAACAGTATATCCCGGCTTTCATCGCAGCGTAACCCCCAAAAAAATGTACAGCGCGCCTGGGGGGCGAACGCCCTCGTCCGCGCAGGCGAGCAAACCGGGGCCCCGTCAGCCCGTTGTTGGCTTGACTTGATGGAGCAGCTCAGCACCTGAGCTCAACGTTTGGATCGGCTTCATGCCAACCCGATATCAGCCGATGGGCAGACGCGGACTTCGTGCTCGCCCGCATCGAAGCCACCCAGGAGCGCATTGTGGTGCGCAATGATCTGCTCGAAGCGCAGGGTCCCTGTGTCTGCGGTCGTGTGACCGTCGGCAACGAGGACCACGTCATAACCGAGGCTAACGGCGCGCCGTACCGTTGTATCTATGCAGTACTGGGTCATGCATCCACAGATCACAAGTCGCTTGATCCCGGCGGCCGTGAGCTCCGCACTCAGAGTCGTCTCGAAAAACGCGTCGCAGGCGCGTTTGTGGATGACCGGCTCACCGGGTAGCGGTGCAATTTCAGGTCGAATCGGCCATCCTGGCGTTTCAGGCTCCAGCCTGTGACCAGGAACACCATCGTGCTGGACATAGATCACCGGAACGGACGCTTTCCGCGCTCTGTCGATAAGTCCGGCAATGCGCACCACGGTGCCGTCGAAGGCCTGGTCGATTTCTTTCTTGCGTGCGAGCCTGGGATCATTCATGATGCCGCGCTGGACATCGATAACCAGAAGTGCAGTTTGGGCGGGAGCCATAGTCCAATTTAACAGGTCGCGTGCGGGCCGAACACGAAGCGATCGCTAAGCAAGAAATTCACCAACGCGCACACGCCGATCGCAACCAGGTTCGACGCCACATAATTGAACCTCATCTCGCCAACCAACAGACGCATCAGCCCAAGGTTTCCCACGATGGAAACCACTCCGTTGCTGGCATTAAATTTCACCAGCCTGACCAGCGACTCCCTTGGCCGCGCCGCCGGACGATCCGCCCAGGTGAAGCGCTCGTGCCATAGGAAGTTATGGATCACGGCCATCTCAACCGCCAGACCCGTGGCCACCAGATAATCGACGCCCAGCCACGAACGGAAAACCGCCAGCGCCGCCAATTGCACCAGGATTCCGATTCCACCGACGGCATTGAACTTGACCCAGCGAAGAAAAGTCCCCTGACGATCCCAATAGGAACTGAGAACCGAGAACTGAGATCGATTCATCCGATTCTCTCCTCCCGATAAAGCCGCACCGTATTCTTCACGCAGACGACAACCAGCATCAGCAGCATTCCCACCGCTCCAATCGCGCCGCCAATGTCGAACAGCCGGTAACGCCCGTGAACCACCCACGCCCAGCGCAAAACTGCCAGGTTGCCCGCCGCCAGCAGAACGCGCAGCTCGGTCGGCCCGAAGCGCCACATCGAAAGATGAAATTCGCCAAGCGTGTAGGTCGCCAGATAAGACTGAATCGACAGCAACAGGAAAGCCACCAGCAATCCAATCGCAATCACAGGATGCATGTATCCGGAAAGCGCCAACCCGCCCATCATCGCTACGGCGCCGATGGAATCGATGATGTGGTCGACGTAAAATCCATAACGCGGACGCTGCTGCTGGCGTACCCGCGCCAAAGTCCCGTCAAGACTGTCGCCCAACCAGTTCACCGCCAGACAAAGAATCGCAGCCAGCAACATGCGGCGATCATGGCTGGCGAACCCATAACAAAGACCAGTAGCGATCTGAGCGGTAAATCCGACGAGGGTCAGGTGGTCGGAGTTGACCCACGCTGGCATGCGCTCCGCCATCCAAACCAGAGCCCGCTTCTCGGCGGCTGCCAGAAAACTTCCGTGCACCCGCGTCGCCTGCCGGAATCCAGCGCGACGGGCTTCCGCCAAGGTCCTGGGGTTGGTCTGTTCCGCAAAATCAGCAAGTGAAGTAGCCATAGTGACTCCTTTTCTGCGGTCACTATGTGGCTTGGACAGAGGGATGACAATGCAGCGCGGGTAAAACCGCGGGTAAAACGAAGATCAACCGCCAAGTCAAGATATTTCAGACAGTTAGAGGATGATCTCGCCAGGACATTGTGCTCTCTTGTGTAGGGCGGGCGCCCTCGTCCGCCCAGCCGAGCGAAGCCCGGCCAACCTCGGCGCTCAGCGATCTTGCGCGGCAGACTCCTCCACCGCAGCCCGTACCTGCTCTGCGGCCCACCCGATCTGCTCCTCCGAGATCACCGCCGGGGGCGCAATCAGCAGATGATCCCCCGCAACCCCATCCACACATCCCTGCATGGGATAAACCAGCAGCCCGCGCCGGAAACACCCATGCCCCACCCGTCCAGCGAAGTTTTTCTCCGGCGCAAACGGAGCCTTCGTCCTTTTGTCGACTACAAACTCAATGCCCCACAACAATCCGAGACCGCGAACGTCTCCCACCGCATCCAGATCGCGCAAACTCTCAAGCGCGATTTTCAAAGCAGATCCCGCTGTTCCGTCGCTCAGCGAGTCCGCCGCACGAACCAAGTTCTGCGAACGGATACAACCGAGCACCGCCCGTCCCGCCGCCACCGACACCGGATGCGCGTTATAAGTGAAGCCGTGCAGAAATGCCCCCGAGCCCGCTGCAATTCCATCTACAATTTTCTTGCTCGCAATCACCGCCCCCAGCGGAGCATATCCCGATGACAGTCCTTTCGCCGTAACCAATATGTCCGGAGCAATCCCCGAATGCTCGACCGCAAAATTCCGCCCCGTACGCCCCACCCCAGTCATCACTTCATCGGCCATCAGCAACACGCCCTCGCGCCGGCAAATATCCGCGATCGCCTTCAAGTATCCCGTCGGAGGCGTAACCGCTCCCAACGTTGCCCCGCTCATCGGTTCAAAGATGAACCCCGCAGCTTCGCCCTTCGTAGCCCGGATCGCGCGCTCCAACTCCGCGGCATACTGCTGTCCGCAGTTGTAGCAACTGTCGGTGCAGTCGAAGGCGCAACGATAGCAATACGGAAAGCCGACGTGCTCAGACTCGCGCACCATCGGCAGATAGACCTCGCGCCGCTTCCTGTTTCCGGAAACCGCGAGCGCCCCCAGTGTCGATCCGTGATAGCTCTGCTGCCGGCTCAGAATCTGATACCGGCTCTTCTCGCCGATCTCCACCTGGTACTGGCGTGCCAGTTTCAGCGCCGTCTCCACTGACTCCGACCCGCCCGAGGTGAAGTAGACCGCTCCACCCACAAAATTCTCGCCTGCGAAATCGAGCAACTCCGCCGCAAACTCTTCCGCCACCGGGGTCGTGAACTGGCTGGTATGAACAAACTCCAACTGCTGGGCTTGCGCCGCCATCGCTTCGACAACTTCGGGTACCCCATGCCCAATGAAGTTCACCGCCGCCGATCCCGAGAAATCGAGGTAGCGCTTACCCTCGCGATCCCAGACATAAACGCCCTCCCCGCGCACCGCCACGGGATAGGGCTTAAGAAAAGACCGGCGCAACACCGGCGTGCGAAGCTGTTGCTCGGCCACGGCAGGTTCGCTCACACGCGGATTATAGCAACGCCATTCGTATGGCGCGGCCACTTGCCCGCGTACAGCCGAGATTTACCCAGATGCGATGCGCGCGACAAATTCACCAATGCCGCAAGCCTTCAGCAACCGTCTTTCTTGCCGAATGCCACGAAACCATTGTCGGTTAGGCCCAAGTAATTGAAGGCGCCCTTGCCGATGCGGCCGTTGCTGGCGCGAGCCGTCAAAACAAAGAAGTCACAACAGTCGCCTTCGCCCGACGGATAGGTGAAAGTTACAGTCATGAGTCCATCGATCACTGTGAAATAGCCGGGATACTGGCTGTTGTTGGGGATCAGCGAAGCCTCGCCACTGTGCGGCCAGCCGTAGCTGCCATTGTCGGTAAGAGCCACGCAGTACGTGCCGTTAGAGCGCTGTGACTGGGTCACAGTCACCTGCCAATTGCCGGTGTAGCTCTGCGCCATGGCAGCGCTGGTGGCAAGGGCAAACGACGCAATTGCCAACCCTGTTGCGATGAATCTACGAATGTGTATGGTCATTGTCCCTGCCTCCCCATGGAAGTTGTGATGTCTGGCTCCACGAACGTACCGAAGGTAGACACAGCCAGTTGTCATGAGAATGTAAAACCAATGTAAAAACTCTGATGCTTAGCCTTGTAGTCTTCGCAACCATGGAAGACCAGCAGATACAGTCGAGTGAGGCGGAGCGAGTCGAGTCCTGCATTCTCCCGCTATCGCCTGCATCGTGCTTGTCAAAAATCGAGATCCTAACCCACGACTCCGCGCGCCATGATGCCGCCAGAAACTTTGGGAAGATGCTGCTATCGCGATCTTGCGTTTCCGATTGACGCGAACAGCGATAGCAGGGACAATGGCAGCCCTTCGGGGGCAAGGACTTACAAGAATTTACTTCTTTTGACTTGCCTGCCGGGGAAAACTCAGGTAATTAGCATACCCACGTGTCGCGCATTCCGGCCTGGCGTAGGAAGATCCGGCGCAACGCTCGCCAGATTCACAGCGGTCATCGAAATGTAGAGATTCAGGGAGGCGAAAATGAAAAGCTCTATTCTCAGAAAACATCAGGGCACTCTGCTGGCGACGACCTTACTTGACCGGCTCTTCAGCCTCGCCATGACGGCCGGCATCGTCTTTGCGCTCTGTACCGCCGCGGCGATTCCTTCGCCGGCACAGGAGAGCGAGTTCCACAGCTTGTTCAGTTTCGATGGTACATGTAAGTCCGGCGCGAATCCTGGCTTCGGCAATCTCGTTCAGGGCCTGGATGGGAGCCTCTACGGAACGACCGAGGTTTGCAGTGGCTCCGGGGGCACGGTTTTCAAATTTGCTACGACTGCGAGCAAGCCGACCGTTCTCTACGTTTTTTGCCTGAAAGGGGGGCCGTGCTCCGACGGAGCCAAGCCTTATGCAGGACTGACGCTCGCCAGCAATGGGAACCTTTACGGTACAACCTACTTCGGCGGGGCCAGCAACTATGGCACCGTCTTTCAAATCACCTCGGCGGGCAAGTGGACCCCGGTGTTCAGCTTCAGCGGCGCGAACGGCGAGGAGCCCCAGGCGGCCCCGTTTCAGGCAAAGGATGGCAACTTGTACGGATCCACCACCAGTGGCGGGTCCGACGGCGTTGGCACGCTCTATGAAATGACCACCGCGGGCGGGGACGAAGTCTCGGTGAGCTTCACTGGCGAGAACGGGGAAATTCCTTACGCCCCATTGGTACAGGGCAAAAACGGAAACATCTATGGGACCACGAGCCAAGTCACGTCGGGCAACGGTGCGGTCATTGTAATTTTGCCAAAAACTGGCCTGAAGAAAACCCCGTTGTACACTTTCCAGGGCGTTAAGAACGGGGGTAACCCCTACGGTGGGCTGCTCCAGGCCACCGACGGAAACTTTTACGGGACCACCAGCACCGGCGGAGCCAACAGTCAGGGCGGTACGATTTTTTCGATGACACCGGCGGGCAAGCTCAAAACGATTTACAGCTTCTGCGCAAAACCAAATTGCACCGATGGCCGCAATCCCTTGACCTCACTGATCCAAGCCAACGACGGGAACCTATACGGTACAACTGCATTTGGTGGGACGAACGAAACCTCCTGCAACAGTGGTTGCGGCACGATCTTCAGTATCACCACCGCGGGCAAGCTCACTACCCTCTACAACTTCTGCGGCTTGGCGAATTGCGCTGACGGGAGTCAGCCAGAAGGTGGACTGGTGCAAGCCACCAACGGGACCTTCTACGGTACGACCTTCTCTGGGGGGACTGTGGGCCTCGGCACGGTATTCAGCCTGTCCGTGGAAGAACTGAAGCCGTTCGTCAAGATACTACCGGCTTGGGGCACGGCGGGAGCGACTGCCATGATCTTGGGAGACAATCTGACCGGCGCAACGAAAGTCACCTTTAACGGCGCGCCCGCAGCGTTCACCGTTGTCTCCAGCACCGCAATTAAGGCCACCGTCCCCACCGGCGCGACCACCGGCACTGTAGCTGTCGATACCCCCGGCGGCACGCTGGAGAGCAACGCGCTCTTCCAGGTGGATTGATCGGAATCCGCGGTATCACGAAGCCGGGCGATAGCACGTTTTGACCGCTGGTCAATGAGAGCTACCGGGATGTTGCCAACAGCTCAAACCGCCTATAGACGGGTCTGTTGATAAGACCAAGTTCGGAATTTCGAAGAAGGCTCAGAATCGAGTCACTCGAGATGAAATGCACCGCCGCTCCATTCTTCGGGAGCGACATCGGTGATGGTCTCCGTAAAGTCCCAGCGGTGGCCGCAAAAATCCTGAGCGTTGTATTGGCGCTCGCCATAGGGTTGGTCTTGGGGTTCCGTCAGTATGACGGCACCGTTCTGGCGCGCTCGCTCGCAGTGACCCTCAGCATCTTCGATGCGAACTTGAACGAGGTGCGAGTTGTTGGGTATCGCGTTGCCTTCGGCGATAGTGAAGCAGCCATCTCCAGCTTTCATCTGGACGCGGTGGTTGGCGATGCGCAGACGGACGGTGAAGCCAAAAGCCTTTGACAGCCAATCGGCCGCTGCGCAGGGGTCGGGGTAAATGAGCACAGGAATGACGACACACGGCGGTACGGATCGGTTTGATCGCATCCGGACACTTTATCATTCAGCCCTCAGAGGATAGACATCTGTCGTTATCGCGTTTGCGCCAACTAAGAATATTCCCCAGCCCTTGCTGCCAAAGCCCAAATTGCCGTTCCCGATTCTCGCCCCCTGATAACTCTCCCACCAACCGCCAGATGGTTTAATCTGCGAAGGATGCGTCTGCTCCGTTTCTTTCGGCCATCGCACCAGCACACCGCTTTTTCGGCGACGCTGCTGCTGATGGCCGCCATCACGCTCTCGCGCGTGATCGGATACATCCGCGAAGCCTACATCGCCTACGCCTTCGGCGCCGGGCAGCAGACCGATGCCTACGTCGCCGCGTTCACCCTGCCCGACTGGCTCAACTACATCGTTGCCGGCGGCACCGCCTCCATCACATTCATCAGCATCTACACCCGGTTTATGGCGGAAAAGCGCGAGCAGGACGCGCGGAAAACTTTCTCCATCGTCATCACCGTGATGACCACCGTGCTGGTTGTTGGCACCATGCTGGCCGAGATTTTCACCCCCCAGTTCGCCGCCTGGATGTTCCATGGCTTCAATGCCGAACAGATGCGGCTCTGCGTCCATCTGACCCGCATCCTGCTCCCCGCTCAAATCTTCTTTTATGTTGGCGGAGTGGTGTCGGCGGTCTTGCTCTCCCATCGTCTGTTTTTGCTCCCGGCCTTCGGTCCGCTGATCTACAACGTCTTCATCATCGCCGGAGGAGTTGTCGCCGGACGCCAGATGGGAATTGCATCGCTCGCTTTTGGCGCGCTCGCCGGCAGCATCGCCGGTCCCTTTCTGGTCAACGCCATCGGAGCCGCCAAAATCGGCACCGGATACCGGCCTTCGTTCGACGTGAAAAACCCCGCATTCCGCGAGTGGGTGCGGCTCTCCATCCCGCTCATGCTGGGCGTCTCCCTGGTCGCCGCCGACGACTGGATTCTCCGTTACTTTGCCTCCAGCGGTATCGGCGACATCGCCCGCCTGAATTATGCCAAGCGCCTCTTCGGCGTTCCCATCGCCATTCTCGGACAGGCTGTCGGGCAAGCCTCGCTTCCCTTTTTCTCGCGACTCTTCGGGGAAAAGAAATTTACTGAATTCGCCGCTACCGTGAATGCTTCGGTCTATCGCATCACCGCCGCTTCTCTGCTCATGACCGGATGGATGATGGCCATCGCCGTCCCCCTGATCGATCTCGTCTATCGCCGCGGACACTTCACTTTCTCGGATACGAAATCCACCGCCATCTATTTCTTCTGGTTTTCGCTTTCTCTCGCCCTGTGGTCGAGTCAGGCGCTCTACGCCCGCGCCTTTTACGCTTCCGGCAATACCCTGACTCCGATGATCGCCAGCAGCCTCATCGTGCTCGCCTCCCTGCCCATGTACGCGCTGTTTTTTCGAACCTTTTCAGTCACGGGATTGGCCATCGCGTCCGACCTTGGCATCGCCGCCAACGCCGTGGCCATCGCCGCCCTCCTGCATTTTCGCGGTATGGTGTCGTTTGCCGGCCTGAACTGGAAAGAGATAGGGAAGTCCGCGCTGGTGGGCACCGTTTCCGGCGGACTCAGTTATGAAGTCATGCGCAGCATTTCACTCGATGGCAGCCGACGCGCCGACCTTTTCGCGCTTACGCTCGGCTCTATAACCTGGGCCGCCGCCGTCGCCGCTGGCCTCTGGCTATTGCGCTCGGAATTGCCCGCCGACCTGCGCCGAAAAAAATCCGCCACTCTTCCCAGCCTCGCCGAAGGCCAGGCTGCCGAAACAATGGCGACCGGCAAGGAACCGTGAACGCGCGGCTCCTCGTTCGCTGCTCGAGACTGAGCCGTGCGTTGTTCAAGCCCCGAGCCACTCGTGCCAAAAATAAAACGGGCCCGCGAAGGCCCGTTTCAAGATCCTGCTCACACTGCCGCCCACCTGAACAAACAGCGCAACGCGAACGACGAATAGCAAATAGCGTTTCTACGCCCGTGCCGCAATTGCCGGTTCCGCAGCCGCCGCACTCTTGGCGGTTTCTTCCGACTTCGATTCTGCCTTTGGCGCTGCTCCCGCACCCGCTTTGCGGATGTCGATGCCACCCTTGAAAAAGGCGCCGTCCTCAATCGAAATGCGCGCCGCCACCACGTCGCCGGTAAGCGAACCGTCGCTGCGGATGTCCACTCGATCGCTCGCCGTCAGGTTGCCCCGCACCTTGCCCAGCACCACGATCTCCCGCGCCCCGATGTTGGCCGCAACTACTCCATTACGCCCGATCGTGACTCGATTGCCAGAGAGATTGATCGACCCTTCCACCCGGCCGTCAATATATAAAGACTCCGATCCCGTTACTTCCCCTTTGATCACCAGCGACTTGCCAATCGTAGCCTGGTCCGAAGTCGTGGTCGTTACCGGGCGCGGCGCCGCCGCGGGCTCGCTCGTATTCATCACCGGTGCCGTCGTCGCCGCCGTCGTACTCGGTCGCTCGGGCTCAGAAGGCCGGCCAGGTGTCGCAGGTTGATTCGTGGGCTTCCACATTGTCGTCGAAATCCTTTCCTTTTTTATTAAGGGATTCTGAATCATCGCCGCATTTCGCGGGCCAAATCGAATTGTACTCCTCAGTAAACCCCCTGCCCTGTGGAAATCCAGCATTCTTATGACTTTTCATAGTTCCCCCCGTGGTACCCCCCCTTCCCCGAATCCCATCCGTCCTCCTCCCACTAGGTAACCGCTGCCCGCACCTGCGGTAATTCTTCTATCGCGATAAGATGGTGCGAAGGTTCGATCATTCGGGACCAACCCTCGATTCCAGAAGAGGAACTCATGACTTTGCCAGCTACAAATCCAACCGCAAACACGATTCGGCCTCAGCCGGGAGAGTACGCTCCTTACTATGAGAAATATATAAGTCAAGTTCCAGAAAGCAACATCCTCGCCACCCTGGAAGACCAGCGCCGGCAGATGCTGCTCTTGCTCTCCGGACGAAGCGAGGCCGACGGCGATCTACGCTACGCGCCCGGAAAATGGACGGTGAAAGAAGTTCTTGGCCACATCTGCGATGCCGAGCGCGTCTTCGCCTATCGCGCGCTGCGCATCTCGCGCGGCGACGCCACTCCCTTGGAAAGCTTTGACGAAAACGACTACGTCCGTAACGGACCGTTCGCGCGTTGTTCGCTGGCTGACCTCATCGAAGACTACATCGCCGTGCGCCGTTCCACGGTGTCTCTGTTTCGCCCGCTGGACGCCGCCGCGTGGATGCGCCGTGGCATCGCCAGCAAGAACGAAGTCACGGTGCGCGCCCTCGCCTACATCATCGCCGGACACGAACTGCATCATCGACGGATGCTTGAGGAGAAGTATCTCAAATAGAGATTTTGTAATTTGGTAATCGGGTAAATTTGCAATTCAGAACCGGCCTGAACCACTCAAAAAGATTTCCAGCTTACCAAATTACCGGATTACAAAATTACCAAATGAGTCTTTCCGATTCCGACATTCTTCGCCACATCGCCCGCCAGCCCAAAAAAACGGCGAGCCATAAGCAGCTCTTGCGTGAACTCGGCGTAAAAGGCGAAGCGCGCCGCGAACTGACCGACCGCCTCTACGCCCTCGTCGGCAAGGGCGAACTGCTGCAAGTCGACTCCGAACGCTATGCCATCCCGCAGGCAACCAGGGGCCGCAACCTGCTCGTCGGCCGCCTCACCATGCATCGCGACGGTTTCGGCTTCGTAATTCCCGAAGCCACGTCGCTTGACGACAGTCTTAAGTCTCGCTTGGCTGGAGATGTATTCATTCCTCCCCACGCCACTGCCTCCTCCATGCACGGCGACCGTGTGCTCGTCGAAGTCTCTGCCGTCCGCCCCGACGGCCGCGCCGAAGGCCGCATTCTCCGCTCCCTCTCGCGCGCCCATCCCACCGTGGTCGGCATCTTCCACTACGGACGCCGCCACAACTATGTCAAGCCCATCGACGAAAAAGTGACCCAGGAAATCGTCATCCCCACGGGAATGGAGAATCCACCGTCCCCTGTGTCCTCCGTGCTCCCTTTGGCAGAAATTTCCCCGGCTGAACCGGCGAAACCGCAAATGCAGAAATCCCCGGACCGCGTAATTGGCGAAGAAGCCAAAGTCCACACCAACTGGCAGGATCTCGAAGGCGTTGTCGTCGACGTCGAAATCACCGACTGGCCCAGCGCCACTCAGAATCCGCGTGGACGCGTCATCGAAATCCTCGGCGAAGAAAACGACTTCGGTGTCGACGTCGAAATCACGATTCGCAAGTTCCACCTGCCTCACCGCTTCCCACCCGAAGTGATCGAAGCAGCGCAGGCCATCTCAACCGAAATCCCCGCCGAAACTCTCCGCCATCGCCGCGATTACCGGGATCTGCCCATTGTCACCATCGACGGCGAGACCGCGCGCGATTTCGACGACGCCGTTCACGTCCGCCAACTCGAAAACGGAAACTACGAACTCCAGGTCCACATCGCCGACGCAGCTCAATACGTAACCCCGAACTCGCCGCTCGATCAGGAAGCCCGTCTCCGGGGCACCAGCGTCTACTTCCCCGACCGCGCCGTCCCCATGCTGCCACTCGAACTCTCGACCGACATTTGCAGCTTGCGCCCGCAGGTCGACCGCCTCGTACTCTCCTGCATCATGGAGATCGACCACCAGGGCGAAATCGCCGGCTATGAAATCAATGAAGGCGTAATCCGTTCCGCTGAGAGAATGACCTACACGGCCGTGAATGCCGTGATCGAAGCGGACCCCGAAGCGCGCCATAAATACACCGGCCAGGTCGAGCACTTCGAACGCATGCGCGATCTCGCGATGATTTTGAATCGTAAACGCAAACGCCGCGGATCGATCGATTTCGATCTTCCGGAAGCGGTCATCGAGTTTGACGAATTCGGCATGATGAAGAGCATCACCCGATCCGAACGCAACATCGCTCACCGCCTCATCGAAGAATTCATGCTCTCGGCCAATGAATCCGTCGCCCACTACCTCGAAAATAAACGCATCGCCTCGCTCTACCGCATCCACGAGAAGCCGGACGCCAAACGCGTCTACGACTTCGAAGTCATCGCCGCCACTTTCGGATACTCCCTCGGTGTCGGCGCCTTACCCATTCAGCGCGTGCAACTCAAAGCCGACCGCCGCGACGCCCGCGGCACCGGCAAGCGTGTCCGTGAAATTGAAGTGCCCAAGGAAGTTCACATCACCCCGCGCATGTACCAGAAACTCACGGAGAAAATCGCCGGCAAGCCGGAAGAAAGAATTCTGAGTTTCCTGATGCTGCGCTCGCTCAAACAAGCCCGTTATTCCGAAGAGAATCGCGGACACTTCGCCCTGGCCGCCACCACCTACACCCACTTCACCTCGCCCATCCGCCGCTATCCCGACCTGATCGTGCACCGCATCCTGAAAGAGGTCCTGCGCGACTCAGCCGAAAAAATGGATGGTGAAGTCCCGGTGGGCATCTCTGCGCCAGGTCGCTCGGACTCAGCCGCGGAGCGGCGTGAAACCACAGCCCACGGCGCAAGCCGTGTATTAACGACGGATCAGGAGCCAGCCCCGGAGGGGCGAAAGAAACATCGTGACGCTGATTCATCAACCCCTCCGCCATCGCCCTGGTCCAAGCGCCGCGACCGCGATGCGCATCAGCACGCCATCCAGCCGCTTGGAGGTCCCATCTCACTCGAAGAACTTCACAACATTGCCGACGAATCCAGCCAGTCCGAACGCCGCGCCGATGAAGCCGAGCGCGGCCTGATGGAATGGAAGAAAATGAAATTCATGGAGCGCCACATTGGCGAAGATTTCGACGGCTTAATCATCAGCGTAACCAAGTATGGTTTCTTCGTGGAACTCACCGACCTCTTCGTCGAAGGCCTCGTCCCGCTCAACACACTCGGCGACTATGACAAGAACGACCGCTACACCTTCCACGAAGACACCCGCCAGATCATCGGCCAGCGCTCGCGCAAAACCTACAGCCTGGGAGATCGCTGCCGCGTTCTGGTGGATCGCATCGATCCGGTAGAAAAGAAGATCCAGTTCGCGATACTCGAAGAGCAACCCAAACCGTCAATAAAAAGCCGGCGCAAATGATCGCTGCACCGTCTGACTGTAGAATTGAAATTCAAGGGGAGCAAAGAGCATGCCCACATCGAACGATTCCAAGCCCGGGCAAAATTCAGCCCAAGCCGCCGAGCAGGTTGCCAGCGCTCACAAGATTCTGAAGGAACTGCAACAGAAGGTCGGGAACCATCCCGAACTCGGCGAGGCCATCACCAAACTGGAAATGGCCCTCAACACCTTGGCGGTAAAGACCGGCGGTTTGCTGTAGCAGCGCAGTTCTCAGTGCGCGTCTCGCTCACTGAGAACCGGGAACTGACAACTGCTCTCTCCCGACCTGCTAAAATTCTCCGTCACCACTCTTGGCGCCTGCCTAGGAAGTCCGCTCCATGTCCGACAATCCAGAATCCGGCACTAGTAATCCCACTCGACGGACCCGCGTCGTGCGCGAACCGCAGCGTGCCGTATACGACCGCGATACCGTCAATCAGATCCTCGACGAGGCTTTCCTCTGCCACGTCGGCTTTGCCGTCGACGGCCAGCCCTTCGTCATCCCCACTTCCTACGGCCGCGACGCAGACATGCTATACATCCACGGCTCCGCTGCCAGCCGCATGTTGCGGAATCTCAACCAAGGCGTCCCAGTCTGTATCACGGTCACTCTGCTCGATGGATTAGTGCTTGCTCGCTCCGTATTCAATCACTCGATGAACTACCGCTCCGTGGTAATTCTAGGCACGGCCACCCTGGTGGATGATCCGGCGGAGAAACTCGCGGCCCTGCGCGCGCTCAGCGAACACATTATTCCGCAACGCTGGGACGATTCGCGCCCGCCCAACGAAACCGAGCTGAAGGCAACCTCCGTCCTGCGCCTTCCCATCAGTGAATTTTCCGCCAAGGTCCGAGTCGGTCCGGCAGTCGACGACGAGGAAGATTACTCATTTCCCACCTGGGCGGGAGTCATTCCGCTAGAGATGAATTCGGGAACGCCGATTCGAGACGCCCGCTGCGAGCGGGACCTGCCCGCCTATCTCAAGAACTGTTCGCGCAGGAAAAATCTCTAGAGCAAGCCGAGCTCGGAAGGATGGCTGAAAACACCCGCCCCTGCGCAAACAGTACCAATCCCCACGTAGCTGCGGACGCCCTCGTCCGCCCCGCCTGTCGACGCCCTGCAAAATCGCCAAGCCGCATCTCCGTTCCCGCTCAGCCCGGCAGCAACAGCAGCTTCCCCGTAGTCCTTCGTCCCTCAAGGTCGCGGTGCGCGTGCTGCGCTTCGGCCAGCGGATACAGGTGCTCGATCCGCAACTTCAGCTTGCCATCGCGAATCATGCCAAACACCGCCGCCGCTCGTTGCTGCAACTCCGCAGCCGTTGCGATGTAGTTCCCCAGCGAAGGCCGCGTTAGAAAAATCGATCCCTTCTGTGTCAGCACCAGCGGATCAATCGGCGCCACCGCCCCGCTCGACCCGCCATAAAGCACCATCATCCCGCGGGGACGCAGCAGGTTCAGACCCTTGTCAAAGGTCGTCTTGCCCACCGAGTCATAGACCACATCGACACCCTTGCCGCCAGTCAGGCGTTTCGTCTCCGCTTCAAAATCCGCCTGCATATAAAGAATGACTTCGTCCGCTCCCGCCGCGCGTGCCAGCTTGGCTTTTTCCGCGGTCGAAACCGTCGCAATCACCCGCACTCCAAGGTTATGCGCCATCTGCACCAGCAGCAGCCCAACTCCTCCCGCCGCCGCGTGAACCAGCGCCGTCTCGCCCTTCTTCAGCGGAAAAGTATCGTACGCGAGATAGTGCGCGGTCATCCCCTGCAACATGGCGGCCGCAGCTTCCCGTTCTCCCACCCCCGCCGGAATCTTCACCAGGCGTTCCGCTGGAACCGCGGCATACTCGGCATATCCCCCTAGCGTCATGGTGTAGGCCACGCGATCGCCAGCCGCGACATTCTTTACCTCCGAGCCCACCGCCGAAACTACGCCCGCCGCTTCCTGCCCCAGAACCAGCGGCAGCGCCGCCTTGTACCGGCCCTCGCGGTTGTAGACGTCAATGAAATTGACTCCCGCCGCAGCCACCTTCACCACCGCTTCGTTCGATTTCGGTTGCGGCACCGGCAAGTCCACCAGTTCCATCACTTCCGGCCCGCCGGTTTGCTTGATCTGTATCGCTTTCATAATTCCCCTTCGATTTTCCTTCGATAGAATCAAAACTGCGAAAGACTCGTGTTGTTGCAACGAGAAAATGTCGTATTAACTGCAACGAGACTCTGTCACCCCCTATCGTTTAAGTAACGGCCGCTAAAGCGGGGCGGCCGCCGAGGTTGTAGATGCGGGGCATCGGGGT
>Ga0182013_10001457_pt1 | contig 32564 bp, 27 predicted proteins | sample 612S2MmetaG_FD_120487 | JGI IMG/M metagenome (GOLD analysis project Ga0182013, IMG submission 120487) | Permafrost microbial communities from Stordalen Mire, Sweden - 612S2M metaG | ecosystem: Environmental > Terrestrial > Soil > Wetlands > Permafrost | place: Sweden: Stordalen | collected... | reverse complement strand
TGCAGAAGGGTTGCGCGCGCCTGGAGACCGCGCTGAACGACCAGATCGAACGAGGGCGACAAATTTTCAACGAGGTCGCCGGGCCAATCGCGGCTCTTCCGTCGGACCTGGAATCTGGTCCGCGTCCCTGGTTGAAGCCCGTGGCGGAATTCTTTCTGACGGCCGGTAGGGTATTGGGCAATGCTCTCACTAATTTCGGCAATTGGCTTTGGAAGGCTTGATGCTTCTCAATGCATGGCGGCGCGGCAGAGCTCCGCAGCGATATGTAGTGCGCCTCGTTGTGGCAGTGGGCGGCCATTACGCCGCGCTCGGCTTGCAAAGCGGTTGCATTCGCAATCATGCACGGCGACTTTACACGCGCTCGCGTTGATTGATATGGTTTCCGGCGGATCGCTTCGAGTGTACGATTTTCGGCCCACCCGTTGAAGCCGGCTCTGCCTTCGATGGCGTCGAGTTCCTGCAGGGGGGGAACAAAAGGTGGTTGCGGAACGCCATATTCCCGATGGCGGGAGGGGTAAGCCCCTAGAGTTGCGACAGAAGGGGCGAGGCCTTCGAAACAGTGAACTTCACAAAGTTGAGTCGCCGGCGGGCGGTCTGGTGGGCCAAGCCTTTGGCTGCCGGACAAAATCTCAATTGCTCGCAGCTTTTGTTCATGCACAAATGAAGCTTGATCGGCGCCGCTCATGGGGGCGATTGGCCGGCCGTTCGACGAGAGCGACACCGCGGCAGGCGTCCAGGCGGATGCCGTCCATCGCTCGAAGACCTTCTGGACTGGGAAAAGGAAACCCATGAATTTTCGTATCGTGATCTTCACGCGGGACAGCGCCCGATGGATTGGGATTATCGCACGGGCCTATAGAAGGCTTGGGTTGCGCCCACTCTATCTTGTTCATGATAAGACCACTGACGCGACGAGTTCGATCCTTCGCGAACTCGGAGAAGATGCGAGGCCGATCTCCTTCCCGAAGAACTTTGTGGAGTCGGGACTTTCGCAATTGCCCGACTTCGTCCAGGAGGAATGGGTTTTGCGGATGGACGACGACGAGTTTCCTTCCCGCCGGATGATAGACTTTACGAACCGTGCCGTGAAGCGCACACGGGAGCAGGCCATCGCTTATGCCCGACTGGGCGCGGCTCCGGACAGTTTTCCTTTACAGTCTGCGACCCAGGAGGAACTTTTCGATCAGCTGGCCCCGTTTCATCACGATCCCCAGGTTCGCGCCTTTCGTCATCGCGACGTGGTTTACAAGGATGATATTCATACTCCCGGATTTGTCCTCGAGTCGGTGCGTATAGCGCCCTCCAACGCATATCTCGTGCATTTCCACAACATTGTGAGATCGCCAGAGGAGGTCATAGCAAAATTCGTCCGTTATGAAATCGAGAAACCGGGCAGTGGAACCTATTGTTGCGGGGCGACTGTCACGACTCGAAAATTCGAAACGCGCGAATTCGACGCGCTGGCGCGAGAGCTTGGCGCAATCGAGCACCCTATCGTCGAAATGAAAGGTGTAGATCCGGAAATCGAACAGCGAATCCGCAATGCGCTATCGCAACAATCGCCGATGAGCCGGAACGAAGAAAAGCTTGCGCGAATCCGCGAGCGCATTGAAGCGGTGCCAAAGCCCTTGCGGGGATTTTTCAAATTGATGTGAGCGATCCTCAGCCCAGGATCGCTCATGACACAGCAAAGCTACGTGTCCCGTCGGGGTGTTGGGTATTGGCGTTCTTGCCGCCAATGCGTCGGAATGGAGAAAGAAGGTAAGCGGCGCGACGGAGCCACCTGGTAATTTTTCGGCCGCCCGGCGACACTCTGCTCGTGATTTGAAGGTCAAAATCCAAAAGACCCAGAAAAACGCCAAGGAAAGACTGAATTTTCAGTATGGGGAGCTGCTTGCAAAACTAATCGAACGCGTGATTTTTTTGTCGCCGATTGGCGCGCTGTGGTCGAAGGTCAGGTGGGCGCCGGCGTGAAGGGTCCGACGCGGAATATTTGATCGACGGTGAGGGCGAGGATGCCGAACATCAGGTGGCATTTTACCTTGACCGCTCCGCGCACGCGCACGAACCTGCCGCCGAATTCGTCCTTCAATCGTCCGTTGATGCGTTCGACCATGGTGCGGAAGTCGTAGAGCACGTCATCCGGGTCGGGCAGGTGGATGAATTTCATGCGCGCGACTTCCTCGGCGCATTCGGTTTTTGCTTCGTGCTGTGCGCGAAAGTTGCGATCAATCAACGGGACGTGGCCGAGCGCCACGCTTTGTGCGGCGATGGCGGCGGCGTCATAGGCCGAGTCCATCAGATCATAGAGGTAGGAGACGCGGGCGCTGGTCATGGTCATCAAGGGAATGGCGACTTGGCTGTCATGCACGGAGGCCGAGGTCAGCACGCAAGCGACAGGAATTTGACCGCTGGCGACGTCGATATGCAGCTTATAGCCAATCCATGTCTCCTTATAGCCCTTGCTGTTCTTCTTGGCGCCGACATCACACGCGGTGGAGAGATCGGCGAGCATCTGAGGGACGCTCTGCGTTGTTTGCCGTTCGAGACGTGGTGGCTTCGGCTTTTGGCCGCTCCTTACCCTTGCGCGGGCGTCCGCGCTTCCTTCGCGGCTCGGCGACAACGGTCGGCGCCGCGCTGGTGGGCGACGGCGGCGAAGGGCCGCCCTTGTCGTTTTTGCTTTTCTCGACCGGCTTTTCGCGCGCCTCGATCTCGGTGGCATCGCGCGCGATCGCGCCGATGATGCGCCCGCCGAGCGCACGTTCAATTAGCGCCGCGTGCATCTTGTCGGGCAGTTCGCCTTGCGCGAACTCGGCGAAGGCGCGGGAAAACGTGGCTTCGGACGGGACCTGCGCGCATCGCTCCCAACCAAGGATCCGGCGCAATGACTTGTCGATGGCGAGTCGCTCGATGAGGGCGCTTGTGGTTGGGATGCCGAGCCCGGTCTTGGCGACGAAGCCCCTGGCCAGTGCGCGGCGATACTCGGGCGGTCGCCCGGTCCCTCTCGGCGGTTCGGGAACGAAGGCTTCGAGGCCGATCACATCGACGATCGTGACGAGCCGTCCGAGCAATTTGGTCATCGGCTCCACTCTGGGGCGACCCGAATGCGGTCGGAGAAGGGCTCTATGTCGGGGATCAAATATCCGCCATTCTCGCCGCCGCCCAGCACTTCGAAAACCAAATCGTGAACCGCGCCGCCAACGCGCCGATCACCATAGGCGAAGCCGCGCGCGCAATATGCTACGTGCTCGATTGGCGCGCGCCGATCGTCTCGCCGGCGAATTCCTTCCAAGGAACACAATACAAGGTCCTGGATTCGTGGCTCTTCCTTCAGGCACCCAAGCTACAGCCTCCTCGATGGCCTGCGCCGCCTTTACGCAATCGAATGCGAAATGCCATATGGAGGCGGCGCCCAAGAGGGCAGGGCGTATCGAGTCTGGCCTGGGAGGCGCCGCTCTCGACAAAGTGCCGGTCGTGTACTCACCCCTCCGTTTTTGATCCGAGCAGAGCGATGACAGAGACAGTCGAAGTCGACAATCTGGTTGTGGGCGCGGGGGTCGTCGGCTTGGCGATCGGCGCCGAATTGGCGCGGCGCGGGCGCAGTATTTACGTCATCGAGGCGGGTCGGAATTTTGGTTGTGGTATTTCTTCGCGCAACAGTGAAGTGATTCACAGTGGAATTTATTACCCTGCCGGCAGCTTGAAGCATCTGCTCTGCGTGGAGGGACGACGCCGACTGTACGCCTATTGCGACAGCCGCGGCGTCGCGCATCGCAAATCCGGGAAACTGGTGGTTTCGACGAACGACCTCGAAACCGAAGGTCTCGCCGCGCTGGCGCGCCGCGCCGAGCAGAACGATATCGCGCACGTGGAGTTCCTGGACGGTCCGGCGGCGCGGCGCATGGAGCCTGCGCTCCGCGCCGTATCCGCTCTGCATGTCAAGGAAACCGGCATCGTCGACTCCCACGGCCTGATGCTCTCGCTCTTGGGAGAAATCGAGGATGGCGGCGGGGCCCTTCTCCTGAATCATCGCTTGTCGTCGGGCCGCTTAGCCGAAGGCGGACGATACGATCTCACAGTCGAAACTCCTTCCGGCACCTTGGCGATCAGGACCCGCACGTTCATCCTTGCCGCAGGCCCATGGGCGAATGCCTTGGTTGCGCGTTTCGAGGGCATGGCCGCACTCGACACGCCGCCGCTTTTTCTGGCGAAAGGCTCGTATTTCGCGCTTTCCAGACCGTCTGTGTTCACCCACCTGATCTACCCGATGCCCGTTCGAGGCGGCCTCGGGACGCATCTCACGCTCACTCTCGATGGCCAAGCCAGATTCGGCCCCGACGTCGAATGGCTCGCCTCCAACGATCCCGAGCAGGTTGATTTTGCGGTTGATCCCGCGCGCGCCGAGAGTTTCTACGCCAGCGTGCGGCGCTATTGGCCAGACCTGCCCGACGGAGCCCTCATCCCGGACTACGCCGGCGTGCGGCCAAAACTGTCTGGGCCGGACGCCCCCGCCGCCGATTTCCTATTGTCGGGGCCGCATGAGCATGGTTTCCCAGGGTTCGTCGCACTTTACGGCCTGGAGAGTCCCGGACTCACGTCGGCTTTGGCGATCGGGGCGCGGGTCGCCGACCATCTCAAGGCCCAAGGCGCATAAAACTATCTTCTGGGCGAGGTCCGGCCTGGAAAGCAAGGGCCTTCGAATTCACCAAGTGATGTCAGGAGGCGCGAAGATGAAGCGAAAACAGGTGATTGTGGACCAAAACCACACCTCGACGGAGGGGCACTTTCGAACATACACATCGTCGATAGCCTTCGCCGCGCGCCAAGCAGGGCATGACGTAACCATTCTGTGGAATAAGCGCATCCCTCTTGAATCAGTTACAGCTCCCTATCGAATGCTCTCGACGTTCAGTCACAACGAAGGCGAAGCCGACGTGCTCGGAATTCTGCCTTTCGGGCAAGGAAACTTTGGCTATGAGCTCGACGCGGCGCTTCGTCTCCGATGAATGCGCCCGGCAAAGCTGGTCTGCGTCGTCCCGACGCCCGGAGCCAGATGTTCGGCGTCGCGCAGGCCGGCGGCGTCTTCTCGCAGCCACGCCATTTTCGCGGTGCCGGCGCGCAGCGCGCCGGCGAAGGGCGGATTTTCGCGCAAGATCGTGTCGAGCAGAGCGAGCCCGGCGCCGGCGAAAAAAGTCCCGTTGGAGCGGGCGGCGCGTGTCGTCGGCGGGCGCGCCCATCGCAGAAACACATGCTCCGACAGCGGGTTAATCGGCGCGGAGCGCGCCGGGCGCTTCCCCGCGCGGATCGACGGCGGGAATTTCGTCCTCGAAGGCGGCGTCGGGATCGAATCGAACCATGGTTTAGTCTACCCCCGGATCAAGTCCGGGTTGCGCCTTGCAACCGCATTAAACTCAGTCGCCTGAAATGGCGACCGCGGCAAAGCTTAGCTAGCAGCCGCGTACCAACTCTTGCGTGACGTCCGGCAACGGCCGTTGCGAAGCGTAGACATGGAGGTTGCAGGCCGGAACGTCAGTGAACGGGAAAATAGCCCCGAAATCGATCGCGATCGGAGTAGCCGACTCTATCCCGGAAAGGGGAAGGCAGAATCGCAGGCCGTGACATAGCGGGTTCCTTGACGCAAAGGTACGTAAAGCGACATGGCCCTTTGAGGAAACGCTTTGAATGCTGCAGTTTGCGCGGGTTTTTATTCCACCATGTGACCTTGCGATTTCGGGGCGGTATTTGGGGGTGGAATGCTCGAGCAGCAGGTAATTCCAGCAGACGATGGCGTTCTTGATGAGACGGTTGCAGGTCTCCGCGATTTCCTGCTCCTCCTTGTCTCCGGCGCTGAACTCGCGCGGCTTTCCGACGGCGATCGCGCGGGAGAGCCGATTGCCGAGTTCGATCCTGTTTAGAAGGTTCTTGATCGCCATGCGCAACTCGAGATCGTCGATGTAGCGCAGGATGAACATCGATTTGATGATCCGACCGAACGCCTTGAGAGCGGTATAAAGGCCTCAACTAATGAAACGCTCTTCTGGTACGCACAAGCGGATACAAGAAAAATCCGACGGCTTCGATCATATGAAAAACAAAAGGTTCTGCTTCCCGACGGTCTGGTGAGGCAGCGGTGGGGGTGACGGAAACACTTGTTTTCCGGCAGGCCGCCAGAAGCGGCTGAAACGGCTTGCCGGAGGCCAAAAATATGCACGGCAAATCATGTCGGAATGAGGTAGCGTGCGGAAACCGCTCCAGACAGGTTTTCCGCACATACTGGTGGGCTTCGTTGGAATCCGCAACGGACAATGACTGGGCAGTAGACGACGGAAAATAATGCCGGATTGACACCGCTCCAGCCCGCGCCAGAACTCGCCGCCAAAGCCGCATGACGTTCGCTTTCTGTCCGCTTATGCGTACCAGCAGGGCGTTTCATTAGTTGAGGCCATAAAGGCTGTGCTGTCTGGAGTAGGAATTCAGCCGCCGGAAGATGTCCGAGGCAGTCCTTTCCTTCAATTTTATGGTGGCGACAAGACGCAGGACGTCGTCCCAGGCGGTGATGATCGAGTCCTGATCCACGAATTGCTCGGGTTTTATCACCCAGCCCGCGCGGTCGGTGCCCCGGCGCGACCGAAACGTATAGAGATTCTGCTTTTTCAGGTTCTTGATGCGGGGGGCGAAACTGCATCCCAACAGGTGGGTGACCGCGAAGATGGCCTCGGAAAAGCCATGCGTGTCGGTGGAGTGGATGTCGCTTTTGACCACGTCGTTACGCATGAGGCCATCAATGACATATGCGCTCTCGCATTCCGCCGCGCTGAAAACCAGGGAATGCCAGAACAGGTTGCGCTCATCGACGAAGGTGTAATACCAACCCGCGCTGATCAGAACCGATGGACCCAATCGCGCAGCTCGATGGACATGATGCGCCAAGGCTGATCGACGAGATCCTATGAGGAGATTAATAGCCGCCAACACTTTGGCAGAGTGTTGTCGTGAAAACACCTACTCTGGAGGCAAACATGCGCGCAACAGCACACCAGCCCGAAGCGCCGGCAGCCGTTCACGTTGGTCTTGGCGCAATATTCGTCTCATTGGAACTGAGTCGATCGAAGTGGCTGATCACGTCGCTGTCGCCAGGTCGTGGCGAGAAGATGTCGAAGCATATGGTGGTCGGCAGCGATGTCACCGGCATGCTGGCTTGCTTCGCCGAACTGAAAAGGAAGGCGCAAGCGCGTACCGGGCGAAACTTCGCGATTATAATTATTCAGGAGGCTGGCCTCGATGGCTTCTGGATCCACCGTGTTTTGCAGACCGAGGGTATCGAGAGCCACGTCGTCGATCCAGCGTCGATAGCAGTCTCACGCCGCCGCCGCCGGGCGAAGACTGACAAGATTGACGGTGAGGCGCTGGTCCTTGCGTTGTTGGCATACAAACGCGGCGAACCGCGGGTCTGCAAGATGGTTCGGGCGCCGACGCCCGAGGAAGAGGACCTCCGCCGTATCTCGCGCGAACGCAAAGCGTTGATCAATGAGCGGATACGGCACATCAACCGCATCAAAGGTCTGCTCTTTGGTCAGGGAATATCCGGGTATGAGCCGCTACGCCGCGACCGACGCAAAGAACTGGAGAAGCTTCGGACTGGCGACGGGCGTCCGCTGTCCCCTCGCCTGAAAGCGCAGCTTAGTCGCGAACTCGATCGAATCGAACTACTGCTGAAACAGATCAACGACGTCGAAGACGCGCGGGAAGCTATGTTTGTAGCCGCACAGGTTTCTACACCGACGCCGGGGCTTCTGCTCAAGCTTAAAGGCATCGGACCGGAGTTTGCCGCTGTGCTCTGGACTGAGGGGCTGTCCCGCCATTTCGATAACCGGAGACAGGTTGCGGCCTGCGCAGGTCTTGCGCCGACACCCTGGCAAAGCGGAAAAGTCGATCACGAGCTGGGTGTCTCCAAATCCGGAAATCCACGACTGCGAACAACTCTGATCCAGGTTGCGTGGCTGTGGGTGCGTCACCAGTCGGGCTCGGCACTAACCATCTGGTTCAAGGAGCGGGTGAAACACAACGGCGGGCGGCTCAAAAAGCAGACGATCGTGGCGCTGGCCCGCAAGCTGCTTGTCGCGATCTGGAAGCACGTCAATGCCGGCGTCGTAATCGAAGGCGCCGCTTTGAAAACTGCCTGATGCATTAGAAATCAGTTTTCGCAATCTTCCAGGATCCGATCAGTCCTGGTGGAACCAAGGCAGGCGAACCTAGAACAAGCATGGCTTAAAAAGCCGCTCGATGAGAATGGTCTCGCCTTCTTGAGCCCTCGTCCGCCGCAAGCGGGATGTTGGTGCGGCTGTCTCGAACAGCGACCGTATATAAGTTGGATCTGGCTCGGTAACGAGCCGCGTCAAGCATGGCGCGCAACTCGCGGCTCATGGTCGTTTCAGACACGGATATGCGGAACTACTCGAACAGCCATTGGCAGAGATCGACGATCCGCCAGCGCACGACGCCATGGATCGCCGGCGTTTGGCCATCCTCGACCATGTGCGCCAGCGCGGCGCGATGTTCGTCCTTCAAAAGCGACGGCTGTCCCGGCGCCTTGCGATCGACAAGGCCATTCGGGCCGTCGGCGTTGAAACGAAGAACCCAGTCGCGAACGATCTGAAGCGTCACGCCGCCGATCTTCGCCGCTTCGCCGCGTGTCGCCCCATCATAGATCGCCGGGAGGGCGAGGAGCCTTCGGGCCAGTGGCCCGTCCTTCGTACGTCGCGCCATCGCGCGTAGCGCCTCGGCCGAAAAATCCTTTTGCGGTCCAATCGCGGCTCCCATGACGAACCTCCCTTGGTTCGCCAATACGAATCAGAAAACGCCCGATTCAGGAATTCCAGTGAGGCGCCGTCAGCGCGGGCTGGTATAAGCGTATGATTTTGAGCAAATCGAGCGTCGAGGCCCGTTACGAGAAAGAATCCCCAGGCGCGGGAATGCCGGATGTGGCCCGGTGTTGCCTGCCGGAAATCCTGCCGCCTGAGGAATTGCGGGCGCGTCCCTTCGGAACGCAAGAATTCGACGAACTTGCGCGACGTCTCCGCTCCGTACCGAAGGATAAGGCCGCCTAGACCGAAGCCCCCGAAGTGCAAGGAGGGATTCTTGCACGCTTCAAGGAGCCCCGCGCCGTTAGTGACGGGGAACTCAAGCTCGGCTTGCTAAGAGACCGCATCGCCGCCATGCCGGCATTTGCCCGCGCATTCTTCGATTTCAGCTAGCTCGGATCGCCCGGCGTTCCTGCGTTTGAAGTGGGCGATAACGCCGAGACCACGATGATGAATCTCCAATAAAATCGTCGGCGTTTCGGTGACTTTTTCGCTCTAAAGGTGACGCCATCCGCCGGGGAATTCCGCCTTGGATCAGAAGAGCTTTTCCTTCCATGTTCTCGGCGTAAGTTCACTTACGATCTCCAGATCGAGATGATAGCGGAACGGCCGCGGTCCCTTACGGCGAATGTGGTCGATCATCGCCTGCAACCCGTCCTCCATTTTGACCTTAGTCTGATAGCCGAGGAGTTTTCTCGCCTTGTCCGCCGAACAAGTCGCCAGCTTCACTTCCTGCGGACGCCCCGGCATGTAGATCGGATTGACGTTGAACTTCAACAAATTGGCGATGTTGTTCGCCAGCTCGTTGATCGTGACGAATTCCTCATCCGGCCCGATGTTGATGAGTTCGCCGACGACGTCGGGTCGATAAGCCATTTCCTTTAAGCAATAGATGTCGTCATCGACGAAGGAGAAGCAACGCTTCTGCTCGCCGTCGCCATAAATCGTCGGCTGGCGTCCTTGCATCATGAGATTCATCATGATGCTCGCCACGTTACGATAAGGGTCGTCGTATTTCTGGCGCGGCCCGATGATATTATGCGGCACGGCGATCACATATTCGACGCCGTGCGTCTCGCAGAGATTGCGCAGCATTTGCTCGGCCGCGACCTTGCCGATGCCGTAGGGGTCTTGTGGCCGCGGCTCGTAGCTTTCGCGGAACGGCACCTCGTTGACCCCATAGCGCGCCATCGACGAACAGAAGACGATCCTCTTCACGCGATTCGCGATCGCTGCGCTGAAGAGCGAAACCGAGGCGGTGACGATGTTTTGCGTCACGACGTGCGGCGAGAAGACTGACAGGCCCTCATAAGCGGTGGCGGCGCAGTGATAGACAACGTCGCACCCCTTGGTGATTTTGACCATGGAATTGTGATGGCAGCAATCGTATTGAAAGTAGTTGACGGCTGCAGGGACGTTGTCCAGCTCGCCGCCAAGCATGTTGTCGCAGCCCACCACCTCATGCCCGTCAGCAATGAAGGATTCCGCCAAATGGCTTCCTAAAAATCCCGCGACTCCGCTGATAAAAATGCGCATTCCACTACCTCTCCATTTACTGCGACGCGCTTTGTTGCGAGCCGGCCTTGGCTCAGCCCGGCGTCACCGGGCACCCAGCCAACGTCGGACTCCCAGCAAACCGTAGCCCTTCCGGTTAGCCTGCCCTTTCAACTTGGTCAACTTACGGTAATGAGGCACGGATATGTTGTACATCTCGTCAGCAAGAAAGGAGTACATTGCGTCATTTTCAAGCAGTCTTGGAGGTAATTTCTCCATTAGCCAGTCAAGCCGGTCACTATAAATTTTTGGTAGATGCCACACCCCGTGGAAGCCGAAAGTGGGAAATGGTCTCGTTCTGTGTTCGACGGAAAAATGCTCGGCTATACCTTCGCTTGCGAACCGCATCGCGAATTTCTCTTCGAGCAAAACGCGGTTTAGTCGGCACAAATAATGGTCCTCGAGCACGGGCTCGTCCGGTTCCGGAGGATGGGTTTCGAAGATTTTGGCTGCGGCTTCCGCCAGGCGACGCGATCGCCAGGAGAACCCGCCATTGCCCACGTTGAGACTGTCGTGGAACGGCCACGGCGCTCCGATATAGTCATAATGGTAGAAATGCGGAGAAAACTGATCGCCCCTCAAGACGAATCCGTCGTATTGGACGACGATAAAAAAATCTGTATTGATGTATTTGTGGAGTTCCGACAATATAAAGAGGTTGTAGTCTCTTCCAGATTTGAATCTGTCGATTTTCTTTATCGGGAAGTCGCCCCACGCCTCCTGCAGATCGCTCAGAATGAGCACCTCGTCGAAATTGAAATTCTTGACCGATTTGACAACGGCCTGCAGGCCGAGTTCATAGGTGTCCGTCGAGACGACCACGAGTGAAATTCCTGTTTTGGCCATCGATGTCGCTCTTCCCGCCCCCCAGGGCTGTTCAACGCTCTCTATAGAACTTCAACGATAGCAGGAAGTCCAGTCTTCCGAGAGCGGCGGCGTAGCGGTCCTGGGCGATGGAGTCGCTCTGGTTTATCCTCAGGATATTGTAAGCGAAGCTGCGGATTCTGGCGAAGACGCCGGGGTTTTTGCGAATACGTGAGGCGTCCTCGCACAATGTGACGTCGCGCACATAGTGAGAGCGATTTTCGATGCCCCAGTGGCCGCGAATGGCGGCGGCAACTTGCTCTGCGCCGATAGGACGATTGACAAATAGAAAGAGGTCTCGTTCGAGGTTTTGAAAAGACCGGTCGCCGGCTGGAACGCATGAACCGTGCGTTCGACTGCAATGATGGCGGCGACATGGGTCTCCCATTCGCTATCCGCCACGGCGGGCGCCGCGTCGAACACGCCGACGATCCGCGTTTCATGGCGATTGCGGCATTTGTCGTCGATCGTTTGCGCGCCCGAGAGCAGCGGTGCCTTGCGGCAATGGTCCTTGACGCGCCCATGCAGGCTCGGCTGGTGTTCCTTGAGCTGAACGATCAGATGGGCGTTTGCCGCCGCCGCCTCGAAAGTTTTTTTGGCAGTGCATGGCGTCGAGCGTGACGACGCGGTTTGCAAGATCGATTTCCTCAAAAAGTTTTTGCGCCGCCGGAATCTCGTTGGATTTCTCGTCGATTTCGATATGCGCCAGCACAAGCGCGCTGTCGGTGGCGAAGGCGCTCAAAACCTGCCTCGCCTTGGCGTCGTTGAAGGCGTCGAAGCTTTTCTTGAGCGCCTTGCCGTCGAGCGCCAAAGCGCGAACGCCGGCAATGGTCTCGTCATCATTGAGATTGCTGGCGATCTGCTCCAACTCGTCAGTGAATGCGTCGCGATCCTCGAATCGGACAAAGGCGATTTTCTCGCGGACATCGGTCGCATGTTATCGGAATCGTGGTTTATCAAACGTCGGTTGGCGAAAGCGATTACCAACGATTCAATCAACGAGATTTACGACGCCATCATGGCTTCCGGAGCGCATGGCGCGAAGCTTTGCGGGGCGGGAGGCGGCGGAGTCTTCGTGGCGCTCATCCCGCCAGAGCAACGAAAGCAGCTTGAGCATGCGGTCGCCCCGCTTTCGGTGATCCCGATTGATATCGACGTCGACGGAACATGTTTGATTTATCCGTCGCTGAAGAGTTGAGAATTGGACGAAACACGCGCGAAACTCGATCTACTCGAAGCGCGCCTCATCGGTGCGAGCTGTTCGAAAAATGCGCCAAAATTGCGCCAGAGCCCTTATTCCACGTAAATTCACACTTGCGGTTTGAAGAGCCGAGAGATAAGGCGTTTCCAGGTGAAAATGGCTGCTGTCTTTGGTAATAATCCTATCGTCGGACGTTCACCCGGACGGCTCGGGCCCTCCCCGGTCAATCCGGAACTCCCGACCTCGGACACGGCATAGCCGCTGCAAGAAAGGTTACAATAGATATGCGCTGGTTCAAAAAACTGCCGTGGTCAAGGCAGTCCAGCAGGGATTACGCCGAAATACTTTTGGGTTTTTTTCTGGGGAGGAAACCGGATCCGATAAACCTAGAATATTACACCTCACTAATTTACAAACGAGCCAGTTTTACAAAGATATTAGGTGAAATAACACAAAACCAAGAATACAAAAGCAATTTCGGCTTTCGGAAAACGTCCGGCGTGGTCAATCGTCCCTGCGTATGGGCTGGTGAAAATTACCACGCTTACAAAAATGAAATCGAAATAGAAAGTATTATAGCAGTGAAATTGGATCACATCGGCGACTTTATCTTGGCGCTCGACTCATTCGCGGCTCTTCGCCGAGCGTTTCCTTCCGCGAGGCTAACGCTTCTCTGCGGCCCTTGGAACGCTTCGTTGGCGCGCTCATTGGGAATTTTCGAACGTGTGGCGACGCTGGATTTTTTCGCTCCGACCGCCGATGCGGAGCGGCCGAATTTTTCCCGGCAAATGATCGCAGACATCGCCGAAACGCCGTTCGACCTCGCGATCGATTTGCGCGTCGATCCCGATACGCGGGTCGTGCTCGATCATTTGTCCGCGAAATATAAATGCGGTTATGTGAGCGGCGCCTGTGAGTCCGTTCTAACGATCGCGACGCCGCGCCCGAATTTTTTGTATCCCCAGAGCCTCGCCAGCAATCAAAGAATGCTCATGTTGAGTCTCGCCCACAGCGTCGTCGATTTTTTCCAGCATAACCCCGAACTGGGCGGCGCCGCGCTGCGGGAAAAACTCGCGGGAACGGTTAAATTCGACCTTTCTTTTCGGGACGGCCGCCCTCTCGTCGTGATGCACCCGTTTTCGGGGCGGCTGATCAAGAACTGGCCGATCGAAAATTTCATGCAGCTGGCATCCTGGCTGACCGGCGACATGGGGGCCGCGGTCGTTCTGCTCGGCACGAAAAGCGACGCTGAAAGCTCGCCGAGCCTCGCCGAAATGGCGGAGTCGGCCAACGCAAACTCGCTCGTCGGCGAGACTTCTCTGCAAGAGGCCATTGCGATTATTTCGCAAGCCGATCTCTACATCGGCAACGACAGCGGCCTGACGCATGTGGCGGCGCGGCTGGACATCCCGTCCTTGGCGATCTTCTCCGGCGTCGCGCCGATCGAAAACTGGGCGCCGTTCGGCAAGGATGTGACGATCATCCACGCGCCAGTCGAATGCGCGCCATGCTCTCTACCCTCCCTCGACTATTGTCCGAACGGCCATAAGTGCATCGGCGCGATCGATTTCGAATATGTGCGATCGGAAGTGCTGAGGAGGCTCGAGCCCTGTCTCAATCGTCAATGACAAAAGCGACTTCTCTCTTTCCAATGTCGAGCGTTCCTCGTTCAACATCGCCAACGCCGCGCAGGGCCCTGTTGCAAAATGCGGTCGAGCCATTTAGGCGCTTGCTTCGTCGGTCGGCTGGAGGCTGAAACCATGTTGCGCGGAACCCCCAAGTCGGACGTTGCGAGCTGGCGCGACAAACGCATCTTGGTCCTCGGCGACGTCATGCTCGACCGGTTCGTTTCCGGGCGCGTCGAGCGCCTGTCTCCAGAAGCCCCCATCCCGATCCTGCATTTTCAGTCCGAAAAATTCATGCTCGGCGGAGCGGCGAATGTTGCGCGCAACATAGCCGCCCTCGCAGGCGAAGCCGTGCTCGTCGGGGTTCTGGGCGAGGACGAGCACGGTGATTTGATTGCGAAGTGCGTCGCCGAACTTGAACATGTCGAGGGCTCCTTCGTGCGCGTGGCGCGCCATCCGACAACGGTTAAGACTCGCTTTGTCTCGGAAGGACAACAGATCATGCGTCTCGACGTCGAGCGCAGGCTCGAACTCGACGAAGACCATGTCGCCGAAATTTGCACCCGCTTTGAAGGCGTTGCGGGCAGGATCGACGCGGTAGTGCTGTCCGATTATGCGAAAGGGGTTTTATCCCCCGTGGTGATCCGGAGGATCGTCGATATGGCGCGAGCGCGCGGCCTACCGGTTGTCGTCGACCCCAAGACGAAGGACGTGCGCCGTTATTCCGGCGCCTCGGTGCTGACGCCTAACCGCTCCGAGGCGGCGATGCTCACCAGTCTCGATTGCGACACGGATGAGACCGCGGAGGCCGCCGCCAAAGTCTTGCGCGATCTCGCGGAAGTGGATGCGGTCGTTCTCACGCGCGGCGCACAAGGGATGACCATCTACGATCCCGTCAATGGCGAAAGCCGACCATCATGCATTCCGACGGCGGCGCGCGAGGTCTTCGACGTGTCTGGCGCCGGCGACACCGTGGTGGCGGTCCTCTCGCTTGCCTTGGCTGGAGGAATGAGTGTTGCCGCGGGCGCTCGGATCGCCAACGTCGCCGCGGGGCTCGTCGTGGGCAAGCGTGGCACCGCTGTCGTCAAGGCCAGCGAACTGGCCTCGGCGCTGCGCGCCCTGTCTGGCGCTAATCCCAAAATTGTCGCCGCCGACGCCGCCGACGCCATTGTGAGCGACTGGAACGAGCGCGGTCTGCGAGTTGGCTTCACCAACGGATGCTTTGACCTTCTGCACCCCGGGCATGTCGAACTGCTGAGGCAAGCCCGCGCATCATGCGACCGGCTCGTCGTGGGGCTGAACAGCGACGCTTCCGTCCGTCGTCTCAAGGGTCCGACGCGCCCTGTGCAAAACGAGAACGCACGTTCGACTGTCATGGCTTCGATCGGCAGCGTCGATCTCGTGATCCTGTTCGAGGAGGACACACCGCTGGAACTTATCCAACTTCTTAAGCCGGATGTGCTGATTAAGGGCGGCGATTACACCATCGACACCGTGGTCGGCGCGGATCTCGTCCAGGCTTACGGCGGGAAGACTCTTATTGTCCCGCTCGAAGCGGGGCATAGCACGACGTCGATCATCTCGCGCGCCGACGCGGGAGATGCGCGGTGACCGCCGCCGCGCCCTTAGATCGATGCTTTGCCCTTCTGGATCGAGACGGAACGATTATCATCGACAAAATATACCTGTCCGATCCAAAGCCCGCGCCCGGTATGGTTCTGGACGCGATGGCGGACTTCGATTTCGCGCGGGAAGACGCAGTCTTGATCGGCGACGGCAAGGCGGATATGGGCGCAGCGGCCGCCCGCGGCGTCAAGGACGTCCGCGTCGCGCCGGATTTCCTCAAGGCGGCGCGGCAGGCGATCGACTATTTTCGAGGACGGCAATCCATGAGACGGCCATGTATGTGATCACGGGCGGAGCAGGTTTCATCGGTTCGAACATCGCGGCGGCGCTCGATTCCTTTGACGAAGACATCGTCATCGTCGACTGGCTGGGCGCGGACGCCTTTAAATGGCGCAATATCGCCAAGCGTCGGCTGGCCGATCTGATCGCGCCCGAAGAGCTTCGCGCCTTTCTCGAGGCAAACCGCGCGAAAATCTGCGGTGTCGTGCATATGGGCGCGATTTCCACGACGACGGAGACGGACGTCGACGCCATCGTACGCAATAATTTCCGGCTATCGGTTGATCTGTGGCGGTTCTGCGCGCGGGCCGAGATTCCACTGGTCTACGCGTCGTCGGCGGCGACCTACGGAGATGGCGAGCACGGGTTTCTGGACCGGTTCGACGATGATTATCTCGGCATGCTGCGTCCGCTCAATCCTTATGGTTGGAGCAAGCACGTCTTCGACCGATTCGTTCTGCGCAGCGCGCAGGGTCACGAGCCGGTCCCGCCGCGCTGGGTCGGTCTGAAGTTCTTCAATGTCTATGGGCCGAACGAATATCACAAAGGCGGCCAACGCAGCGTCGCGGCGCATCTGCACGCCCAGATACGCGAGCGCGGCGCCGTCCGCCTGTTTCGCTCGGAAAACCCTGCCTATGCCGATGGCGAACAGCTTCGCGATTTTGTCTGGGTCGGCGATTGCGTCGATGTGGCCCTCTGGGCGCTCAAGGATCAATCGGCGGCCTCGGGGCTCTACAACGTCGGATCGGGCGTGGCGCGGTCGTTTTACGACAAAGCCCGGATCATGTTTGCAGAACTCGGCGTCGATTCGAAAATCGAGTTCATCGATCTTCCGGCGAACCTGAAGGGCAAGTATCAATATTATACATGCGCCTCGCTCGATAAACTCCGCGCGGCGGGCTACAACCAATCCATGACGAGCCTCGAAAACGGCTTGCGTAAATATGTTCAGGGATACCTTGAAGGTACGGATCCTTTTTGTTGAGGGCGCCAATCCGTCGCGCTACCTAAACGCTCGCGGAGCGCACGATCGTCATCGGGACGAGGTCGCCAAGACCGAGTCCGCTCTCGTGGGCATATGCGAAGAAGCCAAATTCGGGCAAAGAACGACCTTCGACACTCTGCAAGCGCAGCCAGTGCTGGCGAACGCGCGCATCGCGCTCCCCCTCTCGGCTCAAACGCTCAAGCTCAACGCTCCCGATCACGCGCCGCGCTGAACAGGATCGCCCGCGGGGTGCATGGCTTCGCGATAGCGCGCGATCACGCTCGCCGAATCTCCCGATTCGCGTATTACGCCATTGTCCAGCCAAAGAATGCGGTCGCACAGGGTCTCGAGATAATCGAGACTGTGGGAGACGATCAAAATCGTGCCGGTCTTGGCGAATTCGACGAGATAATCCTCGCATTTCTCCTGAAAGGGCTCGTCGCCGACCGACAGGGCCTCGTCGATGATGAGGATGTCGGCGTCCGCGTGCACGCAGATGGCGAAGGCGACGCGCGCCACCATGCCGCTGGAATATGTGCGCATGGGCTGTTCGAACGCCGAGCCGATGTCGGCGAAGGCGGCGATCGACGCCATGCGGCGGTCGATCTCCGTGCGCGTCAAGCCGAGGATGGCGGCGCCGATCCGGGCGTTCTCCTGACCCGTCAGCAGGCCATCAAAAGCCGATCCCAACGCGAGGATCGGCGCTATGCGTCCGCGCACGTCGAAGAAGCCCCTGGTCGGCTGCGTGATGCCGCACAGCATTTGCAGCAGCGTCGTCTTGCCCGCGCCATTGTGGCCGACGATGCCGACGCGTTCGCCCTTGGCGATGTCGAAGTTCACATCGGTAAGAACCCATTTCTCCGTATAGAACTTCTTCCAAAGACCGAGGACGATCTGCTTCAATTGATCGTTCTGATGACGATAGAGCTGAAACGCCTTGCCGACGCCCGAGCAGCGAATGATGAAATCAGACGACATCGACGATGACCAGATCAACGAGGACCAGGCGGCCAAGAAATGAAGCGGCGCGGGCGGCGACGGCCATCCGGGAAACTGAATGATAGGGCAGGAGCATATCCTTTCGTTCGGCTAACCTCGGCGGCCATGCGCGGCACGCGCTCTATTCAGGCGCAAGCATAAACAGCGCGAGTATAAACCAAATCGCGCCGGCGGCGTCAAATCGACACCCGTTTCGTTTCCCGCGCTCCCGCGGGCCTCCGCGCGTCGCTCGCGAGAGACCGAGAACACGGGCCTTTCCCTTAAAAAAAACAGCGCTTATTGGCCGCTCGGATTTCCTTGCGCGTGCGGGAAGTCGGCGGCATTTGGCGGCGGCGGCGCGACCGGCGGGGTCGGCTCCTTGTCTTTCGACGGGTCGCGGAAGGCGAGCTCCATCGAAATCTTGTTTCGGATCTCGTCGGCGATCGTCTTGGCGTCGCGGATTTCGCCATCGCGCGCCGCGCGCACATTGGACAGGCGGTTGCTGAACCTATCGTAGCTCGCCATCTGCATCAGCGTCCCCGACGTCACTTCCTTCCTGGTGGCGAGCGCCGTCAATTTATATTCCGCATCCATGAAGACGGTGGCGGAGGTCGCGCGTCCCGTGACCGTGTCGATGATCGGCGACTGCACGCGCTCCTTGAGTTTCACGTCAAGTCTGTAGCGCGCCGGGGTCGTTTCGGAACCGGTTCCGTTGAAGGCGAAGATCAGCTCGTTTCTGACGTAATGGCCGATCCGGTCGGGAATGGGCGTAATCTCGATCGCTTTGAGCTCGTCGGCGAGCGGGATGCCCATCGTCGTTGGGCCGTAGAGCGGACGAACTTCGCAGGCCGACAAGCAGAGCGCCATGCCGACGACGGCCACCAGTCCTCGGACGGAACTCAATTCGAACGCCTGCATCCACGCCCCCTCGCGAACCCGATTGAAGCAAATCGCGCGCGCAAACATATCGCATGTGTCGCGACAGGGTTCAACGGCGCGCCGCTTCGGACCAGGAAGACTGGTTCCCGAACCCCGGCCGGTGCCCCGCGAGCGGCGAATTGAAACGCGTATGATCGCATTGTCTTCCCAGCCAGATCGGGTGAGGCGAGCCCCCTTGCCGCGGCCACGAATCACCTTCATCGCCGCCGCCAAGCGACAGAGACCCAGAGATCACCGTCAAAAGCAATGACAGGGACCGCTAGCCCGAGGTTTCGATCCGTCGCATCACGGCACCGCGCGCACGCCGTCGTGGATCGGAATGGAGCCTAATCCTTCGCCGACCTTCAAGTCGCCAAGGGTGCGAAATTGCAATGTCAGCAAAAAGGTCTGATTCCGGGCCGGTTGCCCAGTGCTTACTTCCGGTTGATAAATGGATGAATATTTCACCGTGGCGGTGAAGCATTCATCGTGATAGCCCGCCCCAAAGCCGATCTGCGCGATCGAGAATACGGGTGCCGTGCCGGTGAGATAACTTCCGGTCAATGGGTTAGTGACCGTGAGCGTCTCATATGTCGACAGGCCGTTGTAAAGATAGCGGCTCATGTCGAAGGTGACATTGGCGTTCAAGAAGTAGTTTTTCGTGATGTCGTATTTGCCGTCGGCGGAAAGGCCCTGCCGGCGCACATCGAAGCCGATCACCGGCTGCGCGGCGTAATTGGCGTATTGAATGCTTAGCGTTAGCGGAGCAAGTTTCCAAGAGGCCCCGACATCAAGGCGGCGCGCCTCCAGCGAGTCCTTGTCGAACCGACCCTTGGCGACAAAGGTGATTTGCGAGTTGGGCGCGAAACTGACACGTCCGACAATATCGGAAGCGCGCGTGTCGAGACCCGAGGAGAGCCCGACATTGGCGGCGTCGGCGGTCGAATAGGAGTTCGCGCCGGCGAGCTGAATCGACTGTCCGAGCAAGGCGTTCGCGAACGCCCCGTTGAAAAAGGTCATGCTCGCCTGTCCGCCGTAATTGAGGCGCGTGCCCGTTTCATAGCGGTCGTAGCCCGAATATTTGCTCCATTCGAACAGGTTGGTGTCGTCGAACACAAGACTTTGCGCATCCATGTTGACGAGCGAGGGGATGGAGGACTGGTTGGGCCGCGCCACCACCTGCCCGATCGGCTCGATCACCAGGCTTCCAAACTCGCCGACGCGCGCCAGCAGCGGATAACGCCACTCCATTCCAAAGCCCGGCAAGGCCTGGCCTCGAGCCACCTGGTCGGACTTCAAGAACAGGTTCTGCGCGCCATTTGGAATGGGTTGCGCGGCGTTGTTGAGGGCGTCGAAAGAGCCGGTCTGATTGTAATCGAGATAGGAGCCAAAGAACCGCGCGAAGGCGAAGGGCGTCCACACGCCGCCAATGGGATCGATGAATTTTTCCTTCCAGGCGGCGCTCGCCGTCGCATGTTGATAGTCGCCGCCAACGCCGCGCAACAGACAGGTGCTCTTGTAGGGGTCGGAGGCCGGCGAATAGATCTGGCAGACGGTGTAAAGGCCGTAGACCGAGTCGAGCGTGCGCGGCTGAACAGATTCGTAATTGGCGATGCTGGCCGAGGTGCTGGTGAAATTCGCATCGACCTCGATCTGGCCGCCAAGGCCAAACGCCTTGGCCGGATCTATGTCGAAAACGCGGTTGTAGTCGGTGATCGGATGGGTGATCGGCTGCTGCTGTTGCACGTCGTTGGGCGACAGCGGCTGGAAATAGAAGCCGCGCATGTCGAAATAGCTGCGATCGCCCTGCCCCGTCAGATAGGCCGTCGAGGAGGACTCGCGGAAGAAATAATTATCGTTCAGGCCGACGTAGCGCTTGTAATCCAGTAAAAAGTAGCGATCCGACAGGGCCGTCACGTCCCAGCCGTATTTCCACTCATCGTTGATCGTGAATTGCCCGGTGCTGCGCGCCTCGCCGCGCCACCTCCGATCGCTTGCCCCCACCGGCGGCGCCGGAAACACGCCGGGCTCTCCGACATGCGTGCCTTCGAGATGGATCATATAATTGCCAGTCTCGAAGCGCTGACGGAACTCCCCGGTGAGAAACGGCCCTTGCTGCGAAAAATAGGTCGGCGTGATCGTCAGATCCATGTCGGGCGCGATCGCCCAGAAAAACGGAAGGCCGACGCCGACGCCCAGCGTGTTGCTTCCGTAGCTCAGCTCGGGAGCCAAAAAGCCGGTCTGCCGCTTTTTGGTGGGGTCGGGCCCGGACAGGAACGGAAAATAGGCGATCGGCGTTCCCAGCAGCTCGAAAGTCGCGTCTTCGTAATAGATGACCTTCTCGACCTCGTCGCGAATGATCCTCTTGGCGTTGAGCTGCCACATGCGCGGCTTCGTCGGATCGTCCTTGCAGGCTTCGCAGGCGGTGTAGGAGCCCTTGTCGAACACCATGGAATCGCCGCCGGACCGCTCGCCGCGAGGCGCGCTGAAGTGGGTGTTGTCGGGCGTGTCGGCCTGCAGACTCTCGATAAATCCGTTCTTGAAATCGTCAGTGAAATCAAACCTCTCGGCGTGGATCACCGATCCATCCGTTTCGGTCAGCGTCGCGTGCCCTTCCGCGAAAACACGCGCGGTCTTGCGATCATAGACCACATGGTCCGCTCGCAGGAAACGGCCATTGTAATAAATCTGCACGTCGCCATTGGCCGTGATCGTGTCCTTGTCCTCGTCGTTGACGAGTTCCTTGGCCTCGACCACCATTCGCGCCGGCGGCGCATTGTTCGGCGGCGCGGCCCATGCCAGCGGCGGCGATGCGATCGGCGCGGCGAGCAGCGCCGCGCCCAATCCGAGGATGGATAGGGCCAAACGGCCGCGCATGGGGCGGGCGCCCATGCTCGGCGCCGTCGCCGTCGCGATGGAAGGCGCGCCGCGCATCAGGCGAGGATCGCGCGCTGCGTCGTCGATGCGGCGGAAGGGCATCGGCCTTGCCCCGAAGCCATCGGCGTCGACATCGCGTCGTCCCGGACGCCAATTCGCTCGACGGCAAGCCATTCGCCGCACGGCCGCTCGCCCCGGCAAATCGACGAGGAGAATTCCTTATCCAGCGAAGCCGTCGCCCTATCGTGTCGCATATGTCTTACTCTACCCGTTTCTGATCAATGGAAGCCCATGATGATCTACACACATGAAGATCGACGCCGATGACAACGACGGACACGGCTCCCGCCTCCTACTCCGACATATGGAACAAGCCCCATTTACACTGCATTCGCTGGCTATTCAAACGATGAGCGACTTTTATGTTTTTTATTCGTTCACACTCGAATGCGGCCCGACAACGCTCCCGATAAAGACCGCCCCTCCCATTGGACCGCCAAGCACTCGCGAGGGTCGGCAACGGCCATCAATTTGCGATTTCCCTAGCGGCTTTTGGCGTGAAATCCTAACCCGGAAAGCCCGAAATCGCAATCCGGCGCCGCTTCGGCGACCGTGCCGCCTTCCGCCTAAAAGGAAAATGGCTCAAGCGGCCCTGCTCGCGGGCGGCCTCGACCACCCGAGGCGCCCGGATCGCTACTGTGTCGATCCCCCGCACCTCTCAACTTGCGACCCTCCAGCGTCTCCGTCAGCGCGCTCGCCTGCTCGTCGGTGAGCCGCCCTGCCCCCCCAGTCGATCCAAATGGCCCGGGCAAGCCCGTCGAGGGTGGAAAGAGATTTCGACCCGCCGCCTTCCGCTTAGCCTTTCGCCGAGGGAGCAGCCCCTCCGGTCTTGGGGAAAATCCCTCGGATTTTGCGGCTCGGGTTCGGCAATGACGGAAAATGGCGTTTGCCAAAGCACGCTTTTGTGAAGCCAAAGATAGACCTGCATCGCCAGCCAGGCGTCTTGAAGCGCGTCATGCCTTTGGCCGCGTTGTCCGATCGCAAGGCGCGAGCAGATTGCCGAAAGCGACGCGCTTCCGCCGAGACCCCAGCCTCGATAGGCCTGCATCGTGCAACATGACTGCATGAGCGGCATTTGTAGCCCGGCCGCATCAAACTCACGCGCAAGAAATGATTCATCAAACTCAGCATTATGCGCGACGACAAGACCGGCAGATGAAATAAAATCGAATAATGGCGCGGCGTAATCGGAAAATGGCTGCTGATGGCGCAATATCCAGTCGTCGTAACCGTGAACTTCTTCGGCTTTTGGATGGCTCTTCCGTCCAGGATCGAAAATCAAGTGAATTTGATCGAACTGAAGGACGCCGGTTAACATTTCAAAAGTCGGAAGCCTAATAGCGCCTAGGCTCACTATCCTGTCGGCGCCGTGAAGGCCCGTTGTTTCAACGTCAACGAATAGAACGCTTGCCGGCGGTCCCTTCAGCAAATGCCCCTCCAAAATGAAGGGGAACATTTCACGCGGCGAGGACAAATGTCGAGTCCGCTCGCCCCCGATGATTGACCTCGCTGCTTGATCCGGTAGCATCATGCAACTCGGAGATGCGTTATTGGATCTCAACAAAGTCCGCGACGAGACCGAAGGAGCACTAAAAAGCGATGAGCAACACCGGACCGTCCGTGACGCCCGAGCGCATTCTGCAGTTCGTCTGGGCCTTCGCGCCGCCGCTCGCGATCGAGGCGGCGATCCGCCACCATGTTTTCGATGTGCTGGCGACGCAGCCAATGTCCATCGCTGAATTGGCGCGAGCGACGGGCGCCTCCACACGAGGGCTGTCGGCGATTGCTGATCTTCTGGTCGGGTTCGCGCTGCTTAGCCGCGACGACGAAGGGCGCTATGCTCTAACTCCTGAAAGCGACGCCTTTCTCGTCAGCCACAAGCCGAGCTTCATGGGCGGGATCTTCCGCCATATGAGCAGTCAACTGCTGCCGAACTGGTTGCAACTCTCCGAAATTGTCGGCAGCGGCAAGCCGGCTAAGGCCGTCAACTCGGTCGCGGAAGGCGCGCCGTTCTTCGCCGAGTTTGTCGAGGATATCCTTCCCCTGAGTCATCCGTCGGCGCGTATGTTGGCGGATGCGCTAAACCTCGCCCAAGCGAGAGGACCGATCTCCGTGCTCGATCTCGCCTCGGGCTCCGGCGTCTGGGGCATAGCCCTCGCTCAGGCTTCGCCTCACGTTACCGTGCATGCGGTCGATTGGCCGGATGTGCTCCCCGTGACGCGACGCGTGGCCGAACGGTTCGGGGTCGGCGAGCGGTTCACCATGGTGGGGGGTGATCTGCTGCAGGCGGATCTCGGCGGCCCGCATCAGGTGGCGACGCTGGGCCATATCCTTCACAGCGAAGGAGTCGAACGTTCCCGCGCGCTCCTGCGACGGACCCACGCCGCGCTGGCGCCGGGCGGCACGATCGCGATCGCTGAATTCCTGGTGGACGCGGATCGCCGAGGGCCGTTGAACGGGCTGATCTTCGCGGTGAACATGCTGGTCAACACCGAGGCTGGAGACACTTATTCGTTCGACGAGATCGCCCGCTGGTTGACGGAGGCTGGTTTCACCAAACCGCGTCAATTGCCTGGCCCTGGCCCTTCACCGTTGATCCTCGCGACGCGCGGCTGACCTCGGCGTTCGCGGTAAGACTCCCCTTCGGATCGGATTGATTCATGACCGCGCTGGTTGTTTTCGACATCGAGGCCGTTCCCGACCTCGAGATGGCGCGCCGCCTCCTCGCGCAGCCCGATGACGCACCTGACGCCGACATCAGACGGATGTTGGGGGAACGATATTCGCGTAGTGGCGAGGATCCCGCGACGGCGTTCCTGAAGGCGCCGATTTACCGGATTGTCTGCATCGCCGCCCTCTATGCCAAGCGAGACGACGGAGGGGGCCCTTGGACGGCGACCCAGATCAACAGCCGTTCGATCGGCGAAAAAACCGAGGCGGAATTACTGCTTGGATTCGTCAAAAGCCTTCCGGTGGATAGTCGCGGCACGGGCCCGATCCTCGTAACCTTCGGCGGCAACGGCTTCGACCTGCCGCTGCTGCGTTATCGCGCCTTCGCCCTCGGCATTCCCTTACCGGGTCTCCATGGCGGCGGTCACCGCAATTATTGGCATCGCTTTGGCTCGGATCATATCGATCTCTGCGACGTGCTGTCTGGCTATGGCGGTTCGACCAAGCCCAGCCTCGCCGAGATGGCGGCGTTGGCTAAAATTCCGGTGAAGATCGGAGGCGTCGATGGTAGTCAGGTCGAGGCCTATGTGGCGGCGAAGCGGCTGACCGAGGTGGCGGATTACTGCCTGACCGACGTACTCGCCACTTACAGCGTGTTTCTCCGTTATGAAATGGTGCGCGGCGATCTGAGGCCGGCGCATTTCGATGCTTCCATGGACAGCCTACGGGCCATGATTCAAAAACACATTGAGCAGTGGCCGCTATTGTCGGCGTTCCTGTAGGGCGTAGCAACCAGCGTCGAACCTTTTCCGCGGCGACCTCGCGGCGCCAATTAGCGGGAGAGCATTCGGTTAGCTTCATCCCCGTTAACGGATCGCAGATGGTTCCCTCGCCTGAACCGCGCGGCCCCGATTCGGACGGTGTCTGTTCGGTTTGCGTGCGGAAATTCCAAAAGCGGGACGGCGCCATGGAGACGCCCCAAAGGTTGCGAAAAGGGGAGTGGAGCAGTTTCGGGGCATGCGAAGCAAGCCCAATCACGAGGAAGTCTTCGCGCCTATTGGGGGGGCGCCTCTTTATTCGCGCCTATTTACGTGTCAATTTGGCGCGGGAACAAGACTGCCGTCGGCCGCAAAAAGCGAATCTCTCATGGACTTCGCTCCAAGCGAGTCAATTAGGATTCCGAGCCCCGGCTACCCATCGGCGGGTTCGAGGGGATCATGAACTTTGTCGCGATTGATTTCGAAACCGCGAACTACGCGCGCGACAGCGCGTGCGCGATCGGCCTTGTGAAAGTGGTCGGCGGCGAAATCGTGGACAAGGTGGTTCACCTGATCAAGCCGCCGACAAGAGAGTTCGTGTTCACCTATATCCACGGATTGACATGGAATGACGTGGCGAAGTCAGCCGACTTCGGGGAGCTTTGGCCGACTCTAGAGCCGGTCCTCGAAGGCGCGGAGTTTTTGGCGGCGCATAACGCCTCTTTCGACAAGGGGGTTCTTCACGGCTGCTGCGCCAGTTATGGCATATCCGTTCCGTCATTGCCGTTTCGATGCACTGTCCAAATGGCCCGGCGCGCCTGGAACATCCGTCCAACCAAGCTGTCCGACGTCTGCCGAAAGCTTGGCATTGCTCTCAACCACCACGAAGCCCTTTCGGACGCCATGGCCTGCGCGCGGATCGTTCTCGCGGCCAACGAGTAGCCGCGGTCTCGGATCGTCGTCCAGCGAGGGATTCGGGCAGCACGCCCGCGCGCCTGTAAATCGGATTCCAATCCTGGCATTGACGCAATTTCGATGGCGGCTGATTGGGCTGACGGCGCTCGGAGCAGCTGGGCTTGAAGCAGGTCGATTTTTCCGCGGCCATGCATTTGGCGTTTCACGAGTTTAAGCTTTGCGATCTGTCCCTCGCCTGGCGATTCGCCCAAGGGCTATCGATGTCCGCGCGCACCGCTGCTTTGTCCTCCATGGCGCCGCGAGCGAAAAAGGCGATCAAGCTGTTCTTGGCGTCATCGATCCATGGATCGAGAGACGCGGCGTCTTTCTTTCGGAGCATGGCCTGGAAACGTTCGATGAGCGCTCGCGCCTCGACGAGCCTCGCGACGCTGTATCGATGACGGCGAACGCGACAGAGTCCGCCTTGCTCAGACTGTCACGGGATATGATCACTTACCGATGTTTGACTTCGGCACGGCCTCATTTTCAATCCCCAGAGGGGGTGGCTGTTCAGCCGGCGACATAGGGCTCGAGAGATTCGGCGCGCTCGCCCGCCCGGAACTGTGCGCGGAAGAAGGAGGCGCACTGATCGGTTGGATAGGAGCGGGCGAGGTTGATGTCTTGGCCGGCGGCGCGATGACGGCCCGCACCTGTCCCGGCGGCGCCTGCGCTGGGCGAGCGGGCGGCGGGAAGGCGGCTGCCGTAACGGGCCGCACCTTCGTCGCTAGCGAGGCCGCCGGATGTGGGGCCCCGCGACGCGCTGGGTTTTCCGCCGAATGCACGGACAGCCTGGCGTTGCGCGCGGTCTGAGGACCGCGCGCATATCGATCGGGCGCTTCGCCCTCGTTGCGCCGCGCATGGACGTGGCCGTCGCGCGAGCCAGCGCCGAGATCGCCCTCTTCCACCGGCTCGTAAGGCCCTGGAACGGCGAATCCCTCATAGGGCCCTCCATGTCCAAAAGCGGGGGTGACCGGCCAGGATCTCAGTATCTCCCCTTCCTCCGGATCGACGACGAATCTCGCCATCCCGCCGCGGGGGTCGACGCCGGAGGCGACGATCCGGTCTCCGCGGTCCTGCAGCGGACCCACGAGGCGATATCCATGCCGGGCCAATATCGCCGCGACATCTCTTCGCGAAATGCCAGGCTCGGGCTCGGGCTCGGGTTCGGACTCGGGTTCGGATCTTATGATCGGTTGAGGGGGATAATAGCCATAGGGAGGGTAGAAGCCTTGCGCGGCCGCTTGCCCCGGCGCGGTGAGCGCGGCCAATGCGAGCGTCGACGCGAGGCTCATCCAAAAAACAAGGGCTTTCGGTCGTCGCCACAAGCGTTTCATCGTGAATTCCCGATCATTGTCTTGCCTCCGTTGTCTGGCCGCGAAGTTTCCGCGAGCATTGCGGCGCGGCTTGGGCGAAAGCGGCGCCCTCGCGAGGCGCGAGCTTCGTGTTCCGGTCGACCGCGACCCGTCACTGTTGGCGCAGCGCCGGCTCGACGGCAGGCGAGCGCGGCGCGGGCGCGGCTTGGCCCAAGGCCTTTAGTTGCGCCTTGATCTGCGTAAGCCAGCCGCGCCGCTTCGCATCCAGGCGATCCTCCGCCGCCAGCGGTTCCAAAATCGCGAGCGCGGCTTCGAGATGTTCGCGCTGTTTGGCCCTGTCCAACTCCGCGAGCCGCAAATGCGGCACGATCGAGAACACAAGCGACCGCGCATCGTCGGGATGTGCGCGAGCGAGCCCGCGATAGACGACCAGCGCCTGTTCGAAAGCGGCGATCGCTCCCGTGGCGTCGCCTTGCCGCGTCAGCGTCGCGCCAACACGCTCGAGGCTGACCGCAAGATCGCGCTGCCATCCGACGTTGCCGGGATCGGAGCCTGAAACTTTTTCCCTGATGACGAGCGCCTCGCGATAGGCGTTCAGCGCCCCATTAAGATCGTTCCGCGCCTGCTGAACGTCGCCCAGTTTTTCGTAACTTATCGACAGATCCCAGCGCCTTTGGGCGTTGTCGGGATCGGAAGCCGAAAGAGCCGCGGCGATGGCGAGGTCGTCGCTAAAGGACTTCAGCGCCCCGTCGAGATCGCCCATGGCCTGCTGAACGTCGCCGAGTTTTTCATAGCTCACGGACAAGTCCCGCCGCCAACCGGCATTCTCCGGCTCGGCGGCCGAAAGAGCCGCCATCAGAGCCGCCGACTGCCGCGCCGCGGCGAGCGCGCCCGCGGATTCGCCCATGGCGAGACGCGCTTGCGCAATCTCGTTGAGAACGACGGACTCGCCGCGCCGCAGATTGTCGCCTTTTGCGCCGCCGGCGAGCAACTGCTCTTGCAGCTTGCGCGTTTCGCTCAAAATATCCGCTTTGATCGGCGCCGGCACGGCCGACAGATCCCCGAATTTTTCCGCCAGATCAAACGCCAGTCCGTTCGCCGCGTCGGCTGCCTGCGCCAGCGTCCTCTCCGCGCGTTCCCGCTGCGCCTGCGCTTCGCTCTTCGCTTTCGTCGCGGATAGCCATTGCCACCCGCCCAGCGCCGCCATGGCAAGCGCGGCCGCGAGACCCACGGAAGAAATCCACGCCTCCCACCGCGCATTCCGCGCGCGCTTGATAAGCTTCTCGCTCTTTTCGCGCACTTGCTCCTCTCGCGCGCGGCCTTGCGCTTTCTCTTCCTCGCGGACGAGTTTCGCCTTTTCGATGCAGGCGGCGAGATAGGCGCGATCGCTCGCGTCCAGGCGCGCCGTGAAGTCCGGCCGCGCGTAGAGGCGTTCCGCCTCCTCCAACAGCGCGCCGGCATGCGTCGCATAGGCGCGAGAGCGCGAATGAAACTCCCACTCGCGCGAGGCGCGCTTAACGCCTTCGAGCCTCGCAAGCAATTCAAAATCTTCGTCCAGCCAATCCTTGAGCGTCGCCCATCGACGCATCAGCGCCTCATGGGCGAGTTCAAACGTCGCCTCGCCCGTGGCATGGTTGAGCTTGTGCGTAAGCAGGCGCTGGCCAACGAGAAGATCGATCAGCGGGCGCGCATCTTGCGGAATTTGCGCGGCTCCGGCGATGCGACGGCGCGCCGTTCTCGTCGCCGGATCGACGCCAGCGAGCCAAGGAACGAGCCCGCGCCGCATCAGCGCCAGCCGCGCCTCCTGTTGCTTGGGAATGCGCACGTCCTTATCCGCCGCCTCGAAGACGCGCCCGAGCGCGGCGTCAATCGCGCCGGCGAGCTTTCCGAGAGCCTCGTAATCAGCGCGCGCGATGCGTTTGGTCCCACCGAAGACGCGATAAAGCTGCTCCAATACTAAGGCCAGCAGGGGCAAAGCGTCATTGCCGCATTTTTCCTGGTCTTTGAGCAGGGCTGACGTCAGGTCTGGGTCGATCTCCAATTTGCCGCCCGCCCGCGCGACTCGCTCCGCCGGGCGCTCAATCGCCGCCCGACAGCCGTCGCTCTGCATGGGCGCCAGCGGAAAGACGCGTTGCCGCAGGCCTTCGAGCGCTTTTGCCTCCGCTAGAGCATCGTATGAGTCCGAGCGTATCGCAAAAACAACAATGACGGCGGGATCGTCCATCATCGCGAAGTCCCGCAGCAGCTCCAACAGGCTCTGGCTTTCACGGGCGCCTTCCGCGTGAAACAATTCCTCCGCCCGATCTATCATGACGACCAGCGTCGGCGGCGTCGAGCTGGCCGCGGCCGTGGCGGCGCGCGCCGCCAGCTCTCTCAACAAAGGCCGCGGCCCATCCGCGGCGCCAGAGACCGCTTCACGGATTTGCGCCGCGCTCGTCTCGCAGCCGGCTTTCTCGGCGGCGCGGGCGAGCGCGGCGACGAATCCATCGGCGCCGCTCATCGCCGCGCGCTCCGGGCGCACGATGGGCAATGGCAGGAAGCGACCGTCGTCGCGCCCCAGCCTGGGCCACAACCCCGCGCGCAGGAACGAGGATTTCCCGACGCCCGAGGCTCCGAGCACGACGAAGAGCCGCGGAGCCGGCGCCTTGGCGAGGCCGCGCAGGACATCGAGCGCCTCGATCAACGGCTCCTCGCGGCCAAAGAATATGCCGGCATCCTCAGCCTCGAAGGGCTCGAGTCCGCGATAGGGCGCCCGCTCAGGCTCGCCCCGCGGCGGCCAGTCGAAGGAGCGCGTATCGATTCCGAGGCGCTCCAGCTTAGCCTTAAGCTGCCCGAGTCCCTCGACCGAAAAGCTCACCCGCCGCTCCTCTTGCCCGCCGACCGGCGCGACGCGAAACGACCGATCGTCTTCACCCGAGACGAGCGAAATGAGGCCATGGGGTTCCTGAAGGCCAAGCAGTTGCGGGTCGGACGCAAGCTCCTCGATCAGCACGACAAAGACGGCCTTTTCGACTTTGCGCGCGAACTCGTATTCGTCGCGGCGCTCTTGCGAATCGAGCCAGTCGCGCGAGACTAAAAAGATCACGGCCTCACAGCGCGCGACGTTTTCCTGCAATGCGCGCCGCGGGCGATCGCTGGGATGAGCGTCCTGGTCTGGATCGTATTGGAGAACGACATCGTCCCAACCGTTTTCGTTCAGCCAATCGCGAAGCGCGACGGCCTCGAAATTGTAATTGCTCGAATGCGAGAGGAAGATCCGCGACATGAGTAGCCTTGTCGATGAGCCATTTAATCGCGCCAAGTCAAACATCCTGCAAATGAATGAAGGGTGAATGGGCATTGACACGTTAACATGCCGAGTTCGCGCGGAAACATCATTGAGTTCTAGCGCTGCGAGCCATAGCCCAAAACTGCCGATGCGTTGGTCGACAGAGCAGGCGTCGTTGAACATTGAAGGTATTGTATACGGCCCTTGGCCCCTTGACAGGCCATCGGGGCGTTCATAAGTGCTCAACGCCTTGTTGGGCGTTTACTTTTCCATTTCCCGTGGCTCGATCTTTTTCGACGTCAGCGGGCCCAGAACGGGAAGAACACAAAATGGCGTTTCGTCCCCTCAATGATCGGGTCTGGGTCAAATGCCTTGAGGGCGAGGAAAAGACCAAAGGCGGGATCAACATCCCCGACACCGCCAAGGAAAAGCCGCGGGAAGGCGAAGTCATCGCGATTGATCCGGGCGGGCGAGACGAAAGCGAAAGACTTACTCCTCTCGACCTGAAGGGTGGCGACCGCGTGCTGTTCGACAAGTGGTCCAGCGCCGAGGTCAAGGTCGACGGCGAGGACCTGCTCATCATGAAGGAAAGCGACATCATGGGTATCGTCGGCCAACGGGACCCGCCACTAACGCTAACGCTTCCTCTTTCCCCTAGGAGTTCAATAAATGACTGCCAAAGACGTCCGTTTCGCCACCGACGCGCGTGATCGCATTCTGCGCGGCGTGGAAATCCTCAACAACGCAGTGAAAGTCACGCTTGGTCCCAAGGGCCGGAACGTCGTGATCGAGAAATCCTATGGCGCCCCGCGTATCACCAAGGACGGAGTCACTGTCGCCAAGGAGATCGAACTCTCTGACCGCTTCGAAAACCTCGGTGCCCAGCTGGTGCGCGAAGTTGCTTCGAAGCAGCACGACGCCGCCGGTGACGGCACAACCACCGCAACCGTGATCGCGGCCTCGATCGCCCGCGAAGGCGCCAAGGCCGTGGCTGCCGGGCTCAATCCGATGGATTTGAAGCGCGGCATAGACCTCGCCGTCGAGGCCGTCGTCGCGGATCTCGCCAAAAACTCAAAGAAGCTCACCTCGAACGACGAAATCGCCCAGGTCGCCAGGATCTCGGCCAATGGCGACGAATTCATCGGCCGGGAAATCGCCAAGGCGATGGAGAAGGTCGGCAATGAAGGCGTGATCACGGTGGAAGAAGCTAAGAGCCTCGAAACCGCGACCGAAATCGTCGAGGGTATGCAGTTCGATCGCGGCTATCTCTCGCCTTACTTCGTCACCAACGCCGAGAAGATGATCGCCGAACTCGACGACACCTATATTCTGATCCACGAGAAGAAACTTTCGTCGTTGCAGGCGCTGCTGCCGATCCTGGAAGCCGTCGCGCAGACAGGCAAGCCCTTGCTGATCGTCGCCGAGGACGTCGAGGGCGAGGCGCTCGCCACGCTCGTCGTCAACAAGCTGCGCGGCGGCTTGAAGATCGCCGCCGTCAAGGCGCCGGGATTCGGCGACCGCCGCAAGGCCATGCTGGAAGACATCGCCATCGTCAGCGGCGGCGAGTTGATCGCGGAGGACCTCGGCGTCAAGCTTGAAAACGTCACGCTGACCCAGCTTGGCCGCGCCAAGCGCGTGCGCATCGACAAGGAGACCACCACGATCATCGACGGCGCTGGCGACAAGAAGAGTATCGAGGCGCGCATCGCCCAGATCAAGACGCAAGTCGAAGACACCACCTCGGACTATGACCGCGAGAAGCTGCAGGAGCGT
>Ga0182013_10001455_pt1 | contig 32603 bp, 29 predicted proteins | sample 612S2MmetaG_FD_120487 | JGI IMG/M metagenome (GOLD analysis project Ga0182013, IMG submission 120487) | Permafrost microbial communities from Stordalen Mire, Sweden - 612S2M metaG | ecosystem: Environmental > Terrestrial > Soil > Wetlands > Permafrost | place: Sweden: Stordalen | collected... | reverse complement strand
TGCGTTCCGCCGCGGGCCCTTTGAAACTATCGTTTCAGGCGGCGCGGGGGCCGGTCAAGAGGCGTGATACCGCAGCTGCGCTGCAACCGACGGCGTCCTTAAAGGAATACCGTCGGTGGAAGCGGCGCCGGACATTACTGCGCGAGATGCAGTTCCAGCGAGCCGATGCCGGCCGCGACATTGAGCCCGATCTGGCCCTGCACCGACAGCGGCTGCAACGCCACCGAACGGCCCGAACCGCCGATCAACACATTGGCGCCGACGCCGGCGCCTGCGGTGGCTTCCGCCTGCGCGCCACTATAGGTGCCGGTCAGCATCCCGGAGTAGCGGTTGGTGCCGGCGAGCACCGCCCAAACAATCGCGCTGCTGCTGGTAAAGCCGACATCGAGGCCGATCTTGGTCATGGTCCCGGTATAGGCTTCCGGCGGCCCGTTATCCGGCTGAAAGGTGCAATTGATATTGCGTTGCGAGCCCACAATCATGCCGACGCCGGATGACAGCGAACAGGAGAGCTGACCCACCTGCACGCGATCCCCTTGCGCCTGCGCCGGCTGCGTCAAAGCCGCCGCCCCCAAAAGCGCGGCTGAGAACACCAGCGTGGCCGAGAAACCCTTACGAAACATATGTTTACTCCCTCACCCGGCCCGCCCTGATGGGCCGTTGTCGTGTCATTGTAGGCGAGATTGACGGCCACGTCTGCCCCCGCTTTCGCGCAGCGTTAAAGCCGCTCGGATTGGCGGCGACGCGGCGCACGACTGCCTCTCCCGCGTGCGGGAGAGGGTGGGGTGAGTGTTCGGCGTCGCCACTGCGTCAGGTCATGCGGCCGTGTATTTTTGGTCATGTGAGTCCTCTCTTCCGTGCTGCGGCACCGTCACCCTGAGGCGCGAGCACAGCGAGCCTCGAAGGGTGCGGCCCGAGAGCGCCTCGGCCGTCTCCTTCGAGGCCCGCGCTGCGCGCGGGCGCCTTAGGATGACGGAATGAATTTCGTTCTCGCGATGCTCCTGCATCCGAGTTTTGCCTACCCAAGCCATTCCCTAAGTCCTCCCTCAAAAAGAAGGGAGGCGGAGCGCCGACAGGCGCACCTCCATGGCCGCATCATCGGATGCGGCGCGGGCTGATCGCAGCCCGCTCGCCTCTCGGCGCTCCGCCGCGGCACTTGCGGCGCAAATGAATGCCACCGCTCAGCCCAGGCCGTGTTTCCTGGGACGTGCGCCAAACGGGCGTTACCCGCCAAACGCTGTCCCAGTCCAGCGAGGCTCCTCGCGGGCCGGTCGTAGTGCCGGCCGAAGCGATGCCCGGACCGCCCGGGAGTGGGGTTACGAAGCCCACCCGCAGGAACCGCACTCGCTCCGTTTCAAGGATCGTCTCTAGAAACGTCCCTTCGTGAGCGAGACTGAAGAGCATGTAGCTATAGTAGGGATCGATGTCAATAGTTTATAACTCAATTAGTGACAATAATTCGCTTGAAAATTGCTTGATTAGATTCCTGCCATATTCTCATCGGCCCTCATCCGAACTTGCTGGGACATACTCCTGACGGGGAAGGGATTTTCTGCACGGCCGGGTGGGGTGGCGAAGCAGGCGAACCAAGCCATATTCACTATTGTAAGCACGTCGTGTTCGGTTTTTTTAGCGAGCGTAGGGTGGGCAAAATCGTCGCGCCCGCGTAACCGCGTGGGCACCGCGCTTGGACGATTTTGCCCACGCGGCTTGGCTTTCACGCCGCGGTGCCCACCCTACCAGACTTCTGTGGGGACGGATGAGTTCTCCGTCGTCATTGCGAGAAGCGGAGCGACGAAGCAATCCAAGCTGAGCCGCTGAGCTGGATTGCTTCGCTGCGCTCGCAATGACGCGAAAACATCCCAAAATGAGGCGAACCGTCATTGCGAGGTGCAGAGCGACGAAGCAATCCAGCTCCCGGGCTCAGAGCTGGATTGCTTCGCTGCGCTCGCAATGACGGTTCAGATCAGTTCCTCAAATAAGTCGCGCCAGTCCGGATTTACCGCTTCGATCAGCGCCAGCTTCCTTTTCCTCGATCCGCCCTTAATTTGCTTTTCGCGCGTGATGGCGTTCGGCATGGTCGAATGAAGTTCGTACGATACGAGCAGTTTGCAGCCGTATCGCTTGGTGAAGCCAGCCACGACGCCGGTGCGGTGTTGCCAAACGCGTTGCGGCAGGTTCGATGTGACGCCGGTGTAAAGCGTGCCGTTTTTCCGGTTCGCCAAGATGTACACCGCGGGCTGCTTCACGTCCTCGCATCCGTTTGTTCGCATTCGTCATTGCGAGGAGCGAAGCGACGAAGCAATCCAGGCTGAGCCGCTGAGCTGGATTGCTTCGCTTCGCTCGCAATGACGAGTCTCAGAAAAACCCAATCGACTCGCACCCCACCCCGGCCTGAAAACTCCCCTTCGCGCGCCGTCGCGGAATATCGATGACATGCACGCTCCCGTCGCCCTGGCAGGCGACGAAGAGGTCGTCGCCGCGGAACGCCATGTCCATCGGCTGCGCGCCGACCTTGATCGCGGTCTGGGTACGGAAGGTCGGATCGATCAGGCTCACGGTGTTGCTGTTGAGGCTCGTGACCGCAAGGAGCGAGTTGTCGGGCGCAAAGCGGGCGATCTGCGCCGCCTTGGGCACGTCCTTGAGCACGATCTCGTCGCGCACCTGGCCGGCTTCGGTGTCGATCAGAAACAGCGTCGGCTCGGCGTCGTCGACCGCGACCACGGTGCGGCCGTCGGGCGTGATGGCGATGCCGGCGAGTGGCCGCGGCGTCTTGATCTTGCCGATGAGCTTCCGCGCTTCCAGATCGATCACCGACACAGTGCCGTCTTCCTCGTTCTCGGTGTAGAGGCGCTTGCCGTCCGGCGCGATGATCAGGCGATGGCCGTTGCTCGAGCCGGACTCGATCGCTTCCACCACCTTGTTGGTGGCGCGGTCGATCACCGCCACCACGGCGGAGTTCTCGCAGGTGATGTAGATGAAACCGTCGGGGCCGAGCTTGAGCGTATGCGGCGCGATATAGGGATGAAGGTCGATAGTGGCGACATGGGCGCGCTCACCGAGATCGAACACGCAGAGATGATGCTGCGGGTTGGGATTGCGGCCGTGGATGCCGTCGCCGAAGATCGGCACATAGGCCATGTCTGTTTCCGGCACTACGAGCAGCTCATGCACGGTCTTGGCAAAGCCGTCGATCACCACCTCGGTCGCAAAAGTTTCGGGATTGAGGAACAAGACTTTCGCGCCCATCTTGTCGACCGCGATCATGCCGCGTGATCCGGGGTTATTGTCGTTCGTCATCGTTTCTTCCCTTGATTATCGGCGACAGTTCTAGCGCGGATCGCCCGCCGCGTCATGGCGCGGAGCCGGTCGCTTTCGCCCGCCACAGCGGGGGCTGGATTGCTTCGCTGCGCGCGCAATGACAAGATCGCCACAAAATAATAACGCGCAGAACGATAGCGAGGGGAGGAAGCTGTCATGTTTGCCTTGCCGATCGGCACTTTCATCAAGTCTTTGCGGATTCTCGCGCTGACGGCCGCCGCCGGATGGGCGGCCTCAGCGATCATCAATGCGTCGTCGCCGGCGCGCGCCGAAGAGCCCATCACCATCGGCTTCTCCATGGCGCAAAGCGGGCCGCTCGCCGTCAACGGCAAATCGGCGCTCTTGGCCATGCAAATCTGGGAAGACGAGGTCAACGCCAAGGGCGGGCTGCTCGGCCGCCCGGTGAAGCTCGTGTTTTATGACGACCAGAGCAATCCGGCGACCGTGCCCGGCATCTACACCAAACTGCTCGACGTCGACAAAGTCGATCTGGTGGTCTCGGGCTATTCGACCAATATCGTGGCGCCGGCGATTCCGGTGGTCATGGCGCACGGCAAGGCCTTCATCGGCTTGTTCGCGCTCGCCGCCAACAGCGAGTTTCATTATCCGCGCTACATATCGATGACGCCGAACGGACCGGACGCGAAGTCGAGCATCAGCTCCGGTTTCTTCGACGCCGCGATGGCGCAAAACCCCAAGCCGCAGACCATCGCCATCGTCGGCGCCGACGCGGAGTTCTCCAAGAACGCCACCGAAGGCGCGCGAGCCAACGCCAAGGCCGCCGGATTGAAGATCGTCTACGATCAATCCTATCCGCCGACGACCACCGATTTCTCGCCGATCGTGCGGGCGATCCAGGCGGCCAATCCCGACGTGGTGCTGATCGCGTCGTTCCCGCTGGATTCGGCGGGCATGGTGCGCGCCTTCAACGAGCTCGGCTACACGCCAAAAATGGTCGGCGGCGCCATGGTCGGCCCGCAATCGCCGTCGATGCAGGCCCAACTCGGCCCGCTGCTCAACGGCTTTGTCGATTTCACGTTCTGGCTGCCGGTGAAGACCATGCAGTTCCCCGGCGCGCTCGAATTCGTCAAACGTTATCAGGCCAGGGCCGGCGCCGCGGGCGTCGATCCGTTCGGCTACTACATCGCGCCGTGGGCCTATGCCGATCTGCAGGTGCTCGGCCAGGCGATCAACGACACCAAGAGCGTCAGCGACGCCAAGATCGCGCAAGATTTTCACAGCGCCACCTTCCACACCGTGATCGGCGACGTGAAATACGGGCCGGACGGCGAATGGGCAGCGCCGCGCGTCATCCAGACCCAGTTCCACGACATCGTCGGCAACGGCGTCGAACAATTCCGCGACGTCGACAAGACGCAAGCCGTCGTCGCGCCGTCGGGCTACAAGACCGGCGACCTGATCTATCCGTACAGCGCGGCAAAACAGGTTCCCGCGCGCTGATAAGCCCCACGAAAAGGACACCCATGACCGCCGTCGCCAGCCGTAACATCAAATTCTTGAGCCACAGCGACCAGGGCGGCCGCGGCGACGGCGTACAGCTGATGGTGAACCGCGGCTTCGCCTATATCGGTCACGGCTTTTCCAACGGCATCACCGTCATCGACGTGCGCGATGCGAAAAATCCGAAGACGGTGAATTTCCTGGCCTGCCCGCCGAACACCCGCGCGCACCATCTGCAGACGCACGAGGATCTGCTGCTCGCGGTCAACGGCCCCAGCGTCTGGACCATGCAGGTGAGCCAGGAGGCCTATTTCGCCGGGACTTCGGGCGATGCGCTCAAAGGCCAGCAATTCACCTCGGGCCTGCGGGTCTACGATCTGGCGAAGCCGGAAGCGCCACGCGAAATCGCGTTCTTAGCCCTTGGCGGCTTGGGGCCGCATCGCATCTGGTATGTCGGCGGTCGCTATGCCTATGTCTCCGTGCATCTGCCGGAATTTTCCGACCATGTGCTGGTGATTGTCGACATGGCGGAGCCAACGCGCCCGCAGGTGGTCGGCAAATTCTGGTTGCCGGGCATGTGGACCGGCGGCGGCGAGACGCCGACCTGGCCCAAGGGCAGGCGTTACGCGCTGCATCACGCGCTGGTCGCCGGCAATCTTGCCTATAGCGCCTGGCGCGACGGCGGGTTGGCGGTGATCGATGTCGGCGACGCGTCAAAGCCCAAGCTCGTATCATATCGCAATTGGGATCCGCCGTTTGGCGGCGGCACCCATTCGCCGCTGCCGCTACCGGACCGCAATCTCTTGATCGTCGCCGACGAGGCGAACTTCGCCGACTGCAAGCTCGGCCTGCGCTACATCTGGGTTTTCGACGTCCGCGAGCCTTCCAATCCGGTGAGCATTGCGACCATGCCGATCCCGGACGAGGCCGATTATTGCAAGAAAGGCGGCCATTTCGGCCCGCATAATCTGTGGGAAAACCGGCCGGGCGCATTCATCAGCTCGCGATATATTTTCGCCACGCTGCACAATGCCGGCGTGCGCGCCTATGACATCAAAAATCCGTTCGCGCCGCAGGAAGCCGGCTATTTCGTGCCGCCCGATCCGGTCCGCATGTTCGATCCGCGGCCGAACCGGCCGCAGGTCGTGCAATCCTGCGACTGTTTCGTCGACAAAGACGGCGTGATGTACGTCACCGATTCCAACGCCGGCCTCTATATTTTACAGTTCGAAGGTGGGTAATACGGCCGCCTCTTCCATTCATTCCCGCGCCAGCGGGAATCCGGAGAGAGCCCCATCGCGCGAGTGATTCTCAAGTAAATCGGCCGGGTCCCCCATCCGCGCGGACGAGCGCAGCGTGTGTCGCCTCGCCGCAGCCGCATTGACAGTGGGCGCCCGCCCTTCCACACTGACGGGGCAAGAGCCGCTCAAGCGGCCGGCGATAATGGGGAGGATCACATGGTGGCACTTACGTCGGCACAGGTTGCAAGCCCGGGCCGCGCCGCCCAGTCGGCACAGACGATCGAAGGTTTCGTCAACGCGGCGCTGGACGATGCGAAGATTTCGCCGCTGCACCGGCGCGTGGTCGCACTCATCGCCGCCGGATATTTCTGCGACGTCATCGATTATACCGTGTTCGGCTCGCTGGTCCCCTTCATGCTCAAGTCCGGCTTCGCGTCCGGCGCGGAAGTCGCAGCGATCGGCAGCGCCACCGTTTTCGGCTTGGCGCTCGGCACCGCCGCACAGGGCGAGATCTCGGACCGGTTCGGCCGGCGATTCATCTATCAGTTCAATCTTTTGTTGTTCGGTATCTTCACCATCCTAGGCGCGCTCGCCCCGAGCGTCACACTGTTGATCGCCTGCCGGTTCATCGCCGGAATCGCGCTGGGCGCCGAGCAACCGCTCGCCTTCGCCTATGCGGGCGAATACGCGCCCAAACGCATTCGCGGCCGCGTCCTGGCCACCGTGCATTTCATCGGCGGCGCCTGCGTGTGGCCGATCGGAACCGGACTCGTACTCGGCTTTTCCGGTCTCGTCGCTGCAATGCCAAGCGTTACCAATTCGGCCGACTACGCCTGGCGCGGCGTGTGGGTTTTGATCGGCGTCGCGGCGCTGATCGTCTGGGTGCTGCGCTACTCGCTGCCGGAATCGCCGCGCTATCTGGCGACCCACGGCCGCGGCAAAGAGGCGCTCACCGTGCTCACCAAGCTCGGCATTGCCGGACCGACCCAACCGCTGTCGACCGATGCCGCAAGCAACACCAAGAGCGATCCGTTCAGCGTCGTCTTCCGGATGTTCCCAAAGCGGGTGATCGCCGGAATGATCTGCTTCACGGCGTTCTTCGGCATCGCCATAGGGCTTGGCGCGTGGCTGCCGAATATCATGAACGGCAAGGGCTTCAGCATCACCAAGTCGCTGCAATATACGCTGGCGATGAACTTCGCGGTGCCGTGCGCCAGCCTCTTCATGATGTACGCGCTCGATAAGTTCGGCCGCAAGATCACGGCGGTTTGCGCTTTCGTCGGCGCCGGCGTGATGGCGATCGCCTTCGCCAATGCGGTGACCGCGATCGAGCTCATGGCTGTCGGCTTCATCATGATCTTCTTCGTTCAGGTCGCCGGCAATTCGGCGCAGATTTTCGCGTCCGAAGTGTTCCCTACCAATGCGCGCGCGTCCGGCTTCGGCTGGGCTTCGGGCGTCGGCCGGCTGGCAACCGCTTTCATCATGCCGATGATCTTGTGGGTGCAGACCGGCTGGGGCCTGACGACGGTATTCGCCTGCCTGGCGAGTTTGCTGTTCATCGCGGCGATCTCGGTGACCCAACTCGGTCCCGAAGCGAAGCAGAAGAGCCTCGACGAGATCGCGCCGCCGACGGGCTAGGCGCGCACGGCGCAGAAATAAGCGCGCGGCCCGGCTGGTCATGAGCCGGACGCGCGTCATCAGATCGGCGCCGGCCACCATCGGCATACCGGCTAGACCTTACCGACACCTCGGCCTTTACATCCTTCACCGTGAAGCCAATAACGGCGCAATGGTCTCGGCGACGATCGTCCGTGCAGGCGGACGGCAGCCATTAGCGTAACGGAGTCCGCTAATCATGACGGAAAAGTTCGGACGGTTGGCGCTGCATATGTGGACGATCGACACCACGCCGCTCGCGACCGCGCTCGATGCCGCGCACGTTGCCGGCTATGACGCGGTCGAGCTGCGCCGCACCGACTTCAAGCGTTGCTTCGAGGCCGGCATGACGAACGCGCAGGTGCTCGATCTCATCCGCAACAGCGGCATTCCGGTCGGCGTGCTCGGCGTCGAATATGGCTGGCTGTTCGCCAGCGGCGACGAGAGCAAGCGGTTGTTCGACGTATTCCGGGAATCGTGCGAGAATGCGGTCGCGCTCGGCTGCACAATGCTCATGAGCGCGCCGGGACCGGTGTCGGGCCCGATCAAGGACGCCATCAACTATCTGCGCCAAGCCGGCGACATCGCCGCCGGGTACGGCCTGCGGCTGGCGATCGAATTCAATTCGCAGCATGAGGTGCTCAACAGCCTGCCGGTGCTTACCGAGCTGATCACCGGCGCGGCCAAGCCGAATTGCGGCTACCTGATCGACGCCTATCATTTCACCCGCAGCGGCGCCGGCGGGCGGGGCTTTGCGAACGTGCCGGCCGAGCAAATCTTCTGCTTTCAATACAGCGACCTGTCGCCGAACCCGGTCACCGGCGTGAAGCGGCCGACCGACCGCCTGCCGCCCGGCAAGGGCGTCGTCAAATGGCGCGAGATGCTCGGTCTCTTGGCGGAGAAGAATTACACCGGCTATCTGAGCTACGAAGCGCCCAATCCCGAGCTATGGGCCCGCTCGCCCTATGATGTCGCACGCGAGGGTGTCGAGCTGACACGCAAATTGTTGCGGGACGCTGTCCCGGCTTATGCGAGCGCATGATCCCGAAAAGCCTGCCGTCGGACTCCGATCCGAGGGTGCGAACCGGTACCACATCACGCGCAAATAAAGTTGAGGTGCATTATGACAGAACCAGAGCTTCCGGTTTTTCTCGGCCTGAACGACAGGATGGTTACCGCCATACCCGCGACGGTCGAGAAGCAGCGTTATATGACGAGCGTTGCACCCAAGGCGGCGAACCCCGGCAAATGGATCGAGCAGCCGCGCATGCCGATCCCGACCGGCGAACACGCCGTCATCGAATGCAGCGGCAAAATCCACAGCATCGCCGGTTACGCCAAGCACCGCGTCGATCAGAATTTTCATCAGGTCTATGACCCCGCGGTGAAATCGTGGTCGCTCAAGGCGCCGTTCCCTCACCCCTGCAATCACGTGGCCGGCGTTGCCATCGGCACAAAAATCTACACCTTCGGCGGCTTCGTCGAGCAGAACCGTTGTCCGCATTCCAAATGTTTCGTCTACGATTCCGCGACCGACCAGTGGGCGCCGATCGCCGCATTATCGCGGCCGCGCGGCGCGATTTCGGCGATCCTGCTCGACGGCAAGATCCATCTGCTCGGCGGGCGCGATGTGCGCTCGGTGGAGTGGCACGAGGTCTACGATCCGGCGACCGACAAATACTCCGATCGCGCCAGCATGCGCGGCTCGACCGGCACCCAACCTTTTGTCGGCCAACGCGACCATATGGGCGTCGCCGTGGTCGATGGAAAAATCCACGCCATCGCCGGCCGCATGGATTCCTACGACTTCAATACCAGTCTCAACGCCGTCTACGATCCGAAAACCGACGGCTGGAGCTTCCGGGCGCCGCTGCCGACGGCGCGCAGTGGTCCTTCCTGCGTCTATATCGACGGCAAGATCGTGGTGTTCGGCGGCGAAGCCACCGGCAAGGTGTTCGGCACCAACGAGGCTTACGATCCGAAGACCGACAGCTGGGAGGCGCTCGCGCCGATGGCGATCCCGCGCCACGGCTTGCATGGCGCGACCTGCGCGGTGATCGGCAACATGGTGCATGTGCCCGGCGGCGGCCCGGTGCCGGGCGGGCAAGTGCAAGGCGCCTATCATGACGCCTTCACCTTCGGCTGACGGCCAGGCCGCGGCGCGACGGCTCGGAGCTATTCCTTGAGCAGCGTTGCCATGATGCGCTCGCGCGTCAGCGGCAGATCGCGGATGCGCGCGCCGAGCGCGTGCGACACCGCATTACCGATTGCGGCGGCGGTGGGGCCGGCGGTCACTTCGCCGACGCCGAGCGGCACCTCGTCCTTGGTGTTGATGAGTGCGATATCGATTTCCGGCACTTCACTGAATTTCAGCACCGGATAGGTTTCCCAATCGAACGAACTCACTCCGTCGTCGAAGCGGACCTGTTCCTTGAGCACCCAACTCGCCGACTGAATGATCCCGCCTTCGAGCTGATTGATCACGCCGTCCGGATTGACCACGAGGCCGGCGTCGGTCGCGCACCAGACATGTCGCAGGCGGATCGTCTCTTCGACATCGAGCGCGACAACAACGGCGGCGTAGGCGGCGCGGCTTTTGTAGCGCGCAAAGGCGATGCCGCGGCCGCGGCCGGCGCCGCCGGACTCACCGGCCTCCCAGCCAGCCATGGCGGCGACCTTTTCGATGACCGCGCGCGCGCGGGGATCGACGGTTATCGAGAGCCGGTATTGCACCGGATCTTGGCCGGCGCGTTCAGCCAACTCATCGATGGCGCACTCGATCGCGAACACGTTTGGCATGGCGCCGAGGCCGCGTAACGCCGAGGTGCGAACCGGCGTCTCTGTTACGAGATGATGGATGATGCGCTTATGCGCAATGTCGTAGAGCGGCTCGCCGTTGCGGGTGGCGCCGCCGCCATGGCTTTCCGGCACGTCGCCCGGCGGCGGCTCGGGCGGCGGATTGGGCAGCGCTTGCGCACCCAACAGGTTGCCGCCCGCGCCGGGGCGATAATTGTGCGTGCCGCTCCAGATTTCCGCGCTCCAGTCGGCCGGCTTGCCGGCGTCGTCGAGCAAAGCCCGGACCTTCACCACCATCGCCGGGCTCTTCGGCTCATAGACAAACTCCTCTTCGCGGCGCCAGCGCACGCGGATCGGCACGCCCGGCATTTTCATCGCGATGATGGCGGCGTCGGCGGCGGCATCGTCGGCGCCGTTATGGCCGTAGCAGCCGGAGCCCTGCACGTGGTGCACGGTGATCGCCGACGCGTCGAGAGAAAGCGTCCGCGCCAGCGCCGCCCGCAGCGGGAACACGCCCTGGCAATGCGTCCAGACCGTTAGACGGCCATCGTGATAAAGCGCCAAGCCGCAGGACGGCGAGATTGAAGCATGGGCGAGGTATCCGCGCGTATAGGTCGACTCGAACCGCACGCGGCCCTGCGGGTCGGCCGGCTCTGGCGCACCGATGATGCGGTCGATTACCGGCCGTTGCAGCAGCCAAGAAGCTTCTGCCTGGAGCGGGGTCGGCGTCTCGACGTGTTGCCATATGACGTATTTGGCCGCGGCGGCGCCAGCCAGGTCGACGGCGGTCTCGTCGGCGCCGACGATGGCGAGAAAATTACCGTTGCGCACGAATTCGACCGGCGCCTTGGCGGCGCGTTTGATCGCCCGTTCGTCGATGGCATCGATGGTAGCGCCGCGGTTGGGCTGTCGCACGACCCGTGCATGCAGCATGCCGTCGAGCACCAGGTCGTGGATAAAGACGGCCGCGCCAAAAATCTTTGCCGGCAGGTCGAGGCGCGCGCTGCTCCGGCCGATGACATTGAAATCCGCAACCGTTTTGCGCTTGCCGCCGCCGGTCGCTTCGGCGGCGAGATCAACCGCGCCCGCGAGTGTCCAATAATCCTGGCCTGTCGGCACGCCATTGTGAAGGATGCCGCCGTCGCAAATGCTGAGTTCGCTGGTCTTACAGCCAAGCACTCTCGCTGCCTGATCGATGAACAGGCTACGCACATCCGCGCAGGCCTGCCGCATCGCCACGCCGCCGAATTGGATCGACTGGCTGCCGGCGGTGTAGCCCTCGTTCGGCGTAAATTCGGTGTCGCCCGAACGCATCGTGATGCGCTCCATCGCAACGTCGAGTTCGTCGGCAGCGATCTGTGTCATCGCCGTCAGCACGCCCTGGCCGAGTTCGACGCGGCCGGTGCCGACGATCACCTTGCCGGGCGCCGGAAATGTCACCCAGCGTTCGAGGCGCGGATTGTCGGCCAGAGGGCCGGGAAGGGCGGGGGTGTTCATGACGGGTGTGTTCATGAGATCGCTCCCGCGCCCATCCGTGCTGCCGCCTTTTCGATCGCACGTATGATCCGATTATGCGAGCCGCAGCGGCAGATATTGTCGTCGAGCGCTTGTGCGATCTCGGACCGCGTCGGCGACGGATTGCGTGCGAGCAGCGCCTGCGCCGAAATCAAGATGCCGGCGAGGCAGTAGCCGCACTGGCCGGCCTGCTCGTCGATGAAGGCCTGTTGGAGCGGGTGAGGATGCTCCGGCGTGCCCAGACCCTCGACGGTGGTTACGGACTTGCCGATGATGCTCCACACCGGCTTGCTGCAGCTCTTCTCGGGCGCGCCATCGATCAGCACCATGCAGCAGCCGCACTGTTCGAGCCCACAGCCGAATCTCGTGCCCATCAGGCCAAGGTTGTTGCGTAAAACATTGAGCAGCGGCGCTTCCTCGTTGTCGAGCGAGACGCTGACCGGCCTGCCGTTGACGGTAAATTCGTATTTTTTCGTCATGCGCTGTTCACGCTTGTGCCATCGTAACGTTGCGCGAAATCGGAAGCAAAATTGCGCGCAACGCGGCGCACAGGCAAGACAAAAAAACCTCGATGCGATGGCGCCACCGACCGGATCAAAACGACTGAGACGTCATGGCGAGCCAACGGGTCCGGCCCGATGACAGGCTCCGCGAAGCAATTCAGATTAGCGCGTGAGAGCTGGATTTCTACGTCGCTTCGCTCCTCGCAACGACGCGGTAACGACCCAGCGATCTCTCTAGCGCTTGCGAATCAAGCCTTGGCGGCTCGCTCCACCCGGCCATCGCTCGCGATGTGCAGGCCGCACTCTTTCTGTCCGTCCTCTTCCCACCACCAGCGACCGGCACGTTCCGGCTCGCCCGGCGCGATCGCGCGCGTGCATGGGGCGCAGCCGATCGAGGCAAAGCCTTGGGCGTGCAGCGCATTGAGCGGAATCTGGTTGTCGGCAGCGAACGACTGCGCCGCATCGCGCGTCCAGTCGAGCAGCGGACTGAGCTTGAGCAGATTGCGCTCGTCGACGCTGACCAGGGCGGTGCCCTGGCGGTTGATCGACTGATCCGCACGCACGCCGACGATCCAGCCCGCGGCGCCGGTCAACGCGCGATCGAGCGGCTCGACCTTGCGGACATGGCAGCACGCCGACCGCGCCTCACGGGAATCGTAAAAGCCGTTGATGCCGTATTTCTCGACCAGGGCTTCGAGCTTGCCGTGATGCGGATAGATTGCCCGAATGCGCCGGCCGTAGCGGCGTTCGGTCTCCGCCCAAAGCGCGTAGGTCTCGGGAAACAGCCGGCCGGTATCGAGCGTTACGATGTCGAGGTCGATGCCGAGCTCGGCAAGCATATGAACGATGACCTGGTCCTCGAGACCAAAGCTCGTGGTGAAAACGAGCGGACCTGCAATCGCGGCGCGGAAGCGCTTAAGCCGCTCGACCGGCGGCAGATCGGCGAGCTCCGTGTTCAGCCGCGCGGCTTGCACTGAAACCGCGGCGCGACCGGCGCCGCTGTCCTGGCGATTTTCAACGGAGGCATTGCCGTCGACGGCAAGGATCAATCCGCCGCCGGCGATTCTGCCGCCAAGCTCGAGCACCAGGCGTCCGGTGCGCGGATTGACCGCGTAGATGTCGGCGGCAATCGGCTGCGCCAAGGCGATTTCGATCTCGCCGACATGGTTGCGCGCAATGATTTTCGCCTCGATCGGCGACAGCTCGCCGGGATCGACGGCGTTTTCGATCAAGGCGATGGTGCCGCGGCGCTCCGCCATGCCGACACGCACCCCGACCGCCGCGCCGACGGCGAGCGGCTGATCGTGCAGCCAGAACACCCGCGCCCGCAGCCGGCGAACGGCCTTGGCGGGCGTCGCCGGCGCCGAAATGACGTCGCCGCGCTCGACGAATATCTGCCGGTCGAGCGTGAGCCCGATCGACTGGCCGGCGCGCGCGGATTGCGGCGATCGCGCATTGTCGGGCTCCGGCCAGGCCTCGATCGACTGCACGCGCGCCGTCGTGCCGCGCGGCATGATCGCTATTTCGTCGCCGACCGCGAGCCGACCGGTTTCCACCCGCCCGGCGACAATGCGGCGATCGTCGAACTTGTAGACCGCCTGCACCGGAATGCCGAGCGGCAGATCGGTCAGCCGCTTTGCCGGAGAAAAACGGTCCATGACTTCGAGCACCGTCGGGCCGGTGTACCAAGCGATCGCCGGCGTGCGCCGCTCGACGCCATCGCCGTTGCGCGCCGAAATCGGAATGATCGCGGTCGCCGGCAAACCGAGGCTGGCGAGATGGCGCGCCATCTCGGCTTCGAGTTCCTGGAATCGGCTCTCGTCGAAGCCGATGCGATCCATCTTGTTGATGACCACTGCGACCTGGCTGATGCCGAGCAAATGCAGCAGATAGCAGTGCCGGCGCGTCTGCTCGCGCACGCCTTCGGTCGCGTCGATCACCAGCACCGCGGCATCGGCTTGAGCCGCGCCGGTGATCATGTTGCGCAGGAATTCGGCGTGGCCGGGCGCGTCGATCAGCACGACGTCGCGGGATTTGGTGCGGAAGCGAATCTGGCTGGTATCGAGCGTGATGCCCTGGTCGCGCTCGGTCTGCAGCGCGTCGAGCAGGAACGACCATTCGAACGGCACGCCGCGGCGCTCGCTGACCGCCTTGATCGAGTCGAGCTTGCCGTCGGGTAGGCTTTTGGTTTCGTGCAGCAACCGCCCGATCAGCGTCGATTTGCCGTGATCGACGTGGCCGGCGAGCACGATGCGGACCAGCGACCGGTTGCCAGACAGGCCGTCAGCGCTTGGCGTGGTGGCGAATTTTTCAGTGACGAGCATGTTCATGGTCGAGCTTAATCCGTGATCATTAATTACAGATAGCCGCTGGCGCGCAGGCGCTCGAATGCGTCTTCGGTTTCGTGATCCATGGCCCGGCCGGAGCGCTCCGAAACTTTGGTCGCTTCCAGTTCGCGAATGACCTCGTCGATAGTGGCGGCTTGCGAGGACACCGGCGAGGTGATGTCGGAATCGCCGAGCGAACGGTAACGCTTGCCGTCGCGGGCGAGATAAAGCGGGATGATGGGAATGCCCTCGCGCCTGGTATAGGCCCAGACGTCGAGTTCGGTCCAATGCAGGATCGGATGCACGCGCAAATGCGCACCGGACGGCGGCGCTGCGTTGAAGTGATCCCAGAATTCCGGAGGCTGGTCGCGAACGTCCCAACCGCCTTCGAGACCGCGCGGCGAAAACACCCGTTCCTTGGCGCGCGTCGGCTCTTCGTCGCGCCGAATCCCGGCGATGAGCCCGTCAAAGCCGTATTTCGCCAGCGCCAACTTTAGACCTTCTGTTTTGCGTGCGGCCGACCGCGCCGCAGGCGGCAAGGTCGGATCGATGGTATCGAGCGGCGGGCACTGCTCGATTTTAAGGTCGAGATTCCACTCGACCGAATAGCGGTCGCGAAAGGCGTACATTTCCGGAAATTTCTTGCCGGTATCGACATGCATGACCGGGAACGGAACGCGCCCGAAGAAGGCCTTACGCGCAATCCAGATCATGACGTTGGAATCTTTGCCCAGCGACCAAAGCAAGGCGATCCGCTTCAGCCGGGCAAAGGCTTCGCGGAAAATAAAGATGCTTTGCGCTTCGAGGTCGTCGAGCCGGTCCACGAACGTCACTCCGCACGCCGCAACTGCCGGCAGTCGCCAGTTCGACTGGAGGAGCGCTGGGCGGTTTCGGATGCGGCGACAAAAAGCGTCTCTTTTTTGGCCAAGACCTTCATCGATTCTTCCAAGCCTCACTCACGATAGAGTAGAAGATTTTTCTGTTTGTGGACGTTTGGCCCTTTGTATATGGAAAATCATTCTCGTCAATTAAAGAATTGGCCATAAAGAATTTCACATCTGGCGCTGCCGGACGGCGCCGGCAACTGGAGACTTAGAATGGGTGCTCGCATGAAGGCAATGACGGCTGTCCTGCTCGGCTCGCTCTTGTGCTGCGGAGCCGCCCGCGCCGCCGACATCACCCTGCTTAACGCCTCCTACGACCCGACGCGGGAATTGTATGCCGATCTCGCCCAGGCGTTCGGCGTCAAATACAAGAGCGAGAACGGCAAAACCATCGCGATCAAAACTTCGAACGGCGGGTCCGGCGCGCAAGCGCGCGCCGTGATCGACGGTTTGGACGCCGACATTGCGACGTTGGCGCTGGCCTATGACGTCGACGCCATTGCCGATCGCGGCTTGATCGCGCCGGATTGGCAGACGCGGCTGCCGGATCATTCTTCGCCCTACACCTCGACGATCGTGTTTCTGGTACGCAAGGGCAACCCCAAGGGAATTCACGATTGGGATGATCTCGCCAAACCCGGCGTGCAGATCATCACCCCCAATCCCAAGACCTCGGGCGGCGCGCGCTGGAACTACCTCGCGGCGTGGGGGTATGCGCAAAACAAGTACGGCAGCGAGCAAAAGGCGCGGGAATTCGTCAAGGCGATCTATGCCAATGTGCCGGTGCTCGATACCGGCGCCCGCGGCGCGACAATAACCTTCGTCGAACGCGGCGTCGGCGACGTTCTGGTAGCCTGGGAAAACGAAGCGCAACTCGCGATCAACCAGCTCGGCGTCAACAAGTTCGACATCGTGGTGCCGAGCATTTCGATCCTGGCCGAGCCGCCAGTTGCGGTGGTCGACAAAGTCGTCGACCGTAAGGGTACGCGCGCCGCCGCGGAGGCCTTCCTGGATTTCCTCTACACCCATGACGGCCAGGAGATCGTCGCCAAGAACTACTATCGGCCTCGCGACCCGATTGTGGCAAAAGAGTACGAAGCGAGCTTTCCGAAAGTCGAGCTTTTGACCATCGACGACTTCGGCGGCTGGCGCAAAGCGCAGACCATCCACTTCAACGACCACGGCGTGTTCGATTCGATCTATACGCAATAATGCGAGGTCGGAGTGAGTATCGCGACCAGGCTTGGCGGACATCGAAGCGGCGTGATTCCGGGTTTCGGCATCACCCTCGGCACGACGCTGCTGTGGCTCGGCCTCGTCGTGCTGATCCCGCTGGCGGCCCTGTTCGTCAAGACCGCCGAACTGAGCTTCGATCAATTCGTCGCCGTCATTACCAGCCGCCGGGCGCTGCATGCCTTCGCGCTGTCGTTCGGATTGTCGCTCGCGGCGGCATTTGCCAATCTGGTGTTCGGCTCGATCGTGGTGTGGGCGTTGGTGCGCTACCGCTTTCCGGGGCGCCGCATTTTTGATGCCATCGTCGACATTCCGTTTGCGCTGCCGACCGCCGTGGCCGGCATCGCGCTGACGACGCTCTACGCCGACTCGGGCTGGATCGGCGGATTGCTGGCGCCGCTCGGCATCCGGATCGCATTCACGCCGCTTGGCATCTTTGTCGCGCTGGTTTTCATCGGCCTGCCGTTCGTCGTGCGCACGGTGCAGCCGGTGCTCGAAGATCTCGACGAGGAATTGGAGGAAGCCTCAGCCTCGCTCGGGGCGGGACGCTGGATGACGGTACGCCGCGTCGTGCTTCCGAGCGTCGTTCCGGCTCTATTGACCGGCTTTACGCTGGCGTTCGCGCGCGCGGTCGGCGAATACGGCTCCGTCATCTTCATCGCCGGCAATCTGCCGAATTATTCGGAGATCGCGCCGCTCCTGATCGTCATTCGGCTGCAGGAATTCCATTATGCCGACGCCACCGCGATCGCGGTGGTGATGCTGGTCGCCTCGCTGGTGGTTCTTTTCCTCATCAACGCGCTCCAGCATTGGTCCGAACTGCGCACGGGACGGCGACCGTGACCGCATTGCTCGTCACCGCGGTCGACGAAAACGCCTCGCTCGCGCCGCCGAACGGCGGTGCTGCAGCGACGCGCCCCGCGATCCGCCGCACCGGCCGGCGCCGGGCCGATGCCCGCAGCGACCCGGCCTGGGTGCGCTGGCTGGTGACGTCCTTGGCGGTGATATTTCTCGGGCTTTTCATCGTGCTGCCGCTGATCTGCGTGTTTAACCAGGCCTTTTCAAAAGGGATCGAAGCCTATGTCGCGGCGCTGCGCGACCCCGACACGCTGTCGGCGATCCGGCTTACGCTGATCGTTGCCGCGATATCGGTGACGTCCAATGCCGTGTTCGGGGTCATCGGCGCTTGGGCGATCGGAAAATTCGATTTTCGCGGCAAGAATCTGTTGATCACTTTGATCGAGATTCCGTTCTCGGTCTCGCCGGTGATCGCCGGCCTCGTCTTCGTTCTTTTGTTCGGGCTGCAGGGCTATTTCGGATCGTGGCTCGTGGCGCACGATATCAAGATCATCTTCGCCCTGCCCGGCATCGCGCTGGCGACGATCTTCGTCACCTTCCCCTTCGTCGTCCGCGAGCTCATTCCGCTGATGCAGCAACAAGGCACCGAGGAGGAAGAGGCCGCGTTGTCGCTCGGCGCCTCGGGGCTCAAGACTTTTTTGCGCGTCACGCTGCCGAACGTGAAGTGGGCGCTGCTGTACGGCATACTGCTATGCAACGCGCGGGCGATGGGCGAATTCGGCGCGGTGTCGGTGGTGTCCGGCCATGTGCGCGGCGAGACCAACACCATGCCGTTGCAGATCGAGTCCCTTTACGACAGCTACCAATTCGCCGCCGCATTCGCCGTGGCATCGTTATTGGCGCTGCTCGCGCTGGTGACGCTCGTCCTTAAGGTCATCCTTGAGGACCGTCTGGTGGAGGAGTGACATGAAAATTTCGGTGGTCGACGTCGTCAAGCGCTTCGGCGATTTCGCAGCGCTCGACCATGTCAGGCTGGAAGTGCGCTCCGGCGAATTATTGGCGCTGTTAGGCCCGTCCGGTTCCGGCAAGACGACGCTGCTGCGCATCGTCGCCGGGCTCGACTGGCCGGACGAGGGCCAGGTGCAGTTCGACGGCGAGGATGCGTTGTCGCGGCCGGTCGGCGAACGTCATGTCGGTTTCGTGTTCCAGCATTACGCGCTGTTCCGGCACATGACGGTGTTCGAGAATGTCGCCTTCGGCTTGCGCGCGAAACCCCGCAACGAGCGGCCGAGCGAGCCGGAAATCCGCCGCCGCGTTGAGAAATTGCTCGATCTCGTGCAACTCGGCTGGCTCGCGAAACGCTATCCGACGCAGCTCTCCGGCGGGCAGCGCCAGCGCATCGCACTGGCGCGTGCGCTCGCCATCGAGCCGCGGGTGCTATTGCTCGACGAGCCGTTCGGCTCGCTGGACGCCAAGGTGCGCAAGGACTTGCGGCGCTGGCTGCGCAATCTGCACAACGAGATCCACGTCACCTCGATCTTCGTCACCCACGACCAGGAAGAAGCGCTGGAAGTCGCCGACCGCATCGTAGTCATGGACAAGGGCCGGATCGAGCAGACCGGCACACCGCAACAGGTCTATGACCATCCGCAGACGCGGTTCGTCCACGAATTCATCGGTGAATCCATCGTACTCCCGGTCGTCATCGCCGGCAGCGAGGTGCAGTTTGCCGGGCGACCGATCGGCATCGACCCGCAGGGGATCGCGGACGGTGCCGCGACTTTGTTCGCGCGGCCTTTCAATATAACGGTGCTGCCGGCGTCGGCGGAGGCCGACCTCAAGGGCGTGGTCAAGCGCATCCACGGCATCGGCGCGGCGCGACGTGTCGAGATCGCGCTCGGCGGGGAGCCTGAACAAACCATCATCGAAGTCGATGCGCTGCGCAGCCAGCAATGGCGCGTCGGTCAGGTGGTGGGCTTACGGCCCGAGCAGTACCGTTTGTTTCCAAGCCGCGCTTGAGCTACGTCAGGAAGAACAGCCCCGCCTACTGCAAATTTCCGCAGAACCGCTGGATGCGCGTGCAGGCTTCCTCGAGCGCGCTCGTTGCCGTCGCGTAGGAGATTCGGAACGCAGGCCCGACGCCGAACGGCGTGCCCTGCACCACGGCGACACCTTCTGCTTCCAGAAGCTCGGAGACGAAATCCTCGTCGGTCGCGAGCTTTTTACCGGTCGGGGCCGTCTTGCCCATCGTGCCAGCGCAGGACGGATAGACATAGAATGCGCCTTCCGGCTTCGGGCACTGCAGACCGTTGGCTTGGTTGAGCATCGACACGCAGAGGTCGCGCCGCTCTTTGAAGATCTTGTTGTGCTTCGGGATGAAGTCCTGCGGTCCGTCGAGCGCCTCGACCGCGGCCCATTGCGCCACCGCCGTCGGATTCGACGTCGACTGCGACTGGATCATCGCCATGGTCTTGATCAGCTTCTCAGGCCCGCCGGCATAGCCGATGCGCCAGCCGGTCATGCAATAGGCTTTGGAGCAGCCGTTCACCGTCAGCGTGCGTTCATAGAGCCGCGGCTCGAGCTGCGCCGGCGAATAGAACTCAAAGTCGTCGTAGACCAGGTGCTCGTACATGTCGTCTGACATGACGTGAACATGCGGATGCCGCACCAGCACGTCGGTCACCGCCTTGAGCTCGGCCTTGGTATAGGCAGCTCCAGTCGGGTTCGACGGCGAGTTGAAGATGATCCATTTGGTCTTCGGCGTGATCGCCTTTTCCAGCTGCTCCGGCTTCATCTTGTAGCCGGTGTCCATCGTGGTGATGACTTCGACCGGCGTGCCGCCGGCAAGCAGCACCATGTCCGGATAGCTCACCCAATAGGGCGCCGGAATGATCACCTCGTCGCCCGGATTGATGGTGGCGATCAGCGCATTGTAAAGCACCTGCTTACCGCCGGTGCCGACGATGATCTGCGACGGCTTATAGTCGAGCTGGTTCTCGCGCTTGAACTTGCGCGACACCGCGGCCTTCAGTTCAGCGATGCCGTCCACGGCGGTATATTTCGACGACTTGCCCTCGGTGATGGCGCGAATCGCCGCCAGCTTGATGTTGTCCGGCGTGTCGAAATCGGGCTCGCCGGCGCCAAGGCCGATAACGTCGCGGCCGGCCGCCTTGAGCGCGCGCGCTTTGTCCGTGACGGCGATGGTCGCCGACGGCTTGATGCGCATGATCTGGTCCGCGATGAAGGCCATTTCCGAGTCTCCGATTTGAGCGCGTGCTTGGTATAGCCGCAGGCCTCGACAGGCAAGCGCAAAACCCTCAATTTTCCCTCACATCTGCGGCATTTATCTCCGAGCGTGCGCCCCGCGCAACACTCCGTTAAGGCCCCCCTGGCCTAATGCCGCGACACCGTCCGGACAGGGAAACCACCATGAAATCCGCGATGCGCCGGGCACGCGACATGTTGCGAAGCGGCGACTGGCTCACGCGTGAGCGCGTCCGGCTCGTCGCCGTCGCGCTCCTGATGGCCTCGGCCGCAGGCTTTCTGTTTCTGGTGGTGACGTCCCACGGCGGCGTCGACGGCCAGGGCCGGCCGCTCGGCACCGATTTCTCCAATGTCTATGCCGCCGGCACCTATGTCGACGAGGGCAATGCCGCCGCTCCCTTCGACCCGGTGGCGCAATTCGCCCGCGAGCGCGCGATCTTCGGCGACGACACCCAATTCTACGGCTGGCACTATCCGCCGTTCTTCCTGTTCATCGCCGCGGCTTTGGCGCTGTTGCCCTATGGGCTTGCGCTCGCGGTCTGGCAGGGCGTGACGCTCGGACTTTATCTCTTCGTCATCCGGGCAATTCTGAACTCGTCATTCCGGGGTCCGCAAAGCGGGATCCCGGAATCCATAGCCACGGAGAGCAAAGGACAGGCGCCGGCGATCCCACTCTGGAAACGGTGGTTATGGATTCCGGACAGCCGCTATGCGGCTTCCGGAATGACGTTCGAGTGGCTCCTGCTCGCGCTCGCCTTTCCGGCGGTGCTGATCAATGTCGGTCACGGCCAGAATGGATTTCTCACCGCGGCGCTGCTTGGCGGCGCGCTGGTCTTGCTCGATCGCCGTCCGCTCCTTGCCGGCGTTCTGTTCGGCCTTCTAGTTTACAAGCCGCAATATGGCCTATTGCTGCCTATCGTACTTGGCGTGAGCGGCCGCTGGCGCGCGTTTGCCGCCGCGGCGGCGACGGTCGTCGTCTTGACGCTTGCGACCACGCTCGCATTCGGCATGTCGGCATGGCACGCCTTCGCCGTCTTTTCTGAGTTCACGCGCACTGTCGTGCTAGAGCAAGGCAATACCGGCTGGCACAAGATCCAAAGCGTATTCGCCTGGTCGCGCATGTGGGGCGCGCCGGTTCCGCTTGCTTACGCCTTGCAGGGCATAACGATGATCGCGATCGCCGCCGCACTCGCCGTGCTGTGGCGGAGCGCCGCGTCTTATCCGCTCAAAGCTTCGGCGCTTTGCCTCGCCGCTATTCTCGCCACGCCCTACAGCTTCGATTACGACATGATGGTGCTGGCTCCGGCGATCGCCTTCTGCACCGCCGACGGCTTGGCGCGCGGCTTCGGTCCGTGGGAAAAGACGGCGCTGGCGGCGCTCTGGCTGGTGCCGGTCGTTGCCCGCAGCGTCGCGCAATTGAGCCTGATCCCGCTCGGGGTACCGGCCATGCTCGCTGTATTTGTTCTGATATTGCGCCGCGCGGAAATCGTTCGCGCTTTGACGAATTTCGCCGATCCGGTGGCTTTCTGCAGCGCGTCCTCTACAATGCAGACCGGTTCGGGCGGAATTTCGCGCAAGCGGAACTAGTGCCCAGATTGAGTGCCACGGCGTTGAGTGCCACGGCGTTGAGTGCCACGGCGTTGAGTGCCACGACATTGCCGCCGTGAAGTCGTAACACCGCAATAGTCGCGCGTTACTGCGCAATGTAAATTTCAGAGCGGAAAATTCTTGGAGCGGCCATGTTCACGCTCTATTCGATGCAACGATCGGGCAACAGCTACAAGGCGCGGCTCGCCTTGGCGCAGCTGGGCCTTTCCTATCGGCTGATCGAGATCGACATCCTCAAGGGCGAGAGCCATACGCCCGAGTTCCTGGCCAAGAATCCGAGCGGCCAGGTGCCGCTCCTTGAAGTCGCGCCAGGACGCTATCTCGCCGAATCCAACGCCATCCTCTGGTACATCGCCGACGGCACGCCGCTGGCGCCCGATGACCGCATCGACCGGGCTGAGATTTTACAGTGGATGTTCTTCGAACAGCACAGCCTCGAGCCGAATATCGGCGCGGCCTATTTTTGGCTCGCTCTGGTCAAGGGCGGCCGCGAGTTGCAGCAACACGCCTTCGAGGATTGGATGGAAGAAGGCTATCGCACGCTCGGCGTGATGGAGAAACATCTCACGCTGCACGACTACTTCGCCGCCGACCGTTACACCGTCGCCGACATCGCGCTTTATGCTTATACGCACGTCGCCAATCAATGCGATTACGACCTCGCGACCTTTCCGGCGATCCTCGCCTGGCTCGATCGCGTTGCGCACGAGCCGGGCCATGTGGCGATGGAATTTCGCCCAGCCGTCGCTTTTTCGGCCCTGTGAGCGCTCCTCATCGGGGTGCGGCGTTAACCTTTCATTAACCAAAATCACGAAATCGCCTTTGTTTTTCAAAAGCTTCGACAAAGTCCGGCCGGACCGGCGCCGGCATCCGGTACGATTTTACACACAGCCGATTCGCCAAAGATCGCGACAAGGATGACGATCATGACTGAACTGACCGGGACGGTCGGTTTCGGGGCTCCGATGACCGAGAAGACATTTGCCAAGCGGCGGCGCGCCGGCGTCGAGCTGGCCGCAACGCTCGCGCTCGCGGTTTCGCTGATGATCGCGGCCACTGCGGTGTCGATCGGCATGGCACGCGCGCAAGTGCCGCACACGGCGCACATCAGCACCCAACTGCCGGTTTCTGTTGCCGTGTTTCTTGGCGCGGTTATGGCTGGCAAGATTCACTAGCGCGATCATGGTTTGGCGGCGCGTGGGCCGGGCTCGGATGCTGCCGAGCCCGGCCCAAATTCAAACGACGCGATGGATACGATTGCGCCGAGGCTGTAGTGCCTCATGACGCTCCCCTTGGTGTTTCCCCGCTGTAGCGATGCCACGTGAATGATCTCGCTAAAAGGTCAGGACTGCTGCCGTGACCGCTGAATCCCTGATGCGGCTTGATTGCCGGGGCGATCGACGCCATGTAGGGAACCATCCGCAGATGTTTGCAATTTTCGAACGATTATTGACGCCGACGGCGGCGCCAGAACAACCCGAGCCGCCGCCGGGGCTGGTTGCCTTTCTGTGGCATTTCGCCCGCCAGGCGAAATGGCTGTTCGCGGCTTTGTTCGTGACCGAGTTGCTCGTCGCGCTGAGCGACAGCGCGGTGCCGTGGTTCATGGGCCGCGTCGTCACCATGGTAACCATGACCCCGCCCGACCGTTTTCTGGCCGCTAGCTGGCCTTGGCTGCTCGGCATGGCGATTGTCGTAGTCTTGATCAGACCGACGGCAACGCTGACGCGTTATCTGATCACCAATCAGGCGATCGCCGCGCCGTTCACGGGCTTGATCCGCTGGCAGTCGCATTGGCACGTAGTGCGCCAGAGCTGGGCGTTTTTTCAAAACGACTTTGCCGGACGGATTTCCAACCGCGTGATGCAGACCGCGCCTTCGGTGCGCTCCACGCTCACCGCGACGATCACGACGGTATGGTACATTTTGGTCTATGGCGCTTCCGCCATCGCGTTGACGGCATCGGCCGATCGCTGGCTCGCGCTGCCGCTTCTGCTGTGGTTTTCCGGCTACGCCGGGCTCCTGCTCTATTTCGTGCCGCGCATGCGCGAGCGCTCGAAGGTGAGTTCGATCGCGCGCTCGACTTTAATGGGGCGCATCGTCGACAGCTACACCAATATTCTCACGGTGAAGCTGTTCGCCCGCGCCAGCGAAGAGGACCAATATGTGCGCAACGCGGTCGATCGTCACGTCGATCTGTTCTCCGCATCGCAGCGCCTGCTCACCGTGTTCGGGACCCTGCTCGACATTCTCAATGCGCTCCTGATCGCCGGATCCGGCGCGCTCGCGCTCGGGCTGTGGCGTTACGGCATCGTCGAGGTCGGCGCCATTGCCATGGTGCTGCCGCTGACGCTTCAGCTCACCAATATGTCGCGCCAGATCGCCAGCCGGATCACCGATATCTTCGAGGATATCGGCGTGGTGCAAGAGGGCATGCTGACCATCGCGCAGCCGCTGCAACTGCCCGACCTCGCCGACGCCAAACCGCTGGACGTGCGCTCAGGCCGCATCGAGTTCAAGAACGTGAACTTCGGCTACGGCCGCGACGTCGGCGTGCTGCAAAACTTCAATCTCACGATCGAGCCCGGCGAGAAGATCGGACTGGTCGGCCGCTCCGGTGCCGGCAAATCGACCGTGGTCAATCTACTCTTGCGTTTCTTCGATCTTGAAAGCGGCGCGATCCTGATCGACGGCCAGAACATTTCCGATCTGACCCAGGAATCGCTGCGCTCGCAAATCTCCGTCGTGACGCAGGACACCTCGCTGTTGCACCGCTCGATCCGCGCCAATATCCGCTACGGCCGCCCCTCGGCGAGCATCGAGGAGATCGAGCGCGCCGCCAAGCTCGCCCACGCTCACGACTTCATCCTCGATCTGGAAGACTGGAACGGCCGGCGCGGCTACGACGCCCATGTCGGCGAGCGCGGCGTCAAGCTGTCCGGCGGCCAGCGCCAGCGTATCGCCATCGCGCGCGTGATCCTCAAAGACGCGCCGATCTTGGTATTCGACGAGGCGACATCGGCGCTCGACAGCGAGGTCGAGGCCGCGATCCAGTTGTCGCTCGGCACGCTGATGGCGGGCAAGTCCGTGATCGCCATCGCGCATCGGCTCTCCACCATCGCCCAGATGGATCGCCTGGTCGTGCTCGAGCACGGCCGCATCGTCGAACAAGGCACCCACCGCGAACTCCTTGCCCATGGCGGCCATTACGCGGCGCTATGGCGTCGCCAGGCCGGCGGCTTTCTCGACGCGGACGAAGTGATGGCGGCGGAGTAAGGTCCGCAACTGGGGCGGCGCGCGGAGCACGAAGAACGCCGCGCGTTGGAGCCGATCAACAGCACGACCGCGCCTGCACTTACCGCGGCGGAAACGAGATCGAGAGGTGCGACCGCCTGCCGCACCTCGGTCGCAATTCGCCGCTATCGCTTCTAGCATTGCGCCGACAGCGAACCGGGAGATTGCTCGATGCGCCGACCCTTGATTGCCGCCAACACCAGCCTCGCGGTCTTGACCTTCGCCGCACTCATGAGTCTTGCGGGCGCTGGCTTCGCGCAACAAGGCTTGCCGCTGCCGCCGGGCGGCTTTAAGCCGCCGCCGCCGGCGCCAATCAAGCCCTACAAGCCCGTGGCCGTGACGCCGCCGGCGCCGCTTGCCGATCCAAGCTTCATTGCTTTCCGCAAGCAGCTTGCCGACGTCGTCGGGCACAAAGACCGCGCCGGGCTGGCCAAGCTTGTCGTGGCGAAAAGCTTCTTCTGGCTGCAGGACAAGGATCTCGCCGACCCGCGCAAATCGGGTATCGATAATCTCGCCAAGGCGACCGATCTCGACGCCAAAGACGGACCGGGCTGGGATGTGTTGACGGGCTTTGCCAATGAGCCGACTGCGGCGGAGTCGCCGGACCAGAAAGGCGTGTTCTGCGGACCGGCCGACCCGACCATCGACCCGAATGCATTCGAAGCTCTCGGCAAAGCTACGGCGACCGACCCGTCCGAATGGGGCTATCCGGTCAAGGACGGGCTCGACGTGCACGCCGCGGCGCAGCCCAATTCGCCGGTGATCGAGAAGCTCGGCCCCTATCTGGTGCGCGTGCTGCCTGACAGCGGCCAACCGACGGAGCCCAATCAGCCGCTGCTCCTGCACGTCGCGACGCCGTCGGGAAAATCGGGTTTTGTTGATGGCCAGGCGGTCGCGCCGCTCGGCGGCGATCAGATGTGTTACACCAAGGATGCGAGCGGCTGGAAGATCGCCGGCTATCTGGGCGGCGTTTCGCAATAGCGCAGCTCCGTGTGCGACGGGGTATTGAATCGCGGGGCTGTCCGGAGGACAATGTTAACATGATGAGACTGGGGCGAGCAAAAAACTTCAGCGGGTTAGCGGCGTGGATTGGCGCGGCGATCCTGTGCCTGGTTCCAATCCATCTGTCGGCTCAGTCGGCGCCACCGCAGCCGCCGCCGGTGTTTGGCTATCCGGTGACGGCGCCAGACGTCGATCCCGGCATCGACCACGGCAATTCGGACGCCAGCCTTCCGGAGGAATTCCGCAAGCAGCTGGTGTTCTACCGTTCGCTCCAGCCGCCCGGCACCATCATCATCGATACCCAGGAGCGGCATCTTTACCTGATCCAGGACGAGACCCACGCGCTGCGCTACGGCATCGGCGTCGGACGCGACGGCTTCACCTGGCAGGGTCTGTTGCAAGTCAGCCGCAAGGCCGAGTGGCCTGATTGGCATCCGCCGCCGGAGATGATCGAACGCCAGCCTTATCTGCCGCGCTTCATGGCCGGCGGCCCCGGCAATCCGCTCGGCGCCCGCGCCATGTATCTCGGCAACACCGTCTACCGCATCCACGGCACCAATGCGCCGGAGACGATCGGCCAAGCCGTGTCGTCCGGCTGCTTCCGCCTCGTCAATGACGACGTGATGGATTTGTATGACCGGGTGCCGGTCGGCACCCACGTCATTGTCCGGCAGGATTAAAATGTAGGGTTGGTTAGCCGCGAAGCGGCGTAACCCACCAGCAGACTGTCGGTGGGTTTCGCTTTGCTCAACTCGCCCTGCAACGTCACCTTCCCGCCGCGGCGGCGACGGATTGCGCGGTCTGGCCGAACAGGATCGCGCGCTCTTCCGCGGTGCGGATGCCGCCCTGGCCGGGATTGATCTTCGGCGTCCATTCGTAAGCCTTGACCACCGCGGGCCGCGCTTTGATGGCTTCAAGCCAGCGCTTGAGATGCGGGAAGTCGGCGATGTTCTGGCCCTGGCGTTCCCACGGCACCACCCACGGATAGCACGCCATGTCGGCGATCGAATATTCGCCGGCAAGGTAATCGTGATCGGCCAGCCGCTTGTTCATCACGCCGTAGAGCCGGTTGACCTCATTGCGGTACCGATCCATCGCGTATTGAATTTTGTCGGTCGCATAATTGCTGAAGTGATTGTTCTGGCCCGACATCGGGCCGAGACCGCCCATCTGCCAGAACAGCCATTCCAGCGCCGCGGTGCGGCCGCGCAAATCCTTGGGGACGAACTTGCCGGTCTTGTCGGCAAGATAGAGTAGGATGGCGCCGGACTCGAACACCGAGAGCGGCTTGCCGCCGTCGGCCGGTTTGTGATCGACGATGGCGGGAATGCGGTTGTTCGGCGACACCGCCAAAAACTCCGCTTTGAATTGCTCGCCCTTGCCGATATTGACCGGAATGATCTTGTACTCCAGTCCGGCCTCTTCGAGAAAAATCGTGACTTTGTGGCCGTTCGGCGTGGTCCAATAATGTACGTCAATCATGATGAGCCTTTTAGGTGGGGGTGGAAGTTGTGGGGGTGGGCTAAAGGGCGCGCCAGGCTAGCGCAGTGCCTAGCGAATATTTAACCCCTGTCGGCGCATTTCTGTCCCTCGTGTCCAGCACCGGTACATATGCCCCCGGACCTGCCGCCGCCACGGGTGCGGCGGCGGCTCCTGCAACGAAAAATACGGTCGTTGCGGCGGTCATTGTCGCGCTATTCGTCTTCGCGGCCGTGCTGAGCGCCGCGCGCAAGGACATTACGCAGGGTTTCGACGAGGTGGCGCACGCCTCCTATGTCGCGCACATCCAGACCACCGGGCAGGCCTGGCCGGCGCTGGAACAGATGCGCCTGCTCGATCCGCAGACTTTCCAGTTCACGGGCGCCGGCAATTATCTCAATCACCCGCCGTTCTTCTATGCGCTGATCGCGGCGCTCGGTCCTATAATTGCAGGCCATCCGCAAGCGCTGATTGTTGATCGCCTGATCAACGTTGCGATCGCCGCCTCAGGCCTGGCCGTTTTGCTCGGGCTCGGCCTCGCGGCGCACCTCACGCGTGAGGAATTTTATGCCTATGCGGTGCCGCTGGCGTGCATTCCAGTTCTGGCGCCCATCGCCGGCTCGGTGAACAACGACAATCTCGCCTTTCTCGGCGGCGCTCTGGCGACGCTCGGCGTCTGGCAGCGCGTCACGACCGGCCGCGACGGCTGGCTGGCGCTGGCGCTCGTCGGCGTCATCATCGCGAGTTGGGCGAAGCTGACGGGGCTTCTGCTCACCGTACCCACGGTGACATGCGTTATCGCTTATTTGATGTGGCGGCGGCGATTGTCGTTCGGCTGGACGATCGTTGCGGCGTTCGCGTTCGCAGTCGCGGCGGCACCCTACCTCATCTACTTCGCGCACTATGGTAGTCCGACGCCGCAAACTCCGGCGCAGATCGCGCTCCTCGCCGACGGCGCGCGCGCAGCCGGCTGGGCCGATCTGCCGCGCAGATCGTTTCCCGGCTACGTAGTTTATTTCGTCGTGGCCTTTATCGCCGACTGGATGCCGGCGCTCGGCGCCCGCAGCATCTTCAATTACGCGATGCTCGTCATCCCGGTGGCGGCGCTCGGTTGCGCAGTCGCAGGGCTCGCACTGTCGCTGCGCCGCGTGTGGCGCCGACAGGAAACCGCGCTCGACGTCGTCGTCGGCTCAGGCGCGCTCGCGATCGCCGCGACATTTGCGATCCATATCGCCTATAGTTACGGCCGCTATGCCGCGACCGGATGGTTGATGGACGCCTATCCGCGCTACTACCTGCCGCTCGCCGCGATCGTGCCGCTGGCCTGCCTGTCGCTGTTGGTCGCAATCGAAACGCCGCACCGGCGCAATGCATTGCTGGCCTTTCTCATCGCCGGTCCCGTGATCTTCCGTATTTTTGGCGCGCCGCTCGGCTAGTGCAAAACGTGCTAGGTTCCACCCGCATTGCAGGGAGGAATCATGATCACTGAAATCGCCCAAATCGAAGTCAAGCCCGGCATGGAAGCGGAGTTCGAGGCCGGCGTAAAAGCCGCCGCGCCAGTGTTCAAGCGCGCTAAGGGCTGCCACGCCATGGAGCTGCAGCGCTCGATCGAAAAACCCACCCGCTACCGGCTATTCGTCAGCTGGGGAACGGTCGAGAATCACACCGTCGATTTTCGCGGCTCGCCCGATTTCCAGGAATGGCGCAAGCTGGTCGCGCATTGCTTCGCATCGCCGCCCGAAGTCGAGCACGTGACGCAGGTGGTGAAGGGGTTTTGATCGTCGTCAGGCGCGCGCCTTCTCCACGTTCGCGATCCGCTCCGGCACGCCGAATTCGCGCCGACACACTTCGGCAAGCGTCGCTATGCCGGCGCGAATGTCGTCATGCGACGGATGGGCGAAGCAGAGCCGGGTGCGGCTTTTGCCGTAGACCTTGTCGGTCGCCCATTCCGGGCCCGGATTGATAGCGACGCCGGCGGCGAGCGCGGGCTGGAACAGTTTGAGCGTATCGACCTGGTCCGGCAATCTGACCCAGAGGAAAATGCCGCCCTTCGGATCGTCGAATTCGGCAGCGGTGCCGAATTGTTCGTTGAGCGCGTCCATCAGCGTTTCGAGCTTCGCCCGCAAGCCGCGGGTCAGCCGCGGTACATGGTCGTCGAAATGCGCGGGGCAAAACTCGCCGAGCACCATTTGCTCCAACGCGCCGGAGCCGGCGTCGGTCTTTATCGCCAGCATGCGCGCCAGCAGCGCCCAATCGGCGACGATATAGCCGACGCGCAGCGCCGGGGCGATCGATTTGGAAAACGAGCCGATATGAATGACGTTCCTATTTTTGCTGAGCGCGTGAAGCGCCGGCGGCCGCTGCCCATCCCAGATCAGATCGGCATAGCAATCGTCCTCGAAGATCGGAACGCCGTATTTGTCGGCAAGCCGCAACAGCTCGAGTCGGCGCGCTTCGCTCATGATCGTGCCGGTCGGATTCTGCACTGTCGGGATGGTGTAAATATATTTCGGCCGCACGCCGCGGCGCTTGAGATCGTCAAGCGCTTTGGCCAGCGCGTCCATGCGCATGCCCTCGCCGTCTAGCGGAATGCCGACGGGCTGCACGCCGAGCCGCGCCAGCCGCGTCAGCGCTCCCTGATAGGTGGCCTGTTCGATGATGACGGTGTCGCCCGAGCCGAGCAGGATGCCGTTGACCAGATCGAGCGCCTGCAACGATCCGGAAGTGACCAGGATTTCATCGGCCTGACAGGAAATGCCGGCGGTGCGCTTGAGTTTCTGCGCCAGAAATTCGCGCAAGCGCACATAGCCGAGTGGCCCGCTCGAAAGTCCGTAGGTCGCAAGCGTTCGGCCTTCGCGGCTCAGCACATCGTTTGCCGCTTTGACCAGCGCGTCGAGCGGAACCTGCTCGGCGTCGTTGTGGCCGCCGGTGAAATTGTATTTGGCAAAGCCGGTCCATTTGACCGCCGGCGGCGGCAGCCCGGGCGCCAAGAGCGGCGCGAAATCAAACGCGGTCGTTGACGCTGTGATGGGCGTATTCATGGACGCTTTCTCCCTGGCCGGAGAATAGCTCATTTTCCCGGCGCGGTATCGAAGGCCTGCATGCCCGCGCATGTCGCGATCAGGCTTGTCGTAACCGTTCCGGCCAATTATGCACAGCCACCCGGACGGAACGCCGGGATTGGGAGCACGCCATGCGTCGCCTCACGCTCATTGCCTTGCTGATCTGCGCCTTCGCCAGGCCGGCGGCGGCGGAATTTCCCGACCGTCCGATCCATCTCATCGTGCCGCAGGCCGCCGGCAGCGCCACCGACACGCTGGCGCGGCTGTTTGCCGCCTCGCTCGGCGAGGCGATCGGCCAGCAGATCATTGTTGACGACCGGCCCGGCGGCGCGCTCACCGTCGGGCTCGACCTCACCGCCAAATCGCCGCCCGACGGCTACACGCTGTGCATGGCCCCGATCGGCGCGCTGGCGCTGACGCCGCACATGGTCGACCATCTGCCCTACGACATCGCCCGCGATTTCCAGCCGATCATGCTGGTGACGCGCGGCCAGATTTTGCTCGCGGCGTCGCCGACGACGCCGTTCAAGTCGGTCAAGGACGTCATCGACTACGCCAAGCAAAATCCCGGCAAGCTGCTCAATGCTTCGTCGAGCAACGGCTCGCCCGGCCATGTTGACGGCGAGCTGTTCAAGACCATGACCGGCACCGACATCGTTCACGTGCCGTATAAAGGCGGCGCGGCCGCCATCAACGATCTCATCGCCGGCCGCGTGCAGCTGATGTTCGAGAGCCTCAACTCGATCGCGCCGTTTGCGAAGTCGGGTCAGGTCCGCCCGCTGGCGGTGACCGGCGATCATCGCTCGCCGGCGTTTCCCGATGTGCCGACTATCGCCGAGGCGGGCGTGCCCGGCTATTCGGCGGAATCCTGGACCGGCCTGATCGCGCCGGCCGGATTGCCGCAACCGATTATCGACAAGCTCAATGCCGCCTCGAACAAGGCCCTGCAATCGGACACCTTCAAGGCGCGCATCGCCGCCATCGGCGACGACGTGGCCGGCGGCACCCCGGCAGAGTTCGCGGCGTTCATCGCGTCAGAGTCCAAGAAATGGGGCGCGGTGATCGAGCGGGCCGGGATAAAGTTCGAGTAGCGCGCCTTAACCGTCATGCCCGGCCTTGTGCCGGGCATCCACGTCTTGGGGTGCCACAAGCGCGAAGACGT